>Ga0208017_100127_pt1 | contig 13965 bp, 16 predicted proteins | sample 30_taG_FD_184104 | JGI IMG/M metagenome (GOLD analysis project Ga0208017, IMG submission 184104) | Marine viral communities from Cariaco Basin, Caribbean Sea - 30_WHOI_OMZ (SPAdes) (version 2) | ecosystem: Environmental > Aquatic > Marine > Oceanic | place: Caribbean Sea: Cariaco Basin... | reverse complement strand
CGACGCGTGATCGCCGTACGACGCCCGGCTCGTTGGCTCGTCAGATCGTGGCGACGGACCCCGAGTCGACGCGGTAGTTGGCTCCGTTGACGAAGCTGGCCCGCTCCGAGCAGAGGAACGCGATCACCGCCGCAACCTCCTCGGGGCGGCCGCGCCGCCCCAGCTCCATGTAGGGCCGCTCCTGGCTCAGGAAAGTCGAGATGGCGCCGTCGAGGTCGGTCCCCTCCTCGTCGGCGCGCCTCTGCATCATCGCGTCGGTCATCGGCGTGTCGATGAAGGCCGGCGAGACCGAGTTCACCAGCACCCCCTCGTCGGCGTAGGAGCGGGACAGGCCCTTGGCGAAGGAGAGCAGGCCTGCCTTGGCAGCGCAGTAGGGCAGCTCGTCGTCGTAGGGCTGCACGGCGTCCTCCGAGTTGACGTAGACGATCCGACCCCAGCCACCCCGACGCAGCGCCGGCAGGAAGGCCCGGGTCACCCGCACCGCGGACAGCAAGTTGGTGGTCAGCACGTCGACCCAGTCGTGGTCGGCGATCTCGTGGAAGGGCCCGGTCGCGCCGGTGATCCCGGCCCCGTTGACCAGGATGTCGATGTCGCCGACCTGCTCGGCCACGGTCCGGGCCAGGTCCTGGGCCGCCTGGTCGGTGGAGAGGTCGGCCGGCACGAGGGTCGGGGCGGACAGACGGTCGCCGAGCCACTGGCGCGCCTGGTCGAGGGCATCGGCCGACTGGTCCGACATCACGACCCGCACCCCCTCGTCCAGCAGAGCGGCGACCGTGTGCCGACCGATGCCGCCGGCGGCGCCGGTGACGAGTGCAGTACGTCCTGAGATGCCGAGGTCCATGACGCCAAGCAGATCACGCCACCCACGGTGGGTGATCGTGCGGCTCCCGGCCCACGCCCAGCGTTGCCACATGACGTGGCTGCTCGGGCATCGGGGAGGCGCCCTCGCCTCCTCGGGGACGATGGCCTGGCGCATCGGCTTGTCGTTCGTCCCCGGTTTCGCCCTGTCGGCCGCCTGACGTCGGGAGCACAGGGGGATCTCCGGCTCGCCTCAGGAGCCGGTGGCAGGCTGACCCCGTGACCGCACCGGACGACGTACGCCGCGAGGACGGCGCCGGCACACCGTCGTTGGCGCGCGCCGTGCTGCTTCTCGAGGTGCTCCTCGTCCTGTCGGTCTCGCTGGGCCGCTCGGCCGTCTACTCGCTCGTCAGCCTGATCGAGGCCTACACCCAGCCCGGGGGCCTCAGCGACCAGAGCGCCGTGCTCAACCCGAGCCTGGCAACCGAGCCGTGGATCGACCTGACCCGTCAGCTGCTGGTCTCCGCCTTCCGCGTCGCCCCCGCGCTCCTGGCGTGCTACCTGCTCTACCGGACGGGCGACAGAGTGCGCGAGATCCTCGTCGGCCACGACGGGCGCGTGCGCGACCTCGTGCGCGGTGCAGCCCTCGCCTGTGGCGTCGGGACCGTCGGCATCGCGTTCTACGTGCTGACGCGCGAGCTCGGCATCAACTTGACCGTGGTGGCCGCCGACCTGCCCGACGTCTGGTGGCGCTACCCCCTCCTCGTCCTGTCGGCGCTGTCCAACGCCGTCCTCGAGGAGGTGGTGGTCCTCGGCTACCTGCTCACCCGGCTGGACCAGCTCGGCATCTCGCGGCGCAACGGGATCCTCATCAGCGCGCTGCTGCGCGGCAGCTACCACCTCTACCAGGGCATCGGAGGCTTCCTCGGCAACGCGGCGATGGGCCTCCTGTTCGGCTGGCTCTACACGCGCTGGGGACGGGTAATGCCGTTCGTCATCACCCACACCCTGCTCGACATCGGCGCCTTCGTCGGGTACGCGCTGCTCGCCGACAAGGTCGGCTTCATCTAGCAGCTCGGACGAGGTCGGCGCCGCGGCGACTCACGTCTGAGGGTGATCCGGGCGCACCTCGAGATGCCTAGCGTCGGGGAGATGAGCCCCACCACCGTCATCCTCGACCTGGACGGCACCCTGGTCGACAGCGTCTACGCGCACACCCTGGCCTGGCGCGCCGCCTTCCGCGACCTCGGCGTCGCGGTTCCCGCCTACCGGCTCCACCGACTGATCGGCATGGGGGGCGACCGACTGGTCACCGAGGCGGCCGGCCAACGTGTCGAGGACGCCCTGGGCGACGAGCTCCGGGCCCGGCACCCTCAGCACCTGGACGAGCTCTTCGGTCACGTCACCGTCGCCGATGGAGCGCCCGAGCTCCTCGAGGCGCTCCACGACGTCGGTCTCCGGGTCGTGCTGGCGAGCTCCAGCGACGCCGAGCTGACTCGGAGACTCCTGGACCTCGTGGAGGGGAGCGATGCGTTCCTGGACGACGTGGTCACCGGCTCGGACGCCTCGAGGAGCAAGCCCGACGGCGAGCTGCTCTTGCGCGCGCTCGGGTCGCAGGATCGCGAGGGGGCAGTGGTGGTCGGCGACGCCGTCTGGGACGTGCACGCGGCCCACGACGCCGCTCTGCGGTCCGTGGCCGTGCTGACCGGTGGCTTCTCGGAGGCCGAGCTGTACGACGCCGGCGCGGACGACGTCGTCGCCACGGCGCGGTCCTTGGCCGAGCGTGCCCGCGACACCGGCTCCGTCCTGCGACCTCCGGCTGGGAGCGTCGGGGCGTGACCGCGTCCAAGGGCGACCCGACGCCCGAGCAGCTGACCCGCAACCTCGGCGAGCTGCTGCAGGAGCTGCGCGTCGTCCAGACCGGCGTGCAGATCCTGACCGGATTTCTGCTGACCGTGCCCTTCTCCGCTCGCTTCGAGGACCTCACCGGCTTCCAGCGGACGACGTTCCTGGTCGTACTGTGCGGCTCCGTGCTGACCACCGCGTTCGTCGTGGCTCCGGTCGCGTTCCACCGGCTCCTCTTCCGGCGCCACGAGCGGCACTGGATCGTCGAGGCTGCCGACGTCACCTCGCGCATCGGGCTGGGACTGCTGGCCCTCACGAGCGCGGGCGTACTCCTGCTGGTCTTCGACGTGGTCGTGGGGCGCACGGCCGGCCTCGTCGTCCTCGCGGTCGCACTGGCCAGCTTCGCGCTGCTGTGGGTGGTGGTCCCGCGCCGAGCGCGGTCCTGAGGACCCCGGGCAGCGACCTCGCCCTCAGGCGCCCGGCAACGGCGCCAGGATCTGTCGCGCGCGCGCCGACGCTAGCCAGGAGGGTGCCGCCGGCGAATCACTCCTGCGGGTGATCGCGCCGACAGCAGAGCGGCGGACGACCAACTCCGTCGCACCCGCCCTCCCCCCAGCCGTAGGGGTGAATTTGTGCTCGTGAGCGTCGTCTCGACTACCACTCCGCGCTGCGCCTTCCCTAGGATCGGAGGCATGTCCCGTCCCACCAAGGTGCTGGTCACCAGCGAGCACGAGGTCGTCTGCAGCGGCCTGACCACCCTCCTCGACGCCCATCCCGACTTCACGACCCTCGTGGGCTCGGTCGACATCCTGCTGCTCGAGGGCGCCGACGTCGTCCTCTACGACGTCCAGGGACTCCTCGACACCGACGGGTCCGAGCTGGACCGGCTGGTGAAGGAGAACGATGTCGCGGTGCTGGCCGTGACCCGGGACCTCCGACCCGAGCTCGCCGACCGCGCCTTGGAGAAGGGTGTCGACGGCTGTGTGTCCCTGGACGTCGGCTCCGAGGAGCTCGTCGCGGCCGTCGAGGCCGCGGCGTGGGGCGACCTGCACGGGGATGGAAGTCCGGGAGCCGTCGACTTCACGGTCAACCCCGGGCACAGCCCGGACCTCCCCCACCTCGCGCCTCGCGAGGCCGAGGTCCTCGCCCTGATCACGGAGGGACTCAGCAACGCCGAGATCGCCCAACGCCTCTACCTGTCGATCAACTCGGTCAAGACGTACATCCGCGGGGCCTACCGACGCATCGACGTGCAGACCCGCAGCCAGGCTGTCGTGTGGTCCATGCAGCACGGTCTCGGCCGGCCACCCCAGGACTGAGCCGAGTCGTCGGCTACCCCGGCCGCGTCATCGGCGCCGCCGCCACACCATGAGGGCGACCACGAGCAGGACACCGGCCCCGGCCAGCGCGGCCTGCCTGCGATCCACCTGCGCGAGTCGTTCGCGAGAGCGGGCAGGCACGTCCAGCTTGTGCCCGAGCGCGTCGACGGTCTCAGCCAGGTGGTCGCGGGTCCGCTCGAGGTCCGCCTCGATCTCGTCGCGGCTCCGGGACTGCTCGCCACCCTCGTCCGGAGCGGGTGTCGTCACGTCGTTCATGGTCGGTGCCCCTTCGCCGCTTGCACGTCCTGCTTGACGCCGTCGCCCGTCGCGGGCAGCGCCGGGGCCGCCTCGGCGACCTCCTTCTTCCCCAGCAGCGCCGCCGCGACTGCCGCCACCATGAGGACCCCCGCCACCACGAGGCCCGCGAGCCAGGCGTCCAGGACCAGAGCGAGGGCCAGGATGGCGGTGGCCACCAGGGCGCCGAACCCGAAGAGGGCGATGACGCCGGCGGCCCCGAACAGCCCTCCTCCCAGACCGGCGCTCCGCACCGACTGCCTCAGGTCGGCCTTCGCGAGCTCGACCTCGTCACGCACCAGGGCGGACAGGTCACGCGTGGCGTCGCCGACGAGCTGACCAGCCGGGGCGGTCTCCCGCGAGGCATTTGACTCTCGACGGGTCACGGCGTCGCCACCCCGAAGCCAGACCCCGCACCGCGCGTCGCGTCGGTGGCGTCGCGGGCGGCGGCCTTCGCCGCAGCCGTCGCCTCGTGGGCCTTGTCGACCGTCGCCGCCTGCGCCTCAGCAGCCCCCCGGCGCACCTGCGGGTCCTGTATGAAGCGCCGCGCCATGGCGACCGTCCTCACGTAGGGTTCGCGTCCGGCGCGGGACCCCAACAGGAATCCGGTCGCTCCGGCGAAGGCCATGCTCAGCTTGGACATCGTGTCCTCCTCGTCCTAGACGGTGGGCGGTACGACGCAGCACGGGCGCCGAGCCGCCTGATCCCAGCCTTGCCCAATCGGGCCCCGCTCCACGCCATGCCTAGGGGTGACCACGCCGCACGTCGCCGCGCGACAGACCTCCCAAGCCGCCCGCGATCGCGAGGCCGGCCGCCAGCAGCTGCAGCGCGACGGCCAGGGTCGACTCGTCCCCCACGAGCCCCAGGACGAGCACGAGCGCTCCCGCAGCGATGGCCACCACGGCCGCCACCCGAGAGACGAGGTTGCTCAGCACCAGGCCCGTGAGCACCAGGACGATGCCCAGGCCGGCCACGCGCCAGCTCGCACCGCGGCTCGCGTCGGACAGCGCGCCCTGAGTGCACAGCAGCACGATCCCGGCCGCCACGGCGCACCAGCCACCGAGCTTGCGCGGAGAACGATCCTGCGGACCTGGGCTCGACTGCGCCTGGGCGGCCTCGACCAGGCGCTGCGTGGCTGCCGCGTGCTCCGCAACGTGCGGGGGAGCCGTCCGGTCCTCCGGGTCCGGACCCGGGCGGACGACGTCGTTGCGCACGTCGTCCAGCACCCGCGCCGGGCCCTCGGTGCTCGTGATGTCGTAGAAGAGACCGGCACGCAGGGCCACCGCTGCGGCCACCAGGCCGACCGCCGAGCCCGCGACGGTCAGCCACCACGCGAGCGCGCCCGAGCCCAGGAGAGCCACCCCGGCGCCGGCGGTGCAGGCGCCGGCGAGCATCAGCACCAGCCCGCTCCACACCAGCCGCGGCCGCACGCGGTGACGCCGGTCCTCGTGGCGCTCCGGATCTCGCCCCACCCGCTCCGCTGCGTCGTTCGGTGCACTCCTGTGTCGTGCCGCCATCCTCGACTCCTCGCTCTCGTGCTCGATGCGGTACGCACAGCCGGTACCCCGTTGGATGCGTGCCAACCGGGGTACCGGTGGCCATGACGACCACACCGCAGGAGCCCGCACCTCGGCCCGAGATCGTCCCGGGGGGCGAACCGGATCCGGGCACCCGACCCGATCCCGATCCCGGCAGGCCGGAGGCCCCGGAGGTCCCGATCGAGCCGTCGCACGCACCGCCGTTCCCGGGTGCCGACCCGGACGCGGACCCGGAGACCATGCCCCTGTAGCGGTCGAGCACGCCGTACGGGCACGGCCACCGCGCCGGTCACCCACGCGGGTGACGGCAGGCGACGGCCGTCGTGGCTAGCGTCCTGAGGGCGGGTGACGATCCCCGCACCGCTGGAACCACCGGCGACTCGGACCGGCCGCACGGAGACGAACCATGACCTCCACCCGCACCCGCCCTCGTGGCGGCTCCTTGCCCCTCGACGAGGTCTCGCGTGAGACCAGCGTCGTCCTGACCCCTGAAGGTCCGCGCGGCCCGGGATCCCGGCTCAGTCACGGCGAGAGAGCCGGCCGGACCCGCGAGCTGCTGGAAGCCGCAGCCCGTACGCCGTGCGCGGCTGTCCGTGATCGCCTGCTGGACGAGGTGGTCGGACTCAACTGCCGCATCGCCGATGCCGTGGCGACCCGCTACCGCGATCGCGGTGTGCCGCTCGACGACCTGCGTCAGTCCGCCTACATCGGCCTGGTCCGGGCAGTGCGCGCCTACGACCCGGAGCACGCGGACGATCTGCTGACCTATGCGGTGCCGAGCATCCGCGGTGAGGTCCAGCGACACTTCCGTGACCGGGCCTGGATGGTCCGCCCACCGCGCCGGGTGCAGGACCTCCAGCGCCAGGTCAACCGGTCGATCGACGACCTGCAGGACCTGCTGGGACGTGAACCCACCGAGAAAGAGGTCCGGGCCCGCGTCGGGATCGACGCCGAGACCTACGCCGAGGTGGTCGGCGCGTTCGGGTGTCTCCACCCGACGTCCCTGGACCGGCCCGTGGGCCAGGACGACGGCCTCACCATGGGAGATCTCCTGGCCGACGGCGCCGACGACCTCGGACCAGCCGAGGCGCGGTGCGTGCTCGCCCCCGTCCTGGCCAGGCTGGATCCCCGGGACCGGCGGCTGCTGCAGCTCCGCTTCTACGACGAGCTGAGCCAGCGCGAGGTGGGGCAGGCGCTCGGGCTCACCCAGACCCAGGTCTCCCGGCGTCTGCACCGGGTGCTCGACGAGCTGCGCGCGATGGTGGGAGCGCCGCCCGCCATCGACCCGCAGGAGACGCGAGCGATCGCCGGGTAGCGCGCGACGGGCCTCCGGTAGGTTGGGGGTCGATCCGAAGGTGGTGCCCGGTGCCGGACCGTCCTCAAGTGTTGCTGCGACTCGTGCACAGCCTGGCTCGTCTCGACGCTGTCGAGCCGCTGCCTCACCGCCTGTGCCGTGCCGTGGTCGACGTCTCCTCCGCCCGCCACGGCGCGATCTCGCTGGGCATCACCGCGGCAGAGCGCACGTTGCTGTGCGCCTCCAGCGAGTACGCGGCCCGCTTCGAGGACACGCAGGAACTCGTCCGCGAGGGACCCGGGCTGGAGGTGCTGAGCTCCGGCCGCGCGGTCGTCAGTGCCGACGGCGCCGAGACGCTACGGCGGTGGCCCGGCCTCGTCGGCGCCCTGGGCACGGGCTCGGTGGGGATGGAGAGCGTGGTGGTCCACGCGCTGCCGATGCGTCCGGCCTCGTCCCTGGTCGGGGTGATGACCGTGCACCATCTCGAGTCCCCCTCCGCGCCACCGTTCGACCTCTCCGACCTGCAGTTCCTCGCCGATGCCGTGGGCGCGGCCCTGGTCGGGGACCAGACGGCCCACCACGACCCGAGCCGGATGTGGTCCGAGCGGGACCGGATCTCCCAGGCCACCGGCATGGTCGTCGTCCAGCTCGCCCTGGGGCCCGACGACGCGCTCGCCGTGCTGCGAGCCCATGCCTTCGCCCAGGCGGTGAGCCTGGCCGAGATCAGCCGGCGAGTGATCGCGCGCGAGCTGGACTTCCGCACCGGTCTCGGTGAGGGGGGCGCATGAGCAGCCGCAGCCGCGACGCAGTCCTGACCGACGTGCTCGCGAGCATCGTCGGTAACAGTGTCGACGTCGCCGACGTCCTCGCCGACCTGGTCGCAGGGTGCTCGGACGACGAGGACGCGGGGGCCGTCGCCCTGCTCGCCCGATCGGGCGGATCGGCCGGATCGAGGATCGAAGAGGGCCTCGCCCTCCTCGCCGCGACCTCCCACAACGCCTCCGAGCTGGAGATGCTTCAGGCCCAGCACCTCACCGGCCCCTGCGTCGACGCGATGACCACCCATCGCTTCGTCCTTGCCGAGGGTGACGACCTCGTGCGTGAGTACGGCGACGTGGGACGGGCGATCCGGGACGCCGGGTTCGAGCGCGTCGAGGCCTACCCGATGCGCTGGCGCGGCGAGACCCTCGGCGGTCTCAACGTCTTCCACCACACCGTCGGCGGCGAGGAGGGTCACCGCCACGCCCAGACCTACGCCGACCTCGCCAGCGTCGTGCTCGCTCAGTCGGGCGCGACGTCCGCCATGGTCGGCGCCAGCCTCGACGACGCCCTGGTCGCCCGCTCGGTCGTCGAGCAGGCCAAGGGGGTGCTGGCCTACGTCGAGGACCTCGACATGGAGCAGGCCTACCGGCTGTTGCTCCGACTCTCCCACGAGTCCGAGCGCTCGCTGACCGAGCTCGCCGAGACGGTCGTCCGGCTGCGCCGACGCCCCTGAGTCCATCCCGGACCTTGCCGGGTGTGCGTATACTTGTGGCGTCGGGAGAGCCCAACACGCGACTCATGACCCGGCTGCATTCCTCGGAGATCGCATGTCACACATGTCCGCAGCCGCCTCCTCCACCTACGGCCACGCGTCGCCACGCGATGAGTTCGCCGCAACCCGTCCCCACCACCTGTCGGTGGTCGACACCGAGGCCGCCGACTCGCCGCTCTCACCGCGGGAGGCCGAGGTGGTCGCCCTGATCCAGCGGGGCCTGAGCAACCTCGAGATCACCCACGAGCTCTACCTGAGCCTCAACACGGTCAAGAGCCACATCCGCTCGGCCTACCGGAAGATGGGCGTGACCACGCGCGCCCAGGCTGTCATCTGGTGCTTCACGCACCCTCTCTGACGCACGCGTGTGCGTCTCATGGCCGGCGCCGCGGCGGCCATGTCGACTGCTACGGTTGCACCATCCCAGACGGAGCCCATCCAGCGACCCCGTCATGATGAGGCGCCCGACTGCACTTGCGCTGGTCCTCTCTTCCTGGAGCGATCACGTGCCCGGACCTCTCGATGTCGCCGCCATGCTGGCCGCTGCGACGCGCGACCTCCGCGACCCCGACGACCTCGATGCCACGCTGCACACCATCGTCACCGTCGCCCGCGACTCCATCCCGTCGGTCGACCACGTCGGCATCTCGCTCGCCCACCGCGACGGGACCGTGACCACCACGGCGGCCAGTGACGACTTCGTCGTCGAGCTCGACCTCCTGCAGTACGACATGGGAGAGGGACCGTGCCTGCACGCGATGGGCACTGAACCGGTGGTCCGGGTGGAGGACGCCGCGACGGAGACCCGCTGGCCGCGCTTCATGCCCGAGGCGGTGCGTCGCGGCGTCAGGTCGCAGATGGGGGTCCGGCTCTACGCCGACGCCCAGACCTTCGGGGCGCTGAACCTCTACTCGGTCTCGAGCAACGTCGTGACCGACGAGGCCGAGCAGCTGGCCGAGCTCTTCGCGATGCACGTCGCGCTGGTGCTCGGTCAGGCCCGCCGCGTGGAGAACCTCAACACCGCCCTGGCCAGCCGCAAGGTCATCGGCCTGGCCCTGGGCCTGGTCATGGAGCGGCACTCCCTCGACGAGGACACCGCGTTCGCCTATCTCACCCGCCTCTCGGCCACCACGGAGACCAAGCTGCGCGACGTCGCCGCCGACCTCGTCGAGCAGCACCACACGCGGGTGCGCTCAGGCCGGGAGGGCGGGGCGGCCGAACCGGACCTGCCGAGCCAGGAGACACCCCCGCCCATGCAGGTCCACCCGCGCCGGTCCTGAGCCTGCGCTTCAGACCGCGCACGGAGGGGTACCGGGCCGCGTGCCCACTACCTGTCGCATCTCACCCGACGACCTCCTCGAGCAGCACGGTACGACGTACGCCGCACAGGCGGGGATCACGCTGCGCGACAAGCCGATGCCGCTCTTCCAGCTGCTCGTACTCACGATGCTGTCCTCGATCCGGATCTCGGCCGACGTGGCGGCGGACGCGGCCGGCGAGCTCTTCCGCTGCGGGTGGCGCACCCCGCAGCGCCTGCGCGACTCCACCTGGCAGCACCGCGTGGACGCCCTGGGACGCGGCGGGTACCGCCGCTACGACGAGAGCACGGCGACCCGTCTCGACGAGCTGGCCGCACGGGTGCAGGAGGAGCACCGTGGAGACCTGCGCCGGATCCGTCCCGGTCCCGACGGGTCCGTGGAGGACCTCGCCCGGGCGGTCTCCGACTTCGGCCGCATCGGCCCCACCGGGGCCGGCATCTTCCGCCGCGAGGTGCAGGCGGTCTGGCCCGAGATGGCGCCGTACTTCGACGACCGGGCCCGCCAGGCCGCCCTCGACCTCGGCTACCCCACGAGTCCCGAGGCGCTGGCCGACCTGGTGGCCGACCGCGACACGGCACGTCTGTCGGCGGCACTGGTGCGCTGGTCGTTGACCCAGAACTGACCGCCCGCGCAGGCGAGGCGTTCCTTCTCCGGGGTGATACCCGACGGCCCGCTGCTGCCTAGCGTTGTCCGCACGCCATCAGCACACCCGGGAGCCCCATGAATCAGCACCACAGTCGCCCCGTCTCCCAGGACCGGGCCAGTGACCCGCCGCAACAGGTGCGGGTGACGATCGACGGGAAGGACCGACCGGCCGAGGACGGCAGACCGCTGGTCGAGGCCCTGGTCGGACGTGAGCCCGTCGACGACCTGCGTCCCGGCTTCCCCGACGTGTGCTACCACCCGGTGCTGGGGCCGATCCAGACCTGCGACACGTGCCTGGTCGAGGTGGACGGCGAGCTGACGCGCAGCTGCGCCACCCCGGTCACCGACGGCCTGTCGGTGACCACGACCGGTCGGTCCGAGGAGGCGCGCGAGGAGGCAGCCCAGCGGCTGATCCGCAAACACATCCTCTACTGCACGGTGTGCGACCACAACGACGGCGACTGCGACCTCAAGCGGGGCATCGAGGCCTCGGGTCTTACCCGGGAGAGGATCGACTTCGCCGCCAAGCCGTACGACGTCGACGACACCAACCCCTTCTACCGCTACGACCCGGACCAGTGCATCCTGTGCGGTCGGTGCGTCGAGGCCTGCCAGAACGTCCAGGTCACCGAGACCCTCTCCATCGACTGGGAGTCCGACGACCCACGCGTCCTGTGGGACGGAGGGTCGTTCATCGGCGAGTCGTCGTGCGTCTCCTGCGGCCACTGCGTGACGGTCTGCCCGTGCAACGCCCTGATGGAGAAGTCCATGCTCGGCCGACACGGGCTCTTCACCGACTGGCCCGACGAGACTCGCGCACCGGCGATCGACCTGGTCAAGGACGTCGAGCCGACCACCGGCTACCTCCCGCTCTACGCCCTGTCCAACGCCGAGGCGACGGCCCGCGCCGCGGCCACCCGCATCACCAAGACGGTCTGCACCTACTGCGGGGTCGGCTGCTCCTTCGACGTGGAGACCCGCGGGCGCGAGATCCTGCGAGTGCAACCGCAGCGGGAGGGACCTGCCAACTCGATCTCGACCTGCGTCAAGGGCAAGTTCGGGTGGGACCACATCAACGCCGAGGACCGGCTCACCGTGCCGCTGGTGCGCGACGGCAACCGCTTCCGCGAGGCCACCTGGGACGAGGCCCTCGACCTGGTGGCCCGTCGGCTGGGTGAGATCGTGGAGCGGGACGGCTCCGACGCGGTCGCGGTGATCGGCTCCTCCAAGGCCACCAACGAGGAGTCCTACCTCACCCAGAAGCTGGCCCGGCAGGTGCTCGGCACGCACAACACCGACAACTGCTCGCGCTACTGCCAGGCACCCGCCACCGAGGGACTGTGGCGCACGGTCGGCTACGGCGGGGACGCCGGATCGATCAGCGACATGGAGCGCGCGGATCTGGTGCTGGTCGTGGGCTCCAACACCTCGGACTCCCACCCGGTCATCGCCGCGCGGCTGCGCCGGGCCCAGAAGCTGTCCGGGCACCAGCTGATCGTCGCCGACCTGCGCCGCCACGAGCTCGCCCAGCGGGCCGACGTCTTCCTGCGCCCGCGTCCCGGCACCGACCTGGTCTGGCTCTCCGCCCTGACCCGTCACATCCTCGACCAGGGGTGGGCCGACGACGACTTCCTCGCCACCCGGGTCTCCGGTCTCGACGACTACCGTGCGTCGCTGGAGCCGTTCACCCTCGCGTACGCCGAGGAGCGCACCGGGATCCCCGCCGAGCAGCTCGCCGACGTCGCGGAGCGGATCGTGCGTGCCGAGTCGGTGGTGGGCCTGTGGGCGATGGGCGTGACCCAGCACGTCATGGGATCGGACACGTCCACGGCGATGTCCAACCTGCTGCTCGTCACCGGCAACTACGGGCGGCCGGGCACCGGGGCGTACCCGCTGCGCGGCCACAACAACGTCCAGGGCTGCAGCGACTTCGGCACCATCAACTCCTACTATCCCGGCTACCAGCCGATCGGTGACGAGGAGGTCGCCGCGAAGTTCGCCGACGCCTGGGGCCGAGAGCTCGGACCCGAGCCGGGACTCGACAACCACGGCATGGTCGACGCCGCGCACGACGGTTCCTTGCACGGGCTGGTCATCGTCGGCGAGGAGCTCTCCCTCGTCGACGCCAACGTCCACTACGTCCAGGAGGCCCTGGAGCGCCTCGACTTCGTCGTGGTCACCGAGCTCTTCTTCTCCCGCACGTGCGAGTTCGCCGACGTCGTCCTGCCGGCGGCCGCCTCGTTGGAGAAGGACGGCACCTTCACCAACACCGAGCGCCGGATCCAGCGGCTCTACGCGGCGATGGACCCGATCGGCGAGTCACGGCCGGACTGGCAGATCCTGCGCGACCTGGCCTCGCGGATGGGCTACGAGTGGGGCTACTCCCACCCGGCCGAGATCATGCACGAGATCGCCGGCCTCACCCCGATGTTCGCCGGCGTGACCTACGACCGTCTCGAAGGCTACGACTCGCTGCAGTGGCCGGTCGCCGAGGACGGCACGGACACCCCGCTGCTCTACACCGAGTCCTTCCACTTCGATGACGGTCTCGCGCGGCTGTATCCCCTGGAGTTCCGCGAGCCCTCCGACCAGCCGGACGACGAGTACCCGCTCCACGTCAACAACGGTCGGGTGCTCGAGCACTTCCACGAGGGCAACCTCACGCTGCGCTCACCGGGGCTCACCCAGCTGGTGCCCGACACCTACGCGGAGATGACGCGTCGTACGGCGGCCGAACAAGGGGGGCTCGCCACCGGTGACTGGGTGCGGCTGGTCTCACGACGTGGCGAGATCACCGTCCGGGTGCTTCTGTCCGACGAGGTGGCCGACAACGAGCTCTACGTCCCGATGCAGGCCGCCGAGATCAACCTGTTGACGTCCAACGACACCGACCCCGACTCCCACACGCCTGCCTACAAGGAGATCGCCGTCCGCCTCGAGCGCACCGACGGACCCCAGGAGCTGCGGGGCGGCAAACGGCGAGGCGCGGACCGGGCCCGGCGCGGCTCACGCGACGTCCAGGGCGACCCGACCGGCAGCCCGCTGCCTCGCGGCCACCACCGCTACGGCAACCCCACGCCGCAGTCGGGGGTCGAGGTCGAGCGCAAGTGGGCCCGGGCCGACTACCGCTCCCCCACCGAGGCCGAGCCACCCGGCAGCAAGGCCTGACCGCCCCCTCGACCCGACAGGAACGGAGCCTCTCCCTGATGGCCACCTCGCTCGGCTACACCCCGCCACCCCCGCCCGACACCGCCGCCCGCGACGACCTGGACGACTTGGTGCGCGCACTGCACGAGTCCGGGTTGCTGCGCGCGCTCGCCGGCGGGGCGCGGTCCTACCCGGTGCTGCTCTCCCAGCTCCTCAGGACCGTCGACGCCTC
>Ga0208017_100125_pt1 | contig 14545 bp, 14 predicted proteins | sample 30_taG_FD_184104 | JGI IMG/M metagenome (GOLD analysis project Ga0208017, IMG submission 184104) | Marine viral communities from Cariaco Basin, Caribbean Sea - 30_WHOI_OMZ (SPAdes) (version 2) | ecosystem: Environmental > Aquatic > Marine > Oceanic | place: Caribbean Sea: Cariaco Basin... | reverse complement strand
AGCGCGAACAGTCTCGGCATGATGACGCCGGACAGGGAGAGATGAATGAACTGACCGGCAGCAGTATGGCAATCCTGCACGGACAGAGATCCCGCATCGCGCATGCCTTGAAGGATCTGCCCGACAATTCTGGTGGCCCGCCTAGGGCCCGCTTCCATGTAGATGTCACCTGCCTCGGGCAGAACCGAAACCGCACTAATGCAGGAACGCAATAGACGAATGTAGTCATCATCCATCACAAGGTCGATCATGCGCCGTGAGAGCTCTTCCAGGACGCTTCGCGGATCTTCTCTGCTTGATAGCGGTCGAGATATTTCGGCCGAAAGCCTGTCGCACTCCGCTTGCACAACGATCAGAAAGAGCTGTTCCTTGCTTGAACAATGAGCATAAAGGGTTGCCTTGGATACTTTCGCTTCCTCGGCAATCGCATCGACGCTGGCACCTTCGAAGCCACATTTCAGGAAAACGGTCCTGGCCCCTCTGAGCACATCGTCAACTTTACTGACCCTCATGCCGACCACCTCCCTCGCCTGCGAAGACGCCCTCGTGTTCCCAATTATGCGCAATCTCTCCCAGTGCGTCGAGAACGCTTCGCAAGTCGTTGCCGCGCGACGTCAGGCCATAGGACACCGCAGGCGGGATGGTCTCAGCCTGTTCGCGCCAGATGACACCAGCGCCTTGCAGCATCCGCAGACGCTCGGTCAACATTCGGGTTGATATCCCCGGCACAGCTCGCTTCAGCGCCCCGAACCTTTGCGGCCCCTGATCGCTCAGGACCCAGATGATGTAGGTGGTCCAGGGTCCCATGAGCAGACGCAAAATCGAGTCCATCGGGCACTGTGGCGGGACCTTGGGCATCGCTGTTCACCCTCAAGCTATGCGGTTACTTTTCCGTTCCTACTTTAATTTTTGCCATTCATCAACTATTGGGTATCCTTCAAGAGACACGCGAGGTCTCCCTGCGAACCGGGAAGGACAATCGGACATGGCCCGCCAGCCCACGCTATTCATTCCCCACGGGGGCGGCCCCTGCTTCTTCATGGACTGGAACCCGCCCGATGAGTGGGACCGGCACCGGCAGTTCCTGCAGGATCTGCCGGGCACGCTGCCTGAGCGCCCCAGGGCGCTCTTGGTGATCTCGGGTCATTGGGAAGAGCCCGCCTTTACCATGCAGACCAACCCCGCCCCACCGCTTCTGTTCGACTACGGCGGTTTCCCGCCCCATACCTACGAGTTGACCTGGGACGCCCCCGGCGATCCGGCGCTGGCGGAGCGCGTGCATGACCTGATCCGCGCAGCGGGTCTCCCCGCCGCAAAGGATGCCGTGCGGGGGTTTGACCACGGCGTCTTCGTGCCGCTCAAGGTCGCCTTTCCGGAGGCCGACATTCCCTGCGTCCAGCTGTCGGTTGCCAGCGATCTCGACCCCGGGCGCCATATCGCGCTTGGCCAGGCCCTGGCCCCCCTTCGCGACGAGGGCGTGCTGATCCTCGGCAGCGGCAACACCTATCACAACATGGGCGTGATGATGCGAAGCCTGCGCGGCGGGCCACGCGGCCCCATCGTTGGCGGTGCGTTCGACACCTGGCTGACCGAGGCGATGACCTGCTCCGATCCCGAGGACCGCAACCGCAGGCTGACGCACTGGTCGGACGCACCCGGCGGCCGCGATGCCCATCCGCGCGAAGAGCATCTCATCCCGCTGCATGTCGTGGCGGGTGCGGCGGGCGACGATATCGGTCGCAAGACGCTGGAGGATCACGTTCTTGGCGCTATCGAAAGCGCCTTTCGCTTCGGTTGAACAGAAACTTGGGAAAGGAACACAAAGACATGTCAAATGACATCAAAGGCCCCTTCATCGTGACCGGTGCCTACGGCCAACTCGGCAGTCAAGTCATCGAGAACCTGCTGGCGCAGAGGGCCGAGCCCCTTGTTGCAATCACCCGCACGCCAGAAAAACTCGCGGCCCTTCTGGGGCGTGGGGCCGACTTCAGGGCAGGCGATTTCAATGACCCGGCCACTCTTGGCGCGGCCTTTGCCGGCGGCGGGCCGCTGCTGATCATCTCGACGGACGACCTTGAGCCGGGCAAACGGCTTGCCGCGCACCGTAACGCGATCGCCGCCACGCAGGACGCCGGTGTTTCGCATATCGTCTATACGTCGCTCACCAACCCGGATGAAAGCAGCCCGATAACCTTTGCCGCCGCCCTGCATCTCTTCGCCACGACCTCGATGGGGATCCTGCTGGCCACCATCGCAGGTTCGATGCCGCAGTTTGCCATGCTGCTTCTGCTGGTGCTGCTGCCGCTCGAGATCCTGTCGGGCGGCGTCACCCAGCGCGAATCGATGCCCGAAGTCGTGCAGCACATCATGCTTGCGGCCCCCAACACGCATTTCATAGCGCTCTCGCAGGGGGGTGTTGTTCCGTGGCGCGGGAATCGGTATGGTGTAGCCGCAGTTGCTGGCGCTGGCGGCGGTCGGGGCGGTGCTGTTCACTCTGGCGTTGCGGCGGTTCCGCAAGTTTCTGGGATGACGTGATGAGGATTCTGATCTTTTCGTTGATGCTGCTCGCCGCCTGTTCGCAGCGCCCCGAGACCGCCCTGCTGCGCCCGCAGATCGTGGGCGTGCAGCCGGGTGCGCAGATCGTGCGGGTTCACACCGTGACGACCCGCACGACCGACCTGGAAAACCCCTGGGCCTATGGGGTCGATCGCGCCGACAATGTTCAATACGGCACCTTCGACATCTCCATACCGCCCGTCCACGAACCCGGGAAGATCGAATGGCCGCGCAGCGCCGACAGGTTGGACCCGGCAACCGACTTCGTCACCCGCGGCCAGGAGCGGATGGGCCGCCCCAGCTTTGTTTCGCAGCTAGGGCGCGGCGACGTCGGCGTCTATGTCCACGGCTACAACACCAGCTTCCAGGAGGCGCTCTACAGGCTGGCGCAACTGGCGACGGATGCCCGGATGGAGGGCGCCCCGGTGCTTTTCTCATGGCCGTCCCAGGAGAATGTCGCCGCCTATCTGGCGGACCGCGACGGGGCGGAGTTTTCCCGCGATGCGCTTGCCGGACTGTTGTCCGACCTGACGGCCGGGCGGGGCCGGGACGACCCGGTGCTGGTCCTGGCGCATTCCATGGGCAGCCTGCTCGCGATGGAGACCCTGCGTCAGTTGAAACTGACCGGACGCGGCGATGTTCTCGACCGGGTCGAGGTCATCCTTGCCGCGCCGGATATAGATATCGACCTTTTCCGCAACCAGATCGCGACGGTTGGAAAACTGCGCCACCCGATAACGGTGCTGACCGCGTCTGATGATCGGGCGTTGAGGCTTTCGGCGCGGTTGGCTGCCGGCCGCACACGGCTTGGGCAGTTGGACGTGCACGATCCCAACGTGCAGAAACTGGCAGTTGACACCGGGATTCGGATCGTGGACATCTCCGCCTTGCCTGCCGGGGAAGACACACACACCCGTTATGTTGATCTGATTTCCTCGCAGAAGAGTATTTCGACCCACAATCCCTTCGCAGGTTTTCGGCGCGCGGGTGTCTTCGTTTTCAACCAGGCTGGCAATGCGCTCCGAGGCATCGGAACCGTCCTGGCCAACTGATCCTGGCCGACTGAATCGTCGTTGCCGGTTGCTGCCTTCCGGCATGAACGGCGATCGGTAATACCGTGCCGCCGTTCATTTGGCGTTGCGGCGTTTGCGCAAGTTCATGGAATAATGCAAGGCGGGCGCGGCGTACCCGCCTTTTGGCTACTTCTTCTCAGCCTTTGCGGAAATCTCAGACTCCTTGACGACCTTTTGCGCCAGAAGCAGGCTGCATCCCAGTGCGTCGCTCAGTCCGGCAGCCACTGACCGGCTCATCCAGCGGGTCCAGAGGCTTTGCTGGTGATGCCCGACGACGATCAGATCTGCCCCGGATTCGACCGCGACATCTGTGATTTTCGCGACGGGATCGCCGACATCCATGCGGATCTCGGGTGCCAGCCCCATGGCGGCAAGTCTTTGATGGCCCTCGTCAAGGATCGTCTTGAAATCGGCCTGCTGGTGGGCAAGCACGCTGGCATCCGCGCCCTGCGCCAGCGCATTGCCCGCGACCGTCTCGACCACGGCCAGCAGAACTACCCGATCTGCGCAAGCCGCGCCCCCTCGCGCAGCGCCACCCGCCCCTCGCGTGAGCCGTTGTCGCGTAGCCCTTAAATCGGCTCTGCCTCAATCTGTGTGGCAGAACGGTAGCATTCTCGCCCGCAACAATTCTGGACCAGCCCGGCCGTACATGGCGCGTTTGAGGGTTTTCAGGCGGTTGATCTGACCTTCCGCCTGGCCGTTGCTCCAGGGCATCTCGATTGCGTTTTTGACCGCATCGAAGTCCCGGTTCAAGGTGCGGGCGAAGCGCATGATGGGCGCCAGGTTGGATTCGATCGCGTCGTCGATCCATGCAGTGAGCGGGTCTGCTTGGCGGCCACGCATGATACCGTTGAACCGCATGGCGAGGCTGCGCATCGTTGCGAAGGCGGGAGAGCCGGTCTTGAGCGCGTCGACTTTCCGCGCCTGATCCGGGGTGAACTTTCCGCGCGGCTTGATGCACAGCGCGGCCGCGATGACTGGGGAGATCGCGTGCCCAGTTTCCGGGTCCCGGACTGGCTTAAGGATTTCGTGCTCTACCTTGGGGTCGCTCGCTTGCTTTTCGGCTCTGCGCCAACCCGCCAACAGCCGCTGCAAATGCGACTGACTCCCCTCGTAACCACGCTCTCGGATCATACGGAACAGGGCGCTGCCAGTTCGAATGCCCTCCTTCCAGCTTTGGCTCAGGAACTCTTCAAAGTACCACGGCGAAGTTGGTTTCAAAGCGGCCCGCCTGCGGTCCGGTGGTGTTTCGAACTGCAGCCATTTCGCGATGCTACGACGCGGGAACCCTGTTCGTCGCCCGATCTCGCTGCAGGAAAGCCCTTGATTTCGGAGTGCATGAATGGTGGCGAAAATCTCTTCCCGAGACGTCCTGTGCGCAAGGCGTGACTTCAGAAGGCTGCCAGCGGCGGTGATGTTGTCGGCGTCGGACAGCAGCGCCCTGCCGGTCGCACGGCCATGAAGGTTCATTTGCTCCTCTATGGCCTGCCGCAGGTTTTGTACGATATGGAACCGGTCAGCGACTTGCTTCGCCTGCGGTGCCCCTTGCCGTGCGGCCTGGGCGTAAAGACCGCAGCGATCTCTACTGATCACTTCCACCTCGGGATGTCGCTTCAGCCAGTTGGTGCAGGTGACGACATCTCGATCCTCGAGAACATCGATGACCACGCGCCGCTCCAGATCGACAATGATCGTGCCGTAGGTCTGCGACTTCCGCCAGCTCCAGTCGTCGATCCCGATGACTGTCGGCGGCGCGGCGGTGTCTTGAGCACGCTTCTTCAACTGCCTGAGCACCGTGTCATCGCTGATCCCAAGGCCCAAACGGTGCAAGAGCCGCTCGGCCGGCCGCCCGCCGGTCGCATGCCCAAGATGGCTGACAATCCCCCCGACACGCGAGGTGCGCCGCGCATAAGGACGCGCAATCGAGGCGATCTGGTCCGAGAACGTCCGACGTGGGCAAGCGGGTGCCTGACATCGCCAACGGCAAACCGCAAGATCAACAGTAACACCATCTCCATGGGCGGGGTAATCCTGCAGCCGCCGGTGCCGCCAGCCGTGACGTCGGCGTGAATGCAATCCACAGTCCGGGCAAATGCCGTTTGGTGTCAGACTGCCCGATACAATCCACCCGCCGGAATCACTTCGCTCGACGCTTTGAACCGAAACTTCGCCCCCGGGCGACCAATGGTGCTTCGAACTCACAATTATCCCTCCTGAATTTTCCAGTTTCAGGATAGTTGCGCCACACAAAGTGAGGCAGAGCCCAATTAAGGGCTACGCGACACATGGATTTCGATGCGGATGTCGCGGCTGTAGTCATCGCCCAGAAGAGCCCTCACCCGCGCCTCGACCGCGCCGCCTGCGTCATGATCCGTATGCACAACCTCCGGCTCTTCGGTCAGGTTGAAACGGATCAATGGAGAGGTCGCGGCGCGAATGATCTGGGGGTGCAGCTCCGGAGGCGCGCCTTCGATCAGTTGTGCTACATTGGCGGCCCGTCCGGCGGCTTCCGCGCCGATCGCCGCCTGTACGGCGAGTGTTCTTTCGTCAACGAAGAACCAGAGGCTCACCGCCTGCGCCACGACGATAACACCCAGCACCAAGAGTGAGATCTGCGTGCGCAGTCTCCACGGGCGCGTTTTCACGAACTGACCTCGACATCGCAGGTCAGGCTGTAACCGCCGTTGCGCACGGTGGAGATGACACGGGGGCGCAATACGTCCGGTTCGATCTTGCGGCGCAGGCGGCTGATCTGATTGTCGATCGTCCGGTCAAGCGGTCCGGCCACGCGCCCCGCTGTCATTTCCAGCAGCTCATCGCGGCTCATGACGATACGCGGGCGTTCGAGCAGGATGGACAGGAGTTTCAGCTCACCGGAGGTTACCTGATTGCGGGTGCCGTCCGGGGCGGTCAGGGTCCGTCCGTCATAGTCCAGTTCGAGATGGGCGAACCGGATGCGCTTGCCCGCGAATGGGTCCTGCGGAGGGCTCTTCTCGCTGCGTCGCATGATGGCCCTGATCCGGGCCAACAACTCGCGCGGATTGAAGGGTTTGGAGAGATAATCATCCGCGCCGCCTTCCAGACCCTCGATGCGGTCGTCGTCCTCTCCGAGGGCGGTCAGCATCAGGACCGGTGTGCCGCACTCCTGACGCAATCTTTTGCACGCAGTCAGCCCGTCTTCGCCGGGCATCATCACATCGAGCACGATCAGATCGAAAGAATGTCTTGCGCGCTGAGCGTCCATCTCTGCGGCACTTTCGGCGACCGAGGTTCGCATGCCGTTCCGTTCGAGATAGCTTGAAACGGAATTGCGGATCTCGTCATGGTCGTCGACGACCAGAATGTGGGCAGGTTCGCTCATACCCGGTGTATATCAAACCGCCGGTGTAAATGTCCGCCCCCTCTTTGTAGCCAAATGTAACGGCAGTTTGACGCGTCGCGGGAGCAGGGGGGACAATAGGAGCCCTCAAGTCTGCGACAGCGCATGTTCCGGCGGTCTGCGGATCGCCAGCCGGTGCACCCCGGCGGATTGCTGTTCTTCCATGCGGGGCGGCGTCCCGGCGAAGAAGGTCGTGATTTCCTGATACCTGATCCGCGTATCCTCAAGCGCCTGATAGTATCGGAAAAGCTCCTTCAGTGGGGCCGAAAAGTCTTTGTGCGCGGCGAGGACCGCGACCAGTGCCCCAAGCGTGATCCGGCCTTCGATGACGAAATATCCGCCAAGTGAGTAGAACAGAAACGGTGTCAGCGCCGTCAGAAAGTTGTTGAGCGCCTTGATGAAGAACTTGAGACGAAAGATCCTTCTGCGTACCTGCTCCAGCGCCTTGAAACTAGCGCCCGCCGCCGACAGGCCGGACGAGGCGCCCTGTCGTTCGCGCAACTGCTCGCTCAGTTGCCTGCCAAGATCGCGGACCTCTTTGATCCGGATACGCGACAGGGTGTTCACCCGGCGCTGCAGCTTCGGGAGCAGAATAAGCTGAATGGGCAACACGGTCAGCGCGGCGGCACCCAGGATCGGGTCCTGAATGAACATGAACAGCAGAATGGTGAAAAGCGTGCCACCCTGCAAAACCGGCAGGGTCAGGACTTCGGCCGCGAAGCCGCCGATGGGTTCCACTTCCTGTGCGAGTATTGGGACGATCTCGCTTTGCTCGGACGCCTCCGCATCCGAGCGCCACCGCCGATAGATCAGCAGCCTGAAGCGTCGGAGAAACCGCTCCGCCGTATAGCCCTTGAAGACGTTGAGCGTGTATTTGATGAGTCCGTTCAGGCTGATCGACAGCAAATACAGCCCGCAAAGCAGCAGCAGGAATATGACCTGATCCAAACTCTGGCCCAGAACCTCGACCGGGAAAGTCGCGGATTCCAGCGCATTGTTCACGATCTGCTTGGGCAGTTCCAAGGTCAGATACAGGATCGGAAGCGCGAGAAGGCTCAGCATGATCATCTGCGCCTGCTGCCGTCTGGTGTAGCGCAGGACCGAGCTGAACAACCCGGCATCAAGCCCCCTCACGTGGTTCATGCGCGCGACCGGTTTTGCCGGGCGGCTCCAGAGCCGCAGGATACCGCGCAGGACGAGATAGAGGGCGACGCCGATCAGCAATCCCGGCGCCAGGACCAGAATGAGGTGAATGAACGGATGAACCCAGTCCGGCGTCGTATCATTGTAATCGTATCCGAAGAGGGCGGAGACGTCATGTACGAGGACGTGATACCTGTCCATCAGCGACATTGGAGCGCGCTCAATATCCGGCGGGTGAGGCGAGGTGATCATGCACGATGATGACCCCCCACATCCCGGCATCTCTGTGGCCGGGGACCAGACAGGCAAATTCCAGATTGGTCACGTCTGAAAACTTCCAGATCAGTTCCCCGGTTTCACCGCTGGGTATCGATATGAAGTTGGCGGCGTCATGGGTCATGTCCGGATGCTCCTGCATCCATTGCCGGTTTTCGGTGACTTCATCGAAGGAGCCGAGAAAGAAAGTGTGATCGAGTTTGCCGGAGTTCGTGACCCGAAAGCGGACAACCGCTCCGTTCTCGATGTGAAGCGCATCCGGATCAAAGAGCATGTAACCGCTTCCGGTCTCCCTGACCGTGATGTCGACCGTCCTGTCGGGCGTGGCATCGCCGGGGGGTTCTCCGATCGGGTCATGGTCCGGAAGGTCGTAGGCCCTCAGATGGGGTTGCTGGCTTTTGCCATCGGACGCATGCGCGGAGAGGGCGGACAAGATGAGCGCTGCCGCGAGGGTGCAAGTTTTGAACGATGTCTTCATGTGCTCAACGCCTCCGCAGTAGGGGAAATTCTAGAACCGGGTTTATTCGATCGATTGAAGCCGTGAGCCCAAGGGTTCAGCAAACGTCGGATCTGGGTACTACCGCCGCTGGCGCGGTACACCATCGTCGCAGACGGGCGCCCAACGGGGGAAAGAACGGGCGCGGTGTACGCCCGTTCTGGTATTAACGTTATCGCAAGGCGGTGCTCGCGATCCGCACTGACCGTTTAGTGAGTAACGGAGACTTCGCGGAACATGCCGGATTCGTAATGACCGGGGATCAGGCAAGCAGCTTCGAACGTGCCGTTATTTGCAAATGTCCAGATGATTTCGGCATCTTCGCCGGGCGCGAGCCGGATGCGGTTGGGCTCATTATGACCCATATTCATACCGCTCATATCCGCCATTTCGTTCTTGTGCGCGGCGTTCTTCTTTTGCGAGTCGAGAATGAACTCATGGTCCAACTCGCCCTCGTTGCGGACGACGAAACGGACGGTCTCGCCTTCTTTGAAATCCAGATCGCCGCCCTTGAACAGCATTTCGCCGTCGTCTGTTTCGACCATGTCGATCTCGACCGTGCGGTCCACCGCAGCGGCATCGCCGGGCATGCCGATCTTCATTTCTCCATGGGTGTCGCCGGACTTGTTTCCGTGAGCCGCTTCGCCGGCAAACCCCGGTGCCGCAAAGGAGGAAGCCAGTGCGATTGTCAGCAGTAGATGTTTCATCTGTTTAGTCCTTGGTTGCTTTTGGGTTCAGGTATTGGCCGGAGGACTCATCAGCCCTCCGGATTGCTCCCGCAGGAACAAATCTCAGAATTGAAGGCGTGTACCGATCACGACCGAGAACTCATCTGTATCCCCACCGGCCGCGCGGGTGATGTCCCGCGTGTCGCCGAACGAGGTCTCGTAGTTGACGCCGATATAGGGTGAGACCGCACGGTCGATGAGGTCGTAACTCAGCCGCGCACCGATCTCCATGACTGCGCCACCCGCACCCCGCCCCCGGGCGATGTCATCCTTCAGCGGCATATCGATCTCGATGTTCGGGGTCAGGATCAGACGGTTGGTAAGGAGCAGTTCGTATTCCGCCTCGAAACTGAAGAACGAATAGTCGGAGAGGTAGAGATCGGCGTCGATCTCGAACCACTGCGGCGCGAGCCCTTTTACCCCCACGACAGCCGCGTAGCGTTCCGGAACGCCCTCGGGTGTGCTGGCATAGGCTCCGACCACGCCGCTAAAGAAGGTCGAGATTGGAAACCGGAGACGTAGCTGGTTTTCGAGGCTTTCGAACTCATCGGACGAAAGACCGTATTCAGCTTCGCTGCGCCACACCAGCTTGAGCTCATCCGTGCCGATGAGGGCGTCGAAATCCCAGACAAGGACCTCTTCGTCATCCAGTGCGCGAATTTCCAACTGTTCCGCCTGCACGCCCCAGATCAGCTGTTCGGTCTGTTTGACGGGCTGAGCCTGCACGAGCGAGGCCCAAGGAAGGATGAGGCCGGCCAGTCCGGCGAGTTGACTGTATTTCATTACGTTCGTCCTTTGTATTTCCCGGCTCAAGCCGCGCGTCCCTTGACCACGACCTTGCGGAACATTCCCGCCCGCGCGTGGTAGCTGAGGTGACAGTGGAACGCCCATTGACCGGGGGCGTCGGCCTCGACTTCGATGTCCGTCGTGGCGGCGGGATTGATGTTCACGGTGTGCTTGATGGGATTGCGCGGACCGTGACCGGCATCGATGATCGACCACATCCCGTGCAGGTGCATCGGATGCGACATCATCGTTTCGTTGATGAACCGCATGCGCACCCGCTCGCCGTATCGGAGCGTGATCGGGGCGGCATCGTCGTATTTCACGTCGTTGATCGACCAGATGTAGCGCTCCATGTTACCGGTCAGCCGCAACACGATGGTGCGTGAGGGTGCGCGGTGACGGTAACGAGGGCTGGCGGCGCGCAGGTCTGCGTAGGACAGGAACTTGCCGCCGTTGTACGCGACAGGCGTCAGTCCGCTGCCCGGGACATAGAACGGATCGCCGCCATCAGACATTGCCATTCCGCTCATACTGTCCATGCCGCTCATACCGTCCATTGCGGGCTTCTGCATCTGGGCATGGTTCATGCCTGACATCGGTGCCTTTTTCTTCTGCTGCATCTGCGTGTGGTCCATGCCGTCCATCGCAGGCTTTTGCATCTGCGTATGGTCCATCCCAGCCATCGAAGTCTTTTTCTTCGGCTTTTCCTCTGACGGGGTCATCGCAGGCATCGGGGGCTGCTGGCTGGATTGCATGTTTGAATGGTCCATGCCTGTCATGTCGGTGTGGTTCATTCCGGTCATGTTCTGCATGACGTGGTCGCCCATACCCATGCCCATATCCATACCCATACCGCCCATCATGCCGCTCATGTCGGCCATGGTGAGCAAGGGCTTGGGTCTGAGACGGGGCACGGCACCGGCATAGCCCTCTCTGGGTGACAGGGTGCCCCGAACAAGCCCGTTGCGGCCCATGGATTCCGCAATAATGCTATAGACCTTGTTCTGCGTAGGCTGGACGATGACATCATAGGTCTCGGCAACCGCGACCCGCAGTTCATCCACGGCGACAGGCTCCACATCGTTGCCGTCAGCCTGCACGACGACCATTTTCAGTCCCGGTATCCGCATGTCGAAGTAGGTCATCGCGGAGGAGTTGATGATCCGAAGGCGGACCTTCTCACCGGGCCGGAACAAACCGGTCCAGTTTTGCGACGTGCTGCGACCGTTGATCAGCGAGGTAAATCCCTGCACGTCTTCGACGTCGCTCGGCAGCATGCGCATGCGCCCCCACATGCGGCGCTCTTTCAGCGTCGCCTTGAGACCGTCCATGCGGGCGTCCCGGATCAGGTCCTGAAAAGTGCGCTGCGAACGGTTGTAGTAGTCGGACTGCATCTTGAGGTTCCGCAAGATGCGGTTGCCCGGATGGGGATGTTTGTCGGCCAGCTGAACGACATAGTCGCGGTGCGCTGGTATGCGTTCCCTGCCGCGCGGCTCGATCACGATCGCACCGTAGGCGCCATCCGGCTCCTGAAGGCCTGAATGGCTGTGGAACCAATAGGTCCCGGCCTGCTGGATCGGGAAGCGATAGGTAAAGGTCTGACCGGGGGCGATGCCGTTGAAGCTGATCCCCGGAACGCCGTCCTGACGGAAGGGCACGATAAGTCCATGCCAGTGGATCGAGGTGCTTTCGCTGAGGTTGTTGGTCACGTTTATCGTAACCTCCTCACCTTCCTTGAAGCGCAGGATCGTCGGAATCTGGCTGCGGTTGTAGCCCACGCCCATCTTCTGAAAATCGCCCGTGTTGATGCGCACCGGGTCGACTGTGATATTGTAGGTTCCCTGAGAGGTCACCTGCGTGGAGCCATGCGCGCTCAACGCTTTGGGCATCGCAAAAGCCGCAGCCGCAGCCAAGCCGAACTGACGCCGCGACAACCCCTTCGCCAGCTCTTCAGAGGTACTGAGCGCCGTATCCCAGAGGGCCAGCTGCTTTCTATTGAAGAATTGCATTCGTTTTCCTTGTATTAGTCTGTCTGAAAGGTGCCGCAGCGCGCGTGCTCAAGGGTTCGACGGCGTTTTGGAGGTCAGTCGCACCCGGCTCGGCACAGTTCGCTTCGAACACGGCACGTGCCGGGGGGCGTTTACGCGCGGTTCTGCCTTGCAACTTGCGAGGGTCAGCGCGGGGCCTGTTTCGAGTTCTGAATTTGTCGGATCCATGATTCACGTGCCCTCCGTGGAACTGGAGGTTTTATCGCCGGAACGCCTGCAAAGGATCAAGAATACATATGGTTACATATGGGGTTAGGGTGTGCTGACCGTCGGTAGGGTGGGTGGTTGCTGATGTGATTTGCTTTGGTTCGGGAAGGGCGAAGGGGCGCCTACGCAGTTGCCCGAAGGTTCGCGAACGCGCTTGATGTAGATCATCTCTCGCTTGCTATGCCCGGTTTCCAGAGATGATCGGCGAAAGACAGGCTCATCCAAGAATTGATCAACAACTCATCTGGAGATAGCGATCAGACGTTGATAGAGGCTATCGCGGACCTGGTTCGGAGGACTTTACTCGCTGCAGCAATACATCCCTGAAATAACCTGCGTGCAGCGTCAGAAAGCGAGATCGTGTGCCAATCAGACATGCTTGTGTTTTTCTGAGATTTATTAATGCAGCGGATTGCAAAAACTCTCGCTGTGCGCTCTGAGGCTACAGCCTTTCCAAGCTTCGCCCTTGTAAGCCAGTTCATTCGGAATATCCGCTAAATGCAAGTGTTTGGGACGGAACTCATACCAAGCCGTAGAACTCCACAGCGCTGCGAACGCTGCAACTTTTCCTAGTTTAAAGACAGCAAGGTGCTCAATATGACCCGAATAGTGATAATCAACCATTACGGTTCAACCACAGGCACCGGTATGGGCGGACGGCATCACTATTTCGCCCGGGAGTTAGCGCGCAAGGGCCATACAGTAACATTAGTCGCCGCTCGATCACATCACCGGCATTGCCAAGTTGTTGTGTCGTGGAGCCCCTGCTACAGGATCTCGGATGAAAATGCCGTCATCCATGCCGCGCCTGAAGGGCTTTCGCTTTCCCCGGGAGATCATTGCCTATGCCGTCTGGGCCTGGCACCGTTTTGCTTTGAGCACGGCGGACGTCGAGGACCTTTTGGCCGAGCGCGGCGTGATCGTGAGCCGCGAGAGCATCAGGCTTTGGGTCAACCGCTTTGGCGGGCATTTCTCGACCCGCATCCTACGAGACCGGCCAGCGCCTTCAGACAACTGGCATCTGGACGAGGTGGTTATCCCGATCCGTGGCAAGAAGCACTGGCTGTGGCGGGCCGTGGATGCCAATGGCGACACGCTCGACATCCTCGTGCAAACCCGCAGAAATGCCAGGGCGGCAAAGCGCTTTCTGGCAAGGCTCATCGCGCAGTTCGGCCAGCCCCGTGTGGTGATCACCGACAAACTGCGCAGCTATTTTGCGCCGATCCGGAAGCTCGCTCCCGACGCCGATCATCGGGCACACAAGGGCTTGAACAACCGGATCGAGGGCTCACATAGACCAACGCGACGGCGAGAGAAAATCATGGGGCGCTTCAAGTCCCAACGACAGGCGCAGAGATTCCTCGCGGCCCATGATCAGATAAACACCCTCTTCCGTCCCCGTCGCTATCGTCTCACCGCATCTTCATACCGCCACGCACGGGCTGACGCCTTCAGCCTGTGGAACGACTATGCGCTCCAGATGACCGCATAAGCGCTCACGCCACGCCCCCTTGCGCCCACGATCACCCAACTTGGCAATGCCCTTGGATGGGCGTCTTCATCAAAGGCGGCGAGGTAGGCCTCGAAGGCCATGTCGGCTTGCATTTCGGCGAGGTCGATGGATTGTTCGAGTGTCATGATATGATCCTTTCCGTTGATCGTCGTTGGACGGATCGTGGAAAAGACCGGGGGCATGAGAGCGGGCTGCACCCGGCACGGGGCGGAATGAAATGGAGCACGACAGGGGCAGGTTTGTTGTGAGCGATGCCCCGCAGCGCTCAAGGCGTCAGCCGCCCAGAAACCTGCCCCCGGCGTTGCCGACCGCTCGACCCCGGGCTAGCGATCTGAAAGGC
>Ga0208017_100122_pt1 | contig 14798 bp, 13 predicted proteins | sample 30_taG_FD_184104 | JGI IMG/M metagenome (GOLD analysis project Ga0208017, IMG submission 184104) | Marine viral communities from Cariaco Basin, Caribbean Sea - 30_WHOI_OMZ (SPAdes) (version 2) | ecosystem: Environmental > Aquatic > Marine > Oceanic | place: Caribbean Sea: Cariaco Basin... | reverse complement strand
CTTCCCCGACCTGATCTTTCAGCCCAGCGATCCCGATCCGGCCTGTTGCGAATCGATCGCCGCCTGGACGAAGCGCGAGGATATGGCCAATGTGCTGCCGCCGCTGCCGCTGGATGCGCAGGCCAGAGAATGGGACATTCCCAAACCGGCGGCCATCCTGTGCATCAACATGGTCCATATCAGCCCGTGGGAATCGAGCATCGGTCTGTTCGAAAAGGCGGCCGATCTGCTCGATCCTGGTGAACCGCTCTATCTCTATGGCCCCTATCTGCGCGCCGACGTCGAAACCGCGCCGGGCAATCTCGCCTTTGAACGCAGCCTGAAAAGCCGCGACCTGAGATGGGGCCTGCGCGATGTCGCCGATATGGACGCCCTCGCCGAGAAGACCGGATTTGTCCGCGAAAGCCTGACCGAAATGCCCGCCAACAATATCTCGCTGGTCTACAGAAAACAGAATTAAGCCCCTCCTTTTCAAAGGAGGGGTTGGGGTGGTTTCTCTCGGCGAAAAGTCGCACTCCGCTTCTTCAACCATTTCTGTCCGCTCGGCGGCAATTTGCTTACGCGAGCGATGCTGCGCATCGCCACCACCCCAACCCCTCCTCTAAAGAGGAGGGGCTAAAAATTGTGCCCCTTGCCATGCCTTAATCGCCCGCTTAACTAGAGTGAAAAACAGGTAGGAGCGGGTGAATGACGGAAACAAGGCGCTGCATGGGATCGTCCATTGCCCACTGGGCTACGAAGAGCCCCGACAATATAGCGATCGACGATCCCGAAGGCATGGTCAGCTATGCCGAGCTTGACCAGCGGGTCACCGCATATGCCCGCGCCTTCACCGGCGCCGGCCTGGGGAAGGGCGACCGTATCTGCTGGCTGGGCAAGAACAGCGGCCTCTATTTCACCCTGTTTGCTGCCGCCAGCCGCGCCGGCCTGGTGATCGCGCCGATCGGCTGGCGCCTCGCTGCGCCCGAAGTCGCCTATGTGCTGAAGGACACGCGCGCGCCGCTGCTGATCTGCGAACCGGAATTTGCCGAAACCGCCAGAAAGGCGGCGCAGGAAGCGCCCGACACGAAAACCATTCTCTGCACAAAACCCGGCACCGACCTGCCGGTCCTGGCCGATTTTGTCGCCAATACCGCACCCGGCGAGCTGCCCGAGACCGATCCGGCGGAAGGCGTGCTGCAGCTTTACACCTCCGGTACCACCGGCAATCCCAAGGGCGCGGTGCTGACCAATGACAATCTGTTTAAGCTGCGGCCGCTGGTCGAGAACAAGCCGGAACATGCCTGGATCGATCTGAAGCCCGGTGACAGTACCTTGGCGGTCATGCCCTGCGCCCATATCGCCGGCTCCGGCATCGGTCCGATCGCCTTCTACAACGGCGCGACGATGATGGTGATCCCGGAATTCCATCCGGACAGCGTGCTCGACTGCATCGACAAGGGGCTCAACCAGTTCTTCCTCGTGCCGACCGCGCTGCAGATGCTGGTCAACTGGCCACGCGCAAAAGACACCGATTTTTCCAGCGTCCGCAGCGTCACCTATGGCGCCGCGCCGATCCCGCTGGAACTGCTGCGCCAGTGCCTGCAGACCATGCCCCAGGCGCTGTTCTGCCAGCAATATGGCATGACCGAAACCACCGGCACCGTCTGCATCCTGCCACCCGAGGACCATGATCCCGCGGGCAACGAGCGGATGCGCGGCATCGGCATTGCGCTGCCCGGCGTCGAGCTGAAGATCGTCGATGAAAACCGGCAGGAAGTGCCGCCCGGCACGATCGGCGAAATTGCCACAAGGTCCGGCCTCAACATGCTGCATTATTTCAACAATCCGGAAAAGACGGCAGAGACGGTTGATGCCGACGGCTGGCTCTACACCGGCGATGCGGCGATCATGGACGAGGACGGCTATTTCTATATCAAGGACCGGGTCAAGGACATGATCATCTCCGGCGGCGAGAATATCTATCCCGCCGAGGTCGAGAATGCGATCTTCGGCCATCCGCAGGTCAACGAGGTCGCCGTCATCGGCATTCCCGACGAGAAATGGGGCGAGGCGGTCAAGGCCGTGATCTCGCCCAGGCCGGATGCCGGCGAGATCGACACCGCCAGCATCATCGCCTGGGCGCGCGAGCGGATCGCCGGCTTCAAGGTCCCGAAAACCGTCGATGTGATCCCGGAACTGCCCCGCAACGCGTCAGGCAAGATCCTCCGCCGCGAACTGCGCGCACCTTATTGGGAGGGGCAGGAGCGCGGGGTGAGTTGAGCAATGGCTGTCGCGGCCTATGCCCTTCGTCCGATCAATCTTGTTCCCGACTTCCTTCCCGTCCTTGCCTATCTCGACGATCCGATTCTCGTAGCCCCGGGTATCGCGTCCTGTGGGCAGACTGGCTGTTCACGAAAACCGTCTGACCCGTAACGTCGACGATCGACATTGTGCAATGCGGAATCATTGGCCATCGCTGCGAATCTATATTAACCGCCAAGTCATAGTTCCCCCGCTAGGTACCCTCCCGATGCCCGCCAAGACCCTCTTCCGCATTCTTTTCTGGCTTTTGCTCGCCATCATATTGGCCATATCGCTGATGCCGACCGGAGACGCGCCAACGGTTTTCGCCAATGACAAACTCAACCACGGCCTGGCTTTTTTCACACTGTCGCTGATGGCCCGCCTGCTATGGAACCGTAGCCACGCGGCGGTGCTGTTCGTGCTGTTGATGGCGTTGGGCGGCGGCATCGAACTGCTGCAATTGGCGATGGGCTTCGGTCGCGATGCCGACTGGATGGACTTTGCGGCGGATGTTGCGGCAATCGTGCTGGGTCTGCTGGCCGGAAAATTGTTCTGGAGCCTGACCCGCAAGCGCCCCGCTACGCAATAAACTCCCCAGGCCTCGATCCCTGCACTTGGCCTGGCGACCGGACCGTCGCAACGCCGTGCGCACCAGAATTAACGATTTGTAATCCGCCGGCCATCACCGGGACAGAGCGTCTGGTGCATAGGGAAATCACGGTTCACCCTGGAACCGCAACCCCCTTGGAGTAACGAGAATGAACAAACGTACGCTGGTTTCCGGTTTTGCGGCAATCATGGTACTGGCGGCACCGGTCATGGCCAATGCGGCGACGCCGATAAAGGCGCAGCCCGCTTCGACCACCACCAAGACGCAGACCACGAGCCGATGCAAGGGCGTGACCGGTGCCAAACTTCGCAGCTGCACCGCCAAGCTCAGCCAGAAAAATACAGCAACAGGCAAGAGCAGCATGGTGGCCCCGGTGAAGCCAGTCAAAAAATACTGAGCTGATCCCCCGAATGGTCGTAAATCGCCAGCCCTGATCGCTTTCCTCCCCCCGGGAAAGCCGCGCCGCTTCAGAGTTTCCCTCCCCCCGGGAAAGCCGCGCCGCTTCAGAGTTTCCCTCCCTCCTCTGACCGGCCCGATCAGGCCGATTTACGGCCATTTTTGCCGCTTGTCGAACGACTGCCTCCGGACGATGCGGACTGGGTTCGCCATTCGCTTGATTTTTGTCGCACCAAGAGCGAAGCTGGCATATTGTCCGGCTTTGGGGAGCAGCTGTTGTGCGTGATATTCCGATAATACTGGTTTTCAGCGCACTGTTGGCCTTCGGAAGTGCTCCTGCCAGCGCCACCGACAATCAGCGGGTGGCTATAGCAAAAGGCGACACCGCTCCCGTGATCCCGGAAACCAGTGCCGGACAAGCGATGCATATCTGGTTTGATGCCATGAATTCCCGTGATCCGGCGAAAATCCAGTCCTATATCGACCGCTACCACCGGACATCCAGCGTCGAAGATTATCTGGGGTTATACGAATATCTCGGAACGCTGTCGCTGGTGCGGATCGAGAAAAGCCAGGCCAATGCGATCAGCGCCTTGCTGAACGTCTCCAATTTCGATGACCTGTACCGGGTCGATATCATCGTCGATCCGGACGACAGCACAAAGCTGACCAAGATCGAGATGTCGCCAACGGAACGTCCTGACGATCTGGCGATCGCGAGACTGTCCCGGGCCGATGCGATTCAGGCCCTGGACGAAAAAGCGAATGCATTGGCAGCGGACGACAAATTCGCCGGTGCCATGATCATCGCCAAAGATGGCAAGGAGATTTTCAGCAAGGCATGGGGATTGGCGGACCGCGCAAACAAAATTCCGAATTCGGTTGATACGAAATTTCGTCTGGGCTCCGCCAACAAGATGTTTACCGCCGTTGCGATCCTGCAACTGGTGGACCAGGGCAAGATTTCGCTCTCCGGCAAGGTTGGCGACTATCTGCCCGACTATCCCAACAGGGACATTGCCGACAAGGTCACGATCAGGCATATGCTGACCCATACCGGCGGCACCGGCGATATATTTACCGACGAATATATGGCCCATATCCCGGACTATAAGACGCATTCCGACTATGTGGAGAAATTCGGCAGCCGTGCGCCGGAATTCGAACCGGGTTCCGCCGAAAGCTATTCCAACTACGGCTTTGTGCTGCTCGGTGCGATCATCGAAAAAATTTCCGGTCTGTCCTACTATCAATATATCGACGCCCATATTTTTGCACCTGCCGGGATGACCAATAGCGGATTTTTGCCTGAGAACGTCGCTGTCGCTGGCCGCAGCATCGGCTATACGACCGAAGGCGGCGCGCTGGTTACCAACAAAGACAGCTTGCCCTATCGCGGCACCGCAGCGGGCGGCGGCTATTCAACGGTCAAGGATATGTTGAAATTTGCCAACGCGCTGCAATCCGGAAAGCTCGTTCCTCCCTCGCTACTGGATCAGGCAAGCATGCCGCAAACAGACAGCGCCTGGTATGGCTACGGCTTTCAGACCAGAGGCAAGGCAGATATGGCCAATTTCGGCCATAGCGGCGGAGCCCCGGGCATGAACGCGGACTTTAGAATCTACCCGCAACCGGGCGTGGTCATCGTCGCTTTATCCAACAGGGACGGCCCTTATGCGGAAAGCCTGGCCGGCTTTTACGCGACCAGAATGCCCGCTGCAAAATAGGCAAAAGCCCGTTGATTCAGAACCAGAAGCGCACCCCGACCACAAAATTGGTGACGCTGGCATCCTCGCCCGCCGCCCGCGCATAGTCGCGGCTGCCGCCCAGCTTCCATTCCTGCTCGATCCCGACATAAGGCGCAAATTCGCGGGCGATTTCGTAGCGCAGCCGCAGCCCCAGTTCAATATTATCGATGCCCGACCCGATGCCCAGCTCCGGGATATCCTGCGCCGACAGATTGACCTCGGCGCGCGGTTGCAGGATCAGCTTCTGGGTGATCCGCTGGTCATATTCCGCCTCGATCCGCGCGGTCAGATCGCCCTTGGTGGACAGAAAAGCCGCCGCATCGACCTCGAGCATATAGGGCACCAGTCCCTGCACGCCGATCACCGCATGGGTGCGGTCGGGGCCGGTCAGATCCTGCCGGACGCCGGCCTGCAGATCGAAAAACGGCGCGATAGCTCGGCTGTACAGGGCCTGCAGCTCGGCCTGTTCGATTGGCTCGCCGAAACTGCCTTCGCCTTCGCTCTTGAACCAGAATTTGTTCAGATCGCCGCCATAATAGCCCTGCACATCCCAAAGATAGCCGTCCTTGCCGTCGCGCATGCGCAGTTCGGCGCGGTCGCCCTGGAACCAGAAGAGCCGCATATTGCCATGCTCGTCATAGGCGGCTTCCCGCGACGCCCGCATCGCCTCGGCGCCCCAGATCGCGTCAGCGGCATTGGGCGGGCCGCTTTCTGCATTGGAGACAGTTGCCGACGCAGCGGTGTCAGGGTCCATGGCGCCATGATCCATAGTCGAATGATCCATCGGCTCTGCCATCTCTTCGGCGTCACCCCTATCGCCATGATCCATCTGGCTGTGATCGACTTCCGGCTCTGCCTGATTCGCCGCCGGCATCTGGTGCCCGCTGTGGTCCATCGAACCATGATCCTGCGCCATCAGCGGAGAGACGGCGGTCGATGCCGCAATGATCGCCATCAATATCCGCACCATCATACGTCTCCCGGAAAGGCGACGCTGACCGTCTGCATCATCCCGGCGTGCATATGGTAGAGCAGATGGCAGTGGAAAGCCCAGTCGCCCGGCTCATCGGTGGTCACGTCGAAGGTCGCGCTGCTGCCCGGCTGGACGATCACCGTATGCTTTTTCGGCTGATGATGGCCCTGGCCGTTGACCAGCTCGAAGAACATGCCGTGGAGATGGATCGGATGCGCCATCATGGTGTCATTGACCAGCTTCACCCGCACCCGCTCGTCATGGGCAAAGCGGATCGGATCGTCGCCGACCGCGCTGAACTTCCGGCCGTCGAACGACCACATATAGCGTTCCATATTGCCGGTCAGATGCAGTTCCATTGCGCGGTCCGGCGCGCGCTTGTGATGGTCCATATCGAGCGATTTCAGCATCCGGTAGTTGAGCACCCGGTGCGGCACATCATCCAGGCCCAGACCCGGATAGCCGGTCCGGTCCTGCGGGTTCATAGCCACCATATCGATCCCGGGCCCGACCTTGACGCTGGCGGGCAACAGACTGGTATCGCGCATATTCATGCCGCCGCTCATATCCATCGCGGCCATGTCCTGCCCGGTGGTTGCAACGGCCGGCGCCGACATCGCGTGTCCCATGGCTGCATGATCCATCTGGCCGTGATCCATCGTTCCATGATCCATTGGCGCATCGGTCATGGCACCGTGGCTGCCATGATCCATGCCGCCATGGCCCATATCGACCATCGACAGCAGAGGCGGATCGCGCAGGGCAGGGAAGGCGGCCTTGCGCCCGGGCTGCGAGGTCAGCGTCGCCTGCGCCATGCCGCTGCGATCCATGCTCTCCGCCGCCAGCGCAAAGGCACCCGCCTCGCTCGGCGTGACGATCACATCATAGGTCTCGGCCACGCCGATCTGCAGTTCGTCGACCGCGACCGGCTGCACATTCTGGCCATCGGCCTGGACCACGGTCATCGGCAGGCCGGGCAGGCGGATGTTGAAAAAGGTCATCGCGCTACCGTTGATGATCCGCAGCCTGACACGCTCGCCGGGCACGAAGGACAGTTCCAGACCGTCTTCGGGCCCATGTCCATTGATCAGATAGGTATAGGTCGGCGCCGAGACATCGGCGATATCGGTCGGCATCATCCGCATCCGCCCCCACATCAGCCGTTCTTCGGCGCTCAGCGGATAATCGTCCGTCGCGCTGGTCTTCTGCAGGCTGAAATAGCCTTCCGACACCTTCAGTTTCTTCATGATCTGATGCGGATGCATCGGCGTGAATTCGCTCAGCAGGATGATATGTTCGCGATCATATTGCACCGGATCGGGTCCGGCGGGATCGATGATGATCGGACCATAATGACCAGCCTGTTCCTGCAGCCCGCTGTGGCTGTGCCACCAGTAGGTGCCCGACTGGCGCGGCGTCAGCGGCACGTCAAAGCGAGCGCCCGGTTTGATCCCGGGAAAGCTGATCCCCGGGACGCCGTCGAACTGGAACGGCAGCAGCAGCCCGTGCCAGTGCACCGAACTGTCGACGTCGAGCATATTATGGACTGAAAGGATGGTCTTTTCGCCTTCCTTCAGCCGGATCAGCGGTCCCGGTACGGTACCGTTGACCGCGATCGCATGACCGGAGCGGCCGCCTGTGGCAAAGCGGCCGTCGGCAATATGCAGGTCGACCTTTGCGCCGGAAAGCTCGTCCATACCCTTGCGGACAGCGGCTCCCATCTTGCCCATCGCCCACAGCGGCATGGGCAGGGCGGCAGCAGCTCCGGCAAGCGCGGAATGACCCAGAATCTGGCGGCGGGAGAAATTCATATTGGCTTTTTCCTTCAACATGTCATATACCCCTATAAGGTATATATTCAAGGGCGAAAACATGGCTAAAGGTGCAGTGGATCAGAAAATAAACCGGCTCCGGCGGATCGAGGGACAGGTGCGCGGCATCGCCCAGATGATCGCCGACGACCGCTATTGTATCGACATATTGCACCAGGTGCAGGCGGTAAAATCCGCGCTGGCCAAGGTCGAGAGCCAGATTCTGAAAGACCATGCTGCCTGCTGCGTCAGCGAGGCGATCGCCACCGGCAGCCCGGCAGAGCAGAAAGAGAAATTTGACGAGCTGATCGACCTGTTTGAAAAAGTGAAGCGTTGACCGGTCGCCCCCTGGCGTGCCTCGTAGGAATATCTGAAAGGAAGATAAGATGATCGGAACTATCGCGAAATCGATGCGGGAGCGGAGCGCCGCCGGACTGTTGCTGCTGTCTTTGGCGGCCTGTTCGACCGCCGCGCAGGCGGCCAGCTATACCATGTACCGCGATGCCGGCTGCGGCTGCTGCCTGGAATGGGCGGAACACGCCTCGACTGGCCTTGATACCCAGGTGACCGCCGAAGATGCCGATATGGCGATGGTCAAGGACCTGCACGGCGTGCCCGGCAATCTGCGCTCCTGCCATACGATGATCGTCGAGGGCTATGTCATCGAGGGGCATGTGCCGGCGGAGGCGATCCGCAAATTGCTGCGCGAAAAACCCGACAATGTGATCGGCCTCGCGGTTCCCGGCATGCCGGTGGGATCGCCGGGCATGGAATATCAGGATATGAAACAGCCCTATCAGGTGATCGCCTTCGGCCGCAAGGGGCAGAGCGTTTTCGCCAGCTATTATTGACCCCCAACACGCACTGAAGGAAATGAACATGAAACATAATCTACTGGCGCTGGCCACCGCCGCATTGGCGATTTCCACGTCTGGCGCCGCTCTCGCGAACCATCACGACCAGGGACATGACGGCCATAAAATGGAAAAAATGGAAGATGGTACCATGCAATGCTGCATGACCGACCAGGATGGCAAGAAAGTCTGTCATATGATGGACCATGGCAAGATGGATCACGGGACGATGGATCATGGTTCAATGGATCATTCGAAGATGGACCATGGCAATATGGACCATTCCAAAATGAACCACGGCAATATGGCGCAGCCTGCAGCACCGGCTGCCAAACCAAATTAAACCGGGACCGCCGCACAGCGGCTGTCTTTCGCCAAAACCATTCGCCCCATGTCGCCGTTCCGGTGATGTGGGGCTTTTGGTTCGCTTTGTCGGCGCGCGCGCCATGCCAATGGCAATATTGACTCTTTGAACGACCTCCTATACATACCCCCATAGGGTATATGGATGGCAATCGAAAAGGATCTTGAGATGACCGAGCCCGCTTCCCCCGACAATGCCGATGGCGAAGCGCTGGTCAAGGATCCGATCTGCGGCATGACGGTCGATCCAGCTAAGGCCGAATATCACGCGCATCACGGAGATCAGGATTATCATTTCTGTTCCGCCGGCTGCCGGACAAAATTTGTCGCCGATCCCGACCATTATCTGTCCCCGGACCGCGAAGGCCAAGCGCAAGACGTCCCAGCAGGAACGATCTATACTTGCCCGATGCACCCGGAAATCCGGCAGCAGGGGCCTGGTTCCTGTTCGATCTGCGGCATGGCGCTGGAGCCGGAAACCGTCTCGCTCGACAACGGCCCCGACCCCGAATATCTCGATATGCGCCGCCGCTTCTGGATCAGCGCGGCCTTTTCGCTGCCCCTATTCCTCTACGCCATGGGCGACATGATCCCCGGCCGGCAGTTCCAGTCCTTGTTTGACCCCGGCACCGCGACCTGGATCCAGTTGCTGCTGGCCTCGCCGGTCGTGCTCTGGGGCGCCTGGCCCTTCTTTGTGCGCGCCGTGCAATCGATCAGAACCATGAATCTCAATATGTTCACCCTGATCGGGCTGGGCGTGGTCGTGGCTCATGGTTTCAGCCTTGTCGCGACCTTCTTCCCCGACGCCTTTCCTTCGGCGTTTCGCGGCCATGACGGCCAAGTTGCCGTTTATTATGAAGCCGCCGCCGTCATCACTACGCTGGTGCTGCTCGGACAGGTGCTCGAACTGAAAGCCCGTGGCCAGACCTCCAGCGCCCTGCGCGCGCTGCTTGAACTGGCGCCACCGGTGGCAACACGCATCAACCCGGACGGGTCGGAAGAAGAAATTTCGCTCGACCAGGTGCAATCGGGCGATCGGCTGCGCGTCCGGCCGGGCGAGAAAATTCCGGTTGACGGGACCATCGCCGAGGGCAGCAGCACGATCGACCAGGCGATGATCACCGGCGAACCGATCCCGGTCCAGAAAGCCGAGGGCGACAGCGTCACCGGCGGCACCGTCAATCAGACGGGCAGTTTCGTGATGACCGCAGAGCGCGTTGGCAAGGACACGCTGCTGGCAAAAATCGTCCAGATGGTCGCCGATGCCCAGCGCACCCGCGCACCGATCCAGAAACTCGCCGATACCGTGGCGGGCCTCTTCGTCCCCGCCGTCGTGCTGATCGCTGCGGCAACCTTCGCGGTCTGGGCGCTGTGGGGGCCTGAGCCGGCGCTCGCCTATGGGCTGGTCAACGCCGTCGCGGTGCTGATCATCGCCTGTCCCTGTGCGCTGGGCCTCGCCACCCCTATGGCGATCATGGTCGGCACCGGCAAGGGCGCGCAGAACGGCATATTGATCAAGAATGCCGAGGCGCTTGAAACCTTCGAGAAGATCGACACCATCGTCGTCGACAAGACCGGCACGCTGACCGAGGGCAAGCCCAAGCTGGTATCGGTCGAACCGGAAAGCGGTTTTGCACCGGACGAATTGCTCGCTCTGGTTGCGGCTATCGAACTGGCCAGCGAGCATCCCCTGGCTGCTGCCATTGTCGAAGGCGCAAAAGATCGTAATCTCAGGCTGGAGTCCGCGAGCGATTTTCAATCGGTCACTGGCGAAGGCGTCGAGGCTACGGTGGACTCCAGGCGGATCGCGATCGGCAATGAAAAATTGATGGCACGGCTCGGCGCGACCAGCGCCGCGCTGGCGGCAAAGGCGCAGGACGGCCGGTCGCAGGGCCAGACGGTGATGTTCGTCGCCGTCGATGGCAAGGCTGCGGGTCTCATCGGTGTCGCCGATCCGATCAAGGCCAGCTCGAAAGAGGCGATCCGGGCGCTGCACAAGGCCGGCATCCGGGTGGTCATGCTGACCGGTGATGCCGAAGCGACCGCGCACGCGGTCGGCAAGATGATCGGCATCGACGAAATCCATGCCAATGTCTCGCCCGAAGACAAGCATCAGGTGATTAGCGAGCTGCAGGCCGCCGGCAAGCGCGTCGCCATGGCCGGCGACGGGATCAACGACGCCCCAGCCCTGGCCAAGGCCGACATCGGCATCGCCATGGGTACCGGTACAGACGTCGCCATGGAAAGCGCCGGCATCACTCTGGTGAAGGGTGATCTCGGTGGCATCGCCAAGGCGCGGCGGCTCAGCCAGCTGACCATGGGCAATATCCGGCAGAACCTGTTCTTTGCCTTTTTCTACAATGCACTGGGCGTGCCTCTGGCGGCTGGGGTCCTCTATCCCTGGTTCGGCCTCCTGCTCAGCCCGATGATCGCCGCTGCTGCGATGAGCTTGTCCTCGGTATCGGTGATCGGCAATGCGCTACTGCTGCGGCGCAAGGCGCTATAACGAGCGGAACGGGCGGCGGCTCGCTTGTAACCCACGCCCCGACCCGTACATATCGGGCCGAAGCGGAACTTTTTGACCCGTTGGGCGTAAAATACCCTCAGCAGGTATCGCTACAGACAGATGGAACGAGGAGGCCTTATGTCAAAATATAGCAGATTTATCGCAATGATCAGCACGTCCACGCTGGTCATGTTCGGGCTCATGTATCTCAACACCTACGCGCTCGATCATGTCTATTTCAGCGAAACCCGCACATGGATGGCGCTCTATATGGGCGCGGCCATGGCCATCGTCATGCTGCTGTTCATGCTCGGCATGTACCAGAACAGGCGCAAGAATGCGCTGATTCTGGGTGGCGCGGCGATCCTCTTCGCCAGCTCGCTCTATCTGGTCCGCTCGCAGGACACGATCTCCGACCAAGCCTGGCAGAAGGCGATGATCCCGCACCACTCGATCGCGATCCTCACCAGCGAACGCGCCCATATCGAGGACAAGCGGGTTCGCGAACTGGCCGACAGCATCATCCGCGCCCAGCGCAGGGAGATCAAGGAGATGCAGTGGCTGATCCGGGATATCGAACAGAATGGCAAGGCAACCACCGAAGCCGAAGCAGCGGCGCGTCCGGTACCGAAATTTGAAGGTGAACTATGAGCAATCAGAAAACCGCACGACTCTACCGCATGGTGATGGAGAAACATATCTGTCCCTATGGCCTGAAATCGAAATTCCTTCTCGAACGGGAAGGCTTTGTGATCGATGACCATCATCTGACCACGCGCGAGGAAACCGATGCGTTTAAGGACGAGCATGAGGTCAAGACCACGCCGCAAACCTTTATCGACGGCAAGCGGATCGGCGGCTATGACGCTCTGCGCGTGTATTTTGGCAAGGACAAGCCAGAGGAGGAACGCAGCGATACCAGCTATCAGCCGGTCATCGCCCTGTTTGCCATGACCTTTCTGATGGCGCTGGGTGCCGCCTTTGTCGCGACCGGTGCCTGGTTTTCGGTCAGGACCGTCGAATGGTTTGTCGCCTTTTCGATGTGCGGTCTCGCCTATCTCAAGCTGCGCGATATCGAGAGTTTCTCGACCATGTTTCTCAACTATGACCTGCTGGCCCGGCGCTGGGTGCGTTACGGCTATCTTTACCCGTTCGGCGAAGCTCTCGCCGGCGTGCTGATGATTGCCGGCGTCGGCCTGTGGCTGGCGGTTCCCGTGGCGCTGTTCATCGGGACCATAGGGGCGGTTTCCGTCTTCTACGCCGTCTATATCCAGAAACGCGAACTGAAATGCGCCTGCGTCGGCGGCGACAGCAATGTCCCGCTCGGCTTCATCTCGCTGACCGAGAATCTGTTCATGATCGGGATGGGCCTCTGGATGGGCTACAAGCTGCTGAGCGCATAGCCTTTCCGGTTACGGAAAGGCCTGCTCAGCGGCTATGCGCCCGACCGTCATTCACCCTGTTCTGCCTGGCTCAATCTGCTCCCAAAGATATAGGCATTTACACCCGCTGGGAAATTGGCAATCACGCCTTCGGGAGTAGTGTCGGCCCGGCGGACCTCTCCACTGATATTGACGCGGTCACCGGGATCGATGTCAATCTTGCCCTCCATCGCTGTAGCGGGTGTCGGAACCTCGTCGAACAGGACATAGACACGCCGGTCGGCACTGTCGCCGATCCAGAAGGCCATATCACCGGGTACCGATTGCACGGGCACGGCCTGCAGATCGACGGAGCGACCAACCAGGTCGCCAATCTGTTCGGACTCGACCAGATCAGCCAGGGCCGTCATCTCTGTCGCTTTCACCACGATCGGGTTAGGGGCTATATCAATGGTAGTGATCTGCGGATTTTCCATTTCCAGGGACATCTCTTCCTCGACCGTCGGCGGTGTATCGCTCAATTCGTCGCCAAGATTGAAAACCCAGAACAGCAGTCCGAGAAACATTCCGATCGTGATAATCGCCCAGGCCCAGCCATAGCGGAACCGCGGTTTTTCGATATCGTCTGCCATGATTCATTCTCCTCATGTTTTCTGCGATGATAAAAAACCTACCAACCAAAACATGAAAAGTTCCAATCCGGGAGCAGCGAATCGGCCGGCCCTTGGTCCCCTTTTTGGCGGAGAAGTCATGTGGCCTTGCTGTCGTCGTCTCGCCTAGGTCTCTTTCCTGCACCCGCCCGGATCGTGTATTGTTTCCCTGCGGCCTTGCCTCGTGCGGGTGGAGCGTCATCCAGGTAGATAGAAAGTACTAGAAATATAAGGTAACCATCTGTTATATATTATCTTTATACAATAAATCCGCTTGATCGGCAGGTCGAAAAAAAGCGTTCTTGGCCCGAACTTTGACGAACTTTGGGAAGTGCGCCGCTCCATCACCGTCCGTCCTGAGCCAGTCGAAGGACACCGGCAGCCGCTCATTTAAATGCTGTCGATCGCCCTCGCGATGGTTTGCCTGCTCTCCCGGACATGCTCGCGCCAGGCAATGAACAGGCCGGACCCGATGATGATGGGTGCGCCGATCCAGATCGACAGGCCGGGATATTGACCGAAGATCAGGATGCCGAACAGGGTCGCCCAGATCAGCGCGCTATAGTCCATCGGCACGATCGTCGACACCGGCGCATAGCGCAGCGACTGGGTGATGCACAGCTGGCCGAGCGCGCCGAAAATGCCGATGCCGAGCAGAAAACCCCAGGTTTGCGCATCATGGCCGCCGCCGTAGATGAAGACGCAGACGGTCAGAAAGGGCAGGGTATAGGCGGAGAACCAGAAAATCGTGACGATGCTGGTTTCGGTGCGCCCCAATATCCGAATCAGCAGGGTCACCCCGGCGGTGGCCAGAGCGCCGGCCAGCGCAACCGCCGCGCCGAACGCGGGGATCAGCGTCCCGCCCGGCTGGACCACGATCAGAACTCCGACAAAACCGATCAGGATCGCCGACCAGCGCCGGATGCCGACCTTCTCGCGCAGGATCAGCGCGGCGAACAGGGTTGCGAAAATCGGTACGGTAAAGCTGATCGTTGTCGTATCGGCCAGTGGCAGCAATGTCATCGCCCAGAAATTGAGGCCCATCGCGAAAATGCCGAGAATAGAGCGCATGATGTGCAGCCGGTGCTTGTCTGATATAATCGACGGCCAGCCCCGTTGGCTGCGCCAGATCAGAAAGCAGATCAGCGGCATGGCGGTCAGCTGCCGGTAAAACAGGCTTTCGGTGACATGCACGCCATGCTGGCCGGCAAGCTTGACA
>Ga0208017_100121_pt1 | contig 14956 bp, 9 predicted proteins | sample 30_taG_FD_184104 | JGI IMG/M metagenome (GOLD analysis project Ga0208017, IMG submission 184104) | Marine viral communities from Cariaco Basin, Caribbean Sea - 30_WHOI_OMZ (SPAdes) (version 2) | ecosystem: Environmental > Aquatic > Marine > Oceanic | place: Caribbean Sea: Cariaco Basin | collected... | reverse complement strand
TATGAAGCTTTTCAATAATGATGACTTTTTGGCCGCAATGGGGGAAAGTCCGGTAACCAACGGCGGCCCCAATCAAACAATCAATGAGGCCCGCAGGGAGCAGGTCATCCAGCTGTTACGCGATAATCTCTCGCTGGAACTTCCTCTTGATTCGCGCGTGGTGCAGATTGGCTTTGAATCATCCGATCCGCGTCTGGCAGCACGCATTACAAACAGCGTTGCAAACTCCTTTGTTCAAGCCAACTTGCAAAGAGGCTTTAATTCTTCCAGCTACGCACGGGACTTTCTACGCGAGCAGCTTGAAGCGGCTCAAATTCGGCTTGAAAAATCCGATCGCGCGGCGGTGGACTATGCCCGTCGCACCAATATTGTCGACACGAGCGGTGGTGGCAATGACCAAACCAGACCAAAAAGTTCGCTCACGATTGATTCGCTGATTGAACTGAACCAAAAACTAGCGGTTGCAGTCGCCGCACGAATTGAAGCAGAATCACGCTGGGCGCGGGCAAGAGCTGTGCCGGCGCTGGATTTGCCTCAAGTACAGGATAATCAGGCGATTCAGAGATTGGTACAGCAACAGGCCGAACTCGAGGCACTTTATCAAGAAGAAGGTGAGCGCCGCAAAGCAGAATATCCATCCATGCGTCGAGCCGAAGCTCGAATCAACCAGCTTCGTAAAGAGATCAACTCGATCGCGTCTAGTATTAGACAAGGTATTCGTTCGGAATATGAAATTGCCTTGGGAGTCGAACGTTCACTTCGCCAACAGGTCAATAACTTTCGGCAACAGTCGCAAGAAGAACAAACAGACTCTATCCAGCTGTCAATCTTGCAGCGTGAAGCGGATACCAATCGGCAGCAATATGAATTTCTTCTCAAACGCTACAATGAACTTACTGCTGAAGCGGGAGTCCAATCAAACAATCTATCCGTTTTGGATAGGGCAATCCCACCTTCAGAACCGATCTCCCCCAATGTCGCGTTAAATCTGGCTAGCGCTTTGGCGCTTGGTTTGTTCCTGGCGATTAGCTTTGCCATCATACGGGATAGTATTTTCCGCATGATCCGGACTCCTGATGACATTGTCCGGACTCTTGGCCTGCCGGTACTCGGTACTCTCCCGGATGGCGGCAGCGCGTTGGAGGTCAGGGAAGTTCTAAATGACCGTAAATCTGAGTTCACGGAGGCGATCAATAGCACCCGTACGGCGCTGCTCCTGGCAACTCGAACCGGACTACCGAAGTCGATTGCCTTCACCAGTACGCAACCGGGTGAAGGGAAGAGCACTACATGCTTTGCCCTCGCCTATTCATTGGCTCGGGCAGGCAAAAATGTGCTCATAATCGACGCCGATCTTCGTCGACCGAACCAGCATAACATCGCAGGAATCGGCAATAGCAAGGGATTCAGTGAACTGCTTGCTAGTGGAATCAACCTGTCGGAAGCCATCCGCAAAGACAGCGCATCGGGTATTGATTTCATCACCGCCGGCGAGATTCCGCCAAATCCGAGTGAACTGTTTGATTCGGAGGGCATCAGGCAGGTGGTAGAAGAGTGCCAGAAAGCTTATGATTGCGTAATTTTGGACTGTCCGCCAGTACTCGGAATCGCGGATGCCATTGTTAGCGCCTCTGCCGTGGAAGGCGTAATTTACGTCGCCGAATCAGGCAGGAATAACACTCGTGGCGCCATCATCAGCTTGCAGCGGTTGAAAGGAAGCGGCGCGCACGTTATCGGCGCGATCATGACACGTTTCGTAGCTGAATCGACAGGATATGGAAATGCTTACGCATATTCATACAACTATTCTAAGAGCTGATTGGGTATTTCTGGCTATCAAGCATGGATAAAATTCGCAGCACTGTCATAGCCATCGCTCAACTGAGCGCTGCGATTGCTTTGGGGGTAGTAGCCTATAAATCAAGCGTCATCGCGTCCGACATTAAGGCCTCTCGTAGAGCTGTCTTGTTTGAAACTATGCCGAAGATCTCTTTGGAGGAACTTCAGCGACGAGTCCAAGCAATGCCCTTGCAGCCGGATTTGTTGCATGGTCTGATCGCACATCGGGTAAAACAACGCGATGCTCGCGTGCTGGACGAATCCGAACGAAGCGCTATGCAGTCGCTGGGATGGCAATCAACAGTCATCCAACTCGACCTGTACAAGGATGGATTGAATCGCAGCGACGTAAACACTGTGATGACCCGAATTGATGGATTGCTACGTCGCGGAAAAATGACAGAAGAACTGGTCAACGTTCTGATCGAAATCGAACAGGTTGCCCCCCAAACGCGTCGTATGTTGGTTGATTTGCTGGCGGACAAGCCCAATTGGCGCCGGGATTTTTTAACTGCTCCGGAAGGCTTTGCCGGGGCTGATGCCGTCGCAGCGCGCGCTTCCACTTTGAACATGATGTTTGACCAGAAACTTTCGATAAAGCGCGAAGAAGTCGCTCGTATTGTAAATGGGCTTGAGGTGACGGGAAAACTGGATCAAGCAGAGAAGCTGTGGCGCAAGTTTCACCATATTCCGCGTCCTGCGCCACGCCCCTACGATCCTAACTTTAACCAACTCGCCTCCACTCCCCTAGACAGCCAACACCAAACAATGGCCTATGAGTGGCGCACGGGATCCGGCGCAGGCTATTCGGCCGAGGCCAGACAGATTGGTTCGGAAAGCCCCGTCTTGAACATCACTTGGGATGGTCGCGCTGCCCCAGTCTTTATCCGGCAGCGTCTGATTTCCGAACCAGATCGTTTTGAAGTGAGTGTTGATGGTGTGGCCTTGGACCCGGGTGCCATGCGAAGAATCGCATTTGTGTTCTATTGCGGAGGTCGGCCGATCTTCCATGATCTTGTTTCGCGTAAAGAAGGCAGGTTTGTTTATTCCGCCAACGAACCGGTCACTTGCGCAAATCCGGAAATGCGACTTGTCGGGATGCCCCAAGACAGCAGTAATCCGCTCGAGATCGAACTGACTTCGATTTGGCTTCAATCCAGGGGGGCTTCTCGCCCCAATGTTGAACGACCGCCTAAACCAACGCCAACCAAATAGAGCCGAGGCAATTTGCGTTCAAAAATGGAGCGAAGCTATTGATAGTAATCATTATTGTAAATTGGAACGGAATTGATGACACTCTAGAATGTCTAGAGTCCTTGATGCGCCTCAGGACGGAGAATTTTCGGGTTCTTGTCATGGATAACGGGTCGACGCAATCGCCCGTGGATGCTGTTAAAAGCTGGGCCGCTAATGGCTTGGAAAAAGCTCCTCTGCACCCAAGCTGGCGGCACGACCTGGCCGGACCACGAACGCATGAAGCCACATGGCAGCATATTTCCGCTGCCGAGCCGTGGGACGACGAATTCCTAGTAACACTAATTGAAATAGGCTGGAACTCCGGCTTCGCGCACGCGAATAATGTTGGTATGAAATTGGCGCTCGATAATCCAGACGTCGATCAGATCTGGCTTCTGAATAATGATACCATCGTTCTCCCTGATACCCTCAATGAACTTGTTCAGCTGGCAGAGAGCGATTCTCGATATGCGTTGATAGGCTCAACTTTGGTATATTATCACCATGGCGATCTCGTTCAGGCAATTGGTGCGAGCTACAATCTGCTGACCGCCCGGGTTGAACAGATCGGAAACAAGGCTAAGCTCGATGAGCTTGAAGCACCCGAAAAAGTTCAACCCAAGCTTGATTTTGTTGTCGGTGCCAGCATGTTCGCAAGCCGCGCTCACGTGGAGTCCGCAGGACTCTTAGACGACAAATACTTCTTATACTTTGAAGAGCTTGATTGGGCTAAGCGACTCAGACCGGGAAAAAAATTAGGGTGGGCTCCGGCCAGCATCGTTTATCATAAAGAAGGCGCTTCCATCGGCACTGACTCGGTAAAAGGAAATAGCCCATTGGCCATTTTCTACGCTAATCGTGGCCTTCCGATATTTTATGCCAAATGGTATCCATGGCTTCTGCCCGTTGTTGCATTGAAAATCTTGTTCAACGTTACACGCTTTGCGCTGCGACGCGACATTGCCAGTACCAAAGCTGCCTGGAGAGGCGCGGTGTCGGGATTTTTCGCCGTGGTGGGCCGGTCATATGAACTGGGGCCTCAGAACGGACCACCCCATTTAAATGGAAGGGCATCGTCCCAATGAAAAAAAACAGAAGCGCACTCCGTCGCGGAGAGTCTGCTAATAACCGACTTCCAAACTCTTCCAGTCGCCATATATGACCCTTTTGCGCAATACATTCTATAATGTTGCTGGAAGCACTGTTCCGATAATAGTCGCAATAGTAACCGTTCCCTTCTTATTACATGGTATTGGACCAGCAAAGTTCGGACTTTTATCTCTAGCCTTTCTAATCGTGGGATATTTCGGTGTTTTCGATCTTGGATTGGGCCGAGCGATCGCTCACCGCATCGCACGGATAGATGACGCTGACGATGTGGATCCGCGACCTATTATCGGTACGGCGATAGTCTGTAATCTTGCTCTGGGGCTAACGGGCGGCCTTGTGCTCTGGCTATTCGCAACTCTTTATTTCGCAGACTTTCTTGACGCTGAAGCAGCGTTGCGAGAACAGATGATACAAGCTATACCTGCACTTGTGCTGTCGGTCCCTATTACGGCGTTGACCGGGGTCTTGTCTGGGTCGCTTGAAGGGCGTGGCAGATTCATAGCGGTAAACCTGGCTTCCGGATTTGCCGCTATACTGTTTCACCTTTTGCCGCTGTCTTTAGTGTTATCTGGAACTAAAGATCTGCAGTGGCTCGTATCGGCGGCATGTGCGGCTCGCATTTTAGGGGTCTTGATTTTATCAGTTCTATGCGTACGGGAATTTGGCATTCGTTTGGCTATTATTCGGAGCGAAGCTGGGCGGCTATTTAGCTTCGGCGGATGGGTAGCGGTCTCCTCCATAGTTGGTCCCTTGATGCTCGTTACCGACCGGTTTGTGATTGGTGCTTTATTGGGTTCGATTGCTGTCGCGATTTACACAATTCCTTTTGAGATCGCGGCAAGGACTGCAACAATCCCCCAAGCACTGGGACGGGCCCTTTTTCCTCAACTCTCGGCCGAACGCAGCGGAAATTTGGCATCCCGCCTGGGTTACCGAAGCGCATTCAATCTGGCAGCGCTTATGACACCATTGGTGATTGTCGGAATTTTTGCGATGAAGCCATTTCTAGACTTATGGCTCGGGACGTACGACTTAAAGTCAGTAGCAATCGGCCAGATTACGTTGGCGGCATTTTGGGTTAACGCATTGAGTTACGTGCCGTTGACATTTATCGTGGCACGTGGGCGGCCAAAGACAGTTGCCATTGTGCATTGCTTAGAGATCCTGCCCTATTTTGCTGTCCTTTACGCTCTGACCAAATTCTGGGGCGTAGAAGGTGCCGCACTCGCATTTCTACTTCGCTGCGGCGTCGATTATTTATTGCTTGGGGGTCTTAGCAAGCTCCTCGCACAGATCTGGTTGTCACATTCTGTATTTGCGACTTTGATTATTGGCGCTCTATTCTCGGCACCTTACGTTCAGTCAAACCATTTTGCTGCTTTGGGGCTCGCTGCGACCTTTGTAATCTTCGCTGTCTTAGCGGCCCTAGCTCTAGATAAACAACAGTCGGTCGAACTGTATCAAAAATTCGCACATCGCTATAAAAGTTCCAGTTGAACCGTATCAATTTCTTGGCTGACGCTAATAAAAACTGCTGATATTCCTAATCCCACTATGAAGCACTAGTAGATTAGGCAGCTTGTAGAACGAAGGCCGTTTGATCGCCTTCATTGGCTTCATTGGCTTCTTTGGCTTTGCGGGCAAATTCTCTTTTCTGTGTCGCCGTGAATCTCAGATGCGGTTGGTCTCCAAATAATGGAATCCCAGCTCGATAGTTTTCGCTATACTCAAATTGACGGCCCATGGAATCATCCACAGTTTTTATAAGCTTGAAGGCCTCACCTTCTGCAGCAATTTTCATCCCTTTTCTTGAAGGCAATACAAGATGGCGGGGTGCATCCAGTTGGAACCAACTTTCCCTGTATTCTGACCACGCTAACGATGACACGGTTGGTATTCTGACAATACACAAACCGTCTTTTTTGAGTTTATTACGAGCATCATTGAGCGTTCCCCGGAGATCAGGCATATGTTCCAGCGAATGATGAAACATCACTAAGTCAAACTGACCGGTAATATCTTTCAACTCCGCCTTTTCAATCTTCGCTCCGGTCTTTGTTACCATATTTTTTTCGATAAAAGCGTCAACACCAACCAAATCCTTGAAGCCCGCGCGGCCCAATCGGTCTAGCAGTGCCCCAGATCCACAACCAACATCCAGAATCCGGCTGTCTTTTGAAAGATGAAGGCTTCCAATCAGACTCATCACCGGATCTGGTTTAAAAAAAGCAATTATTGCACCTATAAGGCTTTTGCGATCCAAAAGATGTATATCGCGCTTAGTCATTGCAAGTTTCTTAAGTGCGGAGTGTTCTGAAGAATTAAATGAATAATAGTTCTTCGGGTAGTGGCCTGCTAGAATATCTTGTTCCAGGTCAGTAACTATTTGAACTGTGCCACATTCTGAACATTCAAAATAGTCGAACGCTTCCCTGCTATTGTACATCATTTCGATAGCTTGAAAAATAGCGTGTGGCCCTGTTGCGTCGCAAAGACGGCAGCTTTTTAGGGTATTAGAGGTCATTAAAAGGTCCCTAGAGTATATCTAAAAAAAACACGCGCCCTGAGATCAAATCTCTCAAAACTTCAACGCCGCAACTGGATTTTTCGTAATGCAATGCCGTGTAACAATCAAGCGATTAGGGTCAATGTCAGCCCGAAAGTTAATTCACTTCATATCAATGACTTGTGTCGGCGTACTGCCGGGCGGCCGATTGATTTTATAGACGACTAAGAGACAGCGGTTCAGACTCAATGTTAGCAGCGAATTACACGGCTGCGGCGCAGTCGATAATAAGCCGGCCATGCCCCATATTTCATCGCCCTAAGGCCTTCCGCATGTTTATCGGAACCTATTAGCATAATACCAAGTAACCGTACTATAGCTTTAATGGCTGTCGACAATATGGCAGTACCTTCGAGATATCCGATCATTCTACGTTAAAATGCTTAAATGTAGCAGACATCGTCGACGACGGCATCGTTAAGCCAAGCCTGAGGAGCCTCAAAATAGACATCGATGAGGACATAATGTCCGACGTTTCAGGCGACAACGAGCATCTGCCAACTTACCAACGAGATAAAAAATCGATGACATCCTCAATATAATCGAGGGAGTATTCTATGGCATTGAGCGATATCCAACAACGCTCCGGGAGTTCCTAGAAACACCAAAAAGAACTTTCTGACAAACGAACTCTCGTCCAATATTGCCTGCTTGAACAACGAGGGCCAGACCCTTACAATACACTTTCAAAACCCGACCGACCTGCTATCAATCCGAGATATGAACTCATTAATCACGAATCTGGTACCATCTAAGCCAGATGCGCCAGCATATCTAGATCATGCGCTAACCCCCGCGCAAAATGCAAATATCGTTGCGATCCATTTTTTTGCGATGTATTTAGAGATATCTATTTACGTTGATGGAGCGCTCGTTTTTCCTTATTTTGCCTCTACGATCATTGCATGGCTAGGAGCGTTTCTGAATCGGAGCGCGATCAAAAAACTCCACATATATTATTTGACCTCCATTATATTTATGCTGGGGGCCTCTTCTGTCGTGCCGTTCTTTAATGGCAATATAGTTTTTTCGGAATTTATGCTGTCTTACATTCAAATTATAGTATCTATCATATCTTCTTATTGTATATTTATTATATTGATATTATCATCTCGAGAACGACTAGTAAAATTACTTTCGGCCACTTTAATTTTTATCATTATCGGTTCCTTTTTGGAGCGATTTTCTGCGATAAGAGCGCTGAGTGACAGTTTTAGATCCCAGCTTTATCCAGCAGACTTACTTTATTCATCCGACTATCGTGACATTCAATCATACGGTACGATCCGTCCCCGATTTTTAACGAGGGAACCCAGTATTGTAGGAATTGGCGCTGGTCTTTTGATAAGCATGATTTTTCTTCTGTCACGGATGAGATTAAGCTGGAAAATATTTGGAGCGTTGGGGACTTCGTTAATTTGTATCGCAATTATGCGAAGTCCAACGATAATCTTTTTCGCGGTGATCGTCTGCTATGGTGTGATCGCATTGCGCACAACGAAAGGCGCTCGCCTCTCTTGGATGCTAGCATTTGCTGCCACTTTAATCATAGTCGGCGCTTCATCACTCCTGGCATATGGCGATTCAATTGCCGGCATATCGAACCGGTCGATTTGGGGCGGCGGAAGCTATATTTTACGAGTATTTGGTCCTCCACTGATTTGGCTCGAAACGCTCAAGTCGGACGCACTTTTTGGGCTAGGCTTGGGGTCGTTCGACGCCCTCCTGCCACTTGCGCGAAAGGCATATGGTCAATATGATATCCTCGCACTTTTCCCGTATTTTAAATCAGAAATCAACGGCAGCTTCCTAATATCGAATGGCTTTTGGGAGTATTGGATATTCTTCGGCCTGCTGGGCGGCTCTTTAATTATCTTTTTTCTGTACCGATTGTTCCGGATTTTCGGCCTTCGCTATGCCAGCTTTCCATTTTATGCTTCAGTGCTGTCGCTTCAAACCTATGGAGGTATATCAGCATATCGACCATGGCACATGATTTTTGTTTTCGCGGCTATCGCATTTTGGGCGCAAAGGCTGGACACAAACTCCGACGTTGCGCAATAGTTTAATCTATCGCGGCCTTCAGAAAGTTCTATTCAATGAAGATATTATGGCTCTCGAGATGGGATTCTCGCAACCCCACAGACGGGCAGCTGGTATATAGCGAAGGTCTTATTTCTAGTCTTGAGCACCTCGGTGCCGATATACATGTTATCGCCACGGCCCGCACCGCGGGTGCTCCAATGACATCTTCATCCTCGCGAACAATCGTTGCTCCTTCTGTTTGGCCTCGAGCCTTCAGTCTGATGACAAATATATCGAGCGACTCGTTCAAACAGCGGTCAACTGCATTTAGGGAGTCTATTGAAAGCGCCTTGACCGATAGACCCGACGTCATCATTTTTGATTATTATGCCACGGGCTGGATGTTGGAACATATCCAGGACTTCTACGAGAGAATGGGAAAGGATAGGCCTTTTCTGGTTTATCTTTCGCACAATCATGAAGCATCGCTTCGCCCGAAAGTCGCTCAAGGCTATTCTGGCAATGCCCTAAAAAAATGGGCTGTTCGGCATGATGCTGAGAAAGCTGCGGCAATGGAAAATCAGTTGGTTGCAGCCTGCGATCTCATTTGCGCGATCACCGATCAGGATTCGGCACAATACCAGAAAGATTTCCCCGATAAATTCCATCTTACAATTTTGCCCGGATATACCGGAAGCGTCCGAGAACCAGGTCATATTAGCGAGTCGACGCCGAGACGAGTCATCATGATGGGGTCTTTACTTTGGATAGCCAAGCAGGAGAGCATTCGACGGTTCATTCTGGCTGCCCGCCAAGGCTTTGAAGACGCTAATATTGAGTTTCTGGTGTTGGGACGCGCGGAGCCAGACTTCCTGCAGTCTATCGAAGCTTTGTCGCCTTCAGTAAGGGCCGTCGGATTTGTGGACGATCCGCTGCCGTTCCTCCACGCGTCTAGAATTGGGCTGATGCCCGACGAGTTGGGCGGCGGGTTTAAACTCAGAATCATGGACTACATATTCAATGGCGTTCCCGTGGCAGCGATCCGATCCCAGGCTGAAGGATTGCCGCTAAATGGAACAAGCGATATGCTGACGGCAGACGGAGCCACCGAGCTAGCACAAGCTATTATTGCGAATATTGACGATATCGGCCGACTCAATGAAATGGCTACGCAGGCTCAGGCTAAATGTTCTGGAAAATTTGACTGGGAAAATCGCAGTAAAATGTTGGTCAAGACCATTGAAATGGGGATATCCTCCGCTTCTGGCCGATCTTAGATTTTCAGCCGAGTGCAGATTCTTCAGCACCGCAATTTAAGGTGACGCCGAGGCGGTTCGCTGCCCTAACGGCGCCGCCAATTGGCATCCCATTGAGCAGGAGCTCATCATATAGATCAACTTAACGATGTTCGGTTCTTCCCACATCACTTCGCGGTGTATCAGCGCATAATAGAGTAATCTGGCTTTCCAAAGCATCGATGATCGGTGTTTGATGCCAATATTGTCTTGCCCGTTCCCTGGCATTGAGACCGTATTGATTCAGCGCGGTTTCATCTTTCAGTAATTCAGTGATCTTCGAGGCAAGGTCTACAGCATCTTCCGGCTCAAAGATAAGGCCGCAGTCCTTTACCTCGCGAGCGAGACCCGTGTTGGGAGAGGCCCCTGCAATAACCGGTCGACCCGACGCAAGCATATTCGTGAGTTTTGATGGAAGAACCAGATCAGCAGCATCTGCCTTTTGCGGCAATAGGTGGAGGGTGGCCAGCGCCAATAATTCATTTAAATTTTCACGCGGCTGCAAATCGTGGAATAACAGGTTGCTCAATCCAATCGCTTGTCGCTCGAGCGCGGCCCGTCCAGGGCCATTGCCACAGAGCACGAAGATAAGGTCCTCCCTGTCTTGCATAAGCCGCGCCGCTTCGACGATTACTTCGAGGCCCTGCTTGCGGGTAATGCTGCCCGAAAACAGCACTACTTTCTGCTCACCTATACTCCACTGCGCTCGGTAGATCGAATCGCGTTGTGGCTTGATCGTATCAAGATCAGACCAGTTGCGAAATTCATACACACTCTCTTCTGAACGGCCTTTTTCGACCAGCTTGCGGCACATTTCATGACTGATGCTGCTGCATTTGTCGAAACTGTTGATCACCAAGCGCTCGAACCTCATGGCCATTCGTCCAAGCAGGCTTTGTGCTGTCATCTGACCCGTGGCGAACCCTGCCTCAACCTCGAAATCCTGAATATGCAGCCAACTTTTGGCGCTGGATAACGCCGCCAGTGTCAAGGCCCCGACGCTTGAAAAAATAGTTGGGCTGACATTCAGCACCAGATCTGGCGCATGACGCAACCTGTACCAAATGCTCGCAACAAGAGAACTCGCGGCAAAGCTACCGTAATGTAATAATCTTGTTATACCCGAAGGGTGCGACGGAATGAATGTCGGACAGCGATAGACGTGCACGCCTTCCCATTCCGTACTGGACCACCAGAAACGGCTGTAGCCAGGCTGACGTTTCCATTCCGGATAAAAAGGCGGGGCAGCGAAAACCACTACCTGATGACCGCGCGCCACCAAATCGCGCGCCAAAACACCGCTGTAATAGCCAGTTGCAGTTAATTCGGGAGCAAAGTTTATGGAAAATAAAACAATCCGCATTACGCGACGTTTTCGAGAAACCACTGATAAGTGGACGCGATACCGTCAGCCAGAGAAATGGAGGGTGACCATCCGAGAGAATGAATCTTATCCGCACTCATTAACTTGCGAGGCGTCCCGTCTGGCTTGCTTTCATCTGTCTCAATAATACCCTCAAAGCCGACAATCCGGCATACCAACTGTGTTAGCTCGAAAATTGTAATGTCTTTACCGCTACCAATATTCACATGCTGGTTGCCAGAATAGTTTTTCAAAAGATATATCAGAGCATCAGCGCAATCATCTGCATGCAAAAACTCGCGCATTGGCGAGCCCGTTCCCCATATCGTGATACTTTCAGCTCGGGCCATTTTGGCTTCATGAGCCTTTCGGATCAATGCTGGCAAAACATGACTGCTGAGCAAATCAAAATTGTCGTGCGGTCCAAAAAGATTCGTTGGCATGGCTGAAATATAATCGCGACCATATTGGCGGCGATAAGCCTCACACATTTTTATGCCAGCAATTTTGGCAACCGCATACCATTCGTTGGTCGGTTCAAGAGGGCCAGTGAGCAGAGCATCTTCCACGATAGGCTGCTTGGCAAGTTTCGGATAAATGCAGCTCGACCCAAGAGACAGCAATCGGTTAACACCGGCGCGATGAGCACCATCAATGATGTTTGTGGCAATGACCAGATTGTCATGGAGGAATTCAGCAGGCCGTTGGGAGTTTGCTAGGATGCCTCCGACCTTGGCGGCAGCAATCACGATGGCATCAGGACGAGTCTCGGCCAACCATTCACGAACATCCAACTGATTTGACAGATCGAGTTCCGTCCGGGTGGCCGAGATGATGTCACAATTCTCACGGGCAAGCCGACGAACGAGTGCGCTACCTACCATGCCCAGGTGGCCGGCAACCCAAATCTTTTTTCCCTGGAGATCGTAATACACTGACGTCAGTTACCCAAGGTTGACCGAGTATTCGACATCAATTTGAGATCGGCCTGAACCATTTCTCGGGCCAGTTCTCGAGCAGAGGTATCATGTTTCCAACCCAGCTTTCGATGCGCCTTTTCGGGATTGCCGAGCAACAATTCTACTTCGGTGGGACGGAAATAGCGAGGATCAACCTCAATCAGCAGTCGACCACTTTCTCCACAATAGCCTTTTTCGTCAACACCTTGGCCTTTCCAATCTATCGTAATGCCGACATCTTCAAAAGCCCAGCTCACAAAATCCCGCACAGTCGTCGTTTTACCAGTGGCAAGGACATAATCATCAGGTTCGTTCTGCTGCAGCATCAACCACATCCCGCGAACATATTCCTTGGCATGCCCCCAGTCACGTTTGGCATCAATGTTGCCGAGATACAATTTGTTCTGCTGCCCCAGTTTTATTGCGGCAGCGGCCCGTGTAATCTTACGAGTCACAAATGTTTCACCGCGCAATGGACTTTCATGATTAAATAATATCCCGTTCGATGCGTGAATCCCATAAGCCTCACGATAATTCACCACGATCCAATATGAGTAGAGCTTTGCCACAGCATAAGGAGAGCGCGGGTAAAACGGAGTGGTTTCGGATTGCGGCACTTCCTGCACAAGCCCGTAAAGTTCAGAGGTAGACGCTTGGTAAAAGCGGCAAGTTTCCTCCATCCCGAGAATACGGATGGCTTCTAGCAGGCGGAGCGTGCCAGTCGCGTCAGCATTGGCCGTATATTCGGGCGTTTCAAAGCTGACTTGAACGTGACTTTGGGCTGCGAGATTGTAAATTTCGGTAGGCCTGGTTTCTTGCATTATGCGGATCAGGTTGGTGCTGTCAGTCATGTCACCGTAATGCAAGTGGAACCGCGTATTCTGTTCGTGTGGGTCTTGATAGATATCCTCAATACGGCCAGTATTGAACGACGAGGAACGACGTTTGATCCCATGAACTATATAGCCTTTATCCAGTAGCAACTGCGCGAGATAGGCTCCGTCCTGTCCGGTAACACCGGTAATAAGAGCAACGGGGGAGGATTTTTTGGACAAGATAATACTCTTTTTAAAATGCCGATTAGAATGTCGGGCGACAGAAGGACTTTCGTTAGAACAATCCTAGGCTGAGCTTAAACAAGATTTTGAAGCCCGGGACAAGTGGCGGTTTCAACGAACTATAAATATTATTTCTCAGAACGCATTTTTGTGAAACAGAACAGCGATGGTCTGAATCGATATCCTAAAATCGGCCATCAGCGACCAGTCTCGGACATATTCAAGGTCAGATTGAAGCCTTTTTGCAAGGTGATGCTCTTCGAAAGTGTTGCCACGATGCCCCCTGACTTGTGCCAAGCCGGTAATCCCAGGCTTCACCACATGTCGATGCCAATAGCTATTGTCCACTTCCCAGTAGAGCGACCGCCCGGCCAAAGCCCGTTCGGCATGCGGGCGAGGACCGACAATGCTCATTGTCCCAGCCAGAACATTAAATATCTGAGGTATTTCGTCGATACTTGTCTTTCTGATAAACTTGCCGACTTTCGTGATCCGTACGTCGTCACGCTCTGTCAATTTGCTACCCTTGTCGTCCTGCAAATCAAAACGCATCGAACGCAATTTCCAGATACGGAATTTTCTGTTACCCAATCCGATCCGCTCTTGTCGGAAAAATGCCGGTCCCGGGCTTTCCAATTTCACCAAAATAGCAAAAATGCAAATGATCGGCAGGGTGATCGGCAACGATGCCAACACAAAGATCAAATCGAAAACTCTTTTTACAAGTTTCTCATCCCAACGGAATTGACCGGCTGAAATCAACAAACTAACTTTTCCATAGCGATGGTTGATCGCCAAGGGACTGATCGACTGCAATTCCGGAGCGATAATTTCAGATTTTATATCGAGAGACCTCAGCATAATCACCCAAGCATTGCGTTTTTCAGGCAGACATCGCAAAATGACCCTGTCCATTCCAGACGCCAGATGACTCAGTCTAGTCACAGCCTTGGCGTCATTGGGATCCGCCACCAGACCATAGTCTTTTGCATTGATTGCACCTTGAGGCCGCTGTTCTTCAATCGGTATGCCATCGTAAATGCACAGATCAGCATATGGAGAATTTCCGATATAATGTCTGCTCAGACGGCAAATACAGGTTCTCGTTATGACAATGAATATAGCCGAACCCAAGGTACCTAAAGCGAACATCACCCGGGAAAACTCGGCGCTTGTTTTGAAAAAAAACAGAATGAGAAGCATAGATATCGTTGATAAAAGCAAAGCTCCCACCCCACGGCTCACCGATACCCACAAACTGGTAAGCACTTTGGTACGAAAGGCCTTATTATTCAGAGCAATCACGAGATATATCGGGATAACGCAAAAAAGCACGTTCAGCGTCTGGCTCATCCCTGCGACGCCTAGATATATATATGCCGCGATCACATACGAACAGACAATCGCGAGGACGTCGGTAACAGCGATAGCAAAAATCAGGGCTGAACGTTTTTGTCTTTTTTTGGGAAGATTTGGCAATTTGCTTCCATCTGATGGGGGGAGAT
>Ga0208017_100119_pt1 | contig 15044 bp, 10 predicted proteins | sample 30_taG_FD_184104 | JGI IMG/M metagenome (GOLD analysis project Ga0208017, IMG submission 184104) | Marine viral communities from Cariaco Basin, Caribbean Sea - 30_WHOI_OMZ (SPAdes) (version 2) | ecosystem: Environmental > Aquatic > Marine > Oceanic | place: Caribbean Sea: Cariaco Basin... | reverse complement strand
ATGGCCGACGTACGACGCGTCGCGCACGACCTGCCCACGATCCGGCACTGGCTCGACGTCTTCATCCGACGCTTCTTCGCCAGCCAGTTCAAGCGCTCGGCGCTGCCCAACGGACCGAAGGTCAGCCCCGGCGGGACGATGTCGCCGCGCGGCGACTGGCGGATGCCGTCCGATGCGAGTCCCGCCGCGTGGTTGGCCGAGCTGGAGCGCGTGCCGGTCGACTGACACCGGCGCGGCACGGGATCAGCGGCCGTCCCGGCAGGACGATGGGCACGGCGCCGGTCTACCCCAACCAGTCGCCTGACGCGCTGCGTGGGGGGATTCCGGCGCCACGACCGACACGCTGCGCCGTCATTCGCCGCCAGCCCCTAGGGTGAGCGCATGGGCAAGCAGGAAGACTTCGTACTCCGCGCTCTCGAGGAGCGCGACGTCCGCTTCGTGCGGTTGTGGTTCACCGACGTGCTGGGCTTCCTCAAGTCCGTGGCGGTCGCCCCTGCCGAGCTCGAGGGCGCCTTCGACGAGGGGATCGGCTTCGACGGCTCCGCGATCGAGGGCTTCGCCCGGATCTACGAGTCCGACATGCTCGCGATGCCCGACCCGTCGACGTTCCAGATCCTGCCCTGGCGCCAGGACGGCCCGGCGACGGCGCGGATGTTCTGCGACATCGTGATGCCCGACGGCTCCCCGTCGTACGCCGATCCGCGCAACGTCCTCAAGCGCACCCTCGGCCGGGCGGCGGAGAAGGGCTTCACCTTCTACACCCACCCCGAGATCGAGTTCTACCTCTTCAAGGACACCCCGCAGCCCGGCGTCGACCCGATCCCCGTCGATCGCAGCGGCTACTTCGACCACACCGCGCAGTCGATGGGTGCCGACTTCCGTCGTGAAGCCATCACGATGCTGGAGTCGATGGGCATCTCGGTCGAGTTCAGCCACCACGAGGCCGGTCCCGGTCAGCAGGAGATCGACCTGCGCTACGCCGACGCCCTGTCGACGGCCGACAACATCATGACCTTCCGCACCGTCATCCGTGAGGTCGCGCTGAGCCAGGACATCTGGGCCAGCTTCATGCCCAAGCCCTTCACCACCCACCCGGGCTCGGGCATGCACACCCACGTCTCGCTCTTCGAGGGCGACCAGAACGCCTTCTACGAGGCCGGCGCGGAGTACCAGCTCTCCGAGACCGGTCGCCGCTTCATCGCCGGCGTCCTGCACCACGCCCCCGAGCTCAGCGTGGTGACCAACCAGTGGGTCAACAGCTACAAGCGGATGATGTTCGGCGGCGAGGCGCCGTCGTACGTCTGCTGGGGACACAACAACCGCTCCGCGATGGTCCGGGTGCCGATGTACAAGCCGCTCAAGGGCGCCTCGACGCGCGTCGAGCTGCGCACCATCGACGCGGCCTGCAACCCCTACCTCGCCTTCGCCGCGGTGCTCGCGGCCGGCATGAAGGGCATCGAGGAGGGCTACGAGCTGCCCCGCGAGGCCGAGGACGACGTCTGGGCGCTGTCCGAGCGCGAGCGCAAGAGCCTCGGCATCGATCCGCTGCCCAAGAGCCTCAACGAGGCCATCGAGATCGCCGAGAATTCCGAGCTCCTCGCCGACACGTTGGGGGAGAGCGTCTTCGACTTCTTCCTGCGCAACAAGCGGGCCGAGTGGGACGAGTACCGCGGCCAGGTCTCGGCCTTCGAGCGCGACCAGATGCTGCCGGTGCTCTGAGCCCCACCCGGTGAACTCGCCCGTGAGCCCGCGCATCCTCGTGGTGCAGCATCAGGCCACCTGCCCGCCCGCCCTCCTCGGGGGCTGGCTGGAGGAGGCCGGACTGATGCTCGAGGTACGCCGTCCCGACCTGGGCGAGCCGCTGCCCACCGAGCGCGCTGACCTGGCGCCGTACGACGCCGTGCTGGTGCTCGGAGGATCGATGGACGCCTTCGACGAGGACGGCCACCCCTGGCTGCGCGACACCGTGACGTTGCTGCGCCTCACGATCGAGCAAGACACCCCGACCCTCGGCGTGTGCCTCGGCCACCAGCTCATCGCGCGCGCCTGCGGCGGGACCGTGGCTCGCAACCCACGTGGCCGAGCGATCGGCGTGCTGCCGATCGGCTGGACTTCGGCCGCCGACGCAGATCCGCTGCTCGGTGGTCTCGCTCGGGCCGACGGCACGACCCGGTGCCTGCAGTGGAACCAGGACGTCGTCACCGTGATGCCCGCCGGTGCCGTCCTGCTCGCTGCCTCGCCCCAGGGAGAGCCCCAGGTGGTCCGCTTCGCCGACAGAGCCTGGGGGATCCAGGCGCATCCCGAGGCGGACGGAGCCGTGGCGCAGTGGTGGGCCGACGACTCGGCCCCCGACGTCGCCGCGGCCGAGGCCACGCACACGGTCGCCGCGGTGAGCGACGCGGAGTCCGAGCTGGCAGACACCTGGAGGCCACTGGCCACCGCCTTCGCGGCGATCGTCACCGGGGTCGTGGCACGACCGTGAAGGCCACCTCCGGAGACCTGGCGCGCCTGGGATTCGTCGACGCCAAGGCGGCGCTCGTCGACCTCGCGACCCTGGGTGAGTCCGCCGACCCCCTGGTGGCTCTGCTCGGCCGGACGGCCGATCCCGACGAAGCCCTCGGCTGCCTCCTGCGACTCCTCGACGCGGTGGACGACCAGCAGGAGGACCAGGACGGGGCCGGTGGTCGCGAGGAGCTCCTCGCGGCGCTGGTCCACGACGAGGGCACCGCCATGCGTCTGCTCTGCGTCCTCGGCGCCAGCGAGGCGCTGGCGCACCACCTCACGCGCCACCCCGAGCAGTGGCGCGAGCTGCGCGACCCGACGATGGGCTCCACGCGGCCGGCGGCGTACGCCGTGCGGGCCGGGCTCCTGCTCGCGGTCGGGGCAGAGCCGAGCGATGCCGTGCCCGTGGCGACGGTCGAGGACGCTGCTGCCGTCGACGCCCTGCGCGTGGAGTACCGCCGGGTGCTGCTGCGCCTCGCCGCACGCGACCTCGCCCACGACCTCGGCGTCGACGACGCCGCGGCCGAGCTCTCCGACCTGGCGGCGGGCACCCTGGAGGCCGCCCTGGCCATCGCCCGCGCCCGACTCGGGGAGGCCGCCGCAGAGGCCCGCCTGGGAGTCGTGGCGATGGGCAAGTGCGGCGGTCACGAGCTCAACTACGTCTCGGACGTGGACGTGATCTTCCTGCACGCCGCCACCGATCCCGAGCGCCAGGACGACCCGTCGGTGCTGCGCACCGCCACGCGCCTGGCGACGCACCTGATCCAGATCTGCTCCGACTACACCGGCGAGGGCACGATCTGGCCCGTCGACGCGGCGCTGCGACCCGAGGGCAAGGCCGGACCGCTGACCCGCACCCTCGAGAGTCACGAGGGCTACTACGAACGCTGGGCCAAGCCGTGGGAGTTCCAGGCACTGCTCAAGGCGCGTGCCGTCGCCGGCGACCTCGCCCTGGGGCAGGCGTTCGTGGACATGACCGCTCCCATGGTGTGGACCGCAGCCCAGCGTGAGGGCTTCGTCACCGACACCCAGGCGATGCGGCGCCGCGTGATCGAGCACATCCCTGCCAAGGAGGTCGACCGGCAGATCAAGCTCGGGCCGGGTGGCCTGCGCGACGTCGAGTTCGCCGTCCAGCTGCTCCAGCTCGTGCACGGGTTCGGGGACGACCGGATCCGCGAGCCCACCACCCTCAGCGCCCTGCACGCCCTGGCGGTGCACGGCTACGTGGGCCGCCAGGACGGCGAGTCACTGCACGAGGCCTACAGCTTCCTGCGCTCCCTCGAGCACCGGATGCAGCTCTTCGCGCTGCGCCGCACCCACGTCGTCCCCGAGGACTCCGCCTCGCTGCGGCGCCTCGGGCGCAGCCTCGGCTACCGGACCGAGCCCGAGGAGACCCTCGCCAAGGTCTGGCAGCACCACCGTCGCGAGGTGCGACGCCTGCACGAGAAGCTCTTCTACCGCCCGCTGCTGGCGGCCGTGGCGCGGGTGCACACCGACGAGGTCAGGCTGTCCTCGGAGGCGGCGGGCGCCCGCCTGGCCGCGCTCGGGTACGGCGACCCGCAGGCTGCGCTGCGCAACCTGGAGGCGCTGACGAGCGGAGTGACCCGTCGGGCGGCGATCCAGCGCACCCTGCTCCCGGCGATGCTGAGCTGGTTCGCCGAGGGCGTCGACCCCGACGCCGGGCTCTTCGGCTTCCGGCGGATCAGCGAGCGCCTCGGCACGACGCCGTGGTACCTCAAGACCCTGCGCGACGAGGGCGAGGTCGCCGAGCGCCTCGCCCACCTGCTCTCCACCTCGCGCTACGTCACCGGGCTCCTGGAGGTCGAGCCTGCCGGCGTACGGATGCTGGCCGAGGACATCACCCCGCTCACCGCACGCGCAATCGGTGAGGAGATGCGCTCCAACGCGGCCCGGCAGCCCGACCTGGACAAGGCCGTGCGCTCGATCCGCGCCGTCCGGCGCCGCGAGCTGCTGCGCGTCGGTGCGGGCGACGTGCTGGGCCTGACCGACGTCGCCGACGTGGGAGCGGCGTTGTCGCGGATCACCGACGCCACGCTGGAGGCCACCCTCGAGGTCGCCGGTCGACGCGTGCGGCGCCAGAAGGACATGGAGGAGCCGCCGACGCGCATCGCCATCGTCGCGATGGGCCGCTACGGCGGCTTCGAGCTGTCCTACGGCAGCGACGCCGACGTCCTGTTCGTCCACCAGCCCGAGGAGGGCGCCGACGCCCACGTCGCCAGCACCTACGCCACGGCGGTCGCCAACGAGGTGCGCAACCTGCTCGCCCAGGCCGGGCCGGACCCGTCGCTGGTCGTCGATGCCGACCTGCGCCCCGAGGGCAAGCAGGGAGCGCTGGTGCGCACCCTCGACTCCTACGCCGCCTACTACGCGCGCTGGTCGAAGGTCTGGGAGGCCCAAGCGCTGCTCCGTGCCGACCCCGTCGTCGGCGACGCCGACGTGCGCCGACGTTTTCGGGAGCTGATCGACCCGCTGCGCTATCCCGAGGGTGGCCTGTCGCAGGACGACGTCATCGAGGTACGGCGGATCAAGGCCCGGGTCGACACCGAGCGGCTGCCCAAGGGCGCCGACCCGCAGCTGCACCTCAAGCTCGGCCGGGGAGGCCTGGCCGACATCGAGTGGACCATCCAGCTCCTCCAGATGCGCCACGCCGCGGAGGTCGCCGGACTGCGTACGCCGCGCACGCTGGCTGCGGCGTCGGCGGCGGTGGAGGCCGGGCTGCTCGACGCCGACGACGCGCGCGTGCTGAGCGAGGCTTGGCGCACAGTGAGCCGGGTGCGCAACGCCGCGACCCTGGCACGTGGAAAGCCCACCGACCAGCTGCCGCGCGAGGCCCAGGAGCGCGCTGCGGTGGCCAGCATCCTCGGCTACCCGTCGGGCTGCACCGACGAGATGGTCAACGACTACCTGCGCACCACCAGACGGGCGCGGCTGGTGGTCGACCGCGTCTTCTGGTGACGAGCACGAGCGACGTCCCAGGACCTTGAGGATTTCTTGAGGTTGGCGATACATGGACCAGAGACTTCTGGGTAAGGCTGGGGACCTAGCACCAACGAACCATGGGGGCCCCGACTGTGACGACCGTCTTCGATCCTTCTGCTGTGCACCGGCTCGAGGCCGACACGCAGAGCGAGCCGTTCGTCCGCACGCTCGTCGGCACCTACCAGCGGATGCTCGCGCCGCGGGTCGACCGGCTCGTCGACGCAGTCCTGGCCTCCGACGCCGAGCAGGCGCTCGATGCCGCGCTGAGCCTGAAAGTATCCTCGATCATGACCGGTGCCACCGAGCTGGCCGAGATCGCGACGTTCGTGGTCGACGACCTGCGCAACAACGACCTTCCGTCGGCGCGGTCCCAGGCCCTGCTGCTCCCCGGGGCCGCGTTGCGTGCCCGCGCGGCGCTGGACGTCTACTTCGGCCCGCCCGATCGTGAGTCCGAGCCGGTGGCTCAGGAGTCGACCGACTCCATCCGGTAGCCCACTCCGCGCACCGTCTTGATGTAGCGCGTCCCGGGGTGTCCCTCGTCGAGCTTGCGGCGCAGGTTGCCCACGTGGACCTCGACCAGGTGGGTGTCGCTCGCCCAGTCGGTGCCCCACACCGAGCGCAGCAGCGCCTCGCGCGTCCACACACGCGCCGGCGTGCGCATCAGCTCGGTGAGCAGGTCGAACTCGGTCCGCGTCAGGGACAGCTCCACGGCGCCGTTGAACGCGCGGCGTCCGTCGACGTCGACGCGCAGGTCGCCGTGCTCGAGCATCTCGTGGTCGGGCACGGGCGCTGCCTGCTGCGAGGCCGAGAACCCACGTCGGGGGCGGCGGAAGAGCGCGTTGACCCGGGCCTTGAGCTCGCGGACGCTGAACGGCTTCGACAGGTAGTCGTCGGCGCCGGTCTCGAGCCCGAGCAGTCGGTCGATCTCGTCGTCGCGGGCGGTGATCATGATGACGTAGGCGTCGGCGAACTCACGGATCCGCCGACACGTCTCGATGCCGTCGATGCCGGGCAGTCCGACGTCGAGGGTGACCAGATCGGGGTCGAACGTGCGCACGGTCTCGATCGCAGCCAGTCCGGTGTCGACCGCACGGACCTCGAAGCCCTGGGTGCTGAGAGTGAACTCGATGAGCGAGCGCACGTCCTCGTCGTCCTCGACGACCAACGCACGACGATCGGGCTGTGACTCATGTGACACGCCGGTGAGTCTGCCAGAGTCACCCCTCTTCCTCGGTGGAACGGCGCGTCGCGCGATCCGCGGTCCAGCGTCACACCTACGAAACGTCCGCGACACCGGACAGTCCTAGGTTCGCGGCAACGCCGGCTCCCGAGGCCGGTTCCACGCCCGAGGGAGTTATCTGCATGACCGCCAATCCCGTTCGTCTCCAGGCCATCACGTCGGTCGAGGCCTTCACCCCGCCGCCGATCAGCTTCGACCCAGGGGAGGAGCCGGGCGAGATCTTCGGGGAGAACGTCTTCAGCCTCACCGTGATGCAGAAGCGGCTGCCCAAGGCCGTCTACAAGTCGGTGCTGTCGACGATCGAGCGGTCCACGCCGCTGGACCCGGACGTGGCCGACTCCATCGCCTCGGCGATGAAGGACTGGGCCCTGGAGAAGGGCGCCACGCACTACGCCCACGTGTTCTACCCGCTGACCGGCCTGACCGCGGAGAAGCACGACAGCTTCCTCGACCCGGTCGGTGACGGCACGGCCTTCGCCTCGTTCTCCGGCAAGACGCTGATCCAGGGCGAGCCCGACGCGTCGAGCTTCCCCAACGGTGGGCTGCGCAACACCTTCGAGGCACGCGGCTACACCGGCTGGGACGTGATGAGCCCGGCGTACGTGCTGGAGAACCCCAACGGCAACACCCTGTGCATCCCGACCATCTTCATCTCGATGACCGGTGAGGCACTGGACCACAAGACGCCGGTGCTGCGCTCGCAGCAGGCGATGGCCGTGCACGCCAAGCGGGTGCTCGAGCTCTTCGGGCACGACGACCCCGAGAACGTCGTGGCCTACTGCGGCCCCGAGCAGGAGTACTTCCTGGTCGACAGCCACTTCTTCCTCTCCCGCCCCGACCTGCTGAACGCCGGCCGCACGCTCTTCGGCGCCAAGCCGCCCAAGGGCCAGGAGTTCGACGACCACTACTTCGGCGCGATCCCCGAGCGGGTGCTCGGCTTCATGATGGACACCGAGCGGGAGCTGTTCAAGCTCGGCATCCCGGCCAAGACCCGCCACAACGAGGTCGCTCCGGGCCAGTTCGAGGTCGCGCCGATGTTCGAGCGCGCCAACGAGGCCTCCGACCACCAGCAGCTGCTGATGACGACCTTCAAGGCCGTGGCGAAGAAGCACGGCATGGAGTGCCTCTTCCACGAGAAGCCGTTCGCCGGCGTCAACGGGTCCGGCAAGCACGTCAACTTCTCGCTCGGGAACTCCGAGCTCGGCAGCCTGCTCGTGCCCGGCGACACCCCGCACGACAACGCCCAGTTCCTGGTCTTCTGTGCGGCGGTCATCCGCTCGGTGCACAAGTACGGCGGGCTGCTGCGCGCCTCGGTCGCCTCGGCGTCCAACGACCACCGTCTCGGAGCCAACGAGGCGCCGCCGGCGATCATCTCGATCTTCCTCGGCGACCAGCTGGCCGACGTCTTCGACCAGATCGCCAAGGGCGGCGCGACCCGCTCCAAGGAGAAGGGCACGCTCACCATCGGCGTCGACACCCTGCCGAACCTCTCCAAGGACCCGGGCGACCGCAACCGCACCTCGCCGTTCGCCTTCACCGGCAACCGCTTCGAGTTCCGGGCGCCGGGCTCGCTGCAGACCGTCGCCGGTCCGATGGTCATGATCAACACGATCATGGCCGAGGCCCTCGACTACTGCGCCTCGGCACTCGAGACCGCGGTGGCCGGCGGCACGGACTTCAACGAGGCCGTGCAGACGCTGCTCTCCGACATCGTGTCCGAGCACGGCACCGTGATCTTCAACGGCAACGGCTACTCCGACGAGTGGCCGATCGAGGCCGAGCAGCGCGGGCTGAAGAACCTGCGCACGACGGTCGACGCGCTGCCCGAGCTGATCACCCCCGAGGCGATCGAGCTGTTCACCAAGTACGGCGTGTTCAACGAGGGCGAGGCCCACAGCCGCTACGAGGTGGGCTGCGAGCAGTACATCCTCACCGTCGCGGTCGAGGCCAACCTCACCCTGGAGATCGGCTCCACGACGGTGCTGCCGGCGGCCCTTCGCTACCAGACCGAGCTCGCCTCGAACGTCGCCGCACTCAAGGCCGCCGGCGTCGAGGCGGACCTCTCCACGCTCGAGGCGGTCAGCGCCCCGATCGCCGCGCTCAAGAAGGGCCTGGCCACGCTGAGCGACGCGATCGCCCATGAGCACGCCGAGGACCCGCTGGAGGCGGCCACCTTCACCCGCGACTCGGTGCTGCCCGCCATGACCGCGGTCCGCGAGGCCGCCGACGAGCTCGAGGGCCTGGTGGCCGACGACCTCTGGCCGCTGCCGACGTACCAGGAGATGCTCTACATCCTCTGAGCCGTTCGAGCCGGGACCAGGACCGTCGCAGCCGCGGGCCGGCAACGGTCCTGGATCCCGGTCAGGCGTCAGGTGCCGCCGGCAGCTCGACCCAGGCGGTGGCTCCGCCACCGGGGGTCTCGTCGAGACCGATGCGCCCGCCGTGCGCCTGGACGATCCGCTGGCACGTGGGCAGGCCCATACCGGTGCCATCGACGCGCAGACCCTCCGCGACGCGCACGAAGGGCTCGAAGACCCGGTCCCGATCGGCGGGGGGCACCCCGAGCCCGTGGTCGACCACCTCCAGGCGCCACGTCGTGCCCGACACCTCGGCGTGCACCGAGATGCTCGCGGTGGTGCCGGGGCGGGTGTACTTGGCCGCGTTGGAGACGAGGTTCTGCAGCACGATCCGCAGCTGCACCGGGTCGGCCTGCACCGCGGGCAGCTCCCCGACCTCGATCGCAGCTCCGGCAAGCTGCGAGGACAGGTCCTCGCGCACCTCGCGCATGAGGGCGTCGACGTCCACGCGGTGCCGGTCCAGCCGACCGCCGAGCACCGCGAAGGTGAGCACCTCGTCGACCAGTCGTCCCATCCGCTCGGTGCTGCGGTGGGCACGCGAGATCAGGCCGCGCATCGTCGCGACGTCCGGCTCGGCGGCCACGACGAGGTCCTCGAGCAGCTCGAGGTTGCCGGTGACGGCGGCGAGGGGGTTGCGCAGGTCGTGGCTGACCTGGCCGGCGAAGGCAGCCAGCTGCTGGTTGCTCCGCTCGAGCTCGTGGATGGCCTTGGCCAGCTGACGGTTGCGCAGCTCGAGCTCGAGGACGTCGACGACGCGGTCGGACAGGTCGCGCAGGGCGCGCCGTTGCGCGGCGTCGATCTCGCGCTCGGTGTCGTCGAAGACGCACAGCGACCCGAACGGGACACCAGCAGGGCTGGTCAGCTGGTAGCTGGCGTAGAAGACCGTGCGGCCCTGCTGCACGTAGGGGTTGTCGCGGAAGCGGGGGTCCACGCGCAGGTCCGAGGAGATCAGCGGCTCGTCCTCGTGGAGGACCGCGTCGCACATCGACAGTGCGCGCGGCACGGTGAAGCCCTCGAAGCCGACGCTGGCGAGTTGGAGCAGCTCGTCGTCGGTGATCACCGAGATGAAGGCGGACGAGACGCCGCACACGCGGGCGGCGAGCTCGGCCAGGGCGGTCAGCTCGGGCCGGGGCTCCGCGGACAGGACCTGGTAGCGCTCCAGCTCGGCCATCCGGGCAGCGTCGTGCTCATGATCGATGACGCGATGGTGCACGGAGGGTCCTGCTCTGTGGAGGTGGAGGGAGCAGCACCAGTCTAGGTGACCGGGTCACGCACCGAGCTGAGTTGCGCAGACCCGGCGTGGACGGCGTACGAGGCGTGGTGCCGGATCCCCGAGCGTCGCTGCGCCCGGTCGCCGATCACCCACCAGTCGCACTGGACCCGCTCCGGGGTCACGTCGAGGACGCAGTACCCGTGGTCGTCGAGGTTGGCGTAGCGGTAGTGCGGGTTGCTCGCCCGGAGCGCCGCCGCGATCACGTCACTGGTCGTGTGCGGGGGTGTGTCGGTGTCGTCCTTGAAGTTGTTCGACGTCACCGAGGCGCACACGAACTCCACGCCCACGTTGCCGCCCAGGGGGTAGGTCCCCTTCGCGAGCGGGAGCTCGGCAGCCAGGCCCGTGTGGATGTCGCCGGTCAGGAAGACGACGTCGTCGATCCGCTCGGCGGCGATGTGGTCGAAGAGGTCGCGACGATCGTGGGTGTAGCCGTCCCACGCATCGGTGTTCAGCGGGACGCCGTCGGCCGAGACGGCTCCCTCCAGCAGCCGGTTGAGGGCTGCTGCGGCCTCGGGGGGCAGGCCACCGAGGGACAGCGGCGCGATCAGGACCGGGTTGCCCACGAGCTTCCACCGTGACCTGCTGGTGCTCAGCGAGTCCTTGAGCCACCCCAGCTGCGCGGATCCTGTGATCGTGCGGTCGGGGTCGTCGACGCTGGTGTCGGTGAGATCGGCCACCTGCTCGTCACGGTAGGTGCGCAGGTCCAGCATCGACAGGTCGGCCAGCGTGCCGAACCGCAGCGTGCGGAAGAGTCTAGTGCCGTCGCGTAGTCGTACCGAGCCGTTCAGGCGCGCCGGCATCCACTCGTCGTAGGCGCGATGCGCACGGGCCCGGCGACGCCTCCAGCCGCCCTCCTCCGCGGGGGAGTGGTTGGCGGCGCCACCGCGCCAGGCGTCGTTGGCCGACTCGTGGTCGTCCCAGGTGGCGATCATCGGGTACGCCGCGTGGAGGTCCTGCAGGTCCCGGTCGCGCTTGTACTGCGCGTGCCGCCGACGGTAGTCGGCGAGCCCGAGGATCTCGTGGGCCGGCTCGTGGGGACGCACCACGACGTCGTCGGCGCCCATCCCGTGCCCGTCCGAGCCGTACTCGTAGAGGTAGTCGCCCAGGTGCACGACCGCGTGCAGGTCGTTGCGCGCCGCGAGGTGGCGATACGCGCTGAACCAGCCGGCCTGCAGGTTCGCGCACGAGACGAAGCCGAGGCGCAGGTGCTCGGTCTCCTCGTCGGCGGCGGGCGTCGTACGGGTGCGTCCGACGCGACTGCGATGGCCCTCGTAGGTGAAGCGGTAGTAGTACCAGGTGCTCGGCGCCAGGCCGGTCACGGTGAGCTTGACGGTGTGGTCGCGCCCGGGGCCGGTCGCCGATCGGCCACGACGGACGACGTGTCGCATGCGGGGGTCCTGGGCGACCTCCCAGCGCACCGTGACCCGCGGGCCGTGCCCCGACCCCGGGCTGCTTCGAGGGGTCGGCGTCACCCGAGTCCACAGCACCACCGCGGTGGGGCCCGGGTCGCCCGACGCTACGCCGTGCGGGAAGACCGGGTGCCGCCCGCGCGGCGGGGCCGCCGCCGCCCCGGCTGCTGGGTCGAACGTGGGGAGCACAGTGGCGCTTCCCGCCACGCCGGCGGAGGCGGCCAGGACGGTCCGGCGCGGGATGAGTGGCTTCACACCCGGGTCAACGTCGGAGCGGCGCCGAGGTGCCGGGCGATGGACAGACGTCGGACAGAGTTCACCGGGGCGTCACCGGCGGCGCCGTGGCCGGCGGGGCCTATCCTGCGGCCGTGGCCTCTCTCGTGCTGACCGTCATCGGAGACGACCGTCCCGGACTGGTGTCCGCGGTCTCGCGGCAGGTGGAGGAGCGCGGTGGGAGCTGGCAGCGCAGCCAGATGGCGCGGTTGAGCGGCAAGTTCGCGGGCATCGCCCTCGTGGAGGTTCCCGAGACCGCGATCGCTGCCCTGGAGCAGTCACTGGGCGAGCTGGCGGGGCTGGACGTCCGGGTGGAACGGATCGAGCACGCGGACGCCGAACGGGACGTCGTCCCCCTGCACCTGCACCTGCACCTGCTCGGTCAGGACCGGGCAGGGATCGTCGCGGAGATCTCGGCCGCCCTGGCGGCGCGAGGCGTGGGCATCGACGAGCTGTCCACCGACGTCCGCGAGGCGCCGATGGCGGGAGGCACCCTCTTCGAGGTCGAAGCGCGACTCTCGATCCCGCGCTCGACGTCCCTGGGCGACGTACGAGCGGACCTCGAACGGCTCGCCGACGAGCTCATGGTCGACCTGGACCTGGGTCCGGCACCCGCTCCGGGTGCGTCCGGCGGCTGAGCACCCGCACCGCGTGCTCGGTCGTCCCCTCGACGCCGAGGTGGGACACGACGTGGCGCACGCGAGCCTCCTCGAGGGGGAGCAGACCGGGCGAGCCCGGTACGTCGGGGGTGAGCCCGAGGTCGAGGTCGTCATGGCCGGCCATGACCTCGAGGTTGAACTCGAACAGCTGCCGGGCTGTGGGGTCGCGCAACCGGTTGAGCAGGCCGACGCTGATCCGACGCTGGCCCGACTCCGCGGCGTCAGCGTCGAGGGCCGCGGCGATCGTGGCGCCGTCGGTGTGCTCGAGATCAGCCCACACCTCGCGCATAGAAGCGACCTGGGCGAGCAGCGCCGCGGCGCCCTTCTCGCCGATCCCGGTGACTCCGGGAAGGTTGTCGCTGGCGTCACCGCGCAGCGCGGCGTACTCGAGGTAGTGCTCGGCGGCCACGCCGTACATCGCCAGCAGTCGGGCCGGGTTGAGCAGCGGCGAGCCGTGGATGCCGCCGTCGATGAGGCGCAGCACCTCGGTGGTCTCGCTGATGTGGGCGAAGGCGTCGCGGTCCGAGGTGATGATCACGCACCGCCAGCCCGACCTGCGTGCCCACGCGGCCGCCGAGGCGCTGACGTCGTCGGCCTCGAGCCCCGGGGGGGTGAGGGTCAGGAGCCCGAGCGCGTCGAGCAGGGCTCCGGCTCGCCCGAGCTGCTCGACCAGCGCGGGGTCCTTCTCGGCACGCCCGGCCTTGTAGGCGGGATAGGCCTGCGCGCGGACCGAGAAGGCCTTGTCGTCGAGACCGAACACGACCGCATCGGGCGCGAACGCCTCGACGGCCTCGACGATCTGGCGCACCATCCCGTGCAAGGCCCAGGCCGGCCGGCCGCCCTGATCCCGCAGGTCGGTGCCGACCCGTGCGTGGTGGTTGCGGTGCAGCAGCGACGGGGCGTCGATGCAGAGGAGGAGGCGGGACCGGGCGGCGGGCGGCATACGGTCAACGGACATGTCGGTGAGGCAGCCTACCCAGGACTCCGCAGCTCGTCAGGCTCGGCGGAGTGTGACGCCGTTGAGCATCCTCAGGGCCAGGTCGGGCATGGTGGCAGCGTGAGCTCTCCTGATTACCGAGCACCAGTGCCCGTCGGTGACGGGGACTTCGACCCCCACGACCAGTACGTGCACGTGCGCGGGGCCAGTGAGCACAATCTCAAGCACGTCGACGTGGACCTTCCACGCAACGCCATGGTCGCCTTCACCGGGGTGTCGGGCTCGGGCAAGTCGTCCCTGGCCTTCGGGACCCTGTACGCCGAGGCGCAGCGCCGCTACTTCGAGTCGGTCGCGCCGTACGCCCGCAGGCTGCTGCAGCAGGTGGGTGCTCCCCAGGTCCAGGAGATCACCGGGCTGCCGCCCGCGGTGGCCCTCCAGCAGCGGCGTGGGGCGGCCAGCTCACGCTCGACGGTGGGCACGCTCACGACCCTGTCCAACCTGCTCCGCATCCTGTACTCGCGTGCCGGTCACTACCCGCAGGGTGCCGGGCACCTGGCCGCCGAGGCGTTCTCCCCGAACACCGCCGCCGGTGCCTGCCCGCGCTGTCACGGGCTCGGAGTGGCGCACGAGGTGAGCGAGTCGCTGCTGGTCCCGGACCCGTCCCTCAGCATCCGCGACGGTGCCGTGGCCTCCTGGCCGGGAGCGTGGCAGGGCCATAACCTGCGCCGGATCGTGCGCAGCCTCGGCATCGACGTCGACCGGCCGTGGCAGGAGCTGGACCGGAGCGACCGCGACTGGATCCTCTACACCGACGAGCAGCCGTCGGTCCTCATCGAGACCCAGCACCGCGACGACGGAGGGAGTGGACGGCCGTACCACGGCACGTTCTGGAGCGCCCGCAAGCACGTGCTCCACGTGCTCTCGGACTCGAAGAGCGAGGCGATGCGCACCAAGGCGCTGCGCTTCATGGCCAGCAGCGCGTGCCCCGACTGCGGGGGCAGCGGACTCATCGTCGAGGCGCTGGCGGTGACCTTCGCCGGGCAGTCCATCGCCGAGGTCAACGACTCGAGCTTCCAGGACCTGGTCGCGGTGCTGCGGCCCTTCGCGGCCGAGAGCGAGAGCAACGAGGTCGCCCGGCGGATCTGCGCGGACCTGGTGGCCCGGATCGAGGTGCTGCTCGACCTGGGTCTGGGCTACCTCGCCCTGGGTCGCAGCTCCACGACGCTCTCGCCCGGGGAGACCCAGCGGCTGAGGATCGCCACCCAACTGCGCTCGGGGCTCTTCGGGGTGGTCTACGTGCTGGACGAGCCGTCGGCGGGTCTGCACCCCGCCGACGCGGAGCCGTTGCTCGACGTCCTGGACCGACTGAAGGCCTCGGGCAACTCGTTATTCGT
>Ga0208017_100118_pt1 | contig 15166 bp, 16 predicted proteins | sample 30_taG_FD_184104 | JGI IMG/M metagenome (GOLD analysis project Ga0208017, IMG submission 184104) | Marine viral communities from Cariaco Basin, Caribbean Sea - 30_WHOI_OMZ (SPAdes) (version 2) | ecosystem: Environmental > Aquatic > Marine > Oceanic | place: Caribbean Sea: Cariaco Basin... | reverse complement strand
CTCCACGTCGGCACCCCCAAGACCGGCACGTCCTACGTCCAGGACGTGCTGTTCCGCAACCGAGAGCCGCTCGCCGAGGCCGGCATCCGCTACCCGGCCGAGCGCTTCGACGCCCACTTCCTCGCCGCGCTCGACCTGATGAACCTGCCCTGGGGCGGGCTCGAGTCCGAGGCGATCGGCGCGTGGGACCGCCTGGCCGAGGAGGCGCGCTCCCACGACGGCACGACGATCATCAGCCACGAGATCCTGGCCCACGCCTCGCCCACGCAGACCGGGCGCGCGCTGGAGTCGCTCGGGCACCGCTGGGACGCCGCTCCCGGTGAGCAGGAGACCGAGGTGCACGTGGTGATCTCCGTGCGCGACCTGGTCCGCCAGGTGCCGGCAGAGTGGCAGGAGAACGTCAAGCACCGCGCCACCTTGTCGTACGGCGAGTTCCTCGCCCAGGTCCGCGACCCGGAGCGTCAGTCGCGGGTGGCGAGCTGGTTCTGGGCGGTCCAGGAGATCCCGGCGATCCTCGAGCGCTGGGCCCACGACCTGCCCCCCGAGCACGTGCACGTCGTGACGGTGCCGCCGTCCGGCACCGCGCCGGAGGTGCTGTGGGGCCGGTTCAGCCGGGCGCTGAGCCTGGACGGGGTCGATCTCGACCTGGAGGCCACGCGCGCCAACCCGTCGCTGGGGGTGCCGGAGACGGCCCTGATCCGACAGATCAACTGCACCGCCAACGACCGACTCGCACCTCCCGACTACCGGCCGCTCATCCGCGAGACGCTCGCGCACCGCACGCTCTCCGAGCGGCGTGACTCCCCGCGCCTCGCGCTGCCGCCGGACGCGCACCCGTGGTTCGTCGACCTGGCCCAGTCGTGGATCGCCGCCGTCGACGAGCGCGGGTACGACGTGATCGGCGACCTGCAGGAGCTGGTCGGCGCACCCGTCCGTCCCGACTACGCGGATCCCGACGACCCCGACCCGAGCCAGGTCGCCGACGCGGCCGTCGACGCGATCACCGGACTCGCCCTGGAGGCGGCGCGGCTGCGCGCCGAGGAGCACCGGCTCCACGAGGAGCTCGCCGAGGCACACCGCGCGCTGGAACGCGCCTACCTGCGCCCGTCGTACCGGCTGCGGGAGAAGATCGTGCAGCTCCTGGAGGGCTCGCGCCCCGGCCGGGTCGTGATGGCCGGCTACCGCCGCCTGCGCGGGAGGAGCTCCTCCTCGGCGTAGCGCCCGATCTTGTACGTCGACCAGCCGTCGGTGCCCATCCCGACCAGGCCGCCCACGCCCGGGATCCGGCGACCCATCGTGGTGGCCAGCCGCTTGCCGGCGACGCGGGTGATCAGGTCGCTGGCGACCTCGGCCGAGACGAGGGCGTCGACCGAGGGGTCGTGCATCGGGGCGGTGGCGAGCGCCATCGGCGGGGCGGGGATCTTGCCCTTCTTCACGAGCGCGTGGACGTCGTCCTCGCCGATCGTGGTCACCAGGATCGCGTTGTGCACCCGCGGATCGTCGAGGTCGTAGCCGCGCAGGTGCGCGACCCCGGCGACCATCCGGTCCTGCAGCACGGCCAGGCCGGTGATGTTGGCGGGCACGGCCACGGTCATCGTGACCAGGCCGCCGAGGTTGGTGGCGAAGCCCTGGACCCCGGCGTAGCGGATGTGGTGGTCGACGACGTCCTTGACGGCCGCGTCGACGTCACCGTCGGTGCCGCGCAGCAGCTTGTCGGCCAGGGCGGCCGCCCCGGTGAAGGGTCCGGCGCCGTCGAGGGCCCGGTGCAGGGCCTCGCGGACGAAGGAGGCGCTGAGCCCCGGAGCGAGCTGGGTGACCCGCGGCACGACGCGCGGAGCCAGCTGGCGGCCGATGCTGCGGGTGACTCCCATGGCGCGATCCTACGTGGCCGTCCCGAGCCGGATCGTCGACCGGCCCCGCGGTCCCACTACGGTCGGAGTCATGCACCCGCCGCTCGAGCCGCCGCCGTCGCGGTGGGTCTTCGGCGACATCCACGAGGCCGACGCCGACGAGGACCTGGTCGCGATCGGCGCCGACCTGGAGCCCGGCACGATCCTGGGCGCCTACCGCCGGGGCCTCTTCCCGATGCCGTTCGGCACCGGGCGCCGCTCGCGCGAGCCGATGGGCTGGTGGTCCCCCGTACGGCGCGGGGTGCTGTCCCCGACCGACCTGCACGTCTCGCGGTCGTTGCGACGCTCGGCGCGGGACTTCGAGATCCGCATCGACACCGCCTTCGAGGAGGTGATCGACGCGTGCGCCGACCCGACGCGACCCCACGGGTGGATCGATCACGCCATCCGCGACGCCTACGTCGGTCTGCACGGCCTCGGGTGGGCGCACTCGGTCGAGGCGTGGCGCGGCGGGCGCCTCGAGGGTGGCCTCTACGGCCTGGCCATCGGTGGTCTCTTCGCCGGGGAGTCGATGTTCCACCGGGCTCGGGACGCGTCCAAGGTGGCCCTGATGGGGCTGGTCGACGTCCTGGCCGACGAGCACGCCGGGTCCCGCCTCGTCGACGTGCAGTGGGCGACCCCGCACCTGGCCACGTTGGGCGTGCGCGAGATCGGTCGGGACGACTACCTGGCCGGACTCGGCGACGTGCTCGCCGTACCGCTGCCGGACGGGCTGCTGGGTGGGGGCCGAGCAGACTCGACGGTCGGGGAGGGTTGAGCCCGGCACCGGTGGGAAGGGTCCGTTCGGCCGCGCGATCCCGCGCAGCCAGTCCGGCGCCTGCGAGGGCGCCCTGTGAGCTCCTGTGAAAGGACCCCCATGACGACCCTCAAGCGCCGTGCCGCGGCCATCTCCGCGCCCCTGCTTCTCGCCGTCACCCTGACCGCCTGCGGAGGCGGCGCCTCCGGTGCCCCCGACGACGCCTCGGTCGAGGACTTCTGTGACGTATTCCTCGACGACAGCGGCTCCGACATCGACCCGGAGGACAACGGGGCACTGCTCGACGCGATCCAGGAGCAGGCCGACAGGCTCGCCGACGTCGGCACCCCCGAGGACTTCGACGAGGAGGCCCGTGAGGGCTTCGAGGTCTTCGTCGACGTCGTCAGCGACTTCGACGAGGGCGACATCGAGGACCTCGACAGCGCCGACCCCGGTGACATCGTCAGCGAGGAGGACGCCGACAAGGTGACGGCGTTCTTCACCGCCGGCGGGGAGGCGTGCACGCCCGAGCTGGACGACCTCGAGGACGAGCTCGGCGACCTGGAGGACCAGCTGCCGAGCGAGCCCGCCAGCTGACCTGATCGACCCGGCTGCGACGAGGGCGGGGTGGTGGCTGCGGCCGCTGCCCCGCCCCTCGTGCGTCTCGAGGAGGGCTCAGACGACCTGCGGCGGCTGGCCGTTCTCGCTGACCATCGCTCGGCCCGCGCCCTCCCACTCGAGCATCCCGCCGTCGAGGTTGACCGCGTCGATGCCCTGCTGGGCCAGCCAGCCGGTGGCCTGGCCCGAGCGACCGCCGACCTTGCAGACCACGAGGATCTGGGACTCGGCGGGGAGCTCCCCGACCCGGTCCGGCAGGTCCATCAGCGGCACGTGGAGCGCGCCCTCGATGTGGCCGTGGTCCCACTCGACCGGCTCGCGGACGTCGAGGACGACCAGGCCCTCGGGCAGTGGGTCGGGGACGCCGGACAGGGCAACGGTGGGAATGCTCATGGCTCCATTCGACCAGTTGCCAGGACAGGGCGGGGAGGGGCCTACTTGAGCAGCTTGCTCATCCGCCGGTCGGCCAGCGGCTTGCCGCCGGTCTGGCAGGTCGCGCAGTACTGCAGGCTCGAGTCGGCGAAGGACACCTCGCGCACCGTGTCGCCGCACACCGGGCACGGCTTCCCGGTCTGGGCGTGCACGGCGAGGTGGGACTTCTTCTCGCCCTTCAGCTCGCTGGCCGCCAGTCCGCGGGAGCGGTCGACGGCGGCACCGAGGGTGTCGCGGATGGCGGCGTGGAGCGTGGCCAGGTCGTCCTCGTCCAGGCTGGACGACGGCTTGAAGGGCGACATCCGGGCGGCGTGCAGGATCTCGTCGGAGTAGGCGTTGCCGATCCCGGCGATGGTGCCCTGGTGGCGCAGGACGCCCTTGATCTGCTTCCCGCCCTGCTGCGCGAGGATCGACGCCAGCATCTCGATGGTGAAGTCCTCGGTCAGCGGGTCGGGGCCCAGCGTGGCGATGCCGGGGACCTCGAGCGGGGCGCGCACGACGTACAGGGCGAGGCTCTTCTTCGTGCCGGCCTCGGTGATGTCCAGGCCCGAGTCGTCGTCGAGCACCACCCGCACGGCCAGCGGCGACTTGTTGCTCGGCTTGGGAGGCAGCTTCGGGACCTCGTCGCGCCACCGCACCCACCCGGCCCGGGCGAGGTGCAGGATCACGTGGAGACCGGACGTCTCGATGTCGAGGAACTTGCCGTGCCGGGTGACGTCGTCGACCAGGGTGCCGGACAACGCACTCAGCGGCGGGTCGTAGGTCTTGAGCGCGCTGAACGCCGCGACGTGGACCGCGGTGATGGCGCGGCCGTCGAGCCGACCCCTCAGATCGAGGGCCAGCGCTTCCACCTCGGGCAGCTCGGGCACGCCCCCAGATTAGTGCGGAGTGCAGACACGGACACCGGATCGGCGCATGATGGGGAGATGACGTCGTCGCGAAGGGTCCCGGCCGAGCTGGGCGCGCTCTTCCTCGACGCCCGCGGCGAGGATCGCGGACTCAAGGTCTCCTGGCACCAGGAGGCCGAGGTCGTGGTGCTCTCGCTGTGGCGCGACAACGTCTGCGCGGCGTCGTTCCGACTCCCGGTCGACGAGGTGCCCGACCTGATCGCGCTGCTGCGCGAGGGCCTGGACGTCGCCTTCGAGCGGACACGTGCGGCACGGGCCGACCGGAGCGCCTGACCGCGCACTACCTGTCCTGCCGCGCCGACGCGCCGACCCAGCGCTCAGACGCGGCCGTCGTACCAGCTGGTCCGGCCCTTGCCGGCGCGACGTGTCAGCGAGATGTGCACGTGGTCGCGGTGGCGCAGCGTCGGCGAGCACCGCTGGCGCCTCCGGCACGAGGACGACAGGTAGGGCTCGGGCTCGAAGGCGTCCCACGCGGCGTACATCTCGTCGTTCCAGATGACGTACATGACGCCCATCCTGCGGGCCAGGGCGTGGGCGTTGCCCTGCTTGTCGCTCCTCAGCAGGCGCTTGAGGAAGCGCTTGGCCGTACGCCGGTCCGCCTTCTTCGTGGCGTCGAGGCGCCAGTCGATCGCCCGGCCCTCGGTGTGCTCCGAGCTCGACCCGCGGCACGCGCGGGAGATGGACGTCGTGCCGCCGTCGTACCTCCGCGTGAGCCAGCGGCCGAGCGCCGTGGCGCCGGGCTTGGGCTTCGGCGAGCACCGGGAGGCCGGCTGCCAGGAGGCGTAGTCCTCGACAGCGGTGCGGGCGTGAGCGGCCGGCGCCGGACCCACGACGGTCAGGCCGAGCAAGGAGGTCGTGAGCAGCGCGGTCGCGAGGCACCGCAGGACGTGGGCGACCGGGTGGGCAGGCAGGACGCGGGGGGACATACGAGGCACCCGGGGATTCTCCGTCGGAGCCGGTCTCGCGTCAGGCGAACGGCGCAGTGGCGTCCGATCGACCCACGGGCCCTGACCCGTTCGGGGGGTGCCCTGGGGGTGGCAGGCAGGATGGTGGCCATGACGACGCTCCCGCGACGCCGGACGCCCTCATCGACGAGCCGGATCGCGGCGGCCGCGCTGCTGACACTGCTGGTCAGCGGGTGCAGCGACGAGGCCTCCGACACGCCCGACGGTCCGGACGGGACGGGTGACGCGAGTACGTCGAGCCCGTCGGGCTCGTCGGGCTCGGACGACGCCGAACCGGACGGCGACGGGGACGGCGACGGCGACGGGGACGCGGGCCAGGATGCCGACGAGGGTCCCCAGCCGGACCTGCCCTCGGCGCCGAGCCTGACCAAGCCGATGGGCGCCACCGAGGACGTCACGATGCGGGGCAGCTGCGGTCTCGAGCCCGGCGAGCAGGACGTGGCGGGGCGGGTGACGAATCCGACCAAGCGAACGCTCGACTACGTGATCAACGTCAGCTGGGTCAGCGACGACGGCCGGGTGCGCGGCCGGGCGGTCGCCTCGGTGGACGACGTCGCCCCCGGGGCGTCCCAGAAGTGGTCGGCGACGACCGAGATCCTCGACGACGCAGCGGCGTGCGTCACGAACGCCTTACGCGGACGCCTCGAGTCCTGACAGAGTTGACCCATGGCCGCAGGCGCATCGTCCCCCCAGGTCGTCGCCCACCGCGGCGCCAGCCACGACAACGCCGAGCACACGCTCGGTGCCTACGTCGCGGCGCTGGAGGCCGGCGCCGACGGCCTGGAGTGCGACGTACGACTGACTGCTGACGGGCACCTCGTGTGCGTGCACGACCGCACCCTGCGCCGTACGACGAGCACGCCGGGCCTGGTCTCGACCAGCGACCTCGCCGACCTCAACGAGCTGGACTTCGCGTCCTGGAAGAATCCCTGGGCCGACCTCAACGACGAGGCGCCCGACCGCGACGAGTCTCTGGACCGGGTGCTCACCCTGCGCAAGCTGCTCGAGACGACGGCCGACTACGACCGTCGCGTCGAGGTGGCGATCGAGACCAAGCACCCGACCCGGTTCGGGGGCCTGGTCGAGAAGCGACTGGTCGAGATGCTCCGTGACTTCGGGTGGGACCAGGCAGGCTCCCCGGTGCGGGTGATGAGCTTCTCCTTCACCGCGCTGCAGCGCGTCGAGCGGATGGCTCCGGACGTGCGGATCGTCCAGCTCGTCGACCGGCCGCAGTACTGGCCGATGCTGCGCCGGGTCATCGGCGACGACTGGATCGTCGGGCCCGGGATCGAGCTGCTGCGCGAGCACCCGCGCCTGGGCACGAGGATCTCCCGGGCCGGGCACGACATGCACGTGTGGACGGTCAACACCGTCAGCGATCTTCGGCTGTGCCAGGAGCTGGGGGTCAAGGCGGTCATCACCGACCGCCCGGCATATGTCCTGGAGACGCTCGGCCGGTAGGTTCGCGGGCATGGGAAAGAGCTCACGCGCCAAGAACCGCCCCAAGAACGCCGGTACCGACGAGGCGGGCGCGGTCGGACCCCGCCAGCCTTGCCCGTGCGGCTCGGGCAAGCGCTACAAGGCCTGCCACGGCTCTGCCGGCGGAGCAGCGGACGTTTACGTCGCGCGGCCCTTCGAGGGGCTGGCCGGTGAGTGCGACCTGATCGCGCTGCGCGAGCTCGTCCCGGCGGCGACCGCGCCCCTGCAGGTCACGGGGGCCGAGGACCGTGTCGTCAAGCTCTGCACCCTGCTCCCGATGGCAGCGCCGGCGATGTCGCGCGAGAGCGGCGAGGTATGGCTGGGTCTGCAGGTCCAGCACGCCTTCGGGGACCCGTCGCGCGACCTGGCCGCCGCCCTCGAGCTGGCGCTGGCCTCCGAGCCGGACATCATCGGCCTCACCGATGCCCCCGGGCCCGGACCCCGCCTGCAGGACCTGGTGACCAACACCGGCCTCGACGTGACCGTGCACGAGGGCTTCGAGTTCTGGACCAGCGACCTGCTGGCCACCGACGGTCTCGAGGACGCACTCGCCCAGGCCAACGAGGCTGCTTCCCCGACCGCCCGACTGACGTCGGTCGAGGCGGCCTACTGGACCAACGTCGGCCCCAAGGAGCACCTGCGCTGGGTGATGCCCGAGCCCGAGGGCGAGCTGCTCGACGCCCTGGCCCGGCTGCACGTCGACGGCTCGGACGTGATCGTCCCCGAGGCCCGCCTCGTGGGGATGTTCCGCGCCCACGGCCTGCTCGTGCCCGTGTGGGACCTCCCGGTCGGCACCGGCGCCGAGGTGCTCGAGGAGCCGGCCGCGGCCTTCAAGACCGCCCTCGACCAGGCGTTGGCCGACACCTCGGACCTCACTACCGAGCAGCGCTCGGCGCGCTCGGGGCTGGCCAACCGTCAGGTCACCATCCGCTGACCCGACGAGAACCCGGTGGCGCCGGCGCAGCCACGGTCACCGGGTTTCGTCGCGCCTGTCGCGACCTCGTGCCTCGATCGCGAGGCTTGCTCAACCTTCGCGAGCCACGCCGCCGCTCGTGCCTCGCGGCGGCTGCTCGCTCGCTCAGCGTCGCGCGGACTTCTCCCAGCCGGTCGAGTTGCCGGCCCGGTCGTAGACCTTGACCCAGCGGTACTTGCCGGCCTTCTTCGTCCGGATCGTGTCGCGGTAGGCCTTGCCGTTGTTCGCCACGACCGTGCTCGTCCCCCGGGCGCCCTTCTTGTTCGAGAAGCGCACCTTCGAGACGCCCGAGACGCTGTCCTTGGCGGTCACCTTGACCTTGAAGCCCTGCGACTTCTTCAGCTTCTTGATGACCTGGCGGTTGACCGACGGTGCGGCGGTGTCGAGCACGATGTCGTCGGAGAGGGTGACGATCTCGTCGACCCCGCCCCCCACGAAGCGGACGTAGACGACCCGGGTGTCGCGGAACCCGGTGCTCGACAGCGTCCACGGGTAGGTGCAGTCGCCCGCGGTGGAGCGCACCTGGGCGGTGTCGAAGCCGCCGTCGTTGGAGATCACGACCTGCGTGGCGCCGGCGGGCGGGCGGATCCGCAGGCTGACCGAGGCGTCGTTGGTGGCGACCGCGGCGCTGTTGATGCTCACTCCCACGGGTCCGGTGCACGACGGCGCGGGCGGCGTGGCGGTGACGCTCACCGGCGTCGACTGGGCCGTGGAGGCGCCCTGGCTGTTGGTCGCGGTGACCCGGCAGACCAGCTGGGCCCCGAGGTCGGCGTCGGTGACCTGGTAGGACGACGTCGTCGCGCCGTCGATCGCCGTGCCGTTGCGCAGCCACTGCTGGGCGTACGTCGGGGCCGGCGTACCGGTCCACTGGCCGTTGCCGCACACGAGGGACCGGCCGGGCTGCGGCGTGCCGGAGACGGTCGGCCGGATCGTGTTGACCGGCGCTGCGTTGGCCGGCGGCCCGCTCTGGATCGTCACGTTGGCGCTGGTCGCGTAGTCGCCGTACCCGACGCTGTTGCGCGGCCGCTCGAAGCAGCTGATCTTCCTGCCGGCGTCGCCGGACTTCACGACGTACGTCGAGCTGCCCTCGCCGGGGATGTAGGAGTTGTCGCGGTTCCAGCCGACGTCGACCTGGGTCGGTGCTCCGGCGTACTGGCCCGGCGAGCAGGTCAGCGTCTGGCCCACGGCGGGCGTGCCGGTGACGGTCGGCGTCGAGATCGTGTACGGCGGCGAGGACGGGCCACCGCCGCCGGAGCCGTCGAGGTCGGCGTCCCAGAACGTGTAGGAGTAGGTGTCGCGGCGCACGATGCGGTTGTTGCCGGAGTCGGCGATGAAGAGGTTGCCCTGCAGCTCGCCGATCGACCCGTTGCGCGGGTACTGCGAGATCGAGACGGGGCCGTCGAAGCCGGAGCCGTCGGCGTCGGCGTCCGGCGGGCTGCCGATGTAGCGGTTGTACTCGTAGCCGTACTGGCCGCTGCCGAGGTCCTTGAGCACGTAGACGTAGATGACGTGGTTGGCGATGTCGGTGACGAACAGGGTGCCCTGGTCGTCGACCGCCACCCCGGTGGGTCGGGGAGTGACGCCGCCGCCGTGTGCCTGCACGTCGATCACGATGGAGGGCGAGGCGTGGGTGCTGAAGCCGGTCCAGACCTCGACCTGCGACTGGTTCGGGACGCTCAGGTAGAAGGCGCCGTTGAGGGCGCCCGGGCGCGAGAGGGTGGTCTTGGCGATCGCGCCGTAGCGGCAGTCGCTGACGGTGCACGGGAACGGGTTGGCGCCGAAGCGCTGCTGGTAGTCGGTCCGGGAGTAGACACTGAGCCCGACGCGGCACCGGTGCACCAGGATCACGGAGTCGCTGTCGGCGTAGATGTCGCCGTACCGGCCGGGGTCGTCGGCGTCGCTCGAGGCGCAGGAGCTCGGGTCGGAGCCGCCGGCGGTGAAGAAGACCAGCTCGTCTCCCGCGGGGCTCAGCTGGGAGGCGGCGAAGCCGTAGGAGACCCAGACGGTCCCGGCCTCGGGGCCCGAGGGCATGACGTAGAGGCCGTCGACGGGCCCGGAGCGTGGGAGCGACAGGGGGCTCAGCGCGGCGCCGCTCGCGTCGAAGCGGGCCAGCGAGCCGCCGGCCGCGGTGCCGACGTACGTCGTGCCGTCGGGACCGACGGCGACGGCGGTGGGGCCGGAGGTGACGGCGGCCTGGGCGGCGGGGATGGGCGCGAAGGCCAGGCCGGCGACGGCGAGGGCCGCGGCCAGGACGAGCCGGAAGAGGTGGACGGGAGCATTCCGAGGCATGACGAAGTCCCTTGGGGAGTAAGGGCGCGCCCGCCGGACGACGACCGCTCGTCGATTAGACCACCCGCAGGACGCATGAACAACAGTCGATCGGGTACAGGCGCTGCTCGCCGTAGGTCCGGAGAGTCAGGCGCGCTGCCGCACGACCCAGACCTCGAGGCGCGCGTAGCCCTTCACCGAGCGTCGCAGGCGCCGGAAGGTGTACGGCGACCGCTCGCCGCGGTCGGGCCCCTCCGGCTCGGGCCCCACGAGGCCCTCGTGGGCGCCGCGGTCGAGGAGCACCGAGCCCGGGCGGGCCAGCGAGGTCAGACGCGAGGCGATGTTGACCGTCGGACCGAACACGTCGCCCAGGCGCAGGACGACCTCGCCGTAGGCGACGCCGGCGCGGACCTCCGGGTAGGGGTCGTCCTCGTCGCTGCCGCGCCGGGTCATCTCCAGGGCGATCTCGGTGGCGGCGACCGGGTCGTCGACGACGAAGAGCACCTCGTCGCCGATGTTCTTGATGATCCGGCCACCGACCCCGGTGACCAGGTCGGTGGTCGCGCTCTCGAAGTCCTCGATCCAGGCGACCAGCTCGGCGTCGGTCAGCGACTTGCTGCGCGAGGTGTAGCCGACGATGTCGACGAAGACGACGGCGGCGGGCAGGGACGGGGCAGCCGGGTCGGCGACCGCGAGCATCCGGCCACCGGCGCTGACCAGGTGACGACGCCAGACGTAGCTCTGCAGCTCCTCGACCCGGGGGAGCACCTGCTCCGTCAGCCCGGCGAGGGCCTCGGCGGGGTCGGCGCCGCTCTCCAGGGCGACCGAGGTCAGCAGGCTGGTCTGCCACTCCGCGAGCCGAGCGAAGCTGCGGCCCCACGTGCGGACCAGGGCCGCCTGTCGCTCGGGGCCGAGGATGCCGAGCTCGACGAGGTCCTGGGCGAGTCGGAGCGCCTCGACGTCGGCGGGGGTGAAGGCCACCTCGTCGTCGGAGGTGTGGGCGAACCCCATCAGGTGCCACAGCCGGGTGGCGGTCTCCAGCGGGATGCCGGTCTGCTCGCTGACCTGCACCCGCGTCAGGCTGGGCTCGGCGCCGAGCAGGAAGGTCTCGGCGACCTCGAAGGCACCGGTCAGGTCGGGGGCGCGGCGCCGGGGCTCCTCGCCCGGTCCCGCGGCGCGCCCCTCGTCCGCGGTCAGTCGGTCTTCACCCGCGACTGGGCGACGGCGGCGAGCTTCTCGGCGAACGCCGGCATCTCCTCGATGAGCTCGCGGATGTCGGTGTCGGTGAAGTGGATGGCCTGCAGCGGGGTCATCGCGACGACGGTGGCGGTGCGCAGGGAGTGGCCGACGATGGCGGCCTCGCCGACGATGTCGCCGGCACCGAGCGTGGCGATCTCGGCACCGTGACGACGTACGGACACCGTCCCGTCGAGGAGGATGTAGGCCTTGTCGGCCGGGGTCTTCTCCCAGATCGGCGACCAGCCCTCGGGCAGCTTCACGCGGCGGCCGTGCGCGCTGATCCGCGCGACCTCTTGAGGGGTGAAGGAGTCGAAGAACGTTGCCATGGGAGGCCTTTCGTCGGGAGCGCCGGTGCAGCAGACCCCGTGATCCTCGCGGACCGGTGGGGGAGTGTCCAGCGCCTCCCGGGTGGTGATCAGCACTCGGCCGGGACGAGGGAGGCCCGGGGATCGGCGGATGGTCAGGCCAGCGGGTCGCGCACGATCGGGCAGCTCATGCAGCGCGGACCGCCACGACCGGATCCCAGCTCGGAGCCGGCGATCTCGACGACCTCGATCCCGGCCGCCTCCAGCCGGGCGTTGGTGGCGTCGTTGCGCTCGTAGGCGACCGCCACGCGCGGTGCGAGCGCGAGGGTGTTGTTGCCGTCGTCCCACTGCTCGCGCTCGGCGGTGACCGGGTCGAGGCCGGTCTCGATGCGGTGCAGGGTGTCGATGCCCATCGCCTTGGCCGCGGCGACCAGGAACGGCTCGGGGGCGGCGACCCCGAGGTGCAGCGTGCCGTCGTCCTCCTGGCCGTCGCGGGTGACCGCGTGGGCGACCAGCGAGTCGGCGACGTTCTCGTAGACGACCATCTTGTCGACGTCGACCATCGTGCAGATCGTGTCGAGGTGCATGGTGGCGCGCTCCTGCGTGATGGGTACGGCGAGCACGGTGTGCGCGAGGTCGTCGGTGAACACCTGCCGGGCCAGGCGCTCGACGCCGGCGGCCGTGGTGCGCTCGCCGACGCCGACGGCGATCACGCCCGGGGCGAGCAGGAGCACGTCGCCGCCCTCGACGTGCTCGTAGTGGTGACCGTGGATCCGGGGGCTTCCGGTGAAGCGTGGGTGGTGGGTGTAGATCAGCTCGGTCAACTGGGTCTCGCGCTTGCGGGCCGGCATCGCCAGGGAGGTGATCGCCACCCGGTCGCGCACCCACACCGAGGAGTCGCGGGTGAAGAGCAGGTTGGGCAGCGGGTCGATCAGGAACGCGTCGTGCGCCAGGAGCGAGGTCACCAGCCCGAACCCGCCGCGCACCTCGTCGTTGCGGATCCCCGCGGTCAGCAGGGTGGCGAGCTCGGCCGGGCTCGACTCGGCGAGCAGACCGTCGAGGTAGTGCCGCATCGTGTCGCCGAGCTCGAGGTCGGACAGCGCCGTCTCGATCGCGGCGGCGCGGGCCTCCGCGAGCTCGAGGCTCTCGGCGAGCAGGTCCATCAGGTAGAGCACCTCGACGTCGCGCGCCCGCAGCGCCTCGGCGAACGCGTCGTGCTCCTCCTGGGCGCGCGCCACCCACGGGATCCCGTCGAAGAGCAGCCGGTCGTTGTTGCGCGGCGTCAGGCGGGAGAGCTCGTGACCCGGCCGGTGCAGCATCACCGTGCGCAGCCGGCCGACCTCGCTGTCGGCGCCGCTGGGGGCGCTGGCGGTCGGGGTGGGCGTGACGGCATCGGTCATGGGTCAACCCTAGGGCCCGTGCCGCAATGTCAAAGGGCGGCGCCGGTGCCGCCCACGGCTCAGCGCACCAGCTCGACCACGGTCAGCGTCGCGAGCAGCACGCACACCCCGGCGCCGACGTAGTGCAGCACGTGCAGCGCCACCACGCGCAGCAGGCTCCGCCCCACGATCACGGCCAGGGCGCTGACGGTGAGCAGGGCGGCCAGGGCGCCGACGAAGACGCTGAACGGCGCCTCGTAGCGCGCGACCAGTGACAGGGTGAGCAGCTGGGAGAGGTCACCCCACTCGGCCGCGAACAGCACGAGGAAGGACGCCAGGACGGCCCGCCAGCCGTCCGCGGGCGTCGCCTTGGCGGCGTACTCGTCGCCGTCGTCCTCCTCCGCCGCGCGGGAGTGCCGACGTCCTTCGCGCAGCAGGATGACCGCGCCCACGACGAAGAGCACCGCCGCGGCCCCGCGCACGACGTCCTGGGGGAGCAGGGTGGCGGCCTGGCCGAGACCCACCGCGACGCCGGTCTGCACCGTGAAGGCGAGGCCGACGCCGATCCAGACCAGGAGCGGGCGGTACTTCGTGGCCAGCACCAGGGTGGCCAGGAAGGTCTTGTCCGGCAGCTCGACGACGAAGATCGCGCCGAAGGTGAGCACGAGCGCGGCGAGGTCCATGCGCGGCATTCTTCCCGGCGTCACGGCGCTGCGCCGAGGCGGGATGTCCTGGCCGGATTACGGTGGCGCCATGTCCGAGGTCCTGGCCGCCGCCGCGCTCCTGGTCGCCGTCGCGGCCCTGGCCGCCGGGGTCCTGGCCCTGCGCCGGACGACGCCGCGCGCCGACGGGTCGGACCTGCCGACCGACGTGCTCGGGCTGCGTCAGGAGGTCGCCGCGCTGCGGGCCGAGGCGGTGGCGGGGCTGCGGCACCTGGCCGTGGTGCGCTACGACGCGTTCGGCGACATGGGTGGGCACCTGTCGTGGACGCTCGCGCTGCTCGACGACTCCGGCGACGGCGTGCTGCTGAGCTCGATCCACGGCCGCAGCGAGGCCCGCACCTACGCCAAGAACGTCTCCGGCTGGACCTGCGACACCCAGCTGTCCCCCGAGGAGGACGAGGCGATCAGCCACGCCCGCCCCTGACGCGCGGCCATCCTCACGACTCGGGGGCGGTGACGAAGCGCTGCAGCAATGCGACGAACGTCGCGACCTCGTGGGGTGAGAGATCGTCCATCTGGGCGGCCAAGGTCGTGGCCTCGACGTGCCGCGCGGCGGCGAGGGCCTCGGTCGCTCCAGGACGCAGGTGCAGGCGTTGGGTACGACGGTCCGCCGGGTCGCGCCGGCGGGCGACGAAGCCGCGGTCCTCGAGGTCGTCGGCGATCTGGACCAGGGCAGCGCCGCTGATCCCGAGCTGTCGCGCCACCTCGGACTGGGTCAGCGATCCGGACCGCTCAAGGATGGTGAGCGTGCCGAAGAGGCGTGGCTCGAGGTTCAGGGGCGCCAGGTCCTCGAGGAACCTGCGGTGCATCCGGGTGTGGGCCCGTCCGATCAGGAAGCCGATGTTGCCGCGCACGGCCTCGGCGGTGTCCTCGCCCACCTCGGGACCGGCGACCCGCAGCAGCAGCTCGGCGAGCAGCTCGCGCTCCTCGTCGGTGAAGCCACCGATCAGCCGCTCCTCCACGGCGTCGGTCCGCTCCCGCCACAGCCGTACGGCGCGCGCCCCGGCGTCGGTGGGGGTCAGGGCGTAGGAGCGCCGGTCCTGCGGGTTGCGCACCCGCACGACGAGGCCCTCGGCCACCAGCGCGGCGGCCACGCGCACCATCGTCGTCCGGCTGATCCCGACCGTGTCGGCCAGCTCCTGCTGGGAGCGCGGCGCGCTGTCGGGGGCGCCGACCAGGTCGCGCAGCACGGACACGGCGTGCAGGTCGACCCCCGCGCGCTGCTCCTCCTC
>Ga0208017_100115_pt1 | contig 15309 bp, 15 predicted proteins | sample 30_taG_FD_184104 | JGI IMG/M metagenome (GOLD analysis project Ga0208017, IMG submission 184104) | Marine viral communities from Cariaco Basin, Caribbean Sea - 30_WHOI_OMZ (SPAdes) (version 2) | ecosystem: Environmental > Aquatic > Marine > Oceanic | place: Caribbean Sea: Cariaco Basin... | reverse complement strand
TGGGGCTGCGCTCTTCCAGCTGCTGCGCGGTCTTGTCCGCCGTCTTCGCATCGGTCAGGCCGATGCGGTTGCAGACCCGGTGCACATGGGTGTCGACGGCGATCACATCTACGCCAAAGGTGAAGCTCATGACGATATCGGCGCATTTTCGGCCGATGCCTGGCATGGCGAGCAGCCCCTCCCGGCTATCGGGCACGACACCGCCATGTTCGGCCAGCAAATGCTCGCAGAACTTCCGGATACTGCGCGTCTTGTTATTATAGAGGCCGCACGGCTTGATCGCGGCGGCAATATCGCGATCGTCCAGCTCCAGCATCTCTTCCGGCGTCTCGGCCAGTGCAAACAGAGCGGCCGCCGCCCTGGCGGTATTGCGGTCCAGCGACTGGGCCGACAGCATGCAGGAAATGCAGGAGCGGAAGGCATCCGGCTGGCCCTTCGGTCCCTTCGCATCGGCGGTGCGACCGGGCATCGCTTCGGCGAGACGGCGGTAGACCGTCTCTATCTGGTCCGGCTCGAGCTGCTCCTTCTCCGGCATCAGGCAAATTCGCAATCGCTTTGCACCGGACAGGAGCCGCAATCCGGCCGTTTCGGACGGCAGACCGTTTGCGCCAGCCGCTTGCCGAGCAGATGATGCTCATCAATATCCGCTGCCGTCCATTCGGGCGGCAAGACCGGCATCAGCGCATCATAAGCCCGCGCCGTATCGGCCTTGGCCGGCACCAGTCCCATCCGCTGCACCACCCGGCGATGGCCGGAATCGAGCACCAGCGCCTTGCGGTTGAAGCGGCTGGTGTTCATCACGCCGGCGCTGATCTTGCGCGCCACCCCCGGCAGCCGTTCGAGCCAGGCCATTGCCTCGGCGGTATCCAGCTCTTCCAGATGATCCAGCGTGGCGCTGCCGCACTGTCTGACAATCTCCTGCATACAGGCTTGCAGACGTTCCGCCGCCATCGTCGGAAAGGTGGCGGTCTGCAGCGTGCGGGTGAGAGCGCCCAAATCCGCTTCCGCCACCTTCTCCCATGTTCCATATTCAGCAAGCAGCCGGTCGGTATTCTCGTTGGACACCGCTGTCTTGGCGCGCGCGCCGATGACGCCCTGGACCAGCGTCCATATCGGATCGCGGCGCTTGTCGTCCGGGCGGATCACGCGGCCGAATGTTTCGATCAATCGCCCATGCATGCGCCGTAATATTCCGGTGCGCGGGTCGGTGCCGAGGTCAAGTTGCATCACCGGCATATGGGTCAGCAAGAGCGAGGTAGCAAGATACGGGTCGCTGCCGGGCTTGGCCGGGGCCTAGATATCGACGATGATCTTGCCGAAATGCTGGCCCGATTCCTGGTGGCGGAAGGCATCGGCGAGATCGGCGAGCGGAAAATGCTTGTCGAGCACCGGCCTGATGCCATTGGCCTCGATCGCCGCGATCATGTCCAGCTGCTGCGCCCGGCTGCCGACCGTCAAGCCCTGCACCCGCAAATTCTTCGCCATAAGCAACGCCGTCTGCACCGGACCGGCAAAACCGGTGAGCACGCCGATCAGCGCGACATGGCCGCCGATCCGGGTGGCCATCATCGACTGGTCGAGCGTGCCGGGGCCGCCGATTTCGACGACGCAATCGACGCCCTTGCCACCGGTCAGTTCAAGCACCTTCGGTCCCCAAGCCTCGACTTCCTTATAGTTGATCAGATGGTCCGCGCCCATTGCCTTCAGCCGTTCGAGCTTGTCATTGGAGGATGATGTCGCAATCACCGTCGCGCCCGCTGCCTTGGCGAATTGCAGCGCGAAGATCGAAACCCCGCCGGTGCCCTGCACCAGCACCGTATCACCGGGCTTGACGCAGCCATCGGCAAACAGCGCCCGCCAGGCAGTCAGGCCGGCACAGGTCAGCGTCGCCGCCTCCGCCGCGCTATAACCCTTCGGCGCGAGCGTCCAAGAGGTCGCGGGGCCCACTGCCTGCTCCACCGCATAGCCATCGATACCGTCTCCCGGCACGCGCTTGAAACCGCCTTCGGGCGGCACACCGTCGAGCCAGTCGGGAAAGAAGGTGGAGACCACCAGATCGCCGACCGCGAAATCACTGACGCCCTCGCCCACAGCCGTAACTTCGCCTGCGCCATCGGACATCGGAATGCGATTCTCCGCGGTCGGGATCATCCCCTTGACCACCGCATAATCATGATAGTTGAGGCTGGACGCGCGCAACCGCACCGCAATCTCGCCGGGTCCGGGGGTAGCGGGATCGGGCAGGTCGACCACAGTCAGATTGTCGAGTGACGCGGGGGCTTTGAGCTGGATGGCTTTCATGGGGGCTCTCCTGAATTTAATTGTCTAATTAAATTCAGGCTTAGGAGCAGTGCAGCAGGCGGTCAATATAGGACCGGGTCAGGCCGCAGATGACATCAAGGGCCAGCTTGACAAATAGTTACCTAAGTGTCATTTTGACACCATGGCAAAGACGATAAAGATTGATGACGAACTGATGGAAGTCATCGGCCGCGAAGCCGAGATGATGAGCCGCTCGCTGGCCGGACAGGTTCGGCACTGGGTGCGGATCGGGATGAGCATAGAGAAATCCCGTTTCTTCGACCAGTCGCGGGTGGTCGAAGCGCTGAGCGGAAAATTGTCGCCTGATGCGCTGACCGCCGGCGAACAGGAAGCCTATGTCGACGGCCTGTTCGACGCAGCGCGCTCCGGCACGGTTGAACAGGGTAAATTTTTCGCAACCCGCAAGGCCGACGGTCTGGGCATCGGCTTGCGCGACGGCGAGATTCGCAAGGAAAGCGGTCCCGCCGACTGATGGCCATTGTCGCCGGTCGCCCGACCCTGTTTCTGATCGCCGGGCCGAACGGAGCCGGCAAGTCGACCTTTTACGACACGGTGCTGGCACCGCGCACTCTCGCTCCCTTTATCAATGCCGATATCATCCAGCGCGACGAGCTTGGCGATCCGTCGCCCGAAGCTTCCTATCGCGCCGCAGAAATTGCCGGGGAGCGGCGGCGCGACCATATCGCGGCGGGCCGGTCCTTTGTCATGGAAACCGTATTTTCGCATCCGTCGAAGCTCGCGCTTCTGCAGGATGCGCGCGAGGCCGGCTTTCGCCTCATTGTCTTCCATCTCGCGCTGGCCTCGGCCGACCTAGCCGTAGCCCGGGTCCAGGCCCGCGCCCAAGAGGGCGGGCACCCCGTGCCGGAACACAAAATCCGCGAGAGGTTCGCGCGCAACGGCCCGCTCATCCGCGAGGCCGCTCTGCTGGCCGACCGGGCGATGATCTTCGACGCCTCGGCTCTGAATGAGCGGCCGGCGGTGTTGCTGGAACTGGCGCAGGGACAGATCGTGCGCCGGGCCGCTGAAGTACCGGAGTGGTTTGAAAAACTGTACAACGATCTGGTCTGAGCAGCGGCCAGCCGGTGCGCCCCGGCCGTTCGAAACCGGGACGCTCCTGCCTTTGTGGGCGCGCGAATCTAGCGGCTCAGCTGCCCCCGGATCGCGCCGGCAGGATATTCCGCCGTATGCACGTTGACATAAAAGGCCGAAGGATCGTCTTCGATCCGGTTCTGCGTCCATTCCGAGCCATCGGCACAACCCTTGTAGCCGCCTTCATTGGCCGGGCGCAGCGTGAACACCGGCGGACCATTGGTACCGCGGACCCCACGATGAATATGCGCCGCGGTAATCGGTCCGATCCCGCGGACCCCGTTGATATCCCAGCAGATCTGTCCAAATGTTTCGGAAATGCTGATTTCGGCTCGGCCGTAGCCATCGGCGTCACCGCCGCCCACTTCCTCGCTGCCGAGCAGGGTCGTGCGATAGACATCGCCGGTGCGCTCGGCGACCTTCTCTTCCACCGTGGCACATCCGGCCAGCGCGGCGGTGCCGAGGCCGGCCAGCAGCAGATTTTGCAACTTGATCATTTTCTCTCTCCTGTTTCGCTCGCGTCTCGTTGGCGCAGGCGACAGTAGGATAACAGGCGAGAGGCGATCGGGTTCCGCCGAGGATGGCCTTGGCGCCTCATTGTGCTACGACAAGTTCAGCACGAACGCGCGGGTGGCTACCCAGCTTTTTTCTTATAAGATATTTCTTGCCAAAGTTTGACGCCCATATCTGTCAGCTGATAGCCGGTGACGTATGTTCCCCCCGGACTTTTAGATGACCACATTTTTACGAGACCTTTGGCGACCAATTGCATTACAGCATCCTGCATGACGGTTTCATCCGCCTTTATCGATTTGCGTTTAATGCCCAACCGCACTTCAAAAGCGCTTCCGAGCTTTGTTCGAAATTGATAAAGAGTTGAGGGGTTATGCGCGATTGGTGCGATCATTTGAAAAAGAGTTTTATATGAAATGCTAACGGTATCAGAACCGTCGTGTCCTCGATTATTAAGGGCATACCAGTATTCGTAAGGTAAAATGAATTTCGCATCCAAACTTTCAGCATCATCAAACCTCGGTTTGATTGCGGCTTTTTGATTTTTTAGTTCCCCTTCAAGTTCGTCAATTTTCTCACGGTATTTTACTATATCTGACATTGTTGAATGCAAAGGTACAGTGTCAGCGCGCACCCATCCTTTTTGAGGAGATTCAGAAAATGCCTTTGTCAGCGCAATAATCGATTTCGATTGTAGGTCCGCAATGCTAGACCACGGTTGAACTAATCTACCAGTTCTAACCTCGGCTATAAATTCATCTAACTTCTGCCTTTTCAATTCGTCCTTATCCGATTTTCCAATCGGTAAATCATCGATATTATTATGAACAAATGCTAGCACGGTCTTTCTAGTGTTTACCGCATATTCATATTCTCGCTGAGTATAACTTACACCTTCTTCATCGAGCGAACCATAGCGAGCACCGATAACTAGAACATAATAATCACATTCATCGATTACCTTTTTAATGTAAGTCAATTGCTCTACGTCAGCAGAAGGGAATAATTCCATCCCCGCCGGGATATGGCCAAGGTCTAATATAGATCGCGAAATCGCCTGTCGTTCGTCCACTAAATCCTTGAAGGTTGATGAAATAAAAATTTGATATTTAATGGACATTCGCACACCTCATGTCGCCAAACAATTCGAACCATCATTTATCCAACATGCGGCATTTTGCGATGCCGAGCGACGCGGGCAAATGCGCCCCGCGCATTTGCTGTTAACCGCGTCACTCCCACTCAATAGTCCCCGGCGGCTTGCTGGTATAGTCATAGACCACCCGGTTGATCCCCTTGACCTCGTTGACGATCCGCGTCGACACGCGGGTCAGGAAGCTGGCGTCGAAGGGGTAGACATCGGCGGTCATGCCGTCGGTGCTGGTCACCGCGCGCAGGCCGCAGACATTGTCATAGGTGCGGTGATCGCCCATCACGCCGACGGTCTTGACCGGCAGCAATACCGCAAAGGCCTGCCAGATCGCGTCGTACAGGCCGGCGCTGCGGATTTCCTCGAGATAGATCGCGTCCGCCTTGCGCAATATGTCGCAGCGTTCCTTGGTCACCTCGCCGGGAATCCGGATCGCAAGGCCCGGACCCGGAAACGGATGGCGGCCAACAAACTGGTCGTTCAGGCCCAGCTCGCGGCCGAGATCGCGGACCTCGTCCTTGAACAGCTCGCGCAGCGGCTCGACCAGCTTCATATTCATCCGTGCGGGCAGGCCGCCGACATTGTGATGCGACTTGATCGTCACACTCGGCCCGCCGGTAAAGCTGACGCTCTCGATCACGTCGGGATAGAGCGTGCCCTGTGCCAGGAAATCGGCGCCGCCGACCCGGGCGGCTTCCTCGTCGAACACCTCGATAAATTCGCCGCCGATAAATTTGCGCTTCTTCTCGGGGTCGGTCTCGCCGGCCAGGCCCTTCATGAAGCGCGCCTCGGCATCGACCACCACCAGCGGGATGTTATAATGGTCGCGGAACAAAGTCTCGACCTGCTCGCGTTCGTTCAGCCGCAGCAGGCCGTGGTCGACAAACACGCAGGTCAGCTGGTCGCCGATCGCCTCGTGGATCAGGATTGCCGCGACCGAGCTGTCGACGCCGCCGGACAGGCCGCAGATGACCTTCTTGTCGCCGACCTGTTCCCGGATCTCGGCGATCTTGGCGTCCTTATATTCCGCCATCGTCCAGTCGCCGGCCAGCCCGCAGACATGGCGGACAAAATTGGCGATCAATTTCGCGCCGTCGGGCGTGTGCACGACCTCGGGATGGAACTGGGTGCCATAATAGCGCCGTTCGTCATCGGCGATCAGGGCAAAGGGCGCGCCGTCGCTGGTCGCCACGATCCGGAAGCCCGGCGCAAAGCGGGTGACCTTGTCGCCGTGGCTCATCCACACCTGGTGCCGCTCGCCCACTTCCCAGAGGCCGTCGAACAGCACGCAGCCTTCGGTAACGGTCAGATAGGCGCGGCCGAACTCGCCGCCCTCTCCGGTCTCGTGCCCGGGCCGGACCTCGCCGCCGAGCTGGTGCGTCATCACCTGCTGGCCGTAGCAGATGCCGAGGATCGGCAGGCCGCTGTCGAACAGGATCTGCGGCGCCCGCGGGCTGCCTTCCTCGGGCACGCCGGCCGGCGATCCCGACAGGATGATGCCCTTGGGCTTCAGCCGGTGGAAAGCCTCCTCGGCGCTGTTGAACGGAGCGATTTCCGAATAGACCCCGGCCTCGCGGACCCGGCGGGCGATAAGCTGCGTGACCTGCGAGCCGAAATCGACGATCAGGATGGTTTCTTCATGAGCAATGGACATGGCTAAAGCGCTTAGTGGGCCGCCTCTTTTGAGTCCAGCGCGATTGTCCCTGCCGCGGCAAAAGGCGGCGCTTTTTCAGCCCCGGCCCAGCTCGCCGAGAAACACCGCCAGCACCACGCCGATCGCGGTCGCGACCCCGGCCATATGATGGTCTTCCTTATAGGCCTGGGGAAAGACCTCGGTCGCCAGCGAGGCGACCACCGCGCCGGCGGCGAAACAGCGGGTCGCGGCGAGAAAATGCGGCGACACGCCTTCCAGTGCGATATTGCCGACGATTGCCGCCACCGACAGGATCGCCGCGGTTGCTGCCCACAGGCCGAGGATCTTCGCTCTGGAATGGCCCTCGCCGGCCATCTGCTTGGCGCCGCCGGCCGCTTCCGGCAGATTGGAGAGCAGGATCGACCCGGCCAGCGCCGCCACCTCGATCGGCTTGGCACCGATCAGCGCCACGCCCAGCGCCAGATTTTCCGGGATACCGTCGAGCGTGATCGCGGCGAGCAGGCCACCACCGCCATCGGCACCCCATTTTTCATCGATCCAGTAATCGATCACGGTAAAGACCACGGCCCCGGCAGCCACCGCGCCGAGCCCAACCCACATATTGCTCTGTTCGAGCGACGGCTCGATCAGCTCGGTCACCAGCGAAACGATCAGCGCCCCGCCGGCCAGGGCAATGACAAAGCCCTGGGTCTGGGTCGTCAATTTGCCATACAGTCCCCACAGCGCTCCGGCGATCAGCGCGGCCGATACCACCGCGACAACAAGAAAGGTCATCAGCATCAGCCTGTTACGCGCGGGCCGGGACTAGGTTGCGTGCCCCTGCGCAGGCAGGGGCCCATCTCCTGCACGCCATTTCTAACGCGGTGGGAATGGTAGTGCGCACAGGCTGCCCCAGCACGCGACCCACAACCCTTGCGACAAGGCGCAGGATCAGGAGATGGGCCCCTGCCTGCGCAGGGGCACCAGACCTATCCCTCGGCCATCGCGCGCAGCTCGGTCTTCAAAATCTTCCCGATATGGCTGCGCGGCAGTTCGTCGATCAGGCGCAGTTCGGAGAGCCGCTGGGTCTTGCCAAGCCCGGCATTGGTCGCCGCCTTCAGTTCCTCCAGATCAAGCGCCACCCCCGCCTCGGCGACGACAAAGCCGACCGGCGTCTCGCCCCATTGCCGCGAGGCGACGCCGATCACCGCGGCATCGGCGACCCCCGGCTGCGCCATCAGCGCTTCTTCCAGATCGCGCGGATAGATATTGAAGCCGCCGGAGATGATCATGTCCTTGGTCCGGCCCATCAGGGTGATGAAGCCGTCCGCGTCGACCCTGCCGATATCGCCCATCCGCTGCCAGCGATCGCCCTGCTCGTCGTACCAGCTGGCTTCCTCGGTCTTCTCCGGCTGGTTCTTGTAGCCCGACATCATCGTCTGCGACCGGCCGACCAGCTCGCCCATTTCGCCCGGCGGCAGGCGGTTGAGCTGCTCGTCGACGGTGATCACCTCGCTGCCGCCCCAGGCGATGCCGACCGTGTGCAGCTTGTCCGGATGCTCGTGGCACAGCAACAGGCAGACCACCCCACCCTCGGTCATCGAGTATATCTCGATCAGCCCGCCCGGCATCCGGTCGAGCACCTCGCGCTTGAGCTCAGCCGAGAAGGGTGCGCTGGTGCAATATTTGTGGGTCAGGCTGCCGAGGTCATAATCGTCGAAGCCCTCGAAATCCATCAACCGCTGATATTGCACCGGCACCAGCATCGTGTGGCTGGCGCGATGCTGGTGCGCCAGCTCCAGCCAGCGCCGGCTATCGAACTTGCCCATCAGCACCACCGTCCCGCCATAGGCAATGGTCGGGGTGAACAGCGCCAGCGTGGTGTTGGAATAGAGCGGCGTCGACAGCAAAGTGACCTGCCCCGGCTGGCCATAGCCGGTGCCCTCGCCGACCGCGGCATGATACCAGCGCATCTGGCGGCTGTGGACAATGCCCTTGGGCGTGCCAGTGGTGCCGCTGGAATAGATGATATTGTAAGGGTCTTTCGGACCGACATCCGGGTCAGCCGGCGTCGCGCCTTCTGCCGCCATCCAGTCATCCATCAGCGGCGCATCGTCTGCGGCCGCGTCGAGCATGACATGTTCCAGCGCCGGCAATTCTTCGCCGCTGTCCAGCAGCTCCGCCCGCTTGGCGCTGTCGACAAACAGATGCATCGCGCCGCTGTCGGCCATCATGTTGGCCAGCTGTTTCGGCGTCGCCGAGGTGGTCAGCGGCGCCGCGCAGCCGCCGGCGACAATCGCGCCGAGATAGGCGAGGGCATAGCGCACCGTGGTCGTCCCGAGGATCGCCACCGCCTGCCCCTTCTGCAGCCCGTCCGCCTGCAGCTGCGCCGCGATCCGGTTGACCAGCGCGGCGGTCTCCGCCCAGTTCAGCCGCTCCTCGCTGTCATCCAGCGCGATCCGGTCGGGCTGGTTGACCGCATGGGCGTTGATCAGATCGGCGAGCTGGCCAAACGGCTGCTCGAGATAGCGGGCGGGGTCTATTTGGTTCATCAAACGATTAATTCCGTATATCGGTTCGAGATGCAATCGCTTTCGGCGCGGTTTGTTCTTTTGAACAGATGGAGAAGATTTTCACGCGAAGGCGCGAAGGATGACGGTTATTGACGATGCGGTGGAGGCCTATCTTGAATGTTGGCGCACCGAAATTCAACTGTGTGGACAGATCGTCGTCATTGCGAGGAGCGCAGCGACGCGGCAATCCAGAGCGTCTAACTATTGCGGTCCATGGTTGCCGCCCTGGATTGCTTCGCTGCGCTCGCAATGACCATTCTGATACGGGTGTGCAAAACCTTAACCGCCCAACCCCAACACCTTCGTATCTTTGCGCGTGGTTTTCGCAGGCACCCTACCCCGCCACCAGCACTACATAAATACTCTCAACCCAGCCGCTGGCGCACGGGCCATCATAATTGCGCTTGGCGCGGACAGGGGAGGAGACGCCGCAATTGCCGGGGCTGCGGGGGGCCGCTGCGCCTTCTGCGGCTGCGGGGGCCTTGTCATAGACGATGCCGAACCATTGCTGGTCGATGCTGCGGGTGCAGATATAGACGCGCTGGCCGGGGGCCAGGCTGTCCTTTTTCTCTGCCGCGTCGAACGGGGCGCTCAGCACCGGCAGCGCGCCACTGTCATGGCGACCGACCTCGCCGACCGACTGGCAGGCAGCGAAGCGCGGGCCGCCCTCGCCGATCCGCACCGGCTTGGCGGTCGGGTCGGCCTCGACCCGCTCGGTCCGCCCGGTCGGATTTTCCAGATCGGCGCTGCTCTCGCGCAGGTCATCGCTGACCTTGGTGGATTCGGAGCAGGCGGTGGTTGCCAGGCACAACAGCGACGCGGCGAGCAGGGTTTTGTTCATGCAGGCAGGTTTAGCGCAAAGGCGGGCCCTTTGGGAAGCGGCGAATATATTGCGGCCTGGGGGCTGCTACCAACTGGTCACCCGAAGCCCCCGACGAGCATTGCTATCCCGTTGCGGTTTCGACAGGGCTCAGGACGAACGGCGGGTGGCCGGGCTGCGACGGCCGCGGGACGAACCGATTGACGCACCAGCCCTCACAGCACGATCTGGGTCTGGGTCACCACCGCCACCAGCGTGCCGTCCTCCAGCGTGATCTTCGTCTGCCAGACCGACTGCCGCCGGCCGACCTTGAACGGGGTCGCCTCGCCATAGACGATGCTGCCCTCGGGCGCGGCGTTCAGGAAATTGGTCTTGCTTTCGGAGGTGGTGGTGCCGTTCGACCCCTCGGGCAGATTGGCGAAACCGCCAAACGCGCCCAGCACATCGGCAAAGGTCATCACCGCGCCGCCATGGATGCTGGGACTGCCGCGGCCGTTGCCGGCGGTGCAGATCTCCGGCCGCACCAGCATCTCGCCGCAGACCTTGTCCTTGTCCATCGCGGTGATCGTGATGCCCATGGTCTTGGCAAAGGGAACCATATCGGCGGGATTGGTCATATATCGGGTCCTTTTCGGGGTTGATTCACGCGAAGGCGCGAAGCAGCGAAGTCGGTGTGTTTATTGACGATGCGCTTGCATCCCATCTTGAACGTAGGTGCACCGAAGTTCATCAATAATCCCAGCGGCATATTCATCAGACGAAGATAAGTAAGCACCTGCTTGGCATGGACCGGCATATGCCGCTCGGTCGATTTCAATTCAATCAGCAATTTATCTTCGACCAGCAAATCGGCGCGAAAACCCTCGTTGAGCACGACATTCTGATATTTGATCCTGATCGGCTTCTGCCGCTCCACTTTCAGGTTCAGATCGGAAAGCGACTTGGCGAGAAGCGCTTCATAAACGCTCTCCAGCAATCCCGGGCCGAGATTGACATGCAACTTGTAACCGCATTCCACCGCGATCGCTGACAGCTGTTCAGGCGCATTATCCATGGCATATTCTTCGCATTCTTCGCGGCTTCGCGCGAGAAAAACTTGTCGCGTGTCCCAATATGTTAAGCCGTTGATATATTGATACAATATTATCCCGAAATCCGACATTTTTCTTGGGTTTGCCGGCGCCAGCGGCTATGGTCCCGGCATGAATGACATCGATAAAGACAAAATCCCGGAAGATGCTTCCAGCTCTTCCAATCAGAACGAATATGGCGCCGATTCGATCAAGGTTCTCAAGGGCCTGGACGCGGTGCGCAAGCGGCCCGGCATGTATATCGGCGATACCGATGACGGCAGCGGCCTGCACCATATGGTTTTCGAGGTGTCGGACAATGCGATCGACGAGGCGCTGGCCGGTCATTGCGACCTGATCCTGATCACCCTCAACCCCGACGGCAGCGTTTCGGTGGAGGACAATGGCCGCGGCATCCCGACCGGCATGCACACCGAAGAAGGCGTTTCGGCGGCCGAGGTCATCATGACCCAGCTCCATGCCGGCGGCAAGTTCGAGAATACCTCGGACGACAATGCCTACAAGGTTTCCGGTGGTCTGCACGGCGTCGGTGTCTCGGTGGTCAATGCCCTGTCAGAATGGCTGGAGCTCGACATCTGGCGCGATGGCAAAGAGCATAATATGCGCTTTGAATTTGGCGATGCGGTACGGCCGCTCGAGGTGATCGGCGATGCCCCGCCGGCGGACAACAAGACCGGCTTCAAGAAGGGTACGAAAGTCACCTTCTTCCCCTCGCCCGCGACTTTCAAGATCACCGAATTCGATTTCGAGAAGCTTGAGCACCGCTATCGCGAGCTCGCCTTCCTGAACAGCGGCGTCCATATCATCCTGCGCGATGCGCGGCACGAGGAAGCCAAGGAAATCGACCTGTTCTACGAGGGCGGAATCGCTGCCTTCGTCCAGTATCTCGACCGCAACAAGACGCCGCTGGTGCCGGAGCCGATCGCCATTCACGGCGACCGCGACGATGTCATCATCGACGTCGCGCTCGAGTGGAACGACAGCTATTACGAGAACGTCCTCTGCTTCACCAACAATATCCCGCAGCGCGATGGTGGCACCCATCTGGCGGCCTTCCGCTCGGCGCTGACCCGGACGTTGAACAATTATGCCGAAAGCTCCGGCGCGCTGAAGAAAGAGAAGGTCAAGCTGACCGGCGACGACATGCGCGAAGGCCTGACCGCGATCGTCTCGGTCAAGCTGCCGGACCCGAAATTCGGCTCACAGACCAAGGACAAGCTGGTCTCCTCCGAGGTGCGCCAGCCGCTGGAAAGCCTGATGGCGGACAAGCTCGCCGAATGGCTCGAGGAAAATCCGCAGAATGCGGGCATGGTGATCCAGAAGGTGATCGACGCCGCCGCTGCCCGTGAGGCCGCCAAGAAAGCGCGCGAACTAACCCGGCGCAAGGGAGCGATGGATATTGCCTCGCTGCCTGGCAAGCTGGCCGACTGCCGCGAAAAGGACGCCAGCAAGTGCGAATTATTCCTGGTGGAAGGCGACTCCGCTGGCGGTTCCGCCAAGCAGGGCCGCGACAGCATGTATCAGGCGATCCTGCCGCTGAAGGGCAAGATTCTCAATGTCGAACGCGCCCGCTTTGACCGGATGCTGTCCTCCAAGGAAGTCGGCACCCTGATCCAGGCGATGGGCACCGGCATCGGCCGCGAGGATTTCAATCTGGAAAAGCTGCGCTATCACAAGATTGTCATCATGACCGACGCTGACGTCGACGGCGCGCATATCCGCACGCTGCTTTTGACCTTCTTCTACCGGCAGATGCCGGAGATCATCCTCAACGGCCATCTCTATATCGCTCAGCCACCGCTCTACAAGGTCGGCAAGGGCAAGAGCGAGGTCTATCTCAAGGACGACAATGCGCTCGACCAGTATCTGGTCGAGGCCGGCCTGTCCGGCATGGTCCTGCAGACCAGTGAAGGCGCGCGCAGCGGCGACGATCTGCGCGGCCTGATCGAACATGCCCGCAGGATGCGCAGCCTGATGGCCTATGTGCCGCGGCGCTATGACAGCACGATTGTCGAGGGCATGGCGCTGACCGGCGCTCTCAATCCCGATCATGGCAGAACGGAACGGCAGGCGGCCGTCGATGCGACCGCGGCCTGGATGGACAAGGTCGACGAGGAAGGCCGCTGGTCCGGCCAGGTGTCGGAAGAAGGCGGCTATCTGTTCCAGCGCTTCTGGCGCGGCGTCACCGATCATCATATCATCGAGGCGAAATTTCTGGAAAGCGCGGAAGCCCGCAAGCTGCACCGCCTCGCCTCGGAAGAGACCGCGACCTATGACATGGGCAGCCGGCTTATCAAATCGACCTCCGGCGATGCGGAGGAAGGCGAGGATGCAGGCATTGGCTCAGATGGCACGCTGATCACCCGCCCCTCCGAACTGCTCGACACGGTACTGGCGGCAGGACGCAAGGGGCTGGCAATCTCGCGCTACAAGGGTCTCGGCGAGATGAACGCCGAGCAGCTGTGGGAAACCACGCTCGATCCCGACGTCCGCTCGCTGTTGCAGGTGACCGTCGAGCAGGCGGACGTGACCGACGATATCTTCACCAAGCTGATGGGCGAAGTGGTCGAGCCGCGGCGCGAGTTCATTGTCGACAATGCGCTGAACGTCGCCAATCTGGATATCTGATCTTTTCGGCCGCTTGCGGAGCACCGACCAGACCTTTTGGCCATATGGCAGCATATGCTGCTGGCCATTAAGCCTGTTCGGCAAATGGAGCGGAACAGGCATGAAAAATGGTCACGGGCAGAACCAATGAGCAGCGTCACCGTCTGGTATGATGGCGCCTGTCCGCTGTGCATCCGGGAAATCGCCCTGATGCACAAGCTTGACCGTCGCGGGGCGATCACCTTCGTTGACATTGCCGGGCCCGATGCCGCCTGCCCGCTTGACCGCCAGCTGATGCTCGACCGGTTTCATGCCACCGAAGACGGGCAGCTATTGTCCGGTGCGGCTGCCTTTGCCGCGATGTGGCGGGCGATCCCGCTGCTTCGGCCTCTCGGCCTGCTCGCCCGCGTTCCCGGCGTGCTGGCGATCCTCGAGCTCCTGTATCAGCAGTTCCTGAAGATTCGCCCGCACATCCAGAAGCGGCTCAAGCGATAGACGGGATCAGGCCGCCGGAGCGAGCGACGCCATCATCAGTTCCTGGTCCTTGCGGGTTGGATTGCCGCGCAGACACAGCCCGCCGTTGACCTGCAGATTTTCGCCGGTCATGAAACATTCGTCGCTGGCGAGGAACACAGCCGCTGCGGCGATATCCTCGCTGGTACCGATCCGGCCAAGCGGATAACGCGCTTCGAAGGACTCGACCAGCCCAGGGACCTGATCGACCCCTGCGGTCATCGGTGTGCGCGTGAGACCCGGAGAAATGCTGTTCGCACGGATTCCCCTCTCGCCAAATTCATGAGCGACGCAGCGGATGATATGATCGGTCGCTGCCTTGGTCCCCATATAGGCGGCGTGGTCGTTGAGCATGATCGTTGCGGTCGCCGAACTGATCTGGATGATCGATCCGCCTTCGCCCATCGCCTTGATCATTTCCTGATAGAATTGAAACGGCCCGACGAGTTGCAGCGCCGACATCATTTCCAGTTCTTCTTTGGTATTTTCCAGAAAGGGCTTCAGAAAGCCTATGCCGGTCGCGTTGATGGCGATATCGACGCCGCCCATCTTGCTCTTGGCCGCCTCGCCCAGCGCCTTGATATCCGATTCCTGGGTCAGATCGCAAATTGCATAATGGCCGCTGATCTCTTCCGCAAAGCGTTTCAGTTCGTCTTCATGGCGGCCCGCGACAAGCACATCCGCACCTTCGTCATGCATCCGCCGGGCAATCACCTGCCCCATGTTGTCCTTGCCCGCGGCTCCGAGAATGACCGCTCTTTTTCCTTCTAGACGTCCCATAGACTTGCTCCTCAACCTGGTTGCTATTTATCGCTGCACCTTAGCCGGTCGCTGACTGCCGGCTACTCTCATTATGGCTACCGTTGGCAATATGCAGCGCCAAAAAAAGGGCCGGGAATAGCGTGCGCTACCCCGGCCCAGATTGATCAGAGAGGATGATCAGAACTTGAAGGCGGCTTCCACGAAGACCTGGCGACCGCGGTTCTGGGTCACGACGA
>Ga0208017_100114_pt1 | contig 15326 bp, 17 predicted proteins | sample 30_taG_FD_184104 | JGI IMG/M metagenome (GOLD analysis project Ga0208017, IMG submission 184104) | Marine viral communities from Cariaco Basin, Caribbean Sea - 30_WHOI_OMZ (SPAdes) (version 2) | ecosystem: Environmental > Aquatic > Marine > Oceanic | place: Caribbean Sea: Cariaco Basin... | reverse complement strand
CTCAGGAGGCGGTCGCCCGCGAGGTCGAGGAGGAGCTCTCGCTCACCCTCCCCACCGGACGCCTGCTCCTCACCGACTGGCTCCCCCCGTGGGGCGGCTGGGACGACGCGCTCTGCCTCGTCTTCGACGGCGGCCCCCACGACCCGTCCATCGTGGAGCGGATCGTCGAGCAGGAGCGCGAGATCCGCTCGGCGGCGTTCCTCACGGCGGCCGAGGTCGCTGATCGCGCCGCCGACTTCACGGCCCGACGCGTCGCGGCCGCGCTGCGCAACGCCTCCCCTGGCGTCGACGGCGCGGGGCCGGCGTACACCGAGTCGGGCCGTTGATCCGCCTCGGCCTCGAGTGCTCCCGACAATGGAGCGATCGAGCCGCGTCAGGTGCGGAGGACTCCGTGCAGGAGGCGGTCGATGAACTGTTCGACCTCGTCCTCGCCGAACTGACGATGTGAGAGCGCCACCTGATAGATGCACATGGCAACCACCTGGTCCATGAGCGCTCGACCGTCGACCTCGGGGCGGACCTCATCTCGCTCCACGGCGCGCGCCCACATGACTTCCATCCGTTCGATGTCGGGCCCCCAGCGGCGCTCCCAGACCTTGGCGGCGAACGCCTCGTCCGTGATCATCTGCGCCATCACCGGGCCGCCCAAGGAGCGATCGACGGCGGACATGGATGCGGCCAGGCGCTGAACCGCGTCGGTCAGCTCGAGACGGAGTGAGCCTCGATCGACGAACCCGTCGTCAGTGATGCGGTCGGTCTGGGCCTCGATCGCCAGCGCGGCTCGGCTTCGCCAGCGTCGGTAGATGGCCGGGCGACTCACGCCCGATCTCTCGGCGACCGCCGTGATGCTGACGCTCGCGACTCCGTCGCGCTCGGCGAGCTCCCGGAACGACGCGAGGATGCGGCGATCCAGATCCGGATCACGAGGGCGGGCCACCGCCCCAGTGTGCAACCTCACCCGACAGAAGGACACGCTTGGGGTCATTTCGTTACGATGTACCGGAACGATGTAACGTAATGTCGCGACGCAGGTCCCTTCGGTGGCCCTACCGGTGGCCCGCGCGTCGCTCCACCACATGGGAGAATCATGATCACCGACACCGACCACCCCGCCCACCGACGCAGGTCCCGGCACAGCTGGGTGTCGCTCGTCGCCGCGGCCATGACGCTCTCCGCGTGCGGCGGTGGGGACGACGCGACTCCCGCGAGCAGCGACCCCGGCGCAGGTGACACGGCGTCCAGCGCGCCACCCACAGCAGGCCCCACAGCGGGCCCCACAGCAGGTCCCACAGCAGGCCCGGTCGCGGAAGCCTCCTACGACCCGGGACCGGCCGCGTTCCGAGCGGTCAACGCGCTGGAACGACCCGTCGACGTGTATGTCCGCTCCACCGGGCTGGTCGAGGCGTTCCCCGTCCTGACCGGCTTGGAGCCGGGAGCAGTCAGCGACTTCGTCGCGCCGCCCGAGGGCGGCAGCTTCGTCGTGACCGAAGCAGGAGCAGGAGACGCGACCTGCGTGACCACCTGCGACCACTTCATCGCCAACCTGACGGCAACCTCCCCCGAGCAGGGACTGACCTACACCGCAGTGCTCCACGACGACCCGTTCTCCGGCCGCTCCAGCGCCTTCGACCTCTGGGAGACACCGGATCCAGGCCAGGACAGCGCGAATGCCATGCCCGCTGCCGATCCCGACGCGACGCTGGCGGTCGTCACCGCGATCGCCGTCACGGAGGCGGACTTCGGGCTCCGACTCGGCGGCGACGACGTCGACGGCTGCGTGTCCCCCGTCGGGGGCGACAACGTGTTGATCGGGGGGAACCAGACCCCGGCGTTCGCACTCGACACGACGAGGTCCTTCACCCTGCACGACCAGCCCGATCAGGACTGCAGTGCAGCGCCGGTGGGCGGTCCCTTCGAGCTCTCCGGCTCCCCCGGCAGTCGCAGTCACGTGATCCTGATGGGATCGCCCGGAGCGCTCGAGGCCATCGTGCTGCCGATGATCGATGGCGACTGAGCCGAGCGTCCCTCACCCAGCATCCAGTGCCCCAACCCTCACCACAGGAGACACACCCATGAAGAAGCACCTCATCACCGCACTCGTCGTCAGCGTCGCTCTCGTCGGCTGCGGCGGCGGCTCCAGCGATCAGGACGAAGTCGCCGACATCGTCATCAAGGCCGCCGAGGATGCCGGCGCCGAGCCGGACTCCGACTGTATCCGCGAGCAAGCCGACAAGTTGTCCGACGACGACGCCGGCGCCATGGTCGACGCGGGTCTCGAGGGCGACCCCGACATCAGCGCCGAAGCGAACGAGATCCTCGCCGAGATGCTGACCTGCTGACCTGACCACCTGCTGCTGTCGCGTCGGCCTCGCACGGTGGGTCGGCGCCCGTAGGCGCCGACCCACCGGTAGTCCTGGCCGGAGGGCGGAGGGCGACCAGGACTCCTGAGATCATCACGAGCCCTCCTCCGGCCTCGGCCACGTTGGGCTGCTGACCGAGCAGCACCCACGCCGACGCCATCGCGACGACGGGTGCGAGCAGGACCCACGGGACGACCGCAGCCGACGGGTTGCGCGAGAGCAGGGTGTTGAAGATCCCGTAGCCGACGAGCGAGGCGAGCCCCGCGGTGTAGAGCGTCGACATGGCCGCCTCCCACCCGAAGGCTGTTGCGCTGTCCACGAGCCCCTGGGGGCCGTCGAGCACGAGGGACAAGCCCACCAGGGGCAGCGGCACCACCAGTGCCGACCACACGGTGAGCGCCAGGCCTCCGGTGGCACCCGACGAGCGCGAGACGACGTTGCCCACGCCCCACGACAGGGCGCCGAGCAAGCACAGGGCCAGTGCGACGAGAGGCACGTCTCCGCCCCGGCCCAGGCCCACGACGACGAGCCCGACGGAGCCGATCAGCACGCCCGCGGCCTGCTGCGCGGTCGGCAGCTCGCGCAGCACCCCGGCGGCGATCACCACCGTGAAGATCACCTGGGCCTGGAGCACGAGGGCAGCCAGGCCGGGCGGCATCCCGGCGTCCATGGCGACGTAGAGGAAGCCGAACTGGCCCAGCGACATGAACGCGCCCACGGCCAGGATCGTGGACCAGGGCAGGTGGGGCCGGGGCACCAGGAACAGGGCGGGCACCAGCACCACGACGAAGCGCACGGCCACGAAGATCAGCGGGTCCACGTCGCGCATCCCCCAGTCGATGGCGACGAAGTTGAGTCCCCAGATCGAGGCGACCAGGGCGGCGAGCAGTGAGTCCCGGCGATCCATGCCGCCATCCTGTCCGCCAACACCGTGAAGCACCAGCGATGCATTCTGCATGCTTCTCGGTAGCATCACTGCATGATTGACCTCGAGGCGTTGAGCTCCCTGCGAGCCGTGGACACGCACGGATCCGTCGTCGCTGCGGCCGCGTCGCTCGGCTTCACGCCCAGCGCGGTCTCCCAGCAGGTCAAGCGCCTGGAACGGCAGACCGGCGTACCCCTGCTCGAGCGGGTCGGCCGCGGCGTCATCCTGACCGGTCACGGTCGCCACCTCGTCGATGCCGGCATCCGGCTGCTGAGCGACCTCGAGCAGGTCGAGGCCGACCTCCACCGGCGCGCCGAGCACGTCGTCGGTCACCTGCGCCTCGCGGCCTTCTCGACCGCGATGCGCGGCCTGGTCGCACCTGTCGTGCGCGACCTCCACGCGCGTCACCCCGACCTGCGGATCTCGCTGGTCGAGCGCGAGCCCTGGGACACCGTCGCGCTGGTCGCCGACGGTCGCCTGGAGGTGGGACTCGTCCACACCTGGGGCGATGTCGCGCTGGACCTGCCCGACCACCTGGTGCGCACCTCGGTGGCCTGCGACGTGGCGGACGTCATCGTCCACGCCGATCACCCGCTCGCTGCGGCAGCGCGCCTCCGTCCGCACGACCTCGTCGACGAGGGCTGGGTCGCCACACCCGACGGCACGATCTGTCGTCAGTGGCTCAGCCGGATGTACGACGGCACCGGTCGCCGTCCGCGGATTGCTCACGAGTCCCTGGAGTACGAGTCCCACCTGGCCCTGGTCCGCGCCGGACTGGGCATCGCCCTCGTGCCCCGGCTGGGGCGCGCCGCCCTCGGGTGCGACCTGGTCGCCGTCCCGGTGCACGACCCGGTGCCCACCCGCGACGTCGTGGCCGTGCACCGCCGGACGATGCGGTCCTCACCGGCCGTGGCCGCGGTCGTCTCGGCACTCAGCCGGTAGCGACGTCCTCCGGTCGGGCCATCCGGGACCCGACGATCGCGATGGCCCCCGCCCCCGCCAGACACAGCACGATCGCCACGCCGAGGGCGATGTTCCACCCGGCGACGAGCGAGTCGCCCGCATGGGTGGCGATCGTGACGAACAACGTGATGCCGATCGCCGCGCCCAGGTAGCGGGCGGTGTTGTTGGCTCCGCTGCCCATGGCCGAACGGTCGGCCGGGACGTTGGCGACCGACTCACGACCGAGCACGGCGTTGAGCACACCGGTCCCGATCCCGGCGACACCCATCATCACCACCAGCCGCCAGACGCCGGATTCCTCGGTGAGCCCCAGCCCCAGGCACTGGCCGAGCGCGACGAGCACCAGCACCAGGGAGATGTCGCGGGGCCCCGCGATCGGGAACGGCAACAGCCGCAGGAGGAGCGAGGTCACCACGCTGACGACCGCCCACACGGCCGGCACCAGGCTGGCCGTCCAGATGCCGTGCCCGAGGCCGACCTGCAGGACCGTCGGGACGAAGGACGCGACGCCGATCATGCTCAGCCCGAGCGTCAGCGAGCCGAGCGTGGCGGCGAGAAACCCGGGACGCAGCAGCAACGAGGGCTCCACGAGCGGCGCCGAGACCCGCTGCTCGACGACGCCGTACGCCGTCAGGCACACCAGGGCGGCCACGAGGAGCCCCACGGTCACCGCCCCGAATCCGTTGCGGACCTCGGTCACCGCCGAGACCAGAAGGGTCATCCCGACGACGAGCAGCACCAGGCCGGGTACGTCGATCGGCCGCGGCTCCTCGGCTCGGGACTCCGGTACGGCGCGCCCCAGCGGCAGCAGAGCGAGGGAGAGCACCGCCGTGACGGCGTACGTCTCGCGCCAACCGGTCCCGATCTCGCCCACGGCGGCCGCGGTCACCGAGCCGAGGGCGATCCCGAGTCCCACGCTGGCCCCCCAGATGGCAGTTGCATGCACTCGCGGTGGCCCGGGGGCGAAGTGCACCGCCAGCAGCGACAGTCCGCACGCCAGGATCGCGGCGCCCCCGACGCCCTGCACCGAGCGGCCGGCGACTACGACCCACGGCGCCCACGCCGTCGCGCACGTGACTGCTCCCGCAGCCAGGAGCAACAACCCCAGGTCGTAGATCCGACGCCGCCCGATGGTGTCACCGATGACGCCGGAGACCAGCAGCGCCGCCGCCAGCCCGACACTCATCGAGCTCAGGATCCAGGCCCTCGAGCCCGCGCCGGCGTCCAGGTCGACCGCGGTGAGGGGCACCGACACGATCGGGGTCACGTAGGTCACCAGCACCAGGGCCGTGCCGAGCGAGACGGCCACCAACGGTGTAGGTTTGGATTCCAAACTCATGAGGGGGACGCTACACCCATGACGACACCCACGACCGTCAGGATCGATCCGACCCGGCTCCCGGGTCGCCCCTGCCCCGCAGCGGCCGCGCTCGAGCTGGTCGGCGAGCGCTGGGCCCTGCTCGTCGTGCGTGAGCTCTCCTTCGGCATCACTCGGTTCGGCGACATCGTCGCGGGCACCGGCGCTCCGCGCGACCGGATCGCCGCCCGGCTGCGCAGCCTGCAGGAAGCCGGCGTGGTCGAGCGCTCGGCCTACCAATCGTCGCCCGTGCGCTGGGACTACCGATTGACCGACTCCGGCCGCGACCTGGTGGCGGTCGTGGACGCCCTCGCCGTGTGGGGTCGCCGACACGCCGTCGTCGAGTCGTCCTGACCGGCAGCTGCCGACCGGCGACTCCGGTCACCCGATCTGTAGCTCCTCGCGAGCCAGGATCGTGGCGCCCGCCACGGCCGCCGGCATCACGAGCACGCCACCCAGCGGCACCAGGAAGCAGACCTGGGTGGCGATCCCGAAGCCGAGCACGGTGGAGCGGTGGGAGGACGCCGCCGCACGCTGTCCGGCGTCGTCCAGTCCACGGGCTCCGAGCGGTCGTCCCAGCAGCTCACGGGCGAGCAAGCGACCCGAGAAGACCACTCCGAGCACGATCCCGGCCACCGGACCGACGACGGGCACCAACCCACTGAGCAGGACGAGGACCGAGAAGCCCAGGCCCACCACGACCAGCCGCAGGGCGTCACGCAGCGAGCGCCAGAAGCCGACCCCGTGATCGGGGACCGGACCACCGAACGAGGCCTCGGTCGCACGCCAGATCCGTTCGTAGAAGGGGTCCCCCAGGGTGAGCGTCAAGCCGACGAAGAGCGCTGAGGACAACATCAGCGCGCCGACGAGCACAGCGAGCGCGAGCAGCACCCGCACCAGCGAGCGCAGAAGACCCGCCCAGTCGTCGGCAAAGGGCGTGGCCCAGGCGGCCACGTCGCCGACGTTGAGCAGGAGCAGGACGAAGCCCGAGCCCAGCACGGCGAAGACGATCAGCGCCGGCAGCATCCCGAGGAGCAGCAGACGAGGACGCGCCCGAACGAACGACCACCCGCGCCGGAGGTAGCCGGCACCGTGGAGGAGGTCACCCACGCGCCACGCCCATCACCCCGATCGGACCGCGAGCCAGGTGCGCGTCAGTAGAGCGCCGAGGCCAGCGACTGCCGGCCCTTGAGCACTCGCTCGTCGTCGTTGCCGACGGCCGCGAAGAGGCCGAGCAGGTGCTCGCGCGCCTTGTCCTTGTCCTTGCCGGCGCTGCGTCGGACCAGCTCGATCAAGCGCCCGAAGGCGTCCTCGACGTCACCGCCGAGCAGGTCGAGGTCGGCGACCAAGGTCTGGGCGTCGACGTCATCGGGACGGTCGGCGGCGTCCGCGCGTGCGGCGTCGAGGTCCACGCCCTGCGTGCGCTGCAGGACCGTTGCCATCGCCAGGCCGGCGGCTGCCTCGGTGTCGGCCGGGTTGGCGGTGACCAGCTTCTGGTACTCGGTGACCGCAGCGTCCAGGTCGTTGCGGGCCAGGGCGTCCTCGGCCGCGGCGTAGCGGGGGTCGCTCTGCGGCTCGGCGTCGTCGTCCTCGACCGGGGCCGCGCCCAACGGCTGGTGCCGCCCGGTCATGCCCTGCGTCGCCAGCTGCTGCATCACCTGGGTCAGTGCCGTGCGCAACTCGTCGATGCCGACCGCATCCTGGAAGAGCGGCGCGGGTCGACCGTCGATGACCGCGACCACCAGCGGGATCGACTCGACCTGCATCGCCTGGGCGATCTGCGGTGCGACGTCGACGTCGACGAGGCCGGCCACGAACTTGCCCTCGAACTCGCCCGACAAGGTTGCGAGGTCGTCGGCCAGACGTCCGCTCTCCGGCATCCGCGAGCGCGAGAACAACACGATCAGCACCGGAGCGGTCATCGACATCTCGATGACGTTCTGGAAGTTCTCCGCGGTGACGTCCACGGCGTACGACGACGGGCCGGCGCCACCGGCACCACCCGGCGCTCCGCCGGCACCGGTGGGCGCCGGCTGGGCAGGTCGCTTCAGGGCTGAGAGGTCGATCGCGCCAGGGCGGTTGAACGGCTGCTGCGTCATGGGTCCGATCCTAGGAGACCGGCCACCACGGCGCGGTGCGGGGATCAGCCTCCGCGCGGACCCCAGGCCTGCGTCAGGTCGGTCTCGTCCTTGAGCACGAACGCGTACTTGGCCGTCTCGTAGTCCGAGCCGGACGCGCCGGGGAGGTAGCAGCGCAGGTTGACCGAGGTGACGGGGCTGACGCTGGACTGCCACAGCAACCGCCCGAGGTCGTCCTCGAGGTCGGCGCAGGCAGTGCCGTCGTCGACCTCCAGGCTGCCGATGACGCTGGCTCCGTTGGTGACCTGCTCCTCTCGGTAGGAGACGTCCAGGGCAGCAACGCCCGGGAGCGACCTGAGCTCGTCCGCCAGGGCAGCCACCTCGTCGGAGCACTCGGACGCACTGCAGTCGGGAAGGCCCTCCCCCGCCTGGGAGGCGTCCCCCGCGTCGCTCTGGCAACCACTCAGCACCACGACCACCACGAGGGCAGGGGCTGCGGCCACGAGGAGCCGAGACGCACGCTTCCTGCTCGTCGTCATGGTTCCCGCACGATCGTGTAGCTCTGGGTGCTGGCCGGGTCGTCGCTGCCGAGGAAGCCGTCCTCGCGCAGGGCGTCCAGCTCGTGGTTGATCGACGGATCGTCGGACGCGTCCACGGCTGCTCCGCCGGCGGCGTAGGTGTCCATCGAGTGATTCTCGCCGATCGAGCCGGTGCGACCGTCGAAGACCACGGTCGTGCGGTTGGGCTCGTCCGGGTTGTCCTCGCCGTCGGTGAGGGGGACCAGGTCCCCGGAGTTCTCCAGGGAGAGCAGCTGCGTGTTCGACGGGACGTGCGGCACCTGGGCAGTGGGTGAGCCGGCGGTGACGACGTGCTGCACGTCGTACCCACCCTGGAAGTCGGGGTCCGCGGCCAGGTGCGCGGCCGCCATCCCTCCCTGGGAGTGGCCGACGAGCATCACCGGCGCCCCTGGCGGGATGCCGGCCGCGGCCATCGCCTCCATGATCCCGCGGGTGTAGGCGGTGTCCTGCCCCGCCACCAGCTGGAGGTTGCCGGTGAGGTCACGGGCGTCCCCGGCGTCGTCGCCCCAGCTGTCGGTGCCGGGGAGGTTGACGATGTAGCGGGCGTCGTCGCCCTCCCCGATCCGTTGGATGTCGATCTCGCCGTCAGCGCCCGTGTTGGTGAGACCGAGGTTGTCCAACAGCTGCTCGAGCGATCCGGGGGCCGACAGGTCGCGCGGGTCCACGGCCCCCGGCGTCACGGAGACATCGGTGTCGCCGAACAGCCCGGCCAGGTCTCCGGCGGCGTCGTTGGTGGTGCCGTGGAAGGACTCGAGGCCGAGCTCGTCGAGCAGTGCCTCGCGCGCGGCCGGCGGTAGGTCGCCCAGCAGGCCGTCGATCAGGCCTCCCCCTCCGTTGATCAGGTGCTGCACGAGGTCCGGATGGTCCTCCAGGAACCCCTCGAGGTTCTCGACGGCCTCGTCGAGCAGCGCATCGCGCGCCGCGGGGTTCGCGGCCAGGTAGGCCGCGAGTGCCGGGTTGCTGAGGATCAGGGCCGTGCCACCCAGGAGCCCGGCCAGTCCGAGCAGCGGGAGGGATGCCCCCAGCAGGTAGCCGGCACCGTAGTCGAGCACCTCCATCGCCTGGCGCGAGAGGTCGTCGCTGGCTCGGAGCAAGCTCACCGAGACCTGCATGCTCAGCGCGTCGGCCTCCATCCCAACGGCGCGGAACGCCAGCCCGTGGGGCCCGATGGTCGCTGCGATCACCGCCCCCTCGGCGTCGGCGAAGCTTCCCGGCGAGAGGATCGAGGACTCGAGCAGGTCGCCGTTGATCGCCAGGCCCTTGTCCTCCCAGGCGTCGTGGCGCAGGCGGTCCCCGGCATCGTCGAAGAGCGAGGCAAGGTGCTCGATGTCGGTGTAGTTCGCCTCGATCCCGTCGGCGCCGCCGGTGACCGACACGATCGGCGGACCGGAGGGGCCGGTCATCGCAGGACCTGCGCCAGCACCGGCGAGACCGCGCGAGCCAGGTCACGCGGCGTGACGACGGCGATCTCGACGACCGGCACGCCGTCGCGGGTCACCGGTGTGAGCGAACGCCACCCGTCGCCCACGCGCAGCCAGCTGACCACCCCCGCCGTCCGGCGTACGGCGTCCGGTTGCGCTGCGGAGACGAGGACTCTCAGGCGGCCGCAGGACGCCTGCTCGAGCGAGGTCACCAGCGGGGCGACCTCGTCGGCCGGGACCTCCTCACCGGCGAGGTAGGTCGCGGTCGGCGCGATCCTGACCAGCTCAGCGAGCAGGTCCTCCCGGCCGCGACGCACGGCCTCGGTGCCGTCGCTGAAGAGCTCGAAGGGCAGCGCGAGCGGACTCGCCGGCCCACCGGCCCCGGCGGAATCGTCCTCCACCGTCGCGGCGCGCGCCAGGGCGCCGGGCAGGTGCGCGACGTCGTACCAGGCGAGCTCGAAGGTGAGGCCGGAAGCCGTCGAGAGCTGGACCACCTGGGAGCCGACCACGGCGAACCACGAGCGCAGGCGGTCCTCCCCCGCCCGGCGGGTGACAGCGAGGTCGAGCACCAGCAGCGCCTCCGGTCCGGCGAGCACCCCGAACGCGGCGACGACGTCGTGCACGGGGGTCCCGCCGCCGTCCACGAGTCCCAGCTCGGACAGTCGGAGGCCGATCTCCTGCGGTCGTTCGCGGGCGCTGGCCCGGGCTGCGGCCAGGCGGTTGCGAGCACGCTGGCCCGCGGAGGGGGCTCCGCCCGACAGCCGCTCCTCCAGCCGGTCCTCCTGGTCAGAGGAGTCCCGGCCGGTGTCGGCACCAGTGAGGTCGAACGGAAGCTCGACGCCCCCCAGCCGATCGGACAGCACCGTGAGCTCGGCGAGGCTCAGCCGCACGACCACCGGGAGCGGGTCGGGTCGGGTCTCGGTGGCGGTCGAGAGCTCCACGCGAGGCGCCATCAGACCCGCACCCCCAGGTCGTCGGGCACGTCGAGCCACGCCTTGTCGCCCGGCGGCGGTGGGGCGTAGGAGGCGAGCCGCTGGTCGTCGGGCGACGGCTCGTCGCCACCCCCGAAGACGCTCTTGACTCCCCCGACCACCCCGTCGACAACGTCTCCCGCGAAGTCCTTGAGCCGGTCCACCGCTCCCGAGATCAAGCCGCGCACCTTGTCCTCGATGAGCGAGATCAGGTGCTTGAGCTCCTCGACCTCCTTCGCGTGCTGGCGCAGCTTGGCGGCGGCCTCCTCGTAGGCGGCCGCCGTGGCGTCCAGGCCGGCGCGTCGCTCGGCGACCCTCGCCTTCATCCGGTCTCCCGACAGCGAGACCCAGCCGCTGGCGTCTGCAGCCGCCACCAGGGCACGACCGTGGGCGCGCAGGTCGACCGCGCGCTCGTCCATCCGATCGGCCTGGCGCCTGATCACCTGCGTGTCTCCGTACATGGTGGCCTCCTCGCTCGGCGGAGTCCTACCCAGGCTCGCGGAGGTTCACTCCGAGTGAGTCGATCAGAAGTCGCCGGCCACGCTGCGGATCGGCCGGAGCAGCTCGGAGAGGCTGGCCCGCTCGGGCTCACCCAGCGCGTCGAGCCCGAAGTCGGCGGCCACGAGGTCCGAGGTCGCCCGCTCGACGAGCTCACGGCCGGCCGGGGTGATCTCGGCCAGCACGAGCCGCTTGTCGTCGGGGTGCTGGCGTCGTACGACGAGGTCCTGGGCGACCAGACGCTGCACGATCGAGGTGACCGACGTGGGATGCACCTGGAGCCGTTCGCCCATCTTGCCGAGCGGCAGCGAGCCGCGCGACGAGAACGTCAGCAGGACGAGCGCCTCGTAGCGGGCGAAGCTCAGGTCGTGCGGCTTGAGGATCGTGTCCAGGCGACCGATGACCAGCTGCTGGACGCGCATCAGCGACGTCGCAGCGTGCATCGCCGGAACACCACCCCACCGCTCGCCCCACTGGCGAGCGGCTTCGTCGATCGGGTCGAACGGCAGCATCGGGTCATCTTGTCGCGTCTGGCGGCCCAGGTGTGGGCCATCACCACTGGCGAGACGTCCGTGTCGCGCCCATGCGTCGCGCAGTCGCTTGTCCACAGGCGTGCTCCAGGCCGGTTGCCGGCGCGACGACGTACGTCGATCATCGTGGCGACGGCACTCGGGCCGTCCCTCTCGGGAGGAGCACACGATGACCACCACCACGACGTCGCAGCGCCACCACGACCGCGACCTCGGCTCGGGCACCCGCTTCGGAGCCGACGTCTACGAGCTCCACGAGGCCGGACACGTCGCCTTCCCCGACCTCGCGGAGCTCTACTCGCACGCAGCCACCGAGCTCCACCACGTCCACGGCCTGCTCAGCGGCATCGCCTCGCGCCTCGGCCGATCCGGAGGGTGGGCCGTGGCGGCACAGGCCGAGCAGGCCTACGACGCCGCACGCGTGACCGCTCACCGGCTGCACCGCACAGGCGAGGCGCTCGTGGAGCTCGCCGACGACTTCCGCCGCACCGACGAGGGGGCCGGCGACGCGTTCCGACGCCTGGCGCGCGAGCACCGGCACCTGCTCGCCTCTGCTGCGCGGTGGTCTCCCCCACCGGCTCCCGGCGACCCGATCGGTTGTCGGTCCGGCGACATCCTCGATGACGCGACCATGGACGAGCGCCTGGCCGAGGCCGGCATCGCGCCCGTGGTGCCCGGCGGCCCGCGGCAGGACGGTGGCTGAGATGCGCGACACGTTCTGCGCCACGCAGCTGCGCCACGACCTCGACGAGCTCTACGACCTGCTGGCCGAGCTTCTCGAGATCGACATCGTCCTCGACGGTCTCGAGGCGCACGGGTGCCTGACCCCCTCGCCGGGCTTCGTGCAGGGCGCCCGGCCGATGACCGTGGGTCGCACCGAGCCGTTCGAGGTGCACTACTACGACACCACCGGCCAACCCCTCGGGTCGGCGCCGGACGCCTACCCCACCCAGCGCCTGGGGTTGCCGGCCCCGCACCCCGGCCTGGGGCCGATCGACATGGGGTTCCTCTCCGAGGCGGGTGTCGAGGCACAGGCCTTCCGGGAAGCAGCGCGGTCGACCCTGGACCAGCTCGTCGATCCGCTGCTGACCGTCCGGTCGAGCGAGCTCCGCTCGGTGGCGGGGCTCCTGGTGGAGCTCTACCTGACGCTCGACGTGTCCTTCCAGGACGACTTCGCCGGGCTGCGCAACGAAGGAGCCGACTGGGAGGGCGACGCGGCGGACGCGTTCTTCGACGGCTTCTACGAGCCGTTGGTGCAGATCCGCGCCAACCACCTGTGGGCCATCGACTACCTGACCAGCCTCACCGCTCACCTCAAGGCCGTGAACGACCTCGGTCAGCAGAGCCTGACCAACCTCGTCGGGTGTGCGATCGAGGTGACGCGTGACCAGCTGCACCAACGCCACCAGAGCAACCGCGGCCCCTCGGCGGCCAGCACCCTCGCGCTGCTGACGGCGGTGACGGGTGTCGTCGGCGCGGTGATCTTCCCTGTCGCAGGCGCTGCTGCGGCCACACTCGGCACGATCTCCTACGTGCTGGGCTACGCCGCCTCGCAGGTGCCTGCCGATGTCGGCGAGGCGGCGACGATCACCGCAGGCTCGGCGCGAGAGGTCCACACTCGACTGCTGCAGCACGTCCATGCCGTGGTCGGCACCGTTCACCATGGGTACGACGAGTCCCACGACCACGCGCGCTCGATGCGCGAGACCATCGCGTCCCTGGAGGTCGGGGCAGGGACCGGGGCGGCGAGTCCGTCTCGGGTCGGCTTGTGGCTTCCGCGACAGCCCGACCTCGCCCCGGGGCCCGGCTTCTTTCACGAGACCAGTGGGCGTGGACTGTGAGGGACCGTCGTGGCGCGGTAGGCCTCGTCGCGCTCGTCGCGCTCGTCGCCGCCGCGTGCTCTCGACCCGAGGTGGCGGCACCGCCCGTGCTGCCGTGGACGTTGCACGAGACCGTCTGCGAGCGGGTGCCGATGCACGCACTGGTGCAGGGAGCCGGGTGGCGCCTGGACGCCTCCGCCGTCAAGGACTCCTACCACGAGTCCGAGCTGGGCGCTCGGGCCGTTTGCTGGGCGCGCGGTGAGCTCGACTACCAGGCGCGTACCACTCCGATCGACGGCGGGCAGCTCATCGTCGACCTCTACGCGGCCAACGGGGCGGAAGGGCTCGCCCGCGTTGCCGAGCTGTATGCACTGCAGGGGCCTCATGCGGAGGTCTTCCCCATGCTCGGCCGACCCGTCCGCACGAACGAGGAGGCCATCGAGGGCTGGTGGACCGACGGCTCCCTGAAGGTCTACTCCCAGGTGGGCATCCCCGGGGACCCCGCCGCGGTGCGCGCCGTCGCCCGCGCTCAGGTGACCGACGACAACGTCACGGTCGTCGTGACCACCATGGCCTACGTGCGCGGCAACTCGCCGCGCAGCATCGACCGTCTGGAGCAGCTGACTCTCGACACGGCCGCGGCGACGCAGCGCGCCCTCGACGTTCGCGACGGTGGCTGACGCGGTCGCCGTCAGTGCGACGGGTCGAGACGGCTCAGCGTCTCGGAGATGCTCGACGCCGAGGCACCCGCGGAGACGAAGAGGCGCCGATGCTCACACAGAGCGTCGATGACCAGCTGGGTGCGCTGCGGCCGGTCGGCGTTGCGGCTGTCGCCCACCTCGATCACCTTGGCCCCGTCCGGGGCGAAGGCCGACATGTGCAACGCCGAACCGGAGCAACCAGCCAGGACCTGCGCGTTGGCAAACAGCCGGAACTGCTCGTCGATCGGCAGCTCCTCGGGCGAGACGACGGCGAAGCCGGCATCGGAGAACACCCGATCCAGCTCTCGGTCGCGCTCGGGGCTCGTCCTGCGTGCCTTGGTCCCGGTCACCTCCCCGGACGCGTCGCGCGCGGCGTTGAACCGGGTGCGCGAGAGGAAGACGCGCCGCGGGGCCGAGGGGTCGACGAACTGGCTGCCGAGTCGCATCCACACGTCACGTGCCTGAGGGTGTGCCCAGCCGCCCGGAACGACCGGGCGTCCCGGGATCACGAGGTTCTCGACCTTGATCACTCCCGAGCCCGTCCCGACGACGTCGACCGGCAGCCCACCCATCCCGACGAGGTCGAGGGCGCGCTGCATCCACGGCTCCACCGAGGCAGGCATCCGGTGGTACTTGTGGAACACGAGTCCGTCGAGGCCCGCCGGGTCGGGCCACAGGGTGGGCAGCGTCTCGATGAGGAAGTGCCCGAAGTGCTGCATCCAGTGTCCGCCGTAGAGCCAGCGTCCGCGCAGGGTTCGTTTGACGCTGCCCCGGTTGGCCAGCTTGGCCGGATCGGCCGCCACCCAGGGGTAGTCGGACACCACGGCCTTCTGCGACTCGACCACCAGCTCGCGCTTCGCGTCGTACACCGCACCCTTGATGTAGCGGTTGGGACGCCCGTAGATCCGCAGCGGACCGCGCTCGACCTTCGTCAGCAGGGCCCCGGCGACCTCCGCCAACGTGGGCGCGTCCTGGGGCTCCAACGGGAAGTCCGCGAGATGCCACGTGTCCACCCGAGGGAGGTTACACACCCGCCGCGGGTGGGCGTCGTCCAGCAGTCCCCCCGTCTCGGGTGACCGAGGACAGACGTGTCCTGGCGCACCTCCGTCGATCAGCCGCTGACG
>Ga0208017_100113_pt1 | contig 15540 bp, 13 predicted proteins | sample 30_taG_FD_184104 | JGI IMG/M metagenome (GOLD analysis project Ga0208017, IMG submission 184104) | Marine viral communities from Cariaco Basin, Caribbean Sea - 30_WHOI_OMZ (SPAdes) (version 2) | ecosystem: Environmental > Aquatic > Marine > Oceanic | place: Caribbean Sea: Cariaco Basin... | reverse complement strand
CGGGCGGCCGCCGCATCGACCTCCTGCACATCGACATCCAGGGGGCGGAGACCGCCTTTGTCGCGGGCAATGCCGATGCGCTCGACCGGCAGGTGCGGCGGGTGCTGATCGGCACCCACAGCCGCACCATCGAGGGCGCGCTGGAGGCGCATTTCCTCGGCCGCGGCTGGCGGCTGGAGATCGACCGCCCGGCCATCGCGCCGCTCCGGGGCGGGCGCCCGGTGGTGGCCATCGACGGTGTGCAGATGTGGTCGAACCCGGCGCTCTGCACCGCCGCCGCGCAGGATGCCGCATGACCGCCGCGACCGGCTTTCCGGAGGAGGACGCGGCGGAGGCGCCCGCCGCCTCTCCACCCCCTGCCCCCCTGCCCCCCGATGCCGTCGCCGCCTACGAGGTGATCCTCGGCCGGCCGCTCAACCCGCGCACCGCGCCGCCCTTCACCTCGCTGCACCGGCTTTACCGGATGCTCTTCGCCTCCGAGGAATTCCGCCAGGGCCCGCGCGCCCGCAAGACCCCGCTGGGTTGGCCGCTGGCGCAGGTCTTCGTCTCTGTTCCGGCCCGGATGCTCTATTGTCCGATCGGCAAGAACGCCTGCACCCTGCTGAAGTCCGAAATGGTGCGCAGCGCCGGGCTGCCGCATGCCGACTGGATGGCGCGCGACATCCACACGCTGACCGACCGGGTGCGCACCGGGGCGCAGCTTTCGGACTACCCGCAGGAAGAGGCGGAGGCGATGATCCGCGACCCGGATGTCCTGAAGGTGGCGGTGCTGCGCGATCCGGAACGGCGGCTGCTGTCGGCCTACATGGAGAAGTTCGTGATCGGCCGCACGGTGCCCGCGAACATCTTCCACACCCGCGCGGTGGTGGAGGCGGTGCAGGCGCAGGCCAAAGGACAGTCGGGAGGACAGATCGGGCCGGAGGCGCCGGATTACGACCGCGGCATCACCTTCCGGCAGTTCATCGACCACGTGACCTCGGTGCCGGGGCGCCTGCTCGATCCGCACTGGCGGCCGCAGGCGCTCTATCTCGACGGCATCGCCTACGACCGGCTCTACCGGCTCGACCAGGTCAACGATCTGCTCTCTCTGGTTGAAGAGCGCAGCGGCGTCCGGCTGGAGCGGCAGGCTCGCAACGTCACCGGATCGGGCAGCGGCGGGCGGGATGGAAAGGCGATGGATCTGTGGCCATGCGACCTCATGATAGGCGCAAAACTCTCGCACGGCAGTTTTTTCGACGCCGGGATGCGGAGCAAGGTGGAATCCGCCTTCGCCTGTGACTATGCCCTCCTGGAAAAGACCTTCAGGTGAGAGAAAATGATTTTTCCAGTCCTTCTTTGCGGCGGCTCCGGAACACGTCTGTGGCCCCTGTCGCGCAAGTCCTATCCCAAGCAGTTCGCCGACGTCACCGGGGATGAAAGCCTGTTCCAGGCCTCGACCCGGCGGTTTTCCGGCGAGGGATTCGGTGCACCGCTGGTTGTGACCGGCGATCCCTTCCGCTTCATCGTGACCGAGCAGCTCGATGCCCTGGGGGTGAAGCCCGCGGGCATCCTGATCGAGCCTGAGGGCCGCAACACCGCGCCTGCCGCCGCCGCCGCCGCGCTCTTCGCGCTGCGCAAGGATCCGGAGGCGATGATCCTGCTCGTGCCCTCCGACCACGCGGTGCCGCAGCCGGAGATGTTCCGCGACGCGGTGAAGCTGGGTGCCCGGGCCGCCGCCGAGGGGCAGATCGTGACCTTCGGCATCGTGCCGACGCGGGCAGAGACCGGTTATGGCTGGCTCGAGACCGGGGACGAGAGCGCGCCGGGCATCTGCCGACTGGAACGCTTCGTCGAGAAGCCCGATGCCGCCACCGCCGAGACGCTCTTTGCCGACAGCCGCTACCTGTGGAACGCGGGCGTCTTCCTGGCGAAGGCCTCCGTGCTGGTGGAGGCGTTCAAGACCCATGCCCCCGCCATCCTAGCCCGCGTCGCCGAGGCGATGGAGGCGGCGAAGGAAGACCTCGACTTCACCCGAATCGACCCGGCGATCTGGGCCACGGTGGAGGACCAGTCGATCGACTACGCGGTGATGGAGAAGGCCGGCAACCTGTCGGCGGTGCGCTTCGAGGGGCACTGGACCGACCTCGGCGGCTGGGAATCCGTATGGCTGGAATCCGACCGCGACGAGGATGGCAACGCGGTCTCGGCCCATGCCACGGCGCTCGACTGCGAAGGCAGCCTGCTGCGCGCCGAGGACCCCGACCAGGAACTGGTGGGGATCGGTCTGAAGAACGTGGTCGCGGTGGCGATGCGCGACGCGGTCATGGTGGCCGACATGTCGAGCGCGCAGAACGTGAAGACCGCGGTGAAGGTCCTGAAGGAGCGCGGCGCGAAGCAGGCGACGCAGCTGCCGGTGGACCACCGCCCCTGGGGTTGGTTCGAAAGCCTCGTGATCGGCGAGCGGTTCCAAGTGAAGCGTATCCATGTCCACCCCGGTGCCGCGCTGTCGCTGCAGTCCCACCACCACCGCTCCGAACACTGGATCGTCGTGCAGGGCACGGCCAAGGTGACGGTGGACGAGGAGGTGAAGCTGGTGACGGAGAACCAGTCGGTCTACATCCCGCTGGGCGCCGTGCACCGGATGGAGAACCCCGGCAAGGTGCCGATGGTGCTGATCGAGGTGCAGACCGGATCCTACCTCGGTGAGGACGACATCATCCGTTACGAGGACGTCTACGCTCGTACTTGATTGTTTGTTTTGAGCTACTCCCCCCGAAAATCGGACAGCGACGGAAGCTACGATCTGACGTTTACTGGTCTCCAAGAACGAGGAGAACAGAACATGTCGAAACGTAGAAATCATGACCCGGCGTTCAAGGCGCGTGTGGCGCTGGAATCTCTCAAGCGCTGAACGGCGGGTATCCGAGCTCGTCCAGGATCACCCGCCGACAGACGCGCCGCGACTGTCACCTACACACTCATCGAAACTGCGAAGCTCAACAGCGTCGATCCGCAAACCTAGGTCGCGGACACCATCGTCCGCATCCCCGATTACAAGATCACCCGCGTCGATGACCTACTGCCACGAAATTAGCGGTCAGACTGGATGCTTACCCGCGATCAGCTCTCGAGCATGGCGCAGGTTGGCGAACAGGTGCTCGTTTAGTTGGCGTAATCGGGGCTTCGCTCCCGGTCCTGCCGGTGATCTTCTTTTCGGCAGGTATCAAGCCAGGGAGGATCAGAGATGGTTGTGCTATATGCTGGGTTGGACGTGTCGCTGGAACTGACCAGCATCTGTGTGGTGGATGAGGAAGGCCGGATGGTTCTGGAGGCGAAGGCTGCCTCGGAACCCGACGCCATCGCCGACGCGCTGCGCGAAGCGGCGGGAGAGTTTGTGAGGGTTGGCCTCGAGGCGCGCCATGCGAAGGCAGCCATGGTCGCAATGAACCGGAGCAAGAACGACCGCCACGACGCCCGGTCGATCGCCCAGCTGGTGCGATTTGGCTGGTTCAAGGCCGTTCATGTGAAGTCTCGCAGGAGCCAGGAGTTGCGCACGCTGCTGACGGCGCGAGAGTTCTACGTCAACAAGTTCCGGGACCATGAGAACGAGATCCGCGGCGTATTGAGGTGCCTCCCGGCGGCATAGACTGTGAGATATATGAGCCTATGATTGATCAATTCGTGTAGTAGCCTGAGTTGTAGCTGCCATAACTGTATCCGTAGCTATAGCCGTAACGATTGGCGCTGCGCGGATTGATCTGGTTCAACACCAGCCCGTTGACTGGCCGGCCTGCGCTCTCGAACTCCTTCAACGCGGCATGAACCTGTTCGCTTTCGGTGCTGTTCCACTTTACGGTGAAAACCGTCGCATCGACGTGTTGGCAGATGATACGGGCATCTGGCACGATCAACACCGGCGGCGTGTCTATGATGATAATGTCGTATTGCTCGCGCAAATCTAATAATAGTCGCGCAAAGCGCTCAGAGGTGAAAATGTCGGCAGCATTGGTCACCTTACGCCCCCCCGCTAGAACGTCTGCACCGATCAGGTCACTATGGATGATGGTAGAAGCAAGGTCGGTCTCACCGGTTAGGATCGGCATGATGCCCTTGTCAGGTACCCCGGGTATATACTTGGATATTGCCTGCCGCCGAATATCGCCTTCCATCAGCAGTGTCTTGCGGCCCATGCTGGCGAAGTTCATCGCCAGCGCTAGGGAAGTCGTCGTCTTGCCTTCGCCAGGTAGCGAGGAGCAGACCATAATTATCTTCGGGGGCGTATCGATCTTGGATAGCATGATCGATGTTCTCAGATTGCGAATTGCTTCGGCTGCGGCAGAGGTCGGCTTAGACCTAAGATAGGACAGGGTGTCCTGACGTCGGCTTGAAGGAATGATTGGTACCTGGCCGATCACTGGATACCCTGTCTCGCGCTCCATTTCTGTAACGCTTCGGAAGCTGTTGTTACGCATTTCGCGGATCAAAAGATAAGCCGTTCCCGCGATGAGCCCGAGCAACAAACTGGTAGCTAGGATCAACGCTTTACGCGGTGAGGAGGCGCCGCCTGGAACGACTGCCGGAGAAATGATGCGACTATCGGCCTGCTGGACGCCTTCCTGCGCAGAGGTTTCTTTTAGGCGAGTTAGGAAATATTCATAGAGAATACGACTGGCTTCTGCTTCGCGGGTCAATTGCTGCAGGGTGATGAGGTCCGCGCCTTGGTCTTTGGCCTGATCTTCGAGAACCGCCAGTGAAGATTGGAGGGATGTGCGCTGTCGCTCTAACCTCGTGAGATCAGATTCGGTTTGGATCAGCACTTGGTTGAAGCGTCTATCGAAAGCATCCGTGATGTTTGGTTGGTCAATTCGGGATAGTAGCTGATTGAGTTGCTGGTCGTCGGCCACTTGGGCCCGATCCTCGGCGCTGGCACCCTCAACGCCCCTGAGGCGCTCCAGACGGACTCTGGTACTGCTGAGCGATTCCTGCATCGAGGCGATCCGATCGCGAGTTTCCTTGATTTGAACCTCAAGTCCGGACAAGGTCTCCTCGTTGATGAGCGAGGTACTTGCCCGGAAGGCCGCGACTCGCTCTTCGGCGGTTTCCAGCGCGGTTTGCAGTGTGGTCACGCGGTCTGTCATCCATTCCGTCGCTTGCTGGGTCGCGTCGAACTTTGTTTCCAGCTGGTTGACGATATAGAGGTCGACCATGGTGTCCGCGATCTTGGCGGATTTTCGAGGATTGGTGGTCGTCGCCATGATCTCGAAGACCAGTGTCTGCGGTATGTTGCGGATAGTTAGTTTCTGAAGAAGGGCATTGATTGTGTTGGCGTGCTGCCGTTCTTGGTCAGGGGCTTTGGGCATACCAGCGGATGGCATCAGGACGCTACGCGCAAAGAGTTTGATCTTCGCGATCCGACTCGGCTCGCGAAGGGCACTGTTGAACTCCGGGTCTGTCATCAGGTCCAACTCGTCCACCACTTTGCCCAGTAACAGACGGCTCTTGAGCACTTCTACCTCGGTGTTAACTGAGGTCGCGTCCGAGCCGATGCCACTGACAACACTGCTAAGATCCACCACTTGTTCTTGGCGGCTGTTCAGCATGATGACCGAGGTGGCACTATAGAGTGGCGTGGCTATCAGGTAGGCATAGACGCCGCCTAGGATGAGTGCGACCAGCATGGCGAAAATCAGCACAAATTTACCGTGCCAGAGCGTTCTGAACAGCGCGCCAACGTTAATCGCATCCTGCGTTCCGGTGGTTAGTTCCTCAAACCGGGAAGTGTGTGTGGCGTCCTGCAATCGTCGTGCTCCTGCAACGGTTCCGTCTCGGCGAGGACGGATCGGGGATGAGCCAACGGGCTCGGAGGCCGATACCCCCGTTTTCTGCCCGTTATGGCGTCACTTCTCTACTCATCTTTTCTCTACTTGGGGTCCAAAGTGCAACACCCGCCGGGAAGCTGGTCGGTTGTTCCATCGGCAACCTCCTGTCGGCAAGCTTGTAAGGTGCGGGCCTCAGAGCCTCTGAAGGAGGGAAGGCTTACCTTTTGAGCATGACCATGCCTATCCTGAATCTTTCTCGACATTGTTTGACAACTTAGCTGCCCCTGCTGAAAAACCGTGCAAGAAACCGGGTGTTGACCGGCGAGAAAAGGAATTCGACTTGGCCTACAGCATATTGTTCGACTGCCGTCCTGTGCGCGATCCGATCAGCGGTGTGGCGCGTTACTGTCTGGGGGTGGTGGAAGCGCTGGTGCGCTCGGAGGGGCCGCAGCCCGATCTTTTCGTGCAAGCACAGAGGGGCGTCAACGAGTTCCTGTCGCTTTTGCCGGATAGAGCGCGCCAAGTGCATGCGCGTATCGCCCCTGGCGATAGGCGCATTCAGAACGCACTGCTGGAGTTCCTGCCGGTCACCCAGCCGCTTCTGTTCGGATGGGGGCACGACATCCTACATGAGACATATTTTGCTGATCTCGGTCGCCGCCGTGGTGCTGTTAAGGTCGCAACGATCCACGATGTGATTCCGCTCGAACGCCCAGAGCTGTTCTCTAAGCGCAACGTTGCCTTCTCAACCCGCAACTTCCATCGCCAAGCCCGCGAGGCGGACGTGATCATTTCTGTCTCCGAATACACACGGCAGCGTATCCTTGACTTCGTTCCTTCGGCGGAGGACCGCATCGTGGTGATCGGCAACGGCGTTGATCCGGGGATTGTTTCCGGTCCGAAGGTTGCGCCGCTAGCCGCCGACGATCCCTTGGCGGGGCGACCCTACGTCGGGCACTTGGGCAATATTGAACCCCGCAAGAACCTCCTGACACTAGCACGAGCCTTCGATCAAGCTTTTCCGGCGGGCAGCGAGTGGCGGCTAGTGTTGGCGGGACGACGGAATTTCGAGGCAGATAAGATCCTAGGTGCGATCAAGGCGCTGCTTGGCGAACGGTTCTGCTACCTCGGGCCGGTTAGCGAAGAGCGAAAGTGGCAAGTAATTGCTCACGCGCAAGCCATGACAATGCCTTCAGAATATGAGGGTTTCGGCATTCCGATCTACGAAAGTTATGCAGTGCGCACCCCCATCATGATTGCAGACAATTCGTCGATGACGGAACTGGCGATGCGGCCGGAACAACTCTTCAGCACCTTCGACGCGGAGGCGTTGGCCGAGGGGCTGCGCCAGATCGCGGCGGGTGCTGATTGGATCGCGCCGTCGCTCGACGCGGGCTACGCCGTGGTGCAGGGGGCCACTTGGGACAAGATCGCCGCCGAGACGCGGAAAGTCTATGAAAGGCTATGCTGACCTGAGACTGCAGTCGGCACGGGGCGGGACACAAAGGTAAACTTGCCATGAAGAAATCTTTGTGCCACTTCTGCAGAGGATTTCGCACCTGCAGCATTTTCGAGGAGCGTTGCGATCATGGTTAGATTTGCACTAGTCATTCCGACCCTGAACGCTGGGCAAGATCTCGATGCGTTGCTGGAATCTCTGCAACGCCAGACTCGCCAGCCCGACCGTTTTCTGGTGATCGACTCCTCCTCAGAAGATGAGACCGTACCTCGGCTTCGGGCCGCCGGAGCGGATATTGAGGTGATTTCTCGTGCAGAGTTCAACCACGGAGGCACCCGGATGAAGGGGGCACGGATGGCGGCTGAAGATTGCGAAGTGGTGCTTTTTTTGACTCAAGACGTGATCCTGCACACTGATGATGCTCTCGAGCGATTGTTGAAGGTTTTCAGTGATCCAGCCGTGGGGTCGGCCTATGGGCGGCAAATCCCACATGAGGGCGCGGCCGCAATCGAACGCTTCTCTCGTTTCTTCAGCTATGGTGGAAAATCCGCTCGCTTCACTCGCGCCGACATTCCTCGGATCGGGTTTCGCACAGCGTTCTGCTCCAACGCTTTCTCCGCCTTTCGGTTGGCCGCTCTCACAGAAGTCGGGGGCTTTCCTGAGCGTACGATCTTTGGCGAAGACGCTTTGGCGGTGGCTGAGCTCATCCTTGCTGGACACACCCATTGCTACGTTGCCGACGCAGTTGTACGTCATAGCCATTCTTACACGCTTGGGCAGGAGTTCCGGCGCTATTTCGACATTGGCGTAATGCATGCGCAGAACCGGAAGCTGATCGAGGACTTTGGCTCGCCTTCAGGGGCAGGCAAGAACTTCGTTCTAGGCGAATTGCGCTACCTTGCAGGTGTCGCACCTTGGCGCGTCCCCGAGGCCATACTGCGCACCTTGTTGAAGTACACCGCTTATAAGTTGGGTCGCCGAGAGGAAAAGATAAGCCTTAGCTGGAAGAAGCGACTGAGTATGCACAAGCGCTACTGGCCAGCGGGTTGAGCCAAGGTGAAACGTTTTGCCAATCTCTTGAAACGACCTGACGACCTGCGCTACGCGATCTCGAAAGGCGCTATACCGTTTTTGCGAGGCCTCGTTTGGCAGCTGGTACGCCTACGCCGCCCGAGGATGTTTTTCCTTGGTGGGCGTACACAGTTCGTTGCGGCTTGGAACCTACGTTTTGAAGGCCGCGTCGCCATTGGTGCGCATTCCTACATCGAGACTTCTGCCGAAGAACTCGTAGTGTTCCGCAATGGCGTCACATTGCGGGAGAATGCCTGGATACAGTGTCGCTCCGGACTCAACGCTCGTGGTCTCGGTTTGTTGCTCGAAGAGCGAGTCTACATCGGTCCCAACGCAGTGATAGGTGTAGGCGGAAAAATCGTCATCGGAACCGGGACGCAGATTGGCGCTGGCGTTAGCTTTGTCGCCGAAAGTCATGAGTTTCATGAGGGCAGTTTCACCACTGGGGTCACCCGCCGCAAAGGCATCACCGTTGGTCCAAACTGTTGGTTTGGTAACAATGTTACGGTGCTCGACGGGGTGGAGATCGGCGCAGGTTCTGTTGTGGGAGCTGGAGCCGTCGTGACCCGGTCCTTGCCCGCAGGATGCGTGGCTGTGGGTGCGCCTGCGCGGGTAATCCGTATGACAGGCCACATAGGGAAAGAAAACCCAGAATGCCTCACGAAGGACCGGACATGAAACAGACCCCACAGGGTAAGATCTCCGTTGTCACGGTCACCTATGCAGACCGCTTGTCATTGCTGGAACGAGTCGTCGAAAGTTGCCTCAGCATTCCCGCCATCGCGGATGTCCACGTCGTGAGCAATAATTCGAAATCCGATCTCGACCTCCTGACCGAGCGCTGGGGGGACCGAATTCGGATCATGACTAGTCCTGAAAATAGGGGATCAGCATTCGGTTTCGGTTTGGGAATCCAAAGCGCGCTGGAAGGTGGCAAGCCTTATATTCTGCTGCTCGACGACGACAATGTGCCGACGGCAGATAACATAGAAAAACTGCTTATGGAATTGGTACAGTTGGCCCCCGACCAGGGTTCCACCTCCATCAACGCAGTGGTCGCGACCCGCACCTTCCAGCATCAGCTTCAGATGCAAGGGTTCAACGCGGAGTACGTCTATCCTCGCCCCGGCAGCTTTATTGGATTCAACCTGTTTCACAGGCTGCAACGTCGACTAATGCGGAAACTTGGTGCACACAAAGTTCCGCCGGGTACCACTGCGATGACCGTGCCCACTGGTCCCTACGGCGGGTTCCTAGCTGCGCGTGAAGCCTATGCTGCAATCGGGATACCAGACGAAACGCTTTGCCTCTATTCCGACGATGCGGAGTACACTTGGCGGATCACACGCAACGGCGGCGCGCTGCGCCTGGTTCTAGACGCCGTCATCGATGACATCGACGAACGACAAAGCGAAAAGATCGATGAACCGACGGTGTTTCTGTCGCTACTGCGCTCACCCTCGACATTCCGCCTTTATTACTCCGTGCGTAATCGCGTGTGGTTCGAATGCTATCGCCGTCCAGGAAATCGGCTCATCTATTGGCTGAACCGGATGGTGTTCATGGTTTTTATGCGCCGCACGGCGCAACGTATCGGTTGGCCTGAAAACTACGCGGTCTTCCTGTCGGCCGTTCGGGACGGTGAAGCGGGCGCGCTAGGTATCCACAAAGACTATCCGTTACCGAAATGACACGTTCTAACGCCGTTCTCCCCAAAACCACGCCCCCACCCCAGCTATGGTTCATTGGGCCGTTTCCGCCGCCTCTGAGCGGACAGTCGCATTACAACGTGACACTACGTGATCGGCTGCAGACAAGCGGTCCGGTGATCTGCTTGACCACGGGTGAAACGATCTCGGGCAAGATCCGTGCGGTGATCGATAACACATGGGCAATCCTGACACGCGTGCGGCATGGTGATACAGTCTATACATCGGCCCCCGGGCAGATGGGACTATGGCTTTTCCTAATTGTGATTGGGGCCTTGCGTCTACGCGGACTCACACATTTCGTTCATCACCACTCCTTCAGATCAATTAACCTAGCGCCCATGGCCTCACACCGCTGTCTGGCCTTGATTGGCGGTGCAAATAGCCGACACGTGTTCCTGAGTGAGAACATGCGGGACCGTTACGCCGAAACATACCTTAGTCCAGCTCAGCTCCAAGGTACGTTAGTGGTACCCAATGCGTTTCTCTTCGCGCAAGAGATTACCGAGCCGCCGCAGCGCGATGGCCCAATTACTATCGGTCATCTCAGCGTAATGACCCGAGAAAAGGGCTTGGACCATATACTTTGTTTAATCGAGCGTTTGCTGCCTGAAACGGACTACCGATTTGTCTTAGGTGGACCCATTCACGACAAAGATCTACGTACCGAGCTAGAGGCAATCGTGACGGCATTCCCTGATCGCGTAGAATGGCTTGGACCAGTTCAAGGTTCCGAAAAGGCCGATTTCTACGCACGCACAGATGTGTTTGTCCTGCCTTCGAAGCTACTCGATGAAGCTGACCCCTTGGTATTACTTGAGGCATTTTCTGCAGGAGCTGTAGCACTTGCGGCAAACCGCGGCTGTATTCCAGGCCGGGTTATGACTCGAGAGCATCTGCTTGAAATGAACCCCGATGCTGACGTTGCGCTTCTCAAGGGTATAGCTAGCCAAATAGTAGTAGACCGACAGGGGTGGGCTCAGCGCTGCCAAGATCATGCTAAAAAACTTTTCGCGGAGGCCAAAGAGCACGGAAACCATTTTTTGCTTGAATTACTGGGGGATGAGTGATGGCGAGGCGCAATAGTTTCGCCATCAGAAGCAGGAAGAGCGGCCTGATTCAAGGGGTTCTGGGCTTGAGTTCTGTGCGTTTGATTGCTTTGCCGCTCACTTTGGCAACGGCAATACTTTTTGCACGGTTACTTGGACCTGAGCAATATGGTTTGTTTGCATTTTCAATGTCATTGGCCGCACTCCTTGCGTTACCAGTTGGGAACGGTATGGCCCAATTGATTACACGGGATATTGCGCGGGCCTCCGAGGTCGGGGATGCTGGAGCAATCAATGGTGTAAGGCTAAGGTCTCTACACGTCTTGGCAGTTTATAGTGTGGCTTTATTTTTATTTTGCGTGCTTCCTTATTTTGCACTTGGATTCTGGTCATTCCCTGTAGCTGCTGCTGCAGTTCTAGCGCCAATTCTGGCCCTCTACGACATCAACGGTGGTATATTGCGGGGCTTGGCGCAGCCCGTTAGGAGTCAGATCCCGCTTCTATTGGTTCGCCCCCTGGCTGTATTGATAATATCTATTGGCGTTTGGTCGCTGGGCTACCTAAGCCTCGATATTGTTCTAGGTGTGCAAATTATAGCATCGGCGCTAGTCCTAATTTTATCTTTTGCCTATCTGCGCAAGGCATTGCCCCGGGATGCAAAAATTGCAAGTCCAGTATATCATGATCGGGCTTGGATTGGATCTCTTCCAGTTTTTGTAATGATTTCTGGATTGAGTTTTTTGAACGTTGAGATAGGAGTTCTGCTATTGGGGTTTATGGGAGAACCAGAGGGTGCGTCAGGAATGCGTGTAGCACAAAGTGCAGGTCAGCTCGCTGTATTGCCATTGATGGCAGTGAACATGGTTATCCAGCCGAAGCTTGCAACACAAGCGATGACTGCCAAGGATCGCGATGCACTGATGCAGACCTATGCCCGCGGAGGGCGCATGGCACTAGCTGGTTCTTTAATAGTTGGCCTTCCAATGATTGTTTTTGCCGAACATCTAGTGCGACTGGCTTTTGGGGAGGCATATGTGGCGCTTGCTGTCGATGCGATACGGGTAATGACCTTAGCCCAGATTCTCAACGCCTCCACAGGATCTTCAGGAAGTCTTTTGGCTATGTCTGGCAATGAGGGACTCGCAATGAAAGCGCAGATAATCTCTCTAATCTTAATGCTCGGAATTGCGTTTTTTCTCGCTCCTGTCGCTGGCGCCGCTGGCGTTGCTGTCGGCATTAGCGTCGGCCTGATCCTCAAAAACGTCTTGGAGGTAGTGCACTTACGGAGAGTATATGGACGCTGGATGAGCGCTTTCATGAGGGCAAAATGATCATATCTGACCACTATAAGTTTTCTTTCATACATATTCCAAAGTGCGCGGGCAGTGCAATTAAGGTCCGCATAGAGGGGTATGACGACTTAAAAGGGAGGTTCACCAAGCGCGTTGACAGTCATCCAGAGCTGGGTGAATTGGACTATGGGCACATGCCTCTATTTATATTGAAAGACTACTTTCCAGATGAGTTTGACCGCGTAAGGCGATATTTTTCATTTGCTGTACTCAGGGAGCCTCATAGTCGCTTTTTGTCTGGAATCTCGCAGCGGATGAAGATGTATCGGAATACATACCTGCATGCGGCAAGTGACATGGAAATTATTGATGAGATTGATTTTGTTGTAAATGCATTAAAGAAAAGGTCTGGCTGTTTGCCGCCGGACCTGATCCATTTTCAGAGGCAGGTCGATTATATTTTATTGGACGGTGAGAGGGTGCTGTCAAAGGTCTATTTGTCAAGCGAAGTGGATGTGCTTTTGTCGGACTTGGCTCGTCGTGTCGGCATAGATCAATTCCCCGACCCAGAGAAGAATGATACCTACGCTGAAAATAAGTCGTTTGTGTTCAAAAATGAAGCAATGCGATTGGCTGTTGAGGCGGTGCGTCCAGCAGCTTTGGCAATGCTCTCTCGAATGCCCGAGAGTTTAAAACGCAGTATGAGGTCTGCGCTTTACACGTCTCCGTCCGCTAGATTGAAAAAAATTTCGGATAAAATTGACCTCCATTCGTTTATAGAGGATCACTATGCCGATGATATTGCAATAATCTCAGAGGTAAAGAGTGGGCCAGTTCGATAAAGTGACCTTGGTGCATTTAGCAATGCTATCCAAAAAAGGGGGGCGTAAGTGGCTCTAGGATCGAAACTGAAGCTCGATTTTCTTCTGAAGGAGTATCGAGATTGCAATCTCACTTTTCGAGCTGCTTAGTATTAATCCGAGCTGGAAGTGAATCTTGGTTCTGATGCCAGGAAAAGATGAAAATGAATCCATGTTTTCGAAAGAGGCAAGACGCGCATGACTGATTTCAACGCCACGATCCTTCCCGGAGTCTGGGAGATCGTACCGAAGCGCTTCGGAGATCACCGCGGCTTTTTCAGCGAAAGCTACAATGCTATGGCATTTGCCCAGCAGGGCATTAACTTGGTGTTCGTGCAAGATAACCATTCACTGTCTGCTACTGTTGGAACCGTACGCGGCCTCCATTTCCAATCACCCCCGCATGCTCAGGACAAGCTTGTGCGGTGCGGCAAGGGTAGGATCTTCGACGTAGCCGTCGACATTCGCAAAGGTAGTCCGACTTACGGTCAGTGGTATGGTACGGAACTCAGCTTCGAAAACGGCAAGCAACTATTGGTACCTGCTGGTTTCCTGCATGGCTTCATGACACTCGAACCCGATAGTGAGATCATCTACAAGTGTACCGACTTCTACGCGCCCGAATGCGATGGTGCGGTGTTATGGAATGATCCTGACATTGGTATCGACTGGCCACTCAGCGACATCTCCGTGATGCTGTCGGCGAAGGATGAAGTGGCGCCTCGTCTGAAGAACTTCGACAGCCCGTTTATTTTTGAGGACACTCCGGAATGAAACTTCTTATCACTGGCGGCGCTGGCTTCATCGGTTCTGCAGTTGTCCGGCTAGCCATAGCGCGCGGGTATCAGGTGGTTAATGTCGATGCATTGACCTATGCGGCTTGTCTCGACAATGTTGCTATGGTGGCGGATAGTCCGGATTACGCGTTCGAACAGGCCGACATACGCGACCAGGCCGCTCTAGATCGCGTGTTCGAGACCCACAAGCCGGATGCCGTGATGCATCTCGCGGCGGAATCTCATGTCGACCGATCGATTGATGGGCCGGGAGATTTCATCGAAACTAACATAACGGGCACTTACAACATGCTGGAAGCTGCTCGGAGATATTGGAGCGACAAGGGCAATCTGGAAAGCTTTCGATTTCATCACGTCTCTACCGACGAAGTATTCGGTTCTTTGCCCGCTGATAGGTCGGTGATGTTCTCCGAAAGCACTCCTTACGATCCGCGCTCTCCCTACTCCGCGTCGAAGGCTGCGTCAGATCATCTCGTGCGGGCCTGGCACGAGACCTACGGTCTACCGGTGGTGTTGAGTAACTGTTCAAACAACTACGGCCCGTATCACTTTCCAGAGAAACTTATCCCAGTGGTGATCCTAAACGCGCTGGCCGGAAAGCCACTACCGATCTACGGCGACGGGTCGAACATCCGCGACTGGCTCTACGTCGAGGACCACGCTGATGCACTGATGCTGGTGCTGGAGAAAGGCCAGCCCGGCCGATCCTACAACATCGGTGGCGAGAACGAACGTACCAACCTCGAATTGGTACAGACGCTTTGCGCCATCCTCGACAAGAAGCAGCCGAAGGCCAAGGGCTCTTACTTAGATTTGATCACCTTCGTAGCCGATCGTCCGGGCCACGACGCGCGCTATGCGATCGACCCAACCCGTATCCGCACGGAGTTGAATTGGAAACCCTCGGTGACTGTCGAGGAAGGCTTGGAAAAGACCGTGCAGTGGTATCTCGACAACGAGGCTTGGTGGCGTTCGCTGCAGGAACGGCATGGTGTAGGCCGGCGCTTAGGAACCAAGGGCTAATCCGATGAAAATACTCCTGTTTGGAAAGACGGGTCAACTGGCTCTCGAGATTATGCGACATAAGGGTGACCATGTCATCGAAGCCTACGGTCGGGACGTGGCCGATTTCACCGATGGGGCATCCTGCGTTGCTCTGGTCGATGCTACGAATGCCGATGTGATCATCAATGCTACGGCCTATACAGCTGTGGATAAAGCTGAAGACGACGAAGCGACCGCGCTTCAGGTCAATGGCACAACGCCCGGCTTGATCGCAGAAGCCGCGGCCCGGCGCGGCCTGCCCTTCGTGCACGTCTCGACCGACTATGTTTTTGACGGCTCGGGAGAGAAGCCCTTTTCGCCTGATCACCCTACTGGCCCTCTGGGCGCCTATGGCCGCACAAAGCTGGCTGGTGAAGAGGCGATTAAGGCGGCTGGCGGTATCTATGCCATCCTGCGCACCTCTTGGGTGGTGTCGAGCCATGGCAACAATTTCGTTAAGA
>Ga0208017_100112_pt1 | contig 15629 bp, 11 predicted proteins | sample 30_taG_FD_184104 | JGI IMG/M metagenome (GOLD analysis project Ga0208017, IMG submission 184104) | Marine viral communities from Cariaco Basin, Caribbean Sea - 30_WHOI_OMZ (SPAdes) (version 2) | ecosystem: Environmental > Aquatic > Marine > Oceanic | place: Caribbean Sea: Cariaco Basin... | reverse complement strand
AGCAGCAGGATGTTCGACAGCCATACCGTCGCCCATCACCATTGGTGTCGCATGAACGCCGGGATGGACGCTGTTTACACGGATATTGTAGTCCTGTTCGGCGCAGTGCAGCGCAGCACTTTTAGTCAGGTTGGCAAGCGCTGCTTTTGACGCGCCATAGCAAGGCGCAATCGCAAGGATTTGGTCGGTCGTGGTCGAGGCGATATTAACAATCGAACCGCCACCGGCCCGCTTCATCGAAGGTAACACAGCCTGCATACCCCGAAGGGCGCCGAGCAGGTTTACGTCTAGTATGCGGCGGAATCCATCGATCGAAACAGCCTCGAAATCTTGATTGAGCGTGATTCCCGCATTGTTGACAAGGATAGAAACTTCACCCAGATGCTCAACCGCCATAGCGATAGCGCTTCGCCAATCATCCTCGCTGGTGACGTCGAGTTGCAAGGAAACTACGAGGTAGCCTTTCTCGGCCAACGTCGCCGTTGTCGCTTCGACCTCTGGCAGGATGTCTGCCAGCAGGACAGCGGCACCTTCGCTTGCAAGTGCTTCAGCAATTCCAGCGCCAAGACCGCGCGCAGCACCGGTGACTATGGCATTTAGTCCCTGCAATCGTCCCATGGTGTTCATCGGCTTTCATATTGGCGAAGGAAGATTAGGGCCAATCCTTCGCGATGGACGTTGATGGAGCATTCCCAAGCTTTACGGTTGGCAGTCTGGAAGGTTTAGGAATTGCATACTATTTAATGAAAGTTACTACACATCAATGCTTTGCGCAAGCTTAGCACGCCTAATAACGTCTCCGTCAATAGAAGCATTGCGAAATTGCACACAATTCTCCATGAAGCTGATGGCAATATTGGATCGGGCACTTAAAAATCGTTCGGTTGCGCTATGTCGCGAAAAAGAAAATGCGTAGGGCCATTGGTTTGGCTGGGAAGAGGACAAAAGAATGACTGAGATTATGCCAACCAGCGGCCCGCTTTCTGGGTACAGGGTCCTTGAATTCGGAACCAACGTCTCGGCCCCGTTTGCAACAATGATGCTTGGCGACCAAGGGGCTGACGTAATTAAGGTGGAAACTGCGACCGGGGACCAGACCCGCAATGCGGGCAGCCTTCGTCGCGGCGTCGAGGGTATTTCGTCCTATTTCATGAACGTAAATCGCAACAAGCGGTCCATCGTGGTCGACCTTAAGTCTGCTGACGGGCTTGCGGCAATATTAGCGCTTGCTGCCACCTGTGATGTCATCATCCAGAACTATCGACCGGGTGTCGCTGAACGGCTCGGAATCGGTTACGAGGCGGTCAAGGCTTTGCGGCCAAACGTCGTCTTCGTTTCTATCGACGGTATGGGCGACAAGGGAGCCGCGGCGAAACGCCGCGTTTACGATATAGTGATCCAGGGCATGGCTGGCTTTGCCGCAACGCAGGCTTCGATCGAGACTGGCCTGCCTGTGCTGGTCAACAATGCAGTTGCCGACAAAATCACTGCGCTCAATGTCTGGCAGGGGGTCACGGCCGCATTGCTGCACCGCGAACGAACTGGAATTGGCCAGCATGTCCGAGTTAGCATGCTGGATGCAGCGCTTGCGTTCTTGTGGCCGGACGCGATGACCAGCGTGACTTTCGAAGGTGAAGATGTGATCAAGTTGGCGTCACCGGCAGACGTCAAGTTTATTCATCCAACCCGGGATTCGCACATTGTGGTTGGCTTTTTCGGTCCAGATGAATGGGCGGCTTTGTGTAACGTAACGGGGATGCCCGAATTGATCGACGATCCGCGTTTCCGATCGCTCAAGGACCGGCTCGAAAACATAAAGGATGTAAACCTCATCTTATCGACGGCGTTCCTTGGGAAAACAACGGCGGAATGGGTGCCGTTGCTTGATGCGGCCGATGCGGTTTACGCGCCTGTGAATTCACCTGACGACATCCTTGATGATCCAGTGATTACTGAAGCTGGCATATTGGAGGAGCTGCAGCATCCGGTTGCCGGCATGTACCGTCAGCCGCGTCATGCGGTTCGCTTCAGTGAAACGCCCGCGTCAATCCGGCGCCACGCCCCCATGCTGGGCGCGGATACCGCAGACGTCTTGCGCGAACTGGGATTGACCGATGATTGACTGAGTAGACGGCAGCGTCACGGCGTCCGGTCAGACACGATTTTGGTAGCCAGTGGGACGAGGTGCTCCCCGGTTTGGTGCAGCAAATCCGCGCGCTGGTAGGTAATCTTCCACTGGTCATCAGTGCGACGAAGTTTGTGATGGTAGGTTCCCCAGGCTTCCCATATCTCGTCGTCCAAGAAGTGGGCTGCGCGCGATTGGGAAATGCATGTGGCTTCCTTGCCGGTTATGCAAATCTGAAAATTGCTGACCTGATGCTGCCGCTTGTCAAAGCCAGGCAGGAAAGTGGCCAATCGGGCGCGATGCTCCGCGACTGGCACGTTCGCTGAAGTTGGCCCCATCACCGAACTATAGTCGATAACTGCGTCGCGGGTGAAACAAGCCAACGCTGCAACCGGATTGTCCAGATCGGAATAGATTGTTACCGCACAGATCATATCCTGAATCGCGATCCGATCCTCAACTGCTCGAAGTCGAGCAATTAATTCCTCTAATGGCATGACAGACTGGTTCGACATTATTGGCGGATCCTTCGGTGCGGGCCTGCTGCGGCAGGGATAAGCAAAATGATTACGGCTGGCCACCGGGAATCTGGCGGAATGCCAGATTCCCGGAAGGAGTTTTGGATCAGAACTTGAAGCTGAGTTCAGCACCCCAAGTGCGGGGGGCGGCGGGAGCGTAAAGATCGCCGTTGGTGGTAGCCACCTGCCAAACCGAATATTCGGTTTTAGTCAAGTTCTTGGCGAACAAGTTAATTCCCCAACGGTCGTCCTCGGCCGACCAGCCGATTTGCGCATTCAGCAAACCATAAGATGGCTCCTTCAACCGATTGTCAGGTTCCCAGAAGAAACCTGAATTGTGCACATAGTTGGCATTTGCATTCAGCTTGCCGCTAGCAAGCGGATATGAAATGAAGGCGCCGATATTAAAGGTCGTAGGCGGTGATCGGGTTAGATCGTTTCCGGTCAGAGTGCCGCCCTGCAAAATGGTGGTCGTTCCATCGGGATTGCGAACCGAGTACTGGGCACCAAGGAACTCGTTAAACTTGGCGTCTAGCAGCGCCGCCCCAAAGCGGAACCGCAACCAGTCGGTCGCCACGAGTTCACCATCGATATCAATGCCCTTCACGTCGGCACTGGTCGCGTTTGTAATAAACAAAGAGCTGCCGGAAAGCTTGGTGAGTTGGAGGTCATTATATTTGTATAAGAAGCCCGCACCATTGAGGCGGAGGCGGCGATCGAATGCCTCAACCTTGAAGCCGACTTCATAAGCGTCGATTGTTTCCGAATTGAACGGGGGGGCAAACGGCGACGTAGTGTTGAAGTTTCCGCTCTTAAAGCCACGATTGTAAGACGCATAAACCATGATGTCGGGTGTAAAATTGTGGGCAAGAGACACGCGCCAAGTAGGCTTTCCTTCAGAGAAAGATGGGTAAGTCGTCAGCGGGGCAAGATTCAGGATAACATTGTTATCGCCAGGATTGCTTGTACCGACCAGATCGGTACTGCCACTAATTGTGCGCTTGTCATGAGTGTAGCGAATGCCGCCGGTCAGTTTGGTGGCATCGCCCAGCGGTACCGTCACTTCGCCGAAGACCGACCAAGACTTTGTAACGATATCACCTTTTATGAGTACGCCGGTGCCACCGACGTCAATTCCGTATAACCCGAGCCCAACGGGATCATCGAAACCAGACTTGTCATGCATGAAAAAGCCACCAAGAATCCAATTCACCGAACTCGACGAGGGCGACAGAAGCTGAAGTTCCTGTGTGAAGGTGCGATAGGTTTGGTTGTCGATCAAAACGTCAATCTGGCGGATTGGGGTTGCATCATTGTCGAATGCTTGAACAACTTTTGTCTTTCGATAGGCAGTGATCGAATTGATGCTGAGCGCATCGAACTCATGCATGATATTAAGCGATCCGCCGCCCTGCTTAGTGTCCACATATTCATTATAGCCGGCACGATCATTATAAAAGCCCGGAGTCTGGCCATTGCCGTCGACGCCGATGGAGCCAGGCAGGATGTTCTTGACCGATCCTATATCGATTCCCTTGGTCTGACTGTAATCGGCACTAAGCTTTATTGTCGTAGCATCACCGGGCGTGAACACGAATTTGCTGCGCACCGCAAAGTCATTGCCGCCAAATCCTATGTCACGATTGAGGTTTACATTGCGGCCCCAACCATCTGACTGATGCTTGTAAAGCAATGCGATATCGGCGGCTGCATTGTCGCCCAGTCCGGTCGTGGCATAAAGCTTAGCGCCAATTGTGTTGTAGCTGCCGTAGGAGATTCCACCTTCGATTGCAGTATCGTGACTGGGATCGCGGGTGATTACGTGGATCAGGCCGCCGGTGGCATTGCGACCGAACAAGGTTCCCTGGGGTCCCTTTAGGACTTCCACGCGCTCGATGTTGTTGAACGAAAACAGTGAGCCATAAACTGAGCTGATATAGACGCCGTCTACGTATGTCGCGACTGCGGCTTCCTGTCCGACCGTATTGTCGGTTGCGCCGACGCCGCGGATGAACGGGGTGAGTGCGGCGGACTGGTTGGCCATCATCAGGCCAGGCGTTACGGCGGCCAGATCCTGAGCGTTCGCCGTACCGGTGGCGGCGAGCTCAGCTGCTCCGAATGCAGAGATGGCAATGGGTACATCCTGCAGCTTTTGGTCGCGGCGGGTGGCGGTCACCACAATTTCGGCAATCTGTCCCGCGTTATCGGACGCCTGCTCTGCGCCATTTTCAGTTGCTTCCGTTCCCGCAACTTGCTGCGCATATGCTGGGGCTGCGGCTGTGAGCGCGACGCCTGCGGTCAGAAATAAATGCCGTTTAATACGATTCATTGGACTATCCTCTCCCTGTCCGGCGTCTCTGGAGGACGCGTCGGAGCAACACAGTTCTTGCTGCCGAGCAAGTTGTATGCAATATTCACATTTGACACAACCAATTTGTTTGGACGGTTAAAATTGGGACTGTTCTCGCTGATAAACGGCTGTTCGTTCGTGGTCATAAGTATTCGAATTAAACATTTATAAATGAGGTAGTTAGCAAAAATAAGTGATGCCTGTTGTAGGGTATTCGTTGCGGATCGAACGATTTTAAAAAATGAACAACGAAACCTTGGAATTGTATAAGAGTTGATTCGGTGTGCAATTTTGCGAAGGTGTTATTCAGTAAGGGTGCGCGTGTCGTAAGATGGTTTGGTAATGACAGAAAATAAATATCCAGCAAGGCGCCGGGGTTTATAAGGCGAGCTGTTTTTTGGGAGTTTGGGTGTGGAAACAAAAATAGCAGATCGGCCTACCGCGAAGGTCATCGATCAAAGCCGGGTGCGCAGTGAATTGCTGGATGCATCCGACGCGCAGATTGATGCGGCAGTGCGGACATCGGATCCCATGGCCTTGCGCGGCTTGATCTTCCAGTTAACAGGAGAAGAAGATCTGGTTGATGTGGCAACTCGCCAGCAACGCATCTTCATGGCCGAAGCAGCTATTCCTGCAACTGACAAGGACATCGATTTCATTTTCGACCGCGCAGCGGCGTTTCTCAAGCGTTATCGCGACGAAGGTGCCTTGCCAATTGGCCCAGGTCCCTTGGAGCGGCTCGCAAAGAGCTTGGCGCTTGCAGCTGGCGAAGCTTTGGACCCGGTCGAACTGGAAATGTGGACCGAAGAGACCGCTATCAATCCTTGGGCGCGCGAGTTGAAGTGGCCATCCACGCCGCCCAAGGACAGCCTTGAAGCCTTTTCTGTGGCGGTAATCGGCGCGGGGATGGGCGGGTTGGGGGCTGCCGTGCAGCTCCAGCGTGCGGGCATACCTTATTTCATCATCGAGAAGAATGATGATGTTGGCGGAACCTGGTATGAAAATCGCTACCCGGGTGCCCGAGTTGATACTCCCAGCCGGGCCTACACGCATATCTTCGGGGCTGATTATGTCTTCGATTATCCGTTCTCCCCTCAGGAGCAGAACGAGGATTATTTCCGTTGGGTGGCAGACAAGCATTGCCTCCGCAAAAAGACGTATTTCAACACGGAAGTCCGCCGGATGACGTGGGACGAGGCCGAGAGCGAATGGGTTATCGAGACCGACACGGCCGATGGACCCCGCACGTTCAGGGCCAAGGGCGTTATCTCCGCAACCGGCTTGCTTGCTCGCCCTAACGTGGCCGCGTTTGAGGGGGAAGGTGCGTTCAAAGGGCAAATGTTCCACACGGCCAGATGGCCACAGGATCTGGATTACTCTGGCAAGCGCGTCGCCGTCATCGGTACGGGGGCTACCGGTTACCAATTGGTGCCGGTAATAGCGCAATCCGCCGCGCATGTGGTACTGGTGCAGCGCAAGCCGCAATGGATATTTGATGTTCCGGGATATCTCGCGCCGCTCAACCCCGAGGTTACTTGGCTCGATCGCAACTTGCCTTACCATATCAACTTCATGCGATTCCGCACCAACTGGCTAACCGGCGAGCACGTTTACGGGGAAGTCTTTAATCTGGAACCCGAGTGGACCGGCACTGACGGCATTAGTCGCAGCCGCTTGAACGCCGAAGTCATTGCCGACCGAAAAGCTTATATCCGGAGTAAATTCGCGGAGCGACCAGATCTGATCGAAGCAATGACACCGATTCATCCACCATTTTCTGCTCGGCCGATCCTCGCGGACGCCGAATATAATATCTATGACGCGCTACTCGGGGAAAAGGTGACCCTCGCCACAGGTTCGGTCGATCGGATTACCGAAACGGGCCTGGTCGTGGCAGGACAGGAGTATGCAGCAGATATCATCGTGAAGGCTACCGGATTCCGGGCCAATGACCTGCTGTGGCCAATGGAGATCAAGGGACGCAGCGGTCAGACAGTGGAAGAGTTCTGGAGCAAGGACGGATGCCGCGCCCATGTGGCAGGCAGCACCATGCCTGGCTTTCCCAACATGTTCATCATATATGGCCCAAACACCAATCCGGCGCAGGGCGGCGGAATCGTCAATCACGAAGAAATGGTGACACGTTTTGCGCTTGAATGTTTCGCCAAACTTATTCTCGAAGACAAGAAATCGGTAGAGGTCAGTGGCAGTGCATTCGAACGGTACAACGAACTTTTGGACAAGCGCGAGAGACTGAAGATCTATACAGACGACCGGGCGCAGAACTTCTTCCTCAACAAGCACCGTCGGTCATCAGTGATGTGTCCGTTCGGCCCTAGTGAGCTTTGGAAGATGCTGCGCGAACAGAATCAGGATGATTTGATTTTTTCCTGATCTATACCAAAACTGCATTGGAGCCGTGAAATGTCCGTACTGAACCGCGTGGATGAGGAATATCTGTCGATCATCCGGCAGGTACCAGTGATTGATCTGACCGATATTGACGCAGCGCGCGCTGCCATCAAGGCTGTATTCGCTATGGCCGGAACGGTTGAACCTCATCCCGAGGTGATCCGTTCAGATCACTCCATCCCAAATGTCCCCGGGGCGCCCGATGCACGGATTCGCGTGTACCGGCCGCGAAATGCGATCGGAGAGCTGCCGGGGCTAGTCTGGATTCAGGGAGGTGGCTATGTCTTGACGACCGCCAACCCCGATGACCAGTGGTGCGAGAGGATCGCCCACGACCTACAATGCGTTGTCGCTTCGGTGATCTGGCGTCGCGCGCCAGAACATCCGTTCCCAGCCGCACATGACGATTGCTATGCAACGTTGAAGTGGATGATCGCAAGCGAGAACGCGATTGGTGTCAATGCCGACCTGATCGCCGTTGGAGGAGCCAGTTCGGGTGGCGGGGCCGCTGCTGCACTAGCTTTGCGCGCGCGCGACGAAGGGCTACCACTGCTTCATCAGTTGCTGATCTATCCGATGTTAGACGATCGTAACACCACGCGATCAAGCCATCTGGTCACGGACCTCGAACTTTGGAATCGCGCCAATAATATCCTCGCCTGGCAGGCCTATCTCGGCGATGCGTATGGTACGGATGGGGTGTCCCCCTATGCGGCGCCCGCGCGAGCAGCGGATCTTTCGGGTCTAGCGCCGGCGACCATCCTGACCGGTGAACTCGATCTCTTCGTCGACGAAAACATCGAGTATGCGCAGCGCCTGCTTGCGGCTGATGTGTCGGTGGAATTTCATCTCTATCCTGCCGTCCATCATGGATTTGACGTGCACAATCCGAATGGACGCCAAGCAAAACGATTGCTGCAGGATAGAGATGATGCGTTGCGCCGGGCATACGCTCGATAGGTCGAACATGCCGCAAATTAGGGGCTCGGGGCTCGATGAATAATAACAATGCGATTTGGGAGTTTGAGTGATGGTAGGGCAGTCCGTAGCAAAGGTAGTTCTGATAACCGGTGCCGCTACAGGTATTGGCGCGGCGACGGCCCGCGAATTTGCCGGGCGCGGTTTCATAGTCGTAGGGGCTGACGTCGACGCCGGCTTGGGTGCCTCCTTGTTCGCCGAACTGGGTGCCCCGCACGAATTCCACGTGCTGGACGTCCGAGATGCGGCGGCCTGGGCAGCGATCATTGACGCAGTGGTCGATCGCCACGGGCGGCTTGATGTGTTGCACCTCAATGCTGGCGTGATGATGCGACCCAAGGGTTCACCAATCATGGATGACCCGCTCGACTGGTTTACCCCCGAGACCTACGCAAAGGTTCGCAGCGTCAATCTCGATGGGGTGGCGTTTGGGATCATGGCCGGGATGAATGTACAGGGCCTAAGCCGCATAATTGTCACTGCGTCCGGCGCCGCGTTGCTACCGCTCGACATCGATCCCTGTTATACAGCGACCAAATACGGGGTGCTAGGCTTGTCGTTGGCGCTGGAAAAGCCGCTGGCCGAACGGGGTATCCGCATCGACGTGATCTGTCCCGGGGCGATCGACACCAGTTTGACCGCGCCCGATGTGCGTGAAGCGATCCGGCAGGAAGACCCGTCATTCATCGCGCGATCCGTGGCAACCATTGCGACGAGCGAAGCGTCTGGCCCCGTTTGGATGGCTTTCACGGAAAAGGAAGGGCTGCAGCGTTATGAAATTCCAGGCCTGCCTGGAATGGCAGGCGCGCTCGATGTGACCGATGAGGCCTGATGCGATGCGTCGCATTCTGCAGCAGATATCGATCAATGCAAACCGATCGAATTTCTTGGAATATGCGGGGGATTCTGGCAATGCTAACAAAAATCAGACACACGGTGGAAACGAAAGGGGCTGAATGGCCAAATCAAAAGTGATCCTTGGAGAAATGCCGGATAGCAACCGATCGAAGTCATTGCCTGTGGAAAAGCCGCAAGATAACCAGTCATCTCTGGTGCGGCAGCAGTTCGTTGTGAACCAGATCCGAGATATGATCCTGAGTGGCGATCTTTCGGCAGGCGAGAAGCTAACCGAATTAGCGATGAGCGAACGGATGAACGTTTCGCGAACGCCCATCCGCGAGGCATTGATCGTGCTATCAGAGGAAGGGCTGGTCGAGTATCGACCTAACCGCGGCTATTCTGTGCGTGATTTTACCATCAAGTATGTGATGGATGCTTATATCATTCGCGAAACTCTAGAAAGTGTTGCCTGCCGGCTTGCGGCGGAGAAGGGCCCTGCCCCAGAGGTCCGGGAGGAGATGAAATTTCTGCTCGGGGATGCCGACCGCATACTTTCGCTGGGTGGTATCAAGCAAGAATACAAGCCGGCGCTGCGAGAAAACAACCATCGCTTCCACCAACTGATCTGCCAGACAGCCGACAACGATGTACTGACGCAGGCACTCCAGACCGCCACCAACATTCCCTATTCCTCGAGCCGCGTGGCTCACTGGTTCAGCGAGGATGACCCAGAGGGCCTATTCTCCCTGCGAGCATTTCATGCTCAGCATCATGCTATCTTCAAAGCGATTTGTGAGGGCGACGGATATCGCGCGGAGACGATTATGCGTGGACACATCGCCAATGCTGCTGATCAGATCCGCGAGCAGCTGATCTTGGCGGGGCGGACCGATGGTGACGCGCTTCCTAGCGATAATCCGGTTCGCCAAATCGCCTCGGATTAAGAGTGGGCGCGACAACTGGCCAACAATCAGGGAGAGAAGCACTTGATAATCGAACGTCGCCGCTATTCTATCGTGCGCGATCAGATGGACCGGATGCATGGTCGGATGACTGAAATGCTGCTCCCAATGTTCAAGGAGCACGGCATACCCTCACCCATCGCGATCTGGGAAGATCGCGATGGGGGTTCGATCCTGACCTGGATGATCGAGTGGCCCAGTTTTGATGCGCGACAGGCGCTCTGGGCCAATTTTTATCCGCATTTCTATGCTGCGCACGGCAAGGAAACGGGCGAGGAATTCGTTACGCGAACCGATCTGACTTTGGTTGCTCCATGGTCAGATCGAGCATTTGCGTTTGCGGACGCTGAAGCAGCTTGCGAATGCGCTTGGCACCCACAACCTTTGATCGGCTTCGGCGCGGCATTCCGCGAAGCGATGTCGGGGCCAGAAGCGGACATTTTCCGAAGCGTTGGTACAATTGCAGTAAATGTCTGCGATATTGTGTTTGGGCCACTACCGATGGCGATGGTGATCCTGAGCTGGCCGGATTCGGATACGCGTCGGGAGGGCATGGCGCTTCTTTCAGGACTGCGCGCGCCGGCGGCAATAGGCGCATCGTTGGGGCTGGATGAAGGTGCGCTGACTGACGTGGGCCTATGGGAGTCATTCGATCGAATGCGCTATCTTTCGACATGGCGGCTCGCCTGAAGCGATGGCCTGCTATTCCAGCAAGTTCCTATCCCTCAGCCAGCCTTGCACTATGGTAACAGCTTCAGATAATTCGTCGGGCTGGTCGGAGTAATAATGGTTTGCGCCGAGTAGAACCCGGAACTGGCGATCCTTGCTGGATACGGCATCGTAAAATAGTTTTGTATGGGGTTGAGGGACTGCGTCGTCCGCTGAGTTCTCTAAGGCCAGTAATGGCACCGTAATCAAAGGCGCATTGTCGAGTGCTTTGGCTTGCGTATCGTCAAACGACCATTGCGACAACCATGCGCGTAAGGTGGAAAAGCGTGCAACACCCGCCGGGCTGCTGTTCGATCCTCGTGGCTCGCCCATGAAGCACCGACCGATCTTCCGGTCGTTGGGCTCGATGCTGCCATCAAGCCAACGCGGATCGGCCATCGTGCGATGTGTCAGCAGGCCGCGTTCGATTTCACCTGTCCGCCCCGATCTAAGGTCTTCCAGCAGTTCCTTCACCATTGCGGTGCGCCGCCTTATGCGATCAAGCTGCGCGGCGCGAAAGCGGTCGAGGTAGGCTTGATCATAAGGCGGTTGGTGCGGATTGCGGGGGTCGTAAAGGTCCAGCTCAGTAATACGGCGGGTTGGATCGTTCTCGTCAAGAACTGACGGGTCAATAAAATCGGCCAGTACATCGGCGCGTGACAGGTGCGCGGCTTGCCAGATCATGGCATCGCCTGGAATGAGGCCAGAAAAATCGACCGGCTCGCCCGAAGGCGTATGCCTGACCGTCGGCTGCTCGGCTTGGGCTTGATAGAAGGCCGTCAGCGACCCGCCGCCAGACCAACCTGCGACAATTACCTTTTCATATCCCCAAACCTCTTTGGCATGTCGGACATAGGCGCCGTAATCGAGCAGCACTTTTTCCATGATCAACGGGGTATCGTTGCGTGCGTAGCGGCTGCCGGCGCACAGTACGTGCATTCCGGCCGCTGCCATGGCACGTGGCACCGGCAGAAGCTGGAGCGTGGATGCAGGATGCATGAAGACCAGCAGCGTCCGAGATGGAGCCTCTTTGCGTTTGAACAGGACGCCTTCCAGATTGACCAAACCTTGTGCCCCGGTGAACCCATACACTTCGCGCATAGCGCTGTTTTCGCTATAGGTGACATGCACCCATTCAGCAGTTACTCCGTCCATCAGTTGGTTCATGCCTTTTCCATGGAAAATTGTTTCAAGATTCGTCCGTGTCGAATCGGGCTGGTTTAGGCAGGTACTAATCGCAGCGGGAGCGTTTCCAGCGTGCGCATTGTGTTCAAGGGGCGATATGTGGGCGTCCCTGTCGGTTCAATCCGCTCGATCCTGTCCAGCATCGCGTTGAGTACGCTTTCGGCTTCCATCCGCGCAATCATTTGGCCAATGCACAGATGGATGCCATGGCCAAAGGCAACGTGTCCACCAGCCGAGCGAGTCGTATCGAATTCATCCGGTCGCTCCCAGCGGCGCGGGTCGCGGTTAGCAGAGCCGGCGAAGACCTGGATCTTCTTGTCGGCTTCGAGCTTGATTCCGCCAAGTATGACCTCGCGCGTGGTGGTGCGATACCAACTCTGGATCGGCGTCTCGAGACGAATGGCCTCTTCGAAGATCAATTTCAACTTCGACCGGTCTTGCCGCAGATTGGTCCAGAATTCCGGGCGCTCTGACATGAGTCTGACCACGGTCGCGATCCCGCTGATAGTCGTGTCCATGCCGCCGCGCAGGACGGTTCGCACCAATCCGCGCGCTACACCCTCCTCTATCTCACCCGCGTCCTCCGCTTCATAGACCTTTTCGCTGAAACTGCCCGGTTTGATACCTTCACGGCTTTGAGCAGCTTCGAACCATTCAGCAATTCCCGCCAGGTCGGCTGCGGACTTCTCGAACAGCGAGTTCTTGGGACCAAGAGCGTTGAAGTTGAAATTGCCCACGATGATCATGTTCTCTCGGTTCGGTTCAAGGCCGAGCGATTCCGGAAAGTTTTCGATGACAAATGCTTCAGCAATGTCGCGGGCACCGTCGACATACTGCTGGTCGCACAGGCGACCGACTAGGTCTGCGGCACCAGCGGCGTAGGTTTCCTGCCAGCTCTTGATGATTTTAGGCGAAATGATCTTGCTAACAACGCTTCGTCGCACGGTATGGAACGGAGGATCGGCCTCAACCAAAGGGCCTGGTTCACGCCATCCACCCGGCTTGCGGATATCGCTCAGTCCAGCACCGGCAGTCGAAGTGTAGGTTTCCCAGTCACCCAGCACTTCACGAACTTCAGCATAGCGGCCGACTGCGTAGCTGTCATATTTCTCGACATAAGTGACAGCACCAGTTTCGCGCAGTTTCTCGTGAAAATCGTAGGGATTGAGGATAACTGGTAGGTCAAACGGGTCTGCGTCAAGCGCCGGAACCGATTTTGACAGGGCTTGCTCGCTCATATAACTCTCTCCTCGCGGCTTGTCGTCCGCTGCAGCATTCCGATATTAATCTTCTGGTCTATCCAAATGTCACAGTTTTCGGCGCCAGAAATCCACTACCACGTATACAGCTCTCGGTGCAACGTGATATTCCGAATATGTATGCAATCATAGTGATGCGGCCCTGAAAATAGGCGTATAATGCGTGTAAATGCGAATATCCTTGCCTGACGCTCACTATATGCATACAAAATCCCAAACACCGGGCGCCGCTCGCGTGAGTTCACGGCCGCTCGCCTGTCGCGGGTACGATGCCGAGCGACCCGGAGATGATGCAAATGTCAGACTTTCAAGAAGACGATCTGGTTGAAACGCAAGACGATCGCCCCGACGATACGTGCATCCGGGCGGCGATCGCAATGGCTGATCCGAACTTGTTGCGCCTAACCCTCCACCATCTTACCGGAGATCCGTGTCTCGCGGATATGAAGGTCGACGGGACGCCGCTCTGGGCCGGGGCATTGTTCACCTATACACTCGCGGCCGAGCACCATGAGCAAGTACGCGAGATGGCTTTTGAATACCTGACCCGGAATTGGGGCAAGGTTGACGAAGACGCGTTCAAGTCCCGCGAAAATGTGCGCCCGACTATGGAGCTTTTTGGCCATGGGCCGATGTCCGAGGATGAATTCCTCATGGGTTTCGAAGAGGCTGCTTTCGACGCTTTTCCGCGCGGCGTCACGTGGTCGTCGAAGCCTTCCCAGGACGTTCTTGATCAATATCCGGTGGTCATAGTCGGAGCCGGATTGAGCGGATTGTGCGCGGCGATCCACCTCGAGCAACTGGGCCTGCCATATACGATTATCGAACGACGCTCCGGTCTGGGGGGTACATGGCACTTCAACAACTATCCCGAAGCGCGCGTTGATTCGACCAGCCTGATCTACCAGTACAAGTTTGAGAAAAAATATCCTTGGTCAGAATTCTTTGCCTCCGCTGGGGAGACCCTCAAATACCTCGAATACTGTGCCCGCAAGTACAACGTTGCCGACAAGATCGTTTTTGATACCGTGGTTGAAGGCGGCTCATGGGACGAGACTTCGTGCAAATGGCACGTTACTGTTCAAGGGAAGAATTTGGCATCGCGGGTGATCGACGCGGCGTTCGTGATCAGCGCTGGCGGCATGTTCAGTACGCCCAAGTTGCCGGACATTACGGGAATCGACTCCTATGCTGGCGAGGTCATTTTTTCGACCAACTGGAAATCTGACCTTAAGCTCGAAGGCAAGCATGTCGCGCAGATTGGTACCGGGGCAAGCGGAGTGCAATTTATGCCATATCTAGCCCGGACCGCGAAAAGTGTGACGGTGTTCCAGCGTTCGGCCAACTATGTGCTGCCGATGGAAGGCTACCGCGATGAGTTTCCCGCGGAACTGCAATGGATGTTCGACAATTTTCCGCTCTACTGGCACTGGCACAGCTACGGGATGCATTTTCTCAATGCCCAGCTGGAACTTCTGCAGGAGCAGGACCCGGAGTGGCAAAAGAATGGAGGCGTCGTCAACGAGCGCAACGATGCCCTGCGCGATACCGCGATCGGATATATTCACGAGGTTTTGGCGGACAGGCCGGAACTGATCGATAAGGTCATTCCGAAATTTCCGCCCATGGCGCGCCGTCCGACCGTGGACAATGGTTGGTACGAAGCATTGAAGCGCGATAATGTGAAGTTGGTGACGGATTCGATCGACCACGCGACACCAACTGGCTTGGTGACTGCTGACGGCACCCATCACGAATGCGACGTGCTTGTCTGTGCAACCGGTTTTTCAACAACGCGTTACCTTTGGCCGGCACACTATGTCGGGCGCGAGGGAGCGACCTTCGACGACTTGTGGAGCAAGGATGGGCCGCGCGCCTATCTCGGCCTCACCGCTCCGGGCTTTCCCAATTTCTTCATGTTCTTCGGGCCGAATTCGCAGGGCCGGTCCGGATCGTTTTATTCGATGGCGGAATCTTGGACACGCTACACCTTGAAGATGATAGTCCGGACTATCGAGCATGGCGGACGCGCGGTAGAGGTTCGGCCCACTGCCTTCGAGGCTTTCAATCGCGAGGTCGATGCAAAGACTAAGGAACTGGTCTGGGAAAAGTTCGGCAAGGGCTTCTATTATCTGACGGCGGAAGGGCGTTCCTTCATAAACACGCCATGGCGCGGCGCAGAAATTTTCGCCCGGCTCAGAGACCCGGTCTTTAAAGATTTTGAAATTCGATAGTCGATATTACATTTGATCATTATCACATTGACTTGGCGGAGGCGCGAGATTGGTAACA
>Ga0208017_100110_pt1 | contig 15665 bp, 9 predicted proteins | sample 30_taG_FD_184104 | JGI IMG/M metagenome (GOLD analysis project Ga0208017, IMG submission 184104) | Marine viral communities from Cariaco Basin, Caribbean Sea - 30_WHOI_OMZ (SPAdes) (version 2) | ecosystem: Environmental > Aquatic > Marine > Oceanic | place: Caribbean Sea: Cariaco Basin | collected... | reverse complement strand
CCCGTTTCTCCCGGCCGGCTGCCAGATCGTGATGGACAAGCAGTCGCAGACGATCGTCCTGGAGAACATCCGCGGGCAGATCGCCAACCGTTGGCCGCAGCTGGTCGCCGAGCTGCGGTCGTACGGCGAGCACGACCTGCGCTCCTTCATGCACGAGTCCGGCATCGAGTTGGCCGACATCCTGCGCGGCGATCGCTCGTGGACGCGCTTGCGCCGCGAGGCCGGCCTACCCACGGCCGACGGCTCGTCCGAGGAGGCCCGCCTGCTCAAGCGGATCCGGGCCTTCGCGCACGTCGACGACGCTGTGCGCGCGGAGGGCTACGCCCGCCTGCTGGACGGCTCGGCGGCGTACGACGAGCTGAGCGCGACGGAGCAGCGTGTCGCACGGATGCTCTTCTTCTCCCTCTGGCCAGACGCCGGCGGCCATGCGTCCTACGAGTCCGGCTTGGAGTCCTTGCGGGGCGAAGCAGCCTCCACCGCTGAGCTCACGGCGGTCGTCGACATCGCCTTCGAGGGGAGCCGGCACGAGGTCGCGCCCCTCGCCGGTGGCCTCGAGGACGTTCCGCTGCGGGTGCACGCGCGCTACCAACGCGAGGAGATCCTCGCCGCGCTCGACTACGCGAGCCTCGATCGGCGACCGACCAGCGTCATGCAGGGAGTCGCGTACGCCGAGGCTCTCAACGTCGACATCCTCTTCGTGACCCTGACGAAGTCCGAGGCCGACTACTCCCCCACCACCATGTATCGCGACTACCCGGTCAGTCCGACACTGTTCCACTGGGAGTCGCAGTCGACGACGTCACTGGCCTCGCCGACCGGGCAGCGCTACGTGAACGGCACCAGCACGGTGCTGCTCTTCGTGAGGCACGAGCAGAGGGACGAGTACGGGACGTCGTCGTACCTGTTCCTCGGTCAGGCGCTCTACCAATCGCATGTCGGGGAGCGGCCGCTGGCGATCACGTGGCGGCTCGAGCACGCCATGCCGAGCGAGTTCTTCGCCTCGGCCAGCATCGCTGCTGGGTAGCCGCAATTCACCCACAAGGCTTGCCTGTCGAACATATGTTCGATACACTGGTACTCATGACGGCCACCTCCGCTTCGGACACTCGGGACCCTGGGCCCGGGGTCGAGGATGTGCGGGCGTGGATCAACGGGCTGCCCACGTGTGAGGCATCCGAGCTCGAGCTCTTCGAGCGGATCCGGGTCCTGGAGGAGCTCAAGGCTCAGGCTGCCGCCGCCCAGGCCAGACTCGCTGTCAACCTCGACAGCGCCGTACGTCATCGCCACGAGGAGCTGAAGGTGCCCGCGGCCCAGGTTGGTCGCGGGGTCCCCTCCCAGGTGGCCGCCGCACGGCGCGAGTCGCCGTTCCGCGGTGGTCGACACCTGGGCTTCGCGAAGGCTCTGGTCGGCGAGATGCCTCACACGTTGGCAGCGATGGAGGCGGGCACGCTCTCCGAGTGGCGCGCCACGATCCTGGCCCGCGAGACCGCCTGCCTCTCCGCTGAGGACCGCCGCTCCATCGACGAGACCTTGCTGGCAGACCCCGCCAAGGTCGAGAGCTGGGGCGATCGTCGCCTCGGCGCGGAGGCGAAGAAGCTCGCCGACAAGCTCGACCCCGAGGCTCAGGTGAAGCGCAATGCGAGGGCCACGGCCGACCGACGAGTGAGCATCCGGCCGTCCCCCGACACGATGGCGATCATCTCGGCTCTGCTGCCCGTCGCGCAGGGAGTCGCCGTGTGGGCAGCCCTCAAGACGGTGGCCGATGCCCTGCTCGGGGAAGGCGACGGGCGCACCCGCGGCCAGATCATGGCCGACACCCTCGTCGAGCGCGTGACGGGGCAGGAGGTCGCCGAGGACGTGCCCGTCGCGGTCAACCTGACCGTCTCCGATGAGACCCTGCTCGAAGGCGGCCACGAGCCCGCCTGGCTCGCCGACTACGGTCCGGTCCCCGCCGGCCTCGCGCGGCGCATGGTCGACACGGCCACGAAGGAGGCGATCGCCACGTTGCGGCGCCTCTACGTGGCAGCCACCGGCCGCCTGGTCGCCATGGACTCCATCACCACGGTCTTCCCCCGGGGCCTGGCCCGGTTCATCGACCTGCGCGACCAGACCTGCCGCACGCCGTGGTGCGACGCTCCCATTCGCCACCACGACCACGTGAGATCGCTGCTCGCTGGGGGCGAGACGACCGAAGCGAACGGTCAGGGCCTCTGCGAGCAGTGCAACTACGCGAAGGAAGCTCCCGGCTGGTCCGCTCGACCGACCGGCCCGCCCGATCAGCCACACCAGGTCGAGACCACGCTCCCGACGGGGCACACGCTCCGCTCTCGAAGTCCCGATCTGCCCAGGCCGTCGCCCTTGAGATCTCGAGTAGTTGATGTCGAGCTCTACGAGCCCGACATCAAACTCGAGTTGGACTTCGTCGCCTGACCACGGCAATTGCTTCCATTCGGCGTCCCGTGACCGGCAACGATCCGTAGCATGTGCGCGAGCGAATGGGAGTCTGGGAGGGCGCCATGCTGCCACAACTGATCTGTCCCGTGTGCCGATCGGAAGTCTCGACGCGCTCGGCCGCATGCGGCTCGTGCCACTTGCCGATCGGCGACGTATCCAAGCATCACACCAAGCAGCGGTCACGCCGATCTCGCGCACTCACGACGCGAGCATGGGGTGCGGTGATCTACGGCGGCATCGTTGCCTGGTGTCTGCTCCAGCTCCCCTCGGCCGCCGTCTTCGTCCTGCCAGCGGCGGCCGTGGCGGTGGTGCTTCACCATCCGAGCCAAGCCGGCGATCGCGGCCGTCGCCTTCATCGGCATCGTGGTCATCGCGCCCGCCCTGTTCTGGCCATCGATGCTTTCAGGCATCGTCAACGATCTCGGGACGTCTTTCCAGGATCGCTGACTGGTCGAGATCTGCCTACCCTTGGAAGGTCCAAACGCGGCGGAATGACGCACTCATCGCGGCTGACCCGGATGTAGTACTGGGCCTGTGTTCGCAGACCGCTGACAGCCTGGCGATCTCGAGGTCGATTGAGACCTTGTCGTTCGAGAGAGACACTCGACCGCCGGGCCCACTAGTTTTGACACGTGAGTGCATCGGAACGAGTGAGAGCGAGTCGTACTGGCGACCGCTTCCACTACTTCTGGGCATCGCGTCGGGCGCTCAGGCTGCTCGACCCGACCTCCGAACTGTTGATGGTCGGCGTGGAGGGAACAGCAGACGCCGAGGAAGTCGCGGGCGAAGAGGTCATCGACGTTGCCGAGTACTACGGCGATAGGACGTCGGGGGACGTTGCGCTCGTCCGCTATGTGCAGCTCAAGCACTCATCACTGCGGACAGACGACTTCATCGTCGCCTCAGAACTAAAGAACACGCTCACCAAGTTCGGTCAGAACTTCCGCGCGTCGAGAGAGGCGAACGACCCTCGACGGTTCGAGTTCGCGATCGTCACGAACCGACAGCTGAACGAGAAGGTGCGCCTTTCGCTGACCGAGATCGCGGCTGGTTCGACGACGCCCACTCACCCGACCGAGGCTGCCTACCTGCGCCAGTGCATGGGCTTCGGGAATGACGCGGCTCAGGAAATCGAGTTCTGCAGTCTCCTGACGGTCGAAGACAAAGCAGCCGACATCGACGACGTCGAGCAAATGCTACGGGAGGAACTCAATCAGTACTTGCCGGGAGGCGGTGCAGGCTCGGAACTCGCCGTCCTGATGAATGAAATCTCGCGCCTGGCGACTACCCAGGCGACGAGCCAGATCCTTTCGAAGAGTGAGCTGCTGCTCCTTCTTCGTACCAACGAGCACGATCTCTTCCCGGCGCCTCCGCAGTTCGAGGAGGTAGCCGACATCATCAAGACCAACGATGTCGACGAGATCGTTGGTCTGCTTCGCGAGCCAGGCGCAAGCAAGATTCTGCTCACAGCTGTCGGCGGTGTCGGCAAGTCCGTCCTCACTCGTCTTCTTGCGGAAGAGCTTTCGGCCGTTGACGGAAGCGTGGTCGTCAAGTTCGATTGCTTCGCTGGCGGCAACTACCGGAAAGTGACGGAGAAGCGCCACCGGCACGAAGTGGCTCTGACTCAAATCATCAACGAGGTCGCCACCAACGGTCTGTGCGACTTTCTCATCCCGTCCCCAGTCGCAGACGAACGACAGTACGTCCGGACCTTCATGCTTAAACTGCGCCAGGCATCTGAACGCCTGGCGACCATGGAACCCGAAGCCTTGATTACGGTGATCGTCGATGCTGCGGACAATGCGGCGATCGCTGCTTCGGAGCATGGGGACCGTTGTTTCGTCGGCGACCTGTTCTCGGCGGAGTGGCCGGCAAACACGCGCCTGGTGGCGCTGTGCCGCCCTGAGCGCTCGGGCCTTCTAGGACTCCCCTCGCAAGTCCCCCTCCGTCCGCTTGAGGGATTCGAGAAGTCTGAAACCATCGCGCACCTTCGAACTCGATTCCCAGACGCGAGCGAGGGCCAGGGCGTCCACTTCCACGCGGTCAGCAGCGGCAACCCACGTGTGCAGGCGATGGCGATGGAGGTTGCGTCGACTGCCGACGAGGCGCTGGCCGCGCTGGACCGTGCGCAGGCCGGCGACGGGGAACCTCTCGATGAACTTCTTGCCGCCCAGATTCAGGCCGTCGCGGATCAGGGACAGCTCGCACCAGACGCGTTGAACCGCCTGTGCCAGGCACTTGCAACGCTTCACCCGACGGTTCCGTTGAGCGTTCTCGCCGAGATCGCAAGTTTGAGCGAAGACGCGATCAGGAGCTTCGCCACGGCGCTCGGACGCGGGTTACATCTGACGGCAGACGCAGTGCAGTTTCGCGACGAGCCGACCGAGACTTGGTTCCGCAACAAGCATGGGCTCAATGTCGTCGAAAAGGGTGAGTTCGCGCGCAGAGTCGCGCCGATCGCTGAACGCTCCGCCTACGTCGCAAACGTTCTGCCGCAGGTGTACTTCGAAGCGGACATGCTCGACGAGCTGTTGAGCTTGGCCCTGTCAGACGAGAACCTGCCCGCGGATGCGTTCGAGTTGCAGCGACAAGAGATCGCGAGGTCTCGTGCCCGCTTCGCCTTGGGTGCTGCACTGAAAGCGGGGCGAACTGCCGACGGCGCGCTGATATCAGTCCGTGCCGGTGCGTTGTCGTCGGGTCGGGCCCGCAAGTTGGCCATGATCCGAACCCACACAGACCTGACCGCCAAGTTCGCGGATCGTGCGGTCGTCGAAGGGCTTTGCGCTGGGCGGGAGCTGGCTTCCGACTGGCCAGGTTCCAACCTGCATGTCGAGGCCGCACTGCTTTCGCACCTGCTTGGAGAGGAAGACACGGCTCGTGCTCGACTTAACTCCGCTCACGGCAACTTGGTCGCGATCTTCCGTCTGTCCCAAGAAGACAGTGTCCGGATCGGGGCGAACGTCGGCGCAAACGAGGTGGCCGACCTGGCGATGGCGGCGATCAACCTCGGTGGGGCGAGAGGGGCACTGCGCTACTTCAAAGCGTGGCGCACGGACTTTGCTCGCCAGGTCACGCGCAAGCTCGCTGCTCGGCTTGCGGATGCCGGACGCCTCGATGACCTCTCGGCATTGGTGATCGCCGCCAAGAAGCGGCGTTACGTGAGACTGGCGGTTGCGGAAACGATGTTCGACTACGGCATCGTGCCGTCCGATGAGGCGACGGCATCGCTTGTCAAGACACTGCGCAAGCAGGACAAGGCTTTCAGGCCGCCTCGGAACCCCATGTATGCCGACGTCGATGTACGAGGCGTCGTATGGGGCTTGCTGCATGGGTTGCGACTGGCGTTGGTCGAACCGGCAGAAGCATTGGACATACTCAACCGCCATTTGCCTGAGAAACTCGCTGATGGAGTTGGAGGTCGTCACTACGGCCTGTCGGTGATGCACCTGCTGGTCGGTTACGCGCTGCGGTCGCGACTCAGCGGCACCGCTCTCGAAGCGAGAGACGTAGCAGGCTCTGATCTCCTGAAGGAACTCGACAAGCCCGCACACTCAGGATCTCGCAACGGGCGTGACTTCACTGCGAACATTCCCGCTTTGCTTCCGTGGGCGTCGTGTCTGGTCGACGCCACGATCGACGGTCACACCGATGAGGTTGTCGCGCTGCTGCGGCAGCTGTTCGACCAGGACCTGAAGTCAGTCAGCGACTATCAGACGCCCTTCGTCCTAGTGAACGGTCTCGCAGAGTTTTCCGTTCGCATCCTCGCGCTAGCGCCTGAGGCGGACTTGATCGACCGCTTTCTAGACTGGCACCAGGCGGCAGATGAATCACTCGGCAGATCGCGCCTCGCGGTCATTCGCAACGCAGCGCGCTGCGCGGACCTTTCGACACTGGGGATTCGCGTTGCGAATCGTGGACACGATCTGGCGCAGGGCGACCGCACAGACGCGGATAGTCGTGTCGAAACGCTGCTCGAGATCGCGCGGGCCGTGCTCGCGACGAGCCGCAGCGAAGCCGAGGCGTTGTTCAACGCTGCTGATGTCGAAGCGGAACGGGTCGGGGACGACATGTACGCGCGTTGGAATGCGCTAACGACGACTGCAGGCGCGCTGAAGAGCGGAGATCAACCAGAGCGTGCCTATCGGCTGTTCCAGATCGGTGAAACTCTGGACACGGTCCTGGACCAGAACCCGGACGACCTTGCGGTACCTCTCTACGCGATGCACCCCTCGGGCTACTGCTCCTTGATTTCCCGCTCGCGCGATCGTCGACGGCTTGACTTCGATCGCATGCTTCGACCGTTGTTCCGAAACTCGTCGGGCGAGAACGGTGTCGTTGGTCGACTGTGCCTCTACGCCCTCGGGGCGGGGTTGCCGTGGCGGACGGTTGTGTCGGACCTTGAAGGCGAGCAAGCCGCCCATCTCGTTGAGGTGTTCGAGGACTTCACGCGGTACCACCGCGACGGAATCGGGGTTCCGGACGAGTCGTACTCAACCGGCTCGGACTACCAGTCGAACGAGCGGAAGGCATATGACCCGCAGGCGCTCTTTGGCGACACGGACTTCACAACGGAGGAAGCGTGGGCAGACGCGTTCGACCGGACGCCTGCGTACTACTCCGGCCAGCGCCAAACCTTGATTGAGTTCGCGATGGCCAGGCATGAGGCCGCGGTTTCTGATGTTCTCGAAGCACTGAGCAACTCGCCTGGGGCTGAGGAGCGGGACTACGTCGTAGCGGCGAAGTGGGTCGCCGGGCAGGAATCGACGGTTGGCTTGAGGGCAGCTCAAGGTCGGTTCGCGAAGTCGTTCTCTACTCGGTTCGCGCGCGAGATCTCCACGCGCTCCTACGACAGGCCTGAGGTCGAGCAGTTCGCTGCCTCGGTCGGGGTGCCGGTCGAATCGATAATGGCCGACGCCGTTATAGAGGTCGGACGAAGCGCACACCAGTTGTCGTATCGCGAGTTCTTCAGCTTGGCGGCGCGGATCGCGACGACTCTCCCGGAGGCCGAATGTTCGAGCGTGTTCGACTCGCTCGCGGAATTGTTCGATGACATCGCCCCAGCGGACACGTCGTCCGACGGCCCGTACGACCAGGTCTATGCGCCGCCGGAGGACCTACACGAGGGCATGGCGGGGCTGGTGTGGGTTGCTCTCGGCGACATGGCCGTCAAGCGCCGGTGGGAGGCATCCCACGCGGTTCGCCTTCTCGTGCGAATCGGCGCGACGGAGATCCTTGAGAGGCTCGCAGGATTCGCAGTCGGGAACCTGAAAGCAGACTCATTCCACGACAGCAGGTTCCCGCCTTACGTCCTTCACTCGCGGTTCTGGCTGCTGCTAGCGCTCGACCGGGCGGCCTCCGAGCATGAAGCGACGAGTCTGCTCCCATTCGTCGACTGGCTCGTTGAGGTGGTCCACGGCCCACGTCACGCCGCTCACCAGATTTTGGCGCAACGGATACTTCAAACTCTGGTCGACAGCGGGATCGCGACGCTTGACGATCCGAGTGTGCTCGCCGACTCCTTGCTTCCCGATGTCGAGGTTCTGGACTGGGAAGCGAAGCGAGCGAGGCCCGACGTGTTGGCCGACCGTTCAGCCCTCATCGACGCATCGCGGTCCTACCCGTTCTTCATGGACTTCCGGCAGTACTGGTGTCGTGAACTGGCAAGCATCTTCGGCGCCACCGAAGAGTCTGTCGCTAGCGTCGCCGTCGAGGTTGCGATTGGCCTGACTGGATACGGCGATGACATGTTCAGCCGCGACCCGAGACGGGAGGCCGGCGTCTTCGGTGAGTACACGAGCCACTCCGACCACCACAGTTGGCCAGAGGAAGAGGACTTCGACTTCTACTCGGGTGTCCATGCGTTGTTGGCGCTAGGGGCTCAGCTCGCAGAATCTCAAGTCGCTGCCAAAGAGCCAGACGACGCGACCGACATGTACACGCAGTGGCTCAACGAGTATCTGCCCAAGCGGTTCGACGGTCGATGGCTTTCAGATTTCAGGGACGCCCCTCCGGTGCCGGCTCCTGAAAAGCGGCTCGCAGATCATAGTCCCGATGACGTTTGGCCATGGACGATCACTCCCGCCGACTTCGAGCGGATTGTTGGTGCCGGGACCGACTGGATCACCGTTCACTCCTCGGGGTACGTCGGCTTCCGAGACATGGGAGAGAATCAAGCCGTCTACAGCGCCTTTGTGCCTCACGAAACTGCCCAGTCGTTCTTGGTCGCGCTCCAGACCAACCCGCACGGCCCCCATGTCGAAGCGTTTCCAACAGCCGACGCTCCCGAAGACGATGAATTCGGAGAGGAGATCGACAAGGGCCCGTACCAACTCACGGGCTGGATCGACACCAGCGAGAACCGGGACGGGATCGACAAGGACGACGAGCGCGGTCAAAACCTCAGGTTCCCGCCGCCGCGCCCGGGTCGGGACATCGTCGAACGGTTCGGTCTGAGGACTGACCCCGACCACCGTTCCTGGCGCACGGAGGACCTGGAAGCATTCAAAAGCACCCGGTGGAGCGATACTCACAAGGGCTACAACGACTACGACACCGGAACGCGTGGTCACCAGCTGGTCGTCAACCGGGATTTCCTTCAGCGTGTCCTGCAGGAAGTCGACCAAACTCTTGTGATCCAGGTTGAACTGCGACGCGAAATGCACCGCGCTTCATATCAACGAAGGAAGGACGAAGAGTTTGACTACCTCGACTGGTCCTCAAAGGTCTATCTCTTCGGTCCGACAGGTCAGTGGACCGAGTACTGAGGCAGCACTCAACCTTGGAAGGGTGCTGGCCGCCCAACTCGAGGACTATGACCTGACGGGCCAGTGGGTCGCGCACCACCTTGCGGAACTCGTCTCCGCCGCCGATGAGGAGGGCGCGACCACGATCGAGCAACGCATCGCGATCATCGACACCATTCGCAGGTTGTGGACCAGCCGGCGCAGCTTTCCGGGGCCAGTTCCCGCGCGCGAGTTCGACAATGTTTTCGCTGCACTGGAGGGTTTAGGCAACACATCGCGGTGGGCCTACTCCAAGTTGAGCGAGTACGCCAAGAAGTTGTCCGAGCCGGAGGCGAAAGACCTTCCGCTCGTCCGGACCGCGGCCGAACTTGAGCGTCTTAACCGGGAAGCCGTGCTGACGCTCCTTTCACTTGCCTTCCACAACGCGGAGGAGACAAGCGCGGGCTGGATGCAGGCGCTAGAAGGACTCGAAGCGGAGATCGCCGATGACCTGATCGATACGGTGAGCGTCATCAAGCGCCGGCTCAGAATTTTCATGGCGGCCCAGTCGGAGCAAGACGACGACGCCGGCCCGCAAGCTCAAGAAGTTGAAGCCGACCTGGGCGACCCTGACGACAACGGGCCTCGTGACGATCACGAGGACCCAGCGAGCAATCTGAATCATGCTCGTAGGCTTCGCGAGATGGCAGATCTGTTGAACAACGTGGCTGATGCACTAGCGCCCCCGAGCGCTGACTAGCGTCCAAGGTTTGCGGTGGACAACCACGCTCCGCGGTCAGGGTTGGCGCTTCACTGACAGGACTCTTCGACCTGCAGTGCGGAGGTTTCGCCGGCGTCCATCGGTTTGCACCGCTAGGCGTGCCAGACAGCATTCTGCGGGGGTCTCGGTTGATGGTGGCTTGCCGTCGTCCGGGCTTCGCTCGCGCGAGCGGAGAGCTAACTCCCGCGCGCGAATGTCCATCGACACGACCGCGTCATTCTGGGCGAAAAGCCGCAGGGGCCGGACTCTCGTCCGACCCCTGCGGCTTGCTACTTCACGGACCAATCAGCTGCAGCCGCTGGTGCTTCCGCAGCCCTCACACACGTAGCAGGACCCGGCGGGGCGCATCTTGGTCCCGCACGTCATGCAGAGCGGGCTGTCGACCGCGGTGCCGGTGAGCTGCTCGAGCAGCTCGGCGGAGGTGTGGGCCTTGGGCGTCTCGACCACGACCGCGGTCACCGGGGCTTCGTCGACGCTCGCTTGCGCTCGCTGCTCAGCCTCCGGGACGACGAGCTCGGAGGCGGAGCCGGTCTCCTCGGTGAGGAGCTCGTAGGAACCGGTCTCGAGGTGGCGCTGACGCTCCTCGGCCGAGTAGATGCCCATCGCGGCCCGCTCCTCGAAGGGCAGGTAGTCCAGGGCCAGACGACGCCAGACGTAGTCCATCAGCGACTGCGCCATCCGGACGTCGGGGTCGTCGGTGAGACCGGCGGGCTCGAAGCGGAGGTTGGTGAACTTCGCGACGTAGGTCTCGAGCGGGACGCCGTACTGGAGACCGATCGAGACGGCGATCGAGAAGGCGTCCATCACGCCGGCCAGGGTCGAGCCCTGCTTGCCGAGCTTGAGGAAGACCTCACCGAGCTGCCCGTCGTCGTGGGCACCGGAGGTCATGTAGCCCTCGGCACCACCGACGGTGAACGACGTGGTGCGCGAGACGCGCGACTTGGGTAGGCGCTTGCGTGTCGGGGCGTAGACGACCTTCTCCACGACCTTCTCGACAACCTCAGCATCGCCGGACTTGTTGGAGTCCTTGCCCTTGTTGTCGCCCTTGCCGTCCGAGAGCGGCTGGCCGACCTTGCAGTTGTCGCGGTAGACGGCGGTCGCCTTCAGGCCGAGCTTCCAGCTCTGCAGGTAGACATCCTCGATCTCCTCGACCGAGGCGGACTCGGGCAGGTTGACTGTCTTGGAGATCGCGCCGGACAGGAACGGCTGGCAGGCCGCCATCATCCGCACGTGGCCCATCGGCTTGAGGGCGCGGGCGCCCATGGCGGTGTCGAAGACCTCGTAGTGCTCGGTGCGCAGGCCCGGGGCGTCGATGACGTGGCCGTGCTCGGCGATGAAGTCGACGATCGCCTCGACCTGCTCGGGCTGGTAGCCCATCTTCTTCAGCGCCCGCGGGATCGTCTGGTTGACGATCTGCATGGAGCCGCCGCCGACGAGCTTCTTGAACTTGACCAGCGAGAAGTCGGGCTCGATGCCGGTGGTGTCGCAGTCCATCATGAAGCCGATGGTCCCGGTGGGCGCGAGCACGGAGGCCTGCGCGTTGCGGAAGCCGTTGGCGGCACCGGTGCTGAGCACGTCGGCCCACACCTGGGTGGCCAGCTTGTGGACCTGGTTGTCGGCGATCGCGAGGGTGCGGATCGTGTCGTTGGCCGCCTGGTACTTGCGCATCACGCGCTGGTGGGCCTCGGAATTGCGGGCGTAGCCGGCGTACGGGCCGACGACGCCGGCCAGCTCGGCCGAGCGCTTGTAGGACTGACCGGTCATCAGCGAGGTAATGGTCGCAGCCATCGCGCGGCCACCGTCGGAGTCGTAGCCCAGACCCATCGCCATCAGCAGCGCGCCGAGGTTGGCGTAGCCGATGCCCAGCTGGCGGTAGTCGCGGGTGGTGTCGCCGATCGGCTCGGTCGGGAAGTCGGCGAAGCAGATCGAGATGTCCATCGCGGTGATGATGAACTCGACGGCCTTGGCGAACAGCTCGGCGTCGAACGTGTCGTCGTCCTTGAGGAACTTCAACAGGTTGAGCGAGGCCAGGTTGCACGAGGAGTTGTCCAGCGACATGTACTCCGAGCAGGGGTTGGACGCGGTGATGCGGCCGGTCTCGGGGTTGGTGTGCCAGTCGTTGATGGTGTCGTCGTACTGCAGACCCGGGTCGGCGCAGGCCCAGGCGGCCTCGCTGATCTTGCGGAACAGGCCGCGAGCGTCGATGCGCTCGATCTCCTCGCCGTTCTTGCGACCGCGCAGCGCGAAGTCGGTGCCGTCCTCGACCGCACGCATGAACTCGTCGGAGACGCGCACCGAGTTGTTGGCGTTCTGGTACTGGACCGAGGTGATGTCGGCGCCGCCGAGGTCCATGTCGTAGCCCGCGTCGCGCAGGGCCCGGATCTTGTCCTCCTCCTTGGCCTTGGTCATCACGAACTCCTCGATGTCGGGGTGATCGACGTCGAGCACGACCATCTTGGCCGCACGGCGCGTGGCGCCGCCGGACTTGATGGTGCCGGCCGAGGCGTCGGCGCCGCGCATGAAGGAGACGGGACCGGAAGCGGTGCCGCCGGAGGAGAGGAGCTCCTTGGAGGAGCGGATCCGCGAGAGGTTGAGCCCGGCGCCGGAGCCGCCCTTGAAGATGAAGCCCTCCTCCTTGTACCAGTTGAGGATCGAGTCCATCGAGTCGTCGACCGAGAGGATGAAGCAGGCCGAGACCTGCTGCGGCGACGACGTCCCGACGTTGAACCAGACCGGTGAGTTGAAGGAGAAGTACTGGTTGACCAGCAGCCACGTCAGCTCGTGCTCGAAGACCTCCGCGTCCGCGGGTGTGGCGAAGTAGCCGTGGTCGAGACCGGCCTTCGTGTACGTCGTCACGATCCGGTCGATGAGCTGCTTGAGGCTCCACTCGCGCACGTCGGTGCCGACCGCGCCGCGGAAGTACTTGGTCGTCACGATCGTCGAGGCGTTGACCGACCACGTGGTCGGGTACTCGACGCCGCGCTGCTCGAAGACCGAGGCGCCGGTCTTCCAGTTGGTCTGGACGACGTCGCGCCGCTCCCAGGTGAGCTCGTCGTAGGGGTGCACACCGGGGGTGCTGAACACCCGCTCCAGGCTCAGACCCGCTCCGGCGGTGCTGCTCTCGGTGCCGCTGACGGTCTCGGTCATGGGGGGGGTCTCCTCTGGTGTGGTGCTGGCGCGGGTGATGAGTCAAGCCGTGGCCACCGACAGTGCGGTCGCCAGCGGCTGGGTCGTGCGGGCGTTCGTCGTGCTGGGGAGAGCAAAGATGGTGCGCCCGGCAGGCAGCTTCCCCACTACCTGCCGGGCGGTCTGGGTGGTCAGCCGGTGCTGACGGGCTCGCGATCGGGTCGCGCGGTGGCGTCGGCGTGCATCTCGGCGATCTCGGCGATGAAGTCGTCGGCACTCTCGAACGCGCGGTAGACGCTGGCGAAGCGCAGGTAGGCGACCTCGTCGAGGGCGCGCAGCGGGCCGAGGATGGCCAGGCCCACCTCGTGGGCGGCGATCTCGGCGGCTCCGGCCAGGCGCAGGGCGTCCTCGACGTCCTGACCGAGGCGGGCGAGCTGGTCCTCGGTGACCGGACGTCCCTTGCAGGCCTTGCGGACCCCGGCCACGGCCTTCTCGCGGGTGAAGGGCTCGCTGGCCCCCGACCGCTTGAGGATGGTGAGCTGCATCAGCTCGACGGTGGTGAAGCGACGCTCGCAGCCCGAGCACATCCGACGGCGCCGGATCGAGCCGCCGTCGTCGGCGACGCGCGAGTCCAGCACCCGGGTGTCGGTGGCCCGGCAGTACGGACAGTGCATGGCGGACCTCCTTCGGGCGCTCGTGTGGGCTGGCGTTCTGTGGATGACTGGTGCCTCCCTGTGGAGAACACCGGATCACCTGTGGGTCATCCACGAGGAACTGTGGAACTAGATGTGGATAACTACATCCGTGTAACTACTAGATGTTGTGGTGACCCTACGCCCGCTCCACCAGGCATGCAAGAGGAGCCGGGCAATTCGTCGCTGTCGGCCCGCACGGCCCGCAAAGTCGCAGGTCAGCGCCCACGTCGTTATGGGGCCCGACGTACGGAGCGGCGTGTCGCGAGGGCTTGGAGCATCAGCGAGAATGAGCCGATGGCTCAGGGCAAACGCGCCGGCGCGCGGCAGAAGCGCGGATTCAACCCCGCCCTGCTCCTGCTCGCCCTGGGCGTCACCGCCAGCGTCGTCGCCTGGGGCTACCTCGTCTTCGCGGCCGTCGACTTCGGCGGGGCGGCTCGCGACGGAGACGGCGCCGCCTGGGGCTTCTTGGCGCTGGCCTCGCTCGGCGCCGTCGCCTGCTTGTTCCTCGGCCTGATCCTGCTGAGCCGGATCGCCCGAGCCCTGGGGCTCACCCAGCCACCGCCGCCCAGGGAGCGGGTCCCGCGGCCCCGGCGCGACCCGGACCCCCCTCCCGGCGGTCATCGCGGCTCCCACTGACGACCGTGTGGGCCGGGACACGCCCAACCTCTGGATTGACTCAAGACGGCCGCGCCGATGCTGACGCGGCCCGTGCCGCCTCGCTAGGTTGAGGCGAAACGCACCTACCGGGGGGATGAGTGTGCAGACGACCCACGCAGTCGAGGTGACCACGGCCGCCGTGGCCCGCGGCCAGCACGAGAGCACGTGCTCCTGCTCGTGCGGATGGACGCTGACCACCTCAGCGACGTCCGCGCAGATGGCGACCCGCGTGGCGCACCGCGCCCGGGCCAACCACTTCGAGGACGCCCATCCCGAGCAGCCGGCGTACGCCGAAGGCATCGCGCACGCTCCGGCGCACGGCCACGCTCCTGCCCTGAGCGGCGCGACGAAGGACGGCTTCCTGTGGACCCGCACCATCGTGTGCGCCTGTGAGTGGGAGCGCGTGGTCACCGAGCGCACTCCCCTGCAGGCCGGCAGCGTGGCTCGCGCCGAGCACCGTCGCCACGTCAACGAGGAGACCGACCGACCACCGGCTCGTGACTGGCTGATCCTGCTCGGCCTGATCGCCGTGGTGGGCACGCTGCTGATCGTGCTCGCCTCCGTGGCGATCAACGCCGCCTCGCTCTGACGGTCCCGTCGCCGGTCGCCACCTGCCGAAAAAGTTGTGAGGGCGGGGACGCCTTCCCACGCCCCGCCCTCAAGATCGTCGGCCGGGGTCGAGGCGGCCGACGATGTCTGTGTGCGTCTACTCGACCTCGAGCGGCACCTGGAGCCGCTGGCCCACGGCCAGGGCGACGGTGTCGAGGGAGTTGAGCTGCTCGATGGTCCGCATCATGTCGCGCACGTCGCCGTCCTCACTCACGTCGGAGGCGATCTCCCACAGGGTGTCGCCCGGGGTCACCACGATGGTCTCCGTCGGGGCCGGCTCCCCGGAGGCCAACGAGCCGCTGGCGAACACCACGCCGATCGCGAGCAGCACCGCCAGGCCCAGGAGCAGCACCACGACTCGGCCACGCCGGGTCAACCGGTAGTCGGGCACATAGGTCGGCTCGTCGGCCGCGGACAGGATCTCGGTGATGGTGCTCATGCTCAGAACTCCTGGGGAAGAAGGTGATCGCGGTGCTTGTCCTTGCTGACCTGATGTCTAGTGGTGACCACCGACAGTCGGCCCGGAGAAGCGATCCGATCAGACGTTCGATCGAACACGTGTACGAGAGTAGATCACGTGTTCGAACGAAGGCAACCCCTGAGGCGAACAAATGTTCGATG
>Ga0208017_100109_pt1 | contig 15714 bp, 13 predicted proteins | sample 30_taG_FD_184104 | JGI IMG/M metagenome (GOLD analysis project Ga0208017, IMG submission 184104) | Marine viral communities from Cariaco Basin, Caribbean Sea - 30_WHOI_OMZ (SPAdes) (version 2) | ecosystem: Environmental > Aquatic > Marine > Oceanic | place: Caribbean Sea: Cariaco Basin... | reverse complement strand
CTCGGGAAATTCCTCCATGCCGTAACTATATTCGACTGTCATGCCGTCCGGATCGAGGAAATAAAGAAATACAGATTCCGAGGGAGGATGTTTGCCGATGCCATATACGATGGGAACATCCGCTTTTTTCATCCGGTTATTGCCTTTCCCGACATCTGCCAGTTCGGTAACCATGAAGTTGATGTGATTGAGACCAACTTTGGGACCCGCACCGACACCAAAGCTATGATGATAGGGGTTGGGGAAGCAGCGCATGAAGGAGACCACATTCTGAATCCGGTCAGACACGCGGAAATTCATGTGGTCCATCAGGAACTTTTCTGTCGCCGGCCTGTCAGTACTGGTCAAAACCACATGTCCGAGCCGGGCAATTTTTGTATGCGTTGGCTCAAAAGGTGCCGGGGCCGCAGCCATATCGACGTAAAATTCAAATGTTGCGCCCGTGGTCGGCTCTGTCGCGCGAAAGGCGTGGGAGATTCTAAGGTCATCCATTTCAGCCGGATCCACCGGAACAGTTTCGATGCCAATTTCGGAAAAATGCTCTTTCACCGCATCCAGAGCCTTGACGCTCTCCATCTGCCAGGCAATTCGCTTAACTCCTGGTTCGCTACCTTTATAAAGAGCGATATCATGGTGCTTCTCGCTACACCGGAGAAACAGCCTCTCATCGGACGCAGGCTCATCAACCTTTAGCCCGACCTTTTCCTCATAAAATGCCTGAGATGCGGCAATATCACTCACATTCAGCGCGAGATAGCCCAGACGACGATAACGAATATCTTCTAATGCCATGTGATTTCTCCTTTTTTTCTATCCATAATATCCATCGCCGAGGACGGGTCACCGCCTCCGCGCATCATCCAAGCCCAGCGAATTTCTTGCCTGAGACACTTGTTCAAAGCGCATATAGCTGGGAAACATATCGTCTGTTCCGGACATTCCCTTCAATATTTCACGCGCCAAGGTGACCTTGTGCACCTCGGTAGGCCCATCTGCCAAACCCACATGGTAGCTGTTTATCAAAGCATCTGAAAATGGCATCTGGGTTGACAGACCGAGAGCGCCGTGAACCTGCAAGGCACGCTCGGATATGTCATGCAGCACCTTCGGCATAACTGTTTTCACTGCAGCAATATTCTTCCGCAACATTTTCCAGTCATGCCCCTCGTCAGCCAGCCATGCAGTTTCCAAAACCAACAATCGAAACTGCCGCAGTTGCACCCAGCTATCGGCGATTTTTTCCTGCACCATCTGCTTTTTAGCCAGTTGCTCACCTTTGGTGGTGCGAGACAGCGCCCGCTGGCACATCATTTCAAAACATTTTCCGGCTTCCGCAATTGTTCGCATCGCATGATGCAAACGACCACCGCCAAGACGGACTTGAGCCACGACAAAGGCATCCCCCCGTCCGCCAAGCATATTTTCCTTTGGAACCCGCACATCAGCCCAGTTCATATGAGCGTGCACATCCTCCGGCTCCCCATAAAAGCCGTAATTGCGTATAATCTCGATCCCCGGCGTATCAGCAGGAACAAGAAACATCGACATTCGGCGATAAGGTTCAGCATCAGGGTCGGTAACTGCCATCACAATGAAAAAGCCTGCGAAACGCGCATTGGACGCGAACCATTTTTCGCCATTGAGCACCCAATGGTCGCCGACTTCTTTCGCCTCCATGGCCAGCATAAGCGGATCAGCACCGCCCTGCGGCTCGGTCATGGCGAAACAGGAAACAATTTCATTGGCCAACAGCGGTTCCAAAAAGCGCTTTTTCTGATCCGCAGATCCATAATGCGCCAAAATTTCTGAATTGCCAGTATCAGGCGCTTGCGCCCCAAATACAATCGGGCCAAAGCGTGAGCGCCCAAATTGCTCATTCATCAGTGCCAGCTTGACCTGACCATATCCCTGCCCGCCTAATTCGGGACCAAGATGACAAGCCCATAATTTGCGGCGACGAACCTCTGCCTGCAATGGGCGTACATGCCTGACAAACAATGGGTCATGAATATTCCACTGACTTCCTAACAGATGATCCAAAGGCTCTATCTTTGTTTCCACGAACGAACTGATCCAATTAAGTTCCTTCTGAAATCCAGGATCAGTCTCAAAACTCCACATATGAACCTTTCCACCCATCGCTTGAACAATTGAAAAAAGAAATCGGATTCGCCGTTCCATCATAGACAGTTAAAACAGATTTTCTATAATAAATTTTAGATCGCCCAAAAAGGCAAGGCTGCTGTAGATAGCGGATTTTCAAGCTTAATTTGCAATAATATAATTATGTCGTTTGATGGGCCTTAAGCTAAAAGTACATTTGTTTTGATATTTTTTCAACTTTGGCTAGGAGGATGGCAAGAAGGAAATATGTTTCGTTAGGAGAGATTAATGAATATCGCCCCGCAAGATGCGCCATGCAAAGATATTAAAGTCATCGAGTTTGCGACAATGGTTTCCGGCCCCCTGGCAGGCCAAATGCTTGCTGATTTGGGAGCCGAAGTAATCAAGATCGAACCGCTGTCAGGGGATCCACTCCGTGCAATGCGACCGCATAATCGCGGCCTCCCTGCTTATTTCCACCAAATGAACCGTTCGAAAAAGAGCCTGGCGCTGGACTTAAAAACAGCGGATGGAATTAGAGTTGCAAAGCAACTTATTAAACAGGCCGATGTAGTGTTGGAAAATTTTAAACCCGGCACGATGGAAAAAATCGGTCTCGGGTACAATGAATTGTGCAAAGATAATCCTGGACTGATATTCGCTACGATAAATGGATTTGGTACAAACGGTCCTTATGCCAATCGCCCCGCTTATGACCATGTAATTCAAGGCCTGAGTGGTGTGATGGAGCAGTTCGGGAGATTTGCTGGGACCGGTGCGCCGGCACCGATTCACAATCCGATTGCAGATAAACTGGCTTCAACCACTCTCACTCAGGGAATTTTAGCAGCCCTGTTAAGCCGAGAGCGCAATGGCGGTATCGGCCAGACAGTTTCAGTTTCCTTGCTCGATTCTTATGCCACCTTCATGATGCACGAGCAAATGGCCAATCATACATTTCAATATGAAGGGCGCGAGCAGATCAATGAAGTTAAGCTTCATTTCCCGATAGAGACATCTGACGGTTACGTCATTGGCCATGTTCAACTTGATCCACAATTTCACGCGCTTTGCCGAATTAGTGGCCGGGAGGATTTAATTGATGATCCGCGCTTCAAAGACCCTTGGTCGCGCATTTCCCGCTATGGTGAAATGTGGGAGGAAATTCAAAAAGGCACCCGCAATTTCTCCACCAAGGAGCTGGTCGAAAATGCCGCATCCCAAAATGTACCTTTAGCCCCTGTCAATTCAATCGAAGATTTCTTTGACGATCCGCAGGTGCGCCATAATCAGACTTGGTTCGATTTTGACGACAATGAATGTGGGACAATTCGCAATCTAAAATATCCAATCGAGTTTGGCCTATCACAAATCGACACGCGACATCGGGGACCATTGTTGAACGAACATGGTGACGAAATTCTTTCCTCTTTGGAGCAATCGACCAAGGCTTCATCTACCAATTGAGATAAATTGATGCCTATTATTCGTGACCCTGCCCTACCTCCCATCGATCATGCGGCAATTCTGTCATTAACTCGTTCGGGTGTGCATCAATGGACTCAAAAGGATTGTATAATTTATGCACTAGGCATTGGCATGTCGCAGGATCCGACAAATGAAGCGGAGTTACGCTTCACTTACGAAGATAATCTGGTGACTTTTCCGACCTTCCCTGTCGCCGTGGGCTTTCATGGCGGGCCCTTGGAAGATATCGGTATAGATTATCGCTATGTGTTGCACGGTGAACATTCCATCACCTTGCATCAACGATTCCCACCATGTGGCAAGGCAGTCTGGCATAGCAAAATACTCGGCGCATGGGACAAAGGACCGCAGAAAGGCGCTGTTTTTTCTCAGGAAAAGACGCTGACTCTTGATGGCGAGAAAAAACCGTTGGCCACCATTGTTACTACAAGTTTTGGCCGTGCAGAAGGTGGGTTTGGTGGTCCGTCACGCGGCCAACCGCTCCCGCACATGATTCCCAACAGAGAGCCGGATGCGAACATGGAAATACCCACCGATAGCAGGCAAGCATTGCTCTATCGACTAAGCGGCGACATGAACCCGCTGCACGCCGACCCCGAAACTGCCAAAGCGGCTGGCTATCCCAGTCCAATTCTGCACGGACTTTGCAGCTTTGCAATCTGTTGTCGCGCCGTTATGCAAATATATTGCAATCAAGATCCGACGCGTATCAGCCATCACCAGTTACGTTTTGCCGCACCAGTCTTTCCCGGAGAAACCTTGAGTATCTCCCTGTGGCGTGATGAGAATATCATTTCATTTGAAGCAAGGGTTAAGGAACGCGGCGTCACTGTCATCAAAAATGGGATGACAATATTAGCGGATTCGTAAGAGCTCAAAACAGCGGAAATTCGCAGTCAATGAAACAATCGGTCCCGTTAACACAAGGTTGCTACCGGGGGTCGGAGGAAAAGGATGAAAGCCTCAGCTTCAAAGGAATTCCTTATGCAGCCCCCCTATTGGTGATCTCAGATTTAAAGCTCCCCAACCTTTGTCCGCTGGAAGGGAAAGTTTGGGCGCAGATCTTTTTGGGCCCGCCTGCTCACAGTTTTCGAGCCGTCCGAAACATGGCAAGGGATGGTTTGGCAGCAATTTTGACGAGGACTGCCGATACCTCAATGTTTTCACGCCTGCGCTGGGCGGCAAACGCAGGCCAGTCTTGTTCTGGATTCACGCTGGCGCCTTGACGAGAAAGCGGCAGAACCTGGGCCATCCAATGCGTAAAAGCTGGATCAATTTCGTGCGGTATGGAAATCCGGGAGAGCATTGGGCTCCATTCGAAGAAGACGGGCAAAAAAGTATTTTGCTTGATCTGGAAAGCAAAGTGGTCTCCGATCCCATTCCATCCACCGATCTGCATGGAAGAATATCGACATTACACGCCGCTAGGAACGATCATCACAAACACTTTCAACCACGCCGTACTTGTGCATTGGCCAAAAAGCGGCTCGTCGTGCTAATGTCGGAGTACCCCAAAATATAGGTAAGTTCAGATACCGAAGCTTTCGATGAATTGCGAAAATATGCATCACAAGTTTCACGTCTTACCTTATTGAGAATGTTAGAGAAATTTGTTCCAGAATTTTCAAGTGCTCTCTGTAAAGTCCGGACGCTAATCCTAAAATTGGCGGCGGTGTCTTTCAGTGTTGCCTTGCCAAACCCTAGCCCGCTGGCAACAAACCTCTCTACCTGCATATCAAAACTACCCGGGATTCTACTTAACAGCTTCTTTGTATCTGCCTCAAGATAGGTAAGCATTCCTCTATCATGTCGTGGAAAATTTCTTGCCAAATCGTAGCTATCGAGGAGAATTGAATTGTGACCTGGAGTAATTTCAATGGGACAACGGAAAAAGGATTGCAGGAGTCTATTGTCACCCGCAAATTGATGACTCATTTCAACACGTAAAGGCTTCCATTGACTGCCAAATATTTGACGGATTAGTCGCACGATAAAAACTTGCGTACTAAACAAGAACTGATCCGCATCCGAAGCAAGCGACGGTAGAACCGATTGAATCACATGGGCTTCTTCATCAACTAATATAACATCAAACGGATAAGCAGAATTGACTATCGGAAGAAATTGCTTTGCGCGATTGAACACATAGCCCAAATTGGGGCAAAATTCATAAAGGATTGCGATCGGTCCAAATGCCCTAACGTCGAGCCATTTCGCAAAATTCAGAACTAGATTTGGATCTCCAGTGTGCCTCACACTTTCATTCAGCGCGTGAAACACCGACTTTGCAGGGACAGTACCAATTGTATCGGGATCGAATATCGTAGGGCCATCATAAGCGCGAAGCGACTCGCTAGGTTTATAACCATGCTCGATTAAAAAGTTTGCCAGAAATGTTAAAACAACTGGATGTGCACCGACCATCATGGCGTGATTTGTCAAATAAATGGGAAAATTAGTCAAGCAGATTTGCTATTTTCATTACTATAAGCGCGCTCTTAACGGTCCAAATAAAAATATTGGTCCGAGCAAAAGATTAACCATAAAACTTGATTGGGAGTGATGCATTTGTCAGGAATTCCAAAATTCTGGAGCGTCATCAGTGCCGTTGCCTTATTGCCCATGAGTGCCGCCAGTTCCGCTGAACAGGTGCCATCAATTTCAGCCCTCAAAGACGCAGCGAACCGCTGCAAACAGCTCACAAGTGAAGGGGACATCAGTGGTTTAATCATCCAGTCAACGAGACATGTTACGCAGGAAATCAAGCAGACAGGCCCGTCATACTGCGAGGTAGTAGCCAAAGATGTCTCGAAAAAAGGCTCATCCATTGGTATGATCTTTCGCTTTCCAGATAGGTGGAACGGCAAGATACTTGGTCTCGGCGGAGGTGGTTTCGCCGGAACCTTACGTTACAGTCTTCGCTACCAGGGCTCAACCGCGGCTATGCGACCTTTCAGAACGACACGGGCCATAACTCAGCCATGCCGTGGGATACATCATGGGCAAAAAATGAGGATGGTACGGCCAACGCTATTGGATTGATCGACTTCGGTTTCCACGCCGTTCATATTATGACCAAATCAGGTAAAGCTTTAATAAAAGCATACTACGGCAAGCAAGCATCTCACGCGTATTTTCAAGGCTGCTCGCAGGGTGGGAGGCAGGGTCTGGTTGAGGCTCAGCGCTACCCGCAGGACTATGATGGGATCATTTCGGGTGCGCCGGCATTCACAGACCATTCGCGAGTTAGCATGGCGATGATCGGGCGTGCGTTTCTGGCTCCAGGCGCAGCCCTTTCAGAGCAGGAAATCAGGTTAGTGAACCAGGGTGCTTTGCGTTCTTGTGACGCCGCCGATGGACTGAAGGATGGAATCATTACGAACCCTTCCAGCTGTAATTGGGATCCCGGCGAACTGTTATGCAGGGCGGGAATGGAGAACAGGAATTGCCTGACCCAGCCACAAGTCGATGCCGTTCGGTCCGTATATTCAGATAAAAACGCGCCCATGGGGGAAACGCTGGCATATGGTCTGCCTCGCGGATCAGAACTGGCGACTTTTCCTTGGTACATGGCGCTAAAGCAAGATACACAGATTTTCACGGGCTACGCCAATTTTGCCGCTGCTGCGGGGATCCCGGAAAACACGGATTTTAGCAGCAACGATGTTTTGGCAGACCATTATCTACAGAAGAATTCCCTGTTCGGGGTGACCTACCTCGCAGACAATCCTGATCTGGCACCCTATTTTAGTCGGGGCGGCAAACTGCTGTTGTGGCAAGGCATGTATGATTTGCTCATCCCGCCTCGTCCGCTCGTCGACTATTTTGAAAAAATGCTGAGAGTCACGAAAACAGAGTTGGCAGCCACGGGTTCAAAAGTCGACGTAGACGATTCAGCACGCCTGTTTCTGGCACCGGGTGTTTCACATTGCATGGGCGGTCCAGGCCATTCAGACTTTGACGCACTTGCCGTCATCGAAGACTGGGTCGAGCAAGGGAACCCGCCTTCCCGAATAGAAGCAGGCCAGCCCATGCCCCGCATGGTAACGATGGCAGAAGCACTGTTAAAGGAAATCCCTGCAGAAACCCGTCCACAAGGTTCACGCCCACTCTGCGCATGGCCTCGTTTGCCGCGCTATCAAGGCAATGGAGATACCAATGACGCGCGTAGTTTCACGTGCGTAGAATGAGGTTGAAGCAGCCATTCCAATCTCGACAGATTATTAGAACAATTGTACCATTTTAAGAAATTCCAAAAAATCCATAAGAAAAAACCCGGGAGAGTTCACCGATGAAAATTCGAAGTTGTATGACGTTGGCAGGAGGGGTTTCTTTCTTTGCCCTTGGAACAGTGGCCCACGCTCAAAGTGACAAAATCTTGGATGACCTGGATCCGAATGTAATCGTCGTCACGGCACAAAAACGCTCGGAGAGCGCGAACACAGTGCCCATTTCGATTACGGCTTTGAGCGGCGACGCGCTTGTAGACCGCGGTGTTGCCAATACAGCTGACCTGGTCAAAGTCGTTCCCGGCTTTACCGTTACCCATACCAACAGCCAATCGCCGGTTTATACGCTGCGGGGAGTCGGTCTTTATCTCTACGATTCCGGGATCGGCGCATCTCCGGCCGTGTCGGTTTATGTCGATGAAATTTCGATTCCAACCCCGCTTTCTGTCACCGCCACGTCACTGGATCTTGAGCGCGTCGAAGTGCTTAAGGGCCCGCAGGGAACCCTGTTCGGACAAAATGCTACAGGGGGTGCGATCAACTACGTCACTGCCAAACCAACCAACTACGCCACAATGGGCGGCAGTTTTACGTACAGCCGTTTCGACAAGATTGAAGCCTCGGTATATGCCAGCGGCCCGCTCAGCGAAACGCTTTCCGCGCGCGTCGCTGGCCGTTCCGTCTATGGTGGGGCATGGCAGCAAAGTGTCTCGCGGCCCGGTGACAAGCTGGGTACAACGCGCGAGTTGCAAGGGCGCGTGCTGGTAGATTGGCATCCAAGTGACGGCATAAAGTTCATGTTGAATGGCACCATTGCATCCAACAGATCGGATACAATCGCCGGCCAGTTCTTGGTTGCCAATCCAGCGGTACCACCATTGGCATTCCCCGGACTGGTAGGCACGCCACCGGTGAACCAGAACGCACGTGCTGCTGATTGGACGCCGGGACTGCCCTATCGTGCCGACGATTCTTTCGCCTTGATTAGCCTGCGCGGAGACTTCGAGTTGTCAGACTCCGTTACTGTGACCTCGCAGACTAGCTATCAGCACATCAAGACCGACCGGCTCGTCGATCAGGACGGCACGGCCTTGCACATTCTGGACATTAATCCCTATGGTTCAGCAAAGAATTTCGACCAAGAACTTCGGATTTCGGGCGATTCGGGTAAACTTAACTGGGTGATCGGCGGGAATTACGGCCATTCCAAACTTAGCAACAATTTATATTACAGTACGACGCACTTGTCTTTCAACGGTGTTTTTTCAGGCCCTCCCTTCTTCATTCCGCCATATAACCAGACCCTGTCGACCAATGATGGAACGGTGAAAACATACGCGGTATTCGGGAATCTGGAATATGAACTTTCGCCCAACTTGACTGTCCAGGGGGGTATTCGCTACACAAATTCAAAGCGAGCAGCGACAAGTTGTACGTCAGATCCGGAAACCCCAGATCTTCTAGCCAGTTTTATCAATGCCTATCAGCTTGTGAACATTTCAGTGGGAGCGAAGACGACACCGTTTGTGCCCATTACGCCGAATGGTTGCGTTATTCTCACCCCGGCCCCCGATCTGACCCCGACGGGCCCTTTTGATATCAACCTGAATGAAAACAATGTCGCTTGGCGCACCAGTCTAAACTACACGACCGATAGCGGATCTTTGCTCTATGCGAACATAAGCAAGGGATATAAGTCCGGGGCCATCATTCCGGCAGGCGGACTGGTTACGACATCATATTTGCCGACGAAACAGGAAAGCCTGCTCGCCTACGAAATAGGCGCAAAGGTGCCGTTAGCGGATCGAAAAATTCAAGCCAATGTCGCAGCATTCTACTATGACTACCGCGATAAGCAGGTAACTTCTACCGTCGCGGACCCAGTGTTCCAGGCCTTGCCGGGACTTAGCAATGTTCCAAAATCACGAGTTTTCGGCATCGAAGGACAATTAACCGCTCGCCCAATTGATGGTCTCAACCTGAACCTAGCTGCGACTTATCTTGAAACAAAGGTTACTGCGGATTATTTAACCGGAGTTATTCAACAAGGCGTGGTCGTCCAGGTCAACGCGAAAGGGTTGTCCCTTCCCAACACACCGAAATTCTCAGCAACTGCGGATGCGCAATACGAATGGAGCGTTGGCGCCGAAGTTAACGCGTTTGTCGGCAGCGGCCTGACCCATGTAAGCAGGACAACGGCTAATTTCCCGTCTAACGGGATCGAAATCGCACTGCCTGGTTACACCCTGCTCGACGCGCGGGTTGGCGTTTCCGCCAAAGACGATTCTTGGCGGTTCACAATCTGGGGCCGGAACATCACTGATGAATATTATGTCATTTCGGACAACAATTCGGTGGACGTGAGGTATCGATACGCGGGCATGCCTGTCACCTATGGAGCAACACTCAGCTTCAAAATCGAGTGACCCTGTATATTGGAAGAATATATTGACGTTCTAAAATATTATCGAGCCCCGATGTGCCGGGGCTCGATACTGCTTATGCCATTGTGTCTATTTAAACCACCCGCATAACGGTATGAACATTCCACAATATTTAAAACTCAACTACAACATGAGGCGGTGTCTCCGCATAGCGTCTGTTCAGCAATTTGCGCGCTTCCAAAGACACTGGATCTTTAGTGCGAGGCATAGCGAGTTCTCGCTCGAGCATCATGCCTTCGTCAAATGGTAATCGCAACCCGTCCAAAATCGCGCGCTTGGCTGCAGCCAGCGCCGGACGGTGGTGCTGCGCAATTTGCTGCGCCCATTTGAGAGCAGCCTCCGCAAAATCCTCATCGGGGATGATCGCATTAGCCAGTCCAATTGACAAGGCTTCGTCTGCCTGAATCTTGCGCCCACTTAATATCATTTCCAGTGCGCGGCCCAATCCAACTATGGGTGGCAACCGCTGGGTACTTCCGGCAGCTGGAATCAATCCAACCGCGACTTCAGGCAAACCAAAGCTGGACGATTGCGAAACTATCCGAAACGTACAAGCGAGTGACAATTCCGTGCCCCCACCCCATGCTTGTCCGTTGATCGCAGCTATGACCGGCTGCGGCATTGTCTCGATCAAAGCCGGGGTTGTTCGCCACGAAGTCCGTTCGCCTTTTACCGGCTCGCCACGGCCAGCTCGGTCCAAATCCTCAAGATCCGCATGCGCGATAAAATAACCGGGCAGACCGCTGGTCAACATGATGACGGAGATGTCCTCACGGTCCTTCAGCGCTTCAAGTCGATCCGCCAACTCGCCCAGCGCCTCGAAGCTCATAAAATTACGCGGCGGGCGGGTAAATGTTACTACCGCGATATTCCCGATCTCGCTTGTTATCCATGATCCCATAACATCACCTCTTTCAGTAGATTTTTACAACGCAGCCATCACAATAATGACGCGATTTTATGCTGCCCACAGCGGCTTTTTTGGCGTAATTGCTTTTCAATATTCCGGCGTGGGCCTCACCAAAGCTTGGCCCATTGGCGCAATTGGCAAAAGTCCGTCATTCGACTTCCACGATAATTTTACCCAAAAAATCACCATTTTCCTGTTGCAACAATGCCGCCCTCACTTCGTCGAATTTAAAAACCTTCGCGACTGGCGTTTTGATCTTGCCGGCTTCGGCCAAGCGTCCCAGATCGGCAAATGTCTGGCCAGCCTCATTTTCAGTCGCAACCCCGGCGAAAACGCCAACAACAGAATAATTCTTCAAAACAATATCTTGATGATCAAGCGCCGTCCATGAGCCACTTGCCATGCCGATCAAACCCAGCCGCCCAAGACGGGCGATGGATTTCAGTGCCAAACCACCAATATCCCCGCCGACCGGATCGAATATGACATCAACTCCTTTGCCGTTTGTCGCTTCTTTGATCCGTTCGGACATATCTTCGCTTTTGTAATTTATAACAAAATCAGCACCGCATGACTTACAGAATTCCAGCTTTGTATCGCTGCTTGCCACTGCAATCACTTTAGCGCCCAAGGCCTTGCCCATTTGGATGGCCGACGCGCCAGAGCTGCCAGCAGCTCCAAGCACCAACAAAGTTTCGCCCACCTGCAATTGTAAGCGGTGCACCAGCGCAATATGGGCTGTCCTGAACGGGAGCAGAAAGCCGGCTGCTTCGATTTCCGTCATGCCCTCAGGAATCTTCATCGCTTTCGTAGCATCTGCGTGACAATATTGTGCAAATCCGCCCCAACCGCTCACCGCAGCCGCTGTTGTCATTATCTTGTCGCCAACAGAAAATTGGGAGACCCCCTCGCCCAAGGCAATCACTGTAGCGGAAACCTCCATCCCTGGCGAAACTGGCGGCCTGGTTACAAGCGGATAAACGCCCTTGAGCATCATCACATCGGGCAAACCAACGCCTGCGGCTATCACCTTCAACGACATAAAACCGGGGGGCGGTTTCGGCAGTTCAATCTTCTGCAGGGTTAAAACTTCTGCTGGTACGCCAAATTTATCTGCTCTCCATGCCTTCATATATCGGTTCCCTCTACAACTTTGAGCATATGCTGCGGCACCTGCTTCAGTAAGAATGCATTGATGTTGCTGGCCTGTGGCTCGCTCAATTCGGTATGAAACCCCAACAGCGCTGCGGTATCAATGATGCGACCGATAACTTTCGGCTTTAACCTTGTGTCTTCTCCAAACAGCTTACTGTAATCAAATTCAAAATAGCGCAGATCTCTTGTACCCGCCCTCTCGCTAGCGGCGGCGATTTCTTCCATATTATCCACCAGCCATGTGAGATTATGCACACTGGAACCGCGCTCCTGTAGTTGATCGTACCAAGGCCCCGCTTCGGGAGTAGGGTCAATATATTGCAGCACGGTATCGCCCAGCTGGACATGATGTATATTCTTCATCCGTCCCCCGGTAGTTGTGACAAGAAAATCAGAAAATTCTGTTTCAACGCTCTGCGCACCAAAAACCTGTTTAAGCCATTTCGATGCAGCTTGTTCATCATGATGGGTGATTTCCACATGCAAAAGCGGGGAAGCGCGGCCCCAAAGCGAAAGCGGCGCGGGCCGTGCCTGCCCCTGCGATAATTCAATGTTAAAACCGACAATCTCCATAGTATCAAACAGGCAGCGTGATGGTTGCCGTTCAATGGGATGGACATTTTCTTCGGCCAGTAATTTGGTTGCAGCTTTAACGTCCGAAACGTTAAATGCCAGACTGAGCAATGCCGGGCCGTGCTTTGACAGACGTTCGCGCCAAATGCCCGAAGCAGTTTTAGGCGAGACAAACTCAACCTCAGCGTCGCCGAGGCCCACATGCTCAACGCTTATCTCTTCATCGGATTGAAGGGTTGACGCCGATTTGGTTATCGTTTCGGCTTTGAAAAGCAGTCGCATATAACGCGCTGCCTCCGAGCTGCTTGGAACTACTGAAGTGAGCCTTTGCAGGTTTGATAGAATGATCGTCACGACTTCCTCCCTTTACAGTGAATATCGATAGTCGTCCTCACTGCCGCGCAACCGACATGCGACTAGCCCGCGGCATTCGATTTGCTATATTCAGCGACCTTCAACTTTCCGAGCTGAGACAGATGCACTTCATCCGGGCCATCGGCGAGGCGCAAAAAACGGTTGAGTGAGAAAAAGCGTGCTATTGGTGTATCATCGGACAAGCCCATGCCGCCAAAGACCTGCATCGCCCGGTCGGTGACAGTTTGCGCCATCTGCGGGGCTACGCATTTAATGGCCGCAATATAATCCTTCGCAGCGCGGTTGCCGACCCGGTCCATGGCATCTGCTGCCTTCAAAGTAAGCAATCTCGCCATCTCAATTTCATACCAACTTTTCGCGATATCCTGGCGTATGCTGCTTTGATCTGCCAGACGCTTGCCAAATGCAACGCGGGTATCAGCACGGCGTGCCATAAGCTCCAACGAGCGCTGTGCCTGGCCGATGCTGCGCATACAATGGTGGATGCGTCCAGGCCCCAAACGGCCCTGGGCGATCTCGAAACCACGGCCCTCACCAAGAATTAAATTGGACGCTGGCACACGTACATTTTCAAGTGCCACTTCGGCCTCGCCGCCGGGCGAATGCATGGCCGCCAGCATGGTCTGATTGCGAACAACGCTGACGCCGGCTGTTTCGATCGGTACCAATATCATCGAATGCTGCTCGTGACGCGGCGCGTCAAAGCTCGTCTTCCCCATGATGATGAGGATTTTGCAGTCAGGATGCATCATCCCAGAAATCCACCATTTGCGACCATTGATCACATAATCATCACCGTCACGAACAATCGAAGTTTCCAGATTTGTGGCATCTGACGATGCGACTTGTGGTTCGGTCATCAGATATGCCGAGCGGATTTCACCGGCCAGCAAGGGGCGCAGCCACTGGTTCTGCTGTTCCTTTGAACCAAATTTGGCGAGGACTTCCATATTGCCCGTATCAGGAGCCGAGCAATTAAAAATCTCGGACGCCCATTCGATCCTGCCCATGCATTCGGCCATCGGAGCATATTCAAGATTGCTAAGCCCTGGACTCAATTGGCCATATTCATGTGGCAAGAACAAATTCCACAGCCCCGCAACCTTTGCTTTCGCCTTTAGCCCTTCCAGACCCGGCCAAGGCTTCCAGAGATTGTCGGGAGTCTTGCACCAATCATCATGCTCTTTTTCAATCGGATAAACATGATCGGCCATGAAGGTCTCGATCTTTGACAATAGTTCTTCGACTTTGGGTGAGTGTTGGAAATCCATATTTACCTCTTCATGATAATGAGTTGATCCGGTGTAAGGCCCGGCGGAACAGTTTTTGTGCGGTGTCATGGAGCGATAGGCCGGTCGCCATAGGATCCTTGCCAGCGCAGGCGCGCGCATAGGTCCCCTCCAAAATGATCCCGAGCTTGTAACAGGCCAAAACAATATACCAGTCGATATGGCGCATATCCCGGTCCGTTTGCTTTGCATAATGAGCGATTAGTTCGTCGCCGCTCGGAAAACCTTCCCATGGATCAACGACCAGAACGTCAAGATCGACCGGCGGTTCACCGCGCCATGTAGCGACAATCCAGCCCAGATCAAGCAGCGGATCGCCAATGGTCGCCAATTCCCAGTCGATTATCGCAGCCAATTGTGGGCCGTCATTGCGATACATCACATTGCCGATAGAATAGTCGCCATGGATGATGCCGGGCTTGAAATCAGGCGGCTGATTTTGATTGAGATATGCGGTGACTGCGTCTACATCGGGCAGTTCCGATGGCCCCGGCCAGCCTTGATAACTTTCATATTTTTCCAGCTGTGAGCGCCAACGTTCCACCTGCCGTGCCAGATATTTATCGGGCTTGCCAAAACCTTCCAACCCGACTGCCTTATAGTCCACCCGCGAAAGCGCTACCGCTCCGTCAACAAGCGCAAAGCCCATCTCGCGGCGTATTGCCGGGTCATTTGCATGCAATGGCGGCATGCCGGTTACCGGGTTGAAACCGATAACCGGCTCCATCAGGTAATATGCCACGCCCAGCACGGATTCATCCCCGCACGCTGCCAATAGTCGCGGATGGGGGACATCGGTTTCACTAAGCGCGCTCAATATGCGTGCCTCACGCCGCATCGTTTCATTGCTTTCCGCACGAGGATTTGCAGGCGGACGGCGAAGGACAAAATCTGTCGCGCCTATGGTAAATTTAAGAATTATATTCTGTGTTCCACCGCCAAGAACAGAAATATTCTCAATTGTTCCCGGAGCGAGTCCTTGCCCGGCCATCCAGTTCGATAACGCTGCCCAATCCACGAGAGCGATTGTTTCAGCATCCTTATCCACAGCGATTCACAGCAGCAATCCGCCATCAGCCAAAATGGTCTGACCGATGATATAACCTGCAATGGGAGAGGTCAGAAACAGGATCGTTCCCGCCATTTCT
>Ga0208017_100108_pt1 | contig 15738 bp, 16 predicted proteins | sample 30_taG_FD_184104 | JGI IMG/M metagenome (GOLD analysis project Ga0208017, IMG submission 184104) | Marine viral communities from Cariaco Basin, Caribbean Sea - 30_WHOI_OMZ (SPAdes) (version 2) | ecosystem: Environmental > Aquatic > Marine > Oceanic | place: Caribbean Sea: Cariaco Basin... | reverse complement strand
CTGATATTGCTAATCGAACCGGCATACGGAGCAAGAACATGGACGCGAACAAGCTGACTACCCGGCGCGATACCAGTCGAACCCGACCCAGTAACGTAGTTTGGGAGGGCTAGAGCTTCGCTGGGACTTAGCGCTTGCGACAATGTCATGGTCGCTCCGAGCGACTGAATGTCGTTGCTACATGAAAGCGAGTCGACGACGACTGAACTCCGCAAGTAGTACGACATCTTCGACGCCGTCGCATCGTTTAACGCGATAGTGATGTGCGGGTTCGGGCCATCGTCGCCGGGTAACGCGCCAACGATACGAGTCCCGTCAAGAGCGACGACCTCTTCTTCGTTGAAGGGGGCAACCCTGAAGCGACCCTCGCGAGTTGCACGGGCAATGCCCTCCAAGAGGTCAAGTGGGCTTCCGAGACCAGCCGTCACCGACTCGAAGACATTGCGGGCAACACCGCGGAAGACCTCGTCCTGCTTGCTCGTGTCGGGTTCCTCGTAGACATCACTCAAAAGCTGATCCACGACATTGTCCGGCGTCAGCGTGAGTCCTCCAGCCTGGATGGGGCCGGTCCCTTCCAAGACGTACGACAGCGCGACGGTGTCAATCGAAATAACGCCATCGATCGGATCGTCGGGATACTTCTGCGCCCAGAAGGCGCCGAAGACTTCCGCGGCTCGCGGGTAGTCGGGGGTGAAGTTCGGATCCTGGAAGAATCGGCCCATCTCAGGGCCAAACAGTGCCTCCTCGGCTGGGCTGATGTCACCAATGGGCTCGGCGTAGACAGGAAAATCTCCTGCGGAGCCCTGCTGGGCCATGGTCAGCTTGCCGTCGATAGCCTTGACGAGAGCCCACGAGCCCGGTAGGCCGCCGGTGGCGCGAATCTCCGCGTTGTTCTCGAAGATGAGCAGGTACTGCCGAGGCTCGTTGCCACCAAGCATCGTGGGAAGTACGCGCAACGCATCCTCAGCCGAGCCCAGATCACGCGCTAGAGCTGCGACCTCTGACACGTAGCGGTCGTAGCGGGGCCGCAGGATCCCTGCGAAACCCGAGGTATCGCGCGCATCAACGATGTCAACCGCGGCCTCAAAGGCTGTGTGAGCCGCAAAAACGTCGGGCTTGAGACTCTCCAGTTTGTCAAGATCAATGCGCCCGCTCACGACCACGGAGTCCAATTCGTCCACCGTGTCCCCCAAGGGAACGAACGCCTCAGTTGCCAGGAGGTCCAAGGACTCACTGAGGTCTTGCACGCCGCCCATGTCATCGCCGAAGAAGGGCACCCAGGTCAGCCCACTCCACCAGAGCCCTGCCGTGCGCTCCTTGGCCGCTCGAGAGGCATCCGCAAGCTCTTGAATGGCTGCGCTTCTTAGCTCGGGATCGTCAGCTTTGACGGCGGCGCGGATGCGATCCACCGCCTGCTCAGCGGTGCGGAGGTCCCGGGCGGTCTGATACGCCAGCCAGGCGGTCCATCCCAGTGCGAGAAGCACAACAACAGCCAAGGCCGAAACTACTCGGCGGCGGGTCAGCATGGATCAGATCCTGTCACAGGGGCAGAAGCGGAGGTCGAGGTGGCACAGCAAAGCGACCCGGGGCCGAGGCACCCGGGTCGCTTGAGTGTGGATCAGAAGGAGAAGTTTCCCTTGTCGCGGGAGTAGCTCCAGCCGTTCGCCTCGTTGTCGACGAACTCGACGAGGTAGAGCCACGTGGCCTTCTTGCCGAGCTTGCCGGTGGTGAACTTGACCTTGCCACGCTGGTTGACGTTGGCGCTGTCAGTGTACTTGATCTTGGTCGAGCCCTTCTTCTTCACCGTGAGGGCGACCTTGCCGACGGGCACGGTGTTGGAGCCCTGGGCGTCGACGCGGACAGCGATGATGCCCTTGCCGATGTTCTTCTTGCCCTTGCGCTTCTTGATGATGCCGACGCCCACGCCCACGGTGTTCGTGGCGGCGCAACCGCTGTAGGGGCAGTCAGCCGGCGCGGCGGAGGACGGAGAGGAGGAGAAGGCGACGAGGCCTGTGGTCATGAGGAACGCGGCCAACAGACCGACGATCAGCTTCTTCATTGGAACTCCCAAGGCTTAGAGCCGGGTCGGAGGGGATGTCTTGCAATATCTAAACACAGGTCATGCTGATGTGCCGTTTCGTCAAGCGAACGATGGTGGGTACCTTCGTTAACAACATGTGACCCCTCGCAGGGTACTCACGCTGTGTCCGCGGAACTTCACTCGTGGGGGTGAGCAAGAGTCTGCGCTAGAGGGCGACGGTGACCTCTGCGATGGATCCTACGGCAGCACTGACACGGTTGTCGACAGGTTCTGCCTTCGGGGCGAGAGTGCGCAGCGTCCAGTCCCCCTCGCCGGCGAAGAACCGGAAGTGTCCGCTGGCCGAGGTCGGGACCTCGGCGGTGAACTCGCCGGACTTGTCGAGGAGGCGGACGTAGGCGTTGGCGACGGGCTCCCCTGCGCGGACGACCTGACCTTGGATGATGGCTTCTTTGGCGACGTTGATGCCGTCGAGGGAGAGGCCGCCCTCGGTTGCTCCGCACATGGGGTGCTCCTTGTTTGTTGCGGTCGGTGTTTGGGTTGCTAAGGCTTCGTCGACGCTCGCTGGCGCTCGCTGCTCAGCCTCCGGGTGTGGTTGCGGGGTCTCGAGGCTCGGCGCTGGGGCGCCTCGCATCTCGACCAGCGTTGGAGGTTGCTGTTCGACTCCCGGGGCTTCGTCGACGCTCGCCGGCGCTCGCTGCTCAGCCTCCGGTCCTGGATCAGGCGGTGCCGGGCTCGTCGCCGAGGGCGACGGGGACGCCGACGAGGGAGCCGTACTCGGTCCAGGAGCCGTCGTAGTTCTTGACGTTCTCCTGGCCCAGGAGCTCCTTGAGGACGAACCAGGTGTGCGAGGAGCGCTCGCCGATGCGGCAGTAGGCGATCGTGTCCTTGCTCCAGTCGACGCCGGCGTCGGTGTAGATCGTCTTCAGGTCCTCGTCGGACTTGAAGGTGCCGTCGTCGTTGGCGGCCTTGCTCCACGGGACGCTGGCGGCCGTGGGGATGTGGCCGGCGCGCTGGGCCTGCTCCTGCGGGAGGTGGGCCGGGGCGAGGAGGCGGCCGGCGTACTCGTCGGGGCTGCGGACGTCGACGAGGTTCTGGGTGCCGATCGCGGCCACGGTCTCGTCACGGAAGGCACGGATCGAGGAGTCCTGCTCCTGGGCCGTGTAGGACGTCGCGGGACGGTCGGTGACGTCGGAGACGAGCTCGCGGGAGTCGAGCTCCCACTTCTTGCGGCCACCGTCCATCAGCTTGACGTCGGCGTGGCCGTAGAGGGTGAAGTACCAGTAGGCGTAGGCGGCGAACCAGTTGTTGTTGCCGCCGTACAGGACGACGGTGTCGTCGTTGGAGATGCCCTTGGCGGACAGGAGCTCCTCGAACTGGGCCTTGTTGACGAAGTCGCGGCGGACCTGGTCCTGGAGCTCGGTGCTCCAGTCCAGCTTGACCGCGCCCTTGATGTGGCCCTTGTCGTAGGCGGTGGTGTCCTCGTCGACCTCGACGAAGACGATGCCGGCGGTGTCGAGGTTGTCCTCGACCCACTGGGTCGAGACGAGGGAGCTCTCGCGGGTCATGGTGTGCCTTTCGGTTGGGGTTCGGTTGGTTCAGTGGTGCTGTTGCTGCTTGTCTCGCGGGGCTTCGTCGACGCTCGCTGGCGCTCGCTGCTCAGCCTCCGCGGGTGAGTTGCGGGGCGTCTCGATACGCCAGCCGCTCCTTCGTCGCGTGCCCGGCTACTCGACGACCGAGCGGAGGCGCTTGAGGAGGAGGTAGAGCTCGCAGCCGAGGCAGAAGCGGAAGACGGCGTTGAGGACTGCGGCTGCCAGCGCGAACCCGACGGCGACGAGGCCGAGGATGTCGAGGCCGGTCAGGAAGCCGACCAGGCCGATGACGCCGAAGGCCAGTCCGACGGTCTGGGCGAAGCGCGGCGGGGCAGGGTCCTCGAGGTCGTCCGGCGGCGAGAGTCGCGGCCGCACTGCCGCGCGGAAGAGCCAGGCGGTCGGGGTCTTCTGCACTCCCCTCAGCGCTCCCGTTGCGAAGAGCGCCGTCTGCACGGCCAACAGCCCGGTGGCGAAGACGCTGGGAGCCGTGGCGAGCACGACCACGAGGACGCCTGCGGTGATGGCTGCGGTGAACTGCGGACCGCGCGGATCGAGCCCGGTGCGGGCGACGGTGGGCTGAGCGATGGTGGGCATGGCTGTACTACTCCTGGACGAGCGACGAGAGGTGCTGGGCGTCAGTCAGGAGATGCGACACAGGGACGAGCGCGTGCGGCAGTGATCCACTGCGCGGCGCTTCGTCAGCCAGGTCGTCGACATGTGCACAACAGTAGGAGCGATCTGTCGCGCACACCTATTCCGCATCCCGTATGATGAGACGTTTGTCCGTCATGTGGGATAGGAGCCGTCTTGGCTAGGGTGTGCGCACCATGACGACGATCACTTCCGCAGGTGGAGACGCCCGCAGCGCCCTGATCACCGGGATTTGTGGCCAGGACGGCATCTACTTGGCTCGTCATCTCCTCGCACACGGTTACCGGATGGTAGGCACCGTGCGGCCCGGCGGCCCTACGTCGCTGGCGGCCGCCTACCTGTCGGAGGTCGACGTGCGCGAGCTCGACCAGCGCGACGGCGCCGGTCTCGTGGCGCTGCTGGACGACGTACGTCCCGACGAGATCTACAACCTGGCGGGCTTCACGTCGGTCGGCGCCAGCTGGGGACAGGCCGAGGTCGTCGCGGAGACCAACGCGATGTCGGTCCTGCGGACACTCGAGGCGCTCGTCTCCTACCGGGACCGCCACGGGACAGCCCCACGCTACTTCCAGCCGTCGAGCTCGGAGATGTTCGGCACCGCCGACCAGCAGCCGCAGACCGAGAACACGCCCCACCACCCGCGCAGTCCCTACGCCGCGAGCAAGAGCTTCGCCCACCACCTGACCGTCAACTACCGCGAGTCGTACGGGCTGTTCACGACGACGGGCACGCTCTACAACCACGAGAGTCCGCTGCGCGGGCCAGCCTTCGTGACCCGCAAGATCTCGCGCTCGGTCGCAGAGATCGCCCTGGGGCGACGCGAGTCGATGACCCTCGGCAACCTGGACGTGTGCCGCGACTGGGGCTTCGCCGGCGACTACGTGCGGTCGATGCACCAGATGATGACGCTCGACGAACCGTCGGACTTCATCATCGCCACCGGCGAGTCCCGCCCCCTCTCCTATCTCTTGGAGGTCGCCTTCACCGCGGCCGGGCTCGGCGACCCGGCGCCGTACGTCGAGCGCGACCCGGCGCTGATGCGTCCAGCTGACATCGTCGATCTCTTCGGCGACCCGACCAAGGCGCGCGAACAGCTCGGGTGGGAGCCGACCGTGACCTTCGAGCAGGTCATCCAGCACATGGTGCTGACCGACATACGTCGGCTGGAGAGCGGTGTCGAGGAGCATGTCGACTACCTGCATCCCGTCCGAGTCGACGCTCGCTCCCTGGCCTTCGTGCGGCCCTAGACTTTCGGCGTGGCTACCACTCGATCACTCGCAGGATTCACCGGTCAGGGCTACGACAAGGGCAGGTCTGCGGTCTGGCAGGCCGCGTGGATGCTTGCGTCGAGTCTGATGATCTCGCAGTGGTGGTGTCCGCCTGCGCTACGCGTCAAGCTGCTGCGACTCTTCGGGGCGACCATCGGCACGGGCGTGGTCATCAAGCACCGGGTCCGGATCCACTGGCCCTGGAAGCTCACCATCGGCGACGACTCGTGGATCGGGGAGAACGCCTACATCCTCAACCTCGAGCCCGTGACCATCGGGCACGACGTGTGCATCTCCCAGGAGGCGATGCTGTGCACCGGCAGCCATGACCACCGCTCCCCCACCTTCGAGTTCGACAACGCACCGATCGCCATCGAGGACGGCGCCTGGATCGCCGCCCGCGCAACGGTCCTACGAGGCTGCACCGTGGGGACTCGGGCGATCGTCGGCGCAGGTGCCCTCGTGACCGAGGATGTCGGGGCCGACGCCATCGTGCTGGCGCCGCGCGGCACCACGCTCCAGCGCTGAGGATCGGCCGCGACCCTCGTGCCACCGGCTCGCTCGGACGCCAACGTTCGCAGCACCCGCTCGTTCGGCGCGGCCGGAGCATCCCATCCCGTCTGCCGAACAGGTGTGGCCGCAGTCCCTTCAACAGGATTCGGTTGCCCGTTTGAATTGCTGCGTTTCATGCTGCATTGTTTGCGGCATGGCAATGCTCTCTTCCTCGACTCAACGCAAGAGTTTGCCCCTCTCGGACCGCGACCTACGCGACTTGGACAAGCTCCGCGGATCCGACGCGCACCGGGCCGCCCTGGCCCGCTACACCTCCACCACGATCACCGAGACCAGCAGCGAAGCCGCCATCCTCAACGCCATCTTCGAGGCTGGCATACGCGCTGTCCGCGAGCAGGTCGAGGAGCAGGGCTACGCGCAGATGGCTGCCGAGCGCGACTACGACCAGCGCGCAGTCGCCCGTCGCCGTCGACCGTCGTGGGCTGACGAGTGAGCTGGCCGCTTCTGCGGGGCCAAGTCGTGCAGGTCGACATTCACCTGGACGAGCCGAAACTGGTTGTGATCGTGTCCAACAACCGGCGCAACCGGCAACTGGACAGCGTCCTCGCAGTGCGGCTGACCTCCAGCGCGAAACCTGACATCCCCTCGGTAGTGGAACTCGGCACCTCGGAAGTTTTCCACGGCCGCGCCGTCTGCGACAACGTCATCGAAGTCTTCGAGGATGAAGTCCTCGGCGTGCGCGGCGGGTTGACCGCCGACGCCATCGACAGGATCAACGCAGGCCTGCGAGCCGCGCTCGACCTTGATTGAGGCCCTGTTTCATCCAGGATCACTCGACCCGCTGTCCGGCAGCGAGGCCAGGACCTGGGCCTTGGTGGGCGCGCCTGAAGCGCGGCCCAGCTCGCGACCCTGCGGGTCGAGCACGATCGTGGTCGGCGTGCGCAGGATGTCGAGGCGACGTACGACATCCAGGTGCAGCTCGGCATCGACCTCGATGTGGGCGACGTCGGGGTGTGCCGCGGCCACGTCGGTGAGGATCCGGCGGGTGGAGCGGCAGGGCGCGCAGAAGGCGGAGGAGAACTGCAGCAGCGTGGCCCGCTCCCCCAGGGCGTCGGCCCACGGGGTGTCAGCCAGGAGGCTGGGCTCGCTGGAGGACTTCGGTTGGGCGTTTGCGTCCGTGGCGAGTGGCTTGGTGCCCGTGAAGCGGCCGTCGGTCGCGGCGCGGTAGAGGCCGAAGGCGAGGGCGATCGCGATAGCGGCGATGGCGATCCAGGCTCCGGTGGTCATGGTGGCTTGAACTCTTCTGGTGGTGGGGGCATTCCCAGGGTGGGGGTGGTGGGCGGGTTGCGGGGCTTCGTCGACGCTCGCTGGCGCTCGCTGCTCAGCCTCCGAGCGGCTGTGGTTGCGGGGCTTCGTCGACGCTCGCTGGCGCTCGCTGCTCAGCCTCCGGAGGTGGGCGGTCGGGTTACGGGGCTTCGTCGACGCTCGCTGGCGCTCGCTGCTCAGCCTCCGAGCGGCTGGGGTGCGGGGCTTCGTCGACGCTCGCTGGCGCTCGCTGCTCAGCTTCCGAGCGGCTGGGGTGCGGGGCTTCGTCGACGCTCGCTGGCGCTCGCTGCTCAGCCTCCGAGCGGCGGAGGTTGGTCGGTTAGCCGCCGGCGAAGGGTGGGAGGAACTCGAGGGTGGAGCCGGGTGGGACCAGGACGTCGTCGGGGTCCTCGGAGGAGACCGGGCGGTCGCCGAGGAGGACGGAGCAGGCGTCGAGGACGGTGCGGAGCCGGCCGTCGGGGTGGGCCGCGTCGAGACGGGCCAGCACCTCGCTCAGCGTGATCGGGGCGTCGACGTCGAGGATCTCCGCGTCGGTGCCGGCGGCCGAACGAGCAGACGCCCAATAACGAATCGAGATGATTTGAGTCTCAACCATGAACATTCACTCCCTGTGTCCTCCACGTTTCGGTATTCTTCCCTGCAGATCAACTGGCCGGAGCCCACTGTCGTGTTTCGGTCTCACCCCTGTGGGAGGAGACCACCGCATATGAGCACGCTTCTGCTTCTGACCAGCGCCCTGCAGCCGTCCGCCGAGGTGCTGCCCGGACTGTCCCTGCTGGGTCACCAGGTCAAGATCCTGCCTGCCGAGGGCAGCGCCCTGCTGGAGGCCCCCGACTCCGACCTGCTGCTGGTCGACGGGCGCCAGGACCTCGCCGGCGCTCGCGACCTCTGCCGCCTGATCCGCACCACCGGCACCGACGTGCCCGTCCTGCTCATCGTCACCGAGGGTGGTCTGTCCGTGGTCAGCCACGACTGGGGCATGGACGACGTCGTGTTGCACACGTGCGGTCCCGCCGAGCTCGAGGCCCGCATCAAGCTCTCGATCGGTCGGCTCGGTGCCGCCCGCGACGCCGCCGACCCCGAGGCCCACGTCATCCGCTCCGGCGAGGTCGTGGTCGACGAGGCGACCTACACCGCCAAGATCCACGGGCGTCCGCTCGACCTGACCTTCAAGGAGTTCGAGCTGTTGAAGTTCCTGGCCCAGCACCCGGGCCGGGTCTTCAGCCGCCAGCAGCTGCTGCAGGAGGTCTGGGGCTACGACTACTTCGGCGGCACCCGCACGGTCGACGTGCACGTGCGTCGCCTGCGCGCCAAGCTCGGCCCGGAGAACGAGACGCTCATCGGCACCGTGCGCAACGTCGGCTACCGGTTCGTGCTGCCGGCCAAGGAGAAGGACTCGGCGGCCGACGCGGCTCGGTTGACCGACCGGGAGTCGCAGCGGGTCTGACCTGCCCTCGCACGCCTCAAGCATGAAGCGAGCCTCGAAGCCTGTGGGCTGACCCTCCCGGTCGGCTCACGAGGTCTCGAGGCTCGCTTGCGCTCGTACCTCAACCACCGTTGGTGCGGTGGTTGTCCCGCTCACGGGGCTTCGTCGACGCTCGCTGGCGCTCGCTGCTCAGCCACCGTTAGGGAACCGCTGATCAACACGCGATTCCCTGCGTGACCGGGGCTCGGGCCGGTGAACGTGACCAGGAGCAGCCCGGGGCTGGCTCTCTACCGCCGCTCGGGCCCCTGTTGGGGGCCTTCTGGGCGGCTTCGGGCAGGCTGCCGCTATGCCGTCGCCGGGGTGAGGGCGACGGCACGGGCGCGCATCAGCCAGTTCGCGGAAGCGAACAGCACGTGGAGGTGGTTGAGGTTCTTGGCGATCCCGCGGTAGCGCGTCTTGGAGAAACCGAAGTCACGCTTGACGATCAGGAACGGATGCTCGACCTTCGCGCGGACCGCGGCCTGGCGTGACTGCTCGGCACGGTCGGGCTCGGCCATCACCTTCAGCTTCCCCTTACGCGCCGCAACCCGCCACTCGATCTTCGAGCGGCGCTCATCGCCGGCGATCTCGGGCCGCTTCTGCGCACCCTGATAGCCCGCGTCGACATAGCCGACCTCGTCATCCTCACGCACCAAACGGTGCGCCTCGTCCAGGTCGTGCACGTTCGCCGCGGTCGCGGATACCGAGTGGACGTATCCGGTGCCGGCATCGGTGCCGATGTGGCCCTTCATCCCGAAGTACCACTGGTTGCCCTTCTTCGTCTGGTGCATCTCCGGATCCCGGGTCCCAGAAGCGTTCTTCGTCGAAGACGGGGCCGCGATGATGGTGGCATCGATGATCGACCCGCCCCGCATGATCCAGCCCTCGGCCTCGAAGATCTCGTTCTGGGCGGCGAACAGCTTCTCCCCGAGCTTGTGCTCTTCGAGCAGGTGGCGAAAGTGCAGCAGCGTGGTCGCGTCGGGGACCTGCTCGAGGGCGAAGTCCAAGCCCATGAACCGCCGCATCGCATACGAGTCGTAGATCGCGTCCTCCACGCCCTCATCCGAGAGCGAGAACCACGCCTGCAGCAGATACATCCGCAGCATCGTCTCGACCGGCTTGGCCTTACGGCCACGCTTGCCCGCCCGGTCGGTGTAGTAGTGCGGCTCGATCACCCCGACCCAGACCTGCCACGGGATCGTGGCGTCCATCATCTCCAGGAACCGCTCACGCTTGGAGGTCCGTCGCCGGTTGCCGTACTCGACATCAGTGAAGGAAGGCTGCTCGCTGTTCACGACAGCCATCATTTCGCGCCGGCGGCCACCGCGCACCGCGACACCCCGAACTACCGCAATAGATCAGCGGTTCCCTAGTGTGCTGTCAGGTTGATCCGCCAAGAAATATGGGCGTGGGAGGTTTTTGAGACACTGGCGCCGGGCAGGCAGAGGCCAACAGCCTCTACGCAAGGAGCCGGTGATGGGACGTGCAGGCCGACCGACGGTCGAGATCGAGTTGAGCGACGAGGAGCGTGAGACGCTGCAGCGTTGGGCGCGTCGCCACAAGTCGTCGCAAGCTCTGGCGCTGCGCTCGCGCATCGTGTTGGCGTGCGGTGAGGGTCAGACAAACACCGCGATCGCTGGCGAGCTTGGTTGCAACAAGGTCACCGTCGCCAAGTGGCGCCACCGGTTTGCCGCCGATCGGCTCGAGGGGCTCACCGATGCCCCGCGGCCGGGTGCGGCCCGCACGATCGGCGATGACGTGGTCGAGGCGATCGTGGTCGAGACCCTGGAGAGTGCGCCGAAGGACGCCACCCACTGGTCCACGCGGTCGCTGGCTGCCAAGCACGGCATCAGTCGGCAGACGGTCTCGGAGATCTGGCGGGCGTTCGGGCTCAAGCCCTGGCGCCAGGACGAGTTCAAGATCTCCCCCGACCCTGACCTGGTGGAGAAGATCCGCGACATCGTCGGGCTCTACCTGAATCCGCCGGTCGCGGCGGCGGTCTTCGCGGTCGATGAGAAGCCACAGATCCAGGCCCTCAACCGCTCCGCGCCGACGCTACCGATGCTGCCGACCACGCCGGCGCGCGCTACCCATGACTACGAGCGCAACGGCACCCTGGACCTGTTCGCTGCACTGGAGATCGCCACCGGCAAGGTGATCACCGACCTGCGCCCCTCGCACACCAGCGCCGAGTTCGTGAAGTTCTTGAACAAGATCAACCGTGAGGTCCCCGCCGACCTCGAGGTCCACGTGGTGCTGGACAACCTCTCGACCCACAAGACCCCGCAGGTCCAGCAGTGGCTGCTGCGGCACAAGCGGTTCCACTTCCACTTCACCCCGACCTACGGGTCCTGGATGAACCTGGTCGAGCGCTGGTTCTCCGCGCTGACCACCAAGAAACTGCAACGCTCGGCCCACCGCAGCGTCCGAGCCCTGGCCGCCGACATCCGCGGCTGGGTCGAGACCTGGAACGAAGACCCCCGACCGTTCACCTGGCACAAGTCCGCAGACGACATCCTCCAGCGACTCGCCGGCTACTGCACCGCGATCAACCAAAAGTGACCGCTTCAACCTGACAGCACACTAGGCGCTCGCCCACTGAAGCGCATGACGTGACCTCGCCACGCACTATCAACGGCGACTTCGTAGAAGCCGCTGCTCACGAGCTGGGCCGCTAGGTCGTCGGCCTCGATGAGCCGATGTGGTGAACGGTCAACAAAGTGGATTGCCTCCGCTGCGAGCGTCCTCGTGAGGTCGTAGCCCAGGAGCAGCCCCCCCGGGCGCAGGACACGCCTAGCTTCGTCCAGAGCTGCAGGCCACTCGACGACGTGGTGCAGCATCAGGTTGTTGGTGACGATGTCGAACGATCCATCCTCGAAGGCGAGACGGGTGATGTCGGCTTCGATGACCTCGACGTTGGGGTAGGGCCTCAGTCGCTCGCGAGCCGATCTGACCATCGTCGGATCAAGGTCCGTGACGGTCAGGCGTGCCTCCGGGAAAGCAATCGCCGCGCCTTCGGCCATGGCGCCACTTCCGGCGCCGAGCTCCAAGACCTGCCCTGACAGGGCGTGGCCCTGCAGAGCCCAACGCAGTACGCGACGCCGAGCGAAGATCCGCCACGGCGCGCTCCTGCAAAAACCGCTTTCGAGAGCCGACATGATGGGCATAGTGGCTCCCTCCAAAGGGACAGTCAGCGCGAAGAGCGAAACATGGTAGGTCATGTATCGCGTTTCCTTGGGTGAGGCTACGGTACCCCAGTGGGGTACCGGGCGGGGCGGTGCTGGGTGCGGTTCCGCGAGGCGCCCCTCGCCTCTCGTAGCCGCCTGACACTCTCTGCAAGCAACGCCAAGCCGGCTCCGACCAGGATGCCCTCGAGCAGGCGCGGACCCAGTCGGACCGCCGGCGTGAGGTAGCGCGAAGGGGTCACGGTCACGACTGCCGCAGCAACAGCCTCGGGGGAGAGCTGCTCGATCACTGAGCCGTCTGGTCGGATGGCACCAGTGACGCCGTTGAGTGACGAAACAACAACCGCGCGCTGAGTTTCGATGGCGCGGGCTCGTGTGATCGCGAACTGCTGTTGCGGCTGGCTCGTGCCGGCAAACGTTGCGTTGCTGGTCTGCACGACGATCAGTTCGGCACCGGCGACCACTTGGTCGCGGATAGCTCCTGAGTAAGCGATGTCGAAGCAGATGGCGTTGGCGATCACCATGCCTCCCGCGCTCATAGGCTCCGGGCTGGGCCCGGGCACCATGTCGAAGGGAATGCGATCGAACTGCGAGGAGAGACCGCCGATCAGGTTCCGAGCAGGGATGAACTCTCCGAAGGGGACCGGATGTAGCTTCGTGTATGCCAACGGTTTAGGCCCTTCCGCACTCCAAACGACGCCTTGGTTGTAGCGCGTCCCCGCCGTGGGACCTGCGTTGATGGACCCCACGAGGATTGGTGCCCCTACCTCGCGAGCCGCCGCGGTGATCTGTGCTCGGACGTTGTCGTCATCGGCTGGAGAACCGCCAGCAGCACCTTCGGCCCAGATGACGAGATCTGGACCGAGTGCGTTCGCTGGAAGGCTCCCGCGGATTGCGCGCGTCAGCTCCAGGCTGCTGGAGAGGATCTCGGGTCGATAGGCCAGAACGTCACGTCCGTCGCCAGGTACGCCGCCCTGCACCAGGGCAATCACCTTGCCGCCCCCAACCTCCTCGCTCAAATGATTGTCGGCCCCGGCCCGCGTGCGTCCGAGAGTCGACAGCGCGATCAACACCACTAGGCCGACTACTCCGGCACTCGCCCACGCGGCCTTCGAGCGACCTGCGACCAAGTGCGCGCCAGCCGCTGCGACGAGGGCGACCAGCAAAGAGGTGCCCGTGACGCCGACGTAGGGCAAGGCCGCTTCTAAGGGCGTGTCGAGCGCCGCGACTCCCAGCTGTCCCCAAGGCAAGCCGCCGAACGGCCACGACTGCCTGAATATCTCGAATGCAGTCCAGATGAACGCAGTTGCCACGGGCCAGAGCACCTGCCTGCGGCACAGGTAGGCACCAACGAACCCCAGCGCGAACCAGAGGCTCTCCGCGAGAGTCAGCGCGACCCAGGCCACCACTCCGATGGAGTCGACCAGCCACCACAGGTGCGTGCCGAGGAAGGCAACGCCGAAGACAAACCCATCTAGCGCCGCCACCCGAGCGCGAGGGAGGTGCCAGACACGAGAAAAGAAGATGGCCAAGGAAAGCGGCGCCAGTAGGCCCCAGCCGACCGGGTCGAACGCCAGCGCAAGACCCACGCCGCAGGCGAGACTGAGAAGTCGCCCCGGAAATGAGCGCGCAGCCGACGACCTGAGGCGTAGCGTTCGGAAGGCTGACGGCGAGGCAGTGAGAAGTCCGACGGATTGCATACTATGCGACATAGTAAAGCAACTGGCCAACAACGCTCGATCCAAGCGACGGTCGTTAGATCGGCCCTCAGAGGTGCGGCGCCAGCAATGACCCAATGCCCTCGCGGGACAACGGCAAATCTCCTAGGCTTGCTCGTAGCCCATCGGTCATCCAAGCAGTAGGGAGAGTGGCGCATGCCGGTCGAGGATCGACGCCCACGCGGGCAAGGCAGCGGCGAGCGCTATGGCTCGCTTGCGGCAGCGCCGACGATCATGGCCTGGACTCCTCGGGATCGCTATTGGCCGGCAACGGTCCTTGCCGTTGTCGGCCTCGGGGTGGCTGCCGCGATGGCGCTGTTTGGGCTTCCGGGCGTGGACCTTCATCCGATCACTCATCGCTGGGGGATCATGGATCCGCTGTGTGGCGGAACTCGCGCCGCGAGGTACACGATGGTTGGCGATCTGGGTCAAGCTTGGCGCTACAACCCGCTGGGGATCGTGGTGGTCATGGGCGCGGCGCTTGCAATCGTGCGTGCCGGCTACGGGGCGGCAACGCACCGCTGGTTGACGCTGCAGTGGTCCGTGCTGCCGTTACGCACCAAGCGTCTCGTGTTCGCACTGGGGGTGCTGGCAGTGGTGGCCCTTGAGATCAGGCAGCAAGGCCGCGCGGAACTGCTCATGGCTGGCACTGGACTCTGAACCGGCCACTAGTTGAACGATGTTGATGCACCTTCGTGTCGGGAAAAGGCCACCTGCTGCAGGTCATCTGGGGAGTCTTCCCACGCGGGCGAGCATCAGGCCCTCGGGAGCCGGACGGTGAAGCGGGTCGGTCCCTCGCGCCTGGTCAGCTCCACGTTGCCGCCGCACGACCGGGCGACCCGACGCGCCAGGGCCAGGCCGAGGCCGGCTCCGGATCCGCCGCCGCTGGTGGTGCCGGCCTCGAAGATGCGCTCGGGGTCTGCTTGGACGCCGGGACCGTCGTCCTCGACCGTCAGCTCCACCCCGGCAGTCATCGACGACGGCACCACGATCCGCACCGACGAGGTCGCGAACCGCACAGCGTTGGCCACGACCGGTGCCAACGCTCGAACGGCGAGGGCGTGCGGGAGTCCCAGGCGGAGATCCGGCAGGTCGACGTCCACCGTGATCGCCGTCGGGGTGGGCGTGGCCTGCACGGTCTCGTTCACGACGCCGGCGAGTGACGACACCGCCGACTCTGCGACATTGCGGTCGGAGCGCGCGAGCTCGAGGAGGGTGGCGATCGTGCCCGTCATCCGGTGGGCGGCCACGGAGATCTGCTCGAGATCCTCCCGCGCGGACGTCGGGAGGTCGTCACCCATGAGCGCCAGGTCGGCGGTGCCCTGGATGGTGGTCAATGGGGTCCGCAGCTCGTGTGCCAGCTCGGAGGTGAGTCGCTGCTCGGACCGGATGGCCGCGGAGACCTTGTCGAGCAACGTGTCCAACGTGCCGGCGAGCGCCGTCAGCTCGTTGCGAGGAGGCCCCAGGGCGAAGCGACGCGTCAGGTCGTGCTCGCTCCAGTCGGCGGCGGTGCTGGCCAGAACGGCTACCGGTTGGAGCGCGCGTTTGGTGACCCAGGCGGCGAGAGCTGCCGCGGCGCCCGTCGCGAAGGCTCCCGTGATCAGGCTGACGAGCAAGGCGTAGAACTCGGCATCCTCGTATGGTTGGAGGAGCTCGTCGACGATCACCACTCCGCGGGCTCCGCCGGCGGTCGCGAAGGGCAGCGCCAGCACCCGTCGGTCGTCGCCGACGTTGCGCAGCTGGGTGGTGGTGGTGGCGCTCAGGACGGCGTAGGTGTCGGCCAGCTCTTTCGGGACGATCCCGGCGACCAGGGTGCCGTCGGCGGCGTACACGACGACTCCGCGGTCCAGGTCCGCCTGCGGCACGGACAGCGCTCCCTGGCCGGGCTCGCTCGTGGTCGACCCGGCGACGGCGTCGGCCCGGTCCTCCAGGACGCGGTCGACGTCCCGGCTGGTCTGGGCGGCCAGGATCAGTTGCACGAC
>Ga0208017_100107_pt1 | contig 15969 bp, 23 predicted proteins | sample 30_taG_FD_184104 | JGI IMG/M metagenome (GOLD analysis project Ga0208017, IMG submission 184104) | Marine viral communities from Cariaco Basin, Caribbean Sea - 30_WHOI_OMZ (SPAdes) (version 2) | ecosystem: Environmental > Aquatic > Marine > Oceanic | place: Caribbean Sea: Cariaco Basin... | reverse complement strand
TTATGGATTTAAACGCGCTACTGGTATAAATTTTACTTGCGTGCTGCGTTCCCAGAGGCTGCGCAACCTACATTTAAAAACAGCATCCCAGTAGCGCTATGACATTTTTAGAGTGTATCGACTATAGCGAGTAAACACAAGCGAGCAGATGACTGCTTTAGCTATCGTATAGCATTACCATGCCATCAGTCATTTTTTGGTTTTAGCGCCGCACTGATATCGGCCAATAGCGGCGGAATATCATGCTTATCAGCCATCACCTCTAGCATCACCAGCTTATCGGTGGTAGCAGCCGCTTGCTTGAGCGCGGCTTTTAGCTCACCTGCCGTGGTGACTTTGAGCAGTAAGCTGTTGTCTTCGGTAGCACCAAAGGCTTTTGGCATCATCTGCCAGTCACAACGAGGGATATCATTGTAGTGCTGGTTTTCGCCATGGATAGCGCGTTCAACGGTATAGCCATCATTATTGATCAGCACAATCACCGGATTGATACGCTCTTGAATCATGACAGCGATTTCTTGTACCGTCAGTAAGGCCGAACCATCACCGATGAGCAGCACGCTACGCTTATTTGGCGAAGCAATGGCAGCGCCTAGGCTGGCCGGCAGCGTATAACCAATGGATCCCCACATCGGCTGGCCATAAGAAGTCACTCCTTCTGGCAAGCGCACATCACTGATGCCAAAATACGAGGTGCCTTGATCCGAAAACACCAGATTATTATGATCTAAATGATCAGCGATGATATGCCACAGATCGTCTTGACGAATAGCCTCATCATCTTTGCCGTTTTGCTCATGCGGTGTCATCTCTTTACAAAATGGCTTGGGTACAACTTCGATACCAGAAGTCATCACTTCATGCAGCACTTGCAACGAGTCCTTTAGCGCAATCGGAGCAAAGTTGCGACCACTGATAGACGCCCGCTCATAGTGCAAGTCGACCACTGTTTTTTGATCGATATTTTGGCTAAATCCTGCCGTCGTCGTATCAGTATATTGCACGCCAATTTTAATCAAACACTCACAGTTTTCTACGGCGTCCTTTACCACAGGACGTGAGGCGACACCAGCATAAGTACCCGCCCAGCGCTCGCTGTTTTCATCAAGCAGTGTTTTACCCCATGACAGCGTAGTATAAGGAATCTCGGTCTCAGCGATTAACGCTTTTAGCTGGTTTTGTAACCCCAAACGATGCACCATCAAATCTGCCATCAGCGTGGTGGTCTTGTTGGGCAAAAACTCGGTGAGCGCTTGCTTGAAGTCTGCCAGCGCCGCTTGACTGGTGATGTCTTCTTGACTGTCATCGAGCTTGGTCGTCGGCGGATAAATCGGCATTTTTGCCACATCTGGCGACAACAGAAGATAGCCTGGGCGGTGTTTTTTGAGGATCACGCGGATCACACGGTCGATCTCTGAGGCGGCGTTTTCTGGCGTAATCTGTGCCCGTGCGACAGTCACAGGCTCTACCATCTTGATAAAGTGATTGAATACCCCGTCTCCAAGCGTATGATGAATACGGCGTTTGGCATCTTGCAGCGCTGTGCTCGGCGCACCTACGACGTGCAGCACTGGCGCATACTCGGCAAAAGAGCCTGCCGTGGCATTTATCGCTGATAACTCACCCACCCCAAAGGTCGTCACCATGGCCGCAAAACCACGCTCACGTGCGTAGCCATCAGCGGCATAACCTGCGTTTAGCTCATTGGTGTTGCCGACCCAGCGCAGCTTGTCAGAGGCGATGATATTGTCTAAAAACGTGAGGTTAAAATCTCCTGGTACACCGAATATATCACTTGCACCCGCCTCTGCGATGCGATCAAACAAATAATCTGCGATGGTATATTGTTGACTCATTTCCTTATCCTTATGACCTGTCATTATAAGTATGTATGATTGGTAGGTATCTATGATGATAACCATCATAAAAACAAACTATAAAATGCATCCCAGCTTATTTTTCAATGCAAAGCTTTTGGAATGCATATTATAAGAAACCGTTATAACATACATTTATGAGCAGATGACATACCTGTCTTGCTAACTTTTACTTTTTTTCGTCAAGGGTGTTGACACCTCAAAAAAACTGCGTATAATACGCCTTCATCATCTGATGATAGTTAATCAAACGATGAATCAGCGGGATTAGCTCAGTGGTAGAGCACAACCTTGCCAAGGTTGGGGTCGAGAGTTCGAATCTCTTATCCCGCTCCAAATATTTAAAAAGCCTCACTTAATAGTGAGGCTTTTTTTTGTCCATTTTTCGGGGCTTGTAGAATATTTTTTCGAATATTTATTTTCTTATAGTTAAGTTTATCTACTCAATTAAAAAGCTCATTTTCGGTGCGGTGCCCATTTGGTGCCCAAACCGTGCCCTGCCCTAAAACTGCAAATACCGAATTGACCCCAACCTATTTATATCATCAAAATTAATGACACTTAACTCAGTAGGTTGAGTGTCATCTTAACCTTGACCCCAACCTCATTTTGTAAAAACTACAATATTAAACTGTTGGATTTATAGCGCACGAATACAAGGCTATTTATGGAATAGTTCCTCCAATCCCATTATGAACCGCCTCGGAATTGTCGGAGACTCAACGCTCCAAGAGAATACGACAATGCAAAGACAAACCTACACTCCTGAGATTAAAGAACGCGCTGTCCGTATGCTGATCGAAGCAGCAAACGACTATCCCTCCATCTGGTCAGCGATTCAAGCCATTGCCCCAAAGATAGGTTGCACGCCTGAAACCCTACGCTCATGACACAAGAAGCACATTGATAAAACCATTCCTACAAATATTCAAGATCAAAGCCAAGCCGAGCGTATCAAAGAGCTTGAACGTGAGAACAGAGAACTCAAACAGACCAATGAGATTATAAGGAAAGTAGCTGGACTTGAAGCCCAGGCGGAGAAGGGCCGTCCACCCAAGTAATGGTTGATTTTATTGACGATCACAAACAACAGTATGGAGTCGAGCCAATCTGTAGAGTATTACCGATTGCTCCATCAACCCATTATCGGGCTAAAGACTTAGAGGACTGTCCTGAAAAGCGTTCACAACGTAGTCAGCATGACGACTATTATATCAGTGAAATCAAACGTATTTGGCAAGATAGTAAATGCCTTTATGGGGCTCGTAAAGTCTGGCAGCAGATGAAATCCAAAGGTATACATGCTGCACGCTGCACTGTAGAGCAGTTAATGCTCAGCATGGCATGCAGGGTATTTGGCGGGGTAAAGGTAAGATAACGACTAAGTCTCGTGATGATCAACAGCGAGCTGATGATTTAGTCAATCGTAACTTTACTGCCCATCGCCCGAACCAGCTATGGGTTGCAGATTTTACTTACGTTAAAACATTGAGTGGCTGGGTATATACCGCCTTCATCATGGACGTGTTTGCCTGCTGTATTGTTGGCTGAAACGGTCAATGGGCTTTATAAGTCTGAGGTGATTGATTATTTAAAACAGCAGTGGCAAGGCGTGAATGACGTTGAATTAGCAACCCTAGAATGGGTCGGTTAGTTTGACAAAACCCGTTTGCATAGCACGATTGGATATGTGTCACCCTTTGAGTTTGAAAAGCGGTATTATGATAGTCTTAATCTGTTGAGCATTGCTGCTTAACTTAAATAAATAGTCTTCGATATAGTCAGGGCGGTTCATCAAACAAAGTAGCCCAACTTGAATAAAAAGCCTCTGACAAACCTCACAGGGTTGAAGTGCTGCCTTTCATTCAAAATTTCAGGCAGCACCCTCATACATTTAAGCGTCGATATTACCTGGTAGTTTACTAGCCAAAACATCTACTTTTTCAATAGACGGTGGCTCTGAAAATAGCTCATCGGCCTGATCCATCAAAGCAGCTGCAACCTTGCCAGATAAATGTGCTTGACGGCCCGCCTCATCAGGAAATGCATCAAAAATACCAAATGTTGTAGGTCCAAGACGTAGGCCAAACCACGCAACTGTCGCAGGTTCTTCCATTACAATAGGTAAACCGCCTTTAAGGAAAGCTTCCACTTCGTCTTCTTTGCCCGGTTTAGCTTCAAGACGGACATATAAAGCTGTTTTAAGCATGACTAAAACTCCATAATTATTAGAATTAAAACTGATTCTGACATTTCTAATATATGCATGTCAGACAGTTTTGTTGTATAAAAGTTAAAAAAATTTCCCATAGCTGAGCCAAAATCTGGGTTTTTATTTCGACATAATGCTATTGTTGCAGAATTGCACCACATTCCATATTGTCTTCTAACGCTTTTTCAATCGCTTGCGTCTGACCTTTGATCTTTCTGACACGTAGAAGAATCTTTTTTTTGTCTTCAACCTGATTAGGCATAAGACCTCCTTATTTGCTAGCATTAATACTATAGTACCCATAGTATAAAAAAAGCAATATTTTTTATAAATCGAAAATCAAAAATATCTTTAGCGAAAATTTTCTATCCCTGTTTTTAGTTTTTTTTAAATTAATATCATAGAGCTTATGCGAAAGTCACAAAAAAAATGGGACTTTTAGCTCCCATTTTTTTATTTTGGCTCATGTTCTTTGTAATGCTGTGACCTTTTAGAATTATGTTTCAAATTTTAGCCACTTTGTAGATATTTTGAACATTTCAAGCCTTGAAAATACTACCGATAGTTTAGATTAAACTGCCTTTACAGACTGTACTAGAATATTTTTAGTGAGCGGATGATATTTATTATTCATTATTTAGGAATTATTAAATCCTATAAATATCATTTATTGGATTAATTTACTTTGGTATTGTGCATGTCATCCCCCAGTTAAAAATAAGGAACAACTATGAATAAGATGATGAATGCGCTTATCCTAGAAAATTTTGGTGATCATGAATTTAAGCGTGTAGAACTCCCTATACCTCAACCAGAGGCTGGGCAAGTTCTAGTACGTATTCATGCGAGTGGTGTAAACCCTATTGATTATAAAATTCGTCTTGGTGAAGCACCATATGCTATGCCAGAGCTTCCTGCCGTGTTGGGAACGGATATGGCTGGGGTTGTAACTGCTGTTGGTGAAGGTGTCACCCACTTCAACGTCGGAGATGAAGTTTACGGTCTGATTGGTGGCGTTCGTGGTCTTCAAGGATCTTTAGCAGAATATGTTGTAGCAGATGCTGATCTGATCGCATTAAAGCCACGGAATATCTCTATGCGCGAGGCAGCAGTACTACCATTGACGTTCCTCACCGCTTGGGAAGGTTTAGTGGATAATGCGAAGGTCCAACCAGGGCAAACTGTACTGGTTCAAGGTGGTGCTGGCGGCGTTGGTTATATGGTGGTTCAGCTTGCAAAAGCACTTGATGCAAATGTTTGGGCGACTGCTCGTACCGCTGATCAATCACTGATTTCAGAACTCGGTGCAACACCTCTCGATTACACAACAGCATCTTCCGATGACATTATTGCTGCAAGCCCTGAGGGTCAAGGTTTTAACATTGTTTATGACACTGTGGGTGGTCCAGTACTCGAAGCTTCACTTTCCATGACGACTCACTATGGCCACATCACCAGCTGTGCTGCATTTGGCAATCATAATTTAGCGAATTCATCTCTACGGTGTGCCACACTGTCTGGCGTATTCGTCCTAATGCCGACGTTAACAGGCAATCGCCGTTCTCATCATGGTGATGTCCTTAAGATCGCGACTCGTCTCGTTGAGGAAGGTAAACTGCGTCCTATTGTTGATCCTCGTCATTTTACTCTAGACCAAGCGATTGAGGCTCATGATGCTGTTCAAGATCGCTCTGCCAATATTAAGGTAGTTATTGATGTCATTTAACGCACTTCAGGCCAAGACTTGGCGCTTCAATGGTATTGGAGATACAGATGTTCTGACATTAGAAACACTTCCTGTTGCTTTACCAGCCGCAGGAGAAGTTCTAATACAGATGAAAACGATCGGACTCAACCGGGCTGATGTAATGTTTCGGCGTGGTACTTATATTCAAAAGGCAGTATTCCCTTCTCGTCTGGGATATGAGGGAGCAGGCATAGTTCTTGCGGTAGGTGAAGGTGTACGCCAATTTTCTCCAGGAGATGCAGTATCGATTCTTCCGACTGATAATCTAGCCAAATATGGGACATATGCGGACAAGCTTCTGATTCCAGAAACTTTTTTAGTTCACAAACCCGATAGTTTAAGCTGGGAAGAAGCTTCTTCAATCTGGATGCAGTATTTGACGGCTTGGGGTGGTGTAATCCATGCTGGTGGATTATCGAAAGGAAAAACGATCTTGATCACAGCAGCTTCAAGTAGCGTAGGACTAGCTGCGATACAGATAGCTGAAGCAGCGGGTGCCAAGGTCATTGCAAGTACACAGACGATAGAGAAAAAGCAACGTTTACTGGATCTTGGTGTTAAAGATGTTATAGCCAGTGAAGACGAACCAGATTTGTATGAGGCGCTTGTTTTACGTTTAGGTGGAGAACATCTTGATGTCGCCTTCGATGCTGTAGGAGGGCCGCATATTGAACAGATTGCAAAAGCGATGTCTGTGGGAGGAACTATGGTTATGCATGGTGCGCTTAGCCCGGAGATCACACCATTTCCCCTTAAAATTGCATTACGCAAGAGCTTAACCATGCGAGGTTTTTTGTTCCTTGAGGTTCTCCATGACCCTGTTCTAAGGGAGCAAGCCAGACGATTTATTCTGAGCAGTATAGGTGCAGGATATCTTCGTCCAGTGATCGACCGTTGCTTTAACTTTGAGGACATGCATGACGCTCAGCGCTATCTTGAATCAAATCAGCAAATAGGAAAAATCGTAGTTACTCTAGGGCGTGTTGAACATTCGCAAATAGGCACTGCTGATCGCTAAAATTGTTCCAGACAAGGCACAAAGCGACGATAATGCAGATGCCTTAGCGAGATTTGTAACGCAGTATGGGGCAATTTTAGCATCAGCCCCAACGATAAAAGCAGGGGACAGGACTCTTTTTTGCCGCTTCATCGTTAAAAATAAGCGCTTAGAATGACTAAACTTATTATTTTTAACATCGAATCGCCTAAAAAATAGTCGCTGTCAGTGCCATGGTCGAATGTTCAACACGCCCTAGATACATGATGGTCTTATCTGATTCAGGTTTCTATATGGCCCAGCACTTCCACTAAGTAATCAAACAATGCTCGGATTCGCAAAGGTGTCGGGCCCCGCTGTGGACGATATAAATACAGGCGCCAAACGGGAGAGGTTTCCTCATGAAGTACATGAATGAGCTTACCACTCCTAAGCCACGGCAAAACGAGAAATCCAGGCATGTGTCCGAATCCAACGCCAGCGAGAATAGCTTGAAATTCAGCTTCTAGATCATCTGTAATAAAACGAGGCTTTGATGGCGTGAAGCTTCGACTTTCGGTGAATGTCCATGGCCAGTAACGCCCTGTTTTATGATCGAATAGTGCTGTTAGAGGGTATTTATCAAGGTCAATAATTTTTTTGGGCATTCCAACCTTATCAATCAACTCTGGCGTACCCACAGAATAAAATTTCACTTTAGCCAATTCCCTTGCCACATATCGATTGTCCGGCAAAAATCCAAATCTGATCCCGATATCTATCCGCTCATCGATCACATCCGAGTGTGAATCTGTTAGCACACAATCCACGACAATATCTGGATAACGTGTGGCAAATTCTGCTAGTGCAGGTACTACCACTTTACGCCCTAACACAGACGACACAGTAAGACGGACAGTCCCACGCATTTCATCTCGTTTTTCCTTGGTGTCTTTTACAAGCAAAGCATCAATCGATTCCACCGCAAGACGTGCTTGCTTTGCCAGACGCTCACCATCAGCGGTAATTTTAATTTGTCGAGTACTCCTGTAAAACAGAATCTCACCGCGCTGCTCTTCTAGCTCTTTTATTGCCCGTGTCACTACCTGAGGGGAAATACCCAGCTGAGTTGCTGCCTCTTTAAAATTTCGAGACTCTGCTGCGACACAAAAGATACGCATCATTTCCAATTTGTTCTGCATGTCAATCCTGTGTTATGGTAATTATTCCGTAAATAGGAATTCTGAAAGATAATATTATTCATTTATTATACCTAACAAGGCTGTAATAATTCACCCATCAAATATGATTGACAGATAGGTTGAAGGTTACTTGTATGAATAATATAGAAAATAAAGTTATTGTTATCACTGGTGCAAGTAGTGGTTTAGGTGAAGCTACTGCTCGCTTACTTGCTAAAAAAGGTGCAAAGGTTGTCATTGGTGCTAGACGTACTGAAAAATTAGAGGCTATTGTTCAAGACATTCGTGCTGAAGGTGGTCAAGCTGAATTTATTGGTGTGGATGTAACCAAGCCAAATGAAGTGCAAGCACTTATTGAAAAGGCATTAAGCGCATTTGGTCAAATCGATGTATTGGTAAACAATGCTGGATTGATGTCTATTGCACCATTAAGTGAGCTAAAAGTTGATGAATGGGATCGTATGATCGACATTAATATTAAAGGTGTTCTTTATGGAATAGCAGCTACCCTACCTGTTTTCCAAAAACAAAACTTTGGACACTTTATTAATTTATCATCTGTTGCAGGGGTAAAAGTATTTAGTCCAGGAGGTACTGTTTATAGCGGTACTAAGTTTGCTGTAAGAGCCATCTCTGACGGCCTTCGTCATGAAGTTGGGGAAACAATTAGAACGACTACTATTGAGCCTGGTGCAATTGAGTCAGAACTAAAATTCGGTTCTTCTCATAAAGAAAGTTCAGAGTTTGTTACTGATTTCTACAAGCAAGCCATACCAGCTAACTCAGTCGCTCGAGCAATTGCTTATGCAATTGAACAGCCTGCGGATGTAGATATTAATGAAATTGTTTTGCGTCCAACGAGCCAAGAGTTTTAATGATTGAATAATATAAAATGGGAGCACTTCGCTCCCATTTTTACTCTATTTTTTTAAAGCTGAGGACAAATCTATGAAAGCCGTATCGTATGTTATCAATAACCATGATGATTTTAAAAATTCATTGGTAGATATTGAAAAAGCGAAGCCTACGCTTAAGGAGCGTGATGTACTGGTAAAAGTTCAGACAATCTCTGTGAATCCAGTTGATACCAAAGTGAGAAAAAATTCGTCTGAAGCAAACGATCGTATTTTAGGTTGGGATGCCGTTGGGGAAATTATTGAAATTGGCTCAAAAGTTACCTCGTTTAAAGTAGGAGATTCTGTTTGGTATGCTGGCGATTTAACCCGAGATGGTAGTAATGCTGAGTATCAAGCAGTCGATGAACGAATTATCAGTCTTAAACCAACTACAGTATCTAATGCAGAAGCAGCAGCATTGCCATTAACTGCAATAACGGCATGGGAAATGCTGTTTGATCGGCTTCAAATTTCAGAAACAGAAGTTGGCAGTATTTTAATTATTGGTGGTGCAGGTGGTGTAGGATCAATCGCTATCCAACTTTTAAAAGCAAAAACAAATCTGACCGTTATAGCAACAGCGTCACGTGAAGAAACGAAATCTTGGGTGGAATCACTTGGTGCCGACCATGTCATTGATCATAGCAAAGATTTAAATGCACAAATCGAGACACTAGGTATTGCAAAACCAAAATACGTATTCTCTACCAATCATACAGAAACATATATCGAGCAAATAGTTTCTCTGATTGCACCACAAGGCAAGCTTGGATTAATCGATGATCCACAAACCTTTGATATTATGCCGTTTAAGACTAAATCTATTTCTATCCATTGGGAGTTGATGTTCACCCGTTCAATGTATGAAACCGATGATATTGAAAAGCAAGGTGATCTATTGCAACAGGTTGCCCAATTAGTTGACCAGCAAAAAATTAGAAGTACCCTCAACCAAAATCTAGGCAAAATTAACGCTGCAAACTTGGAGAAGGCGCATAAGTTGCTTGAATCAGGCAAGTCAAAAGGCAAAATTGTACTAGAAAACTTCTAGAGCGTGTCCCTAATTCAAGCGTTTATGACTAAATGGGCTAAAAATGGCTAAATCTTTGGCAAACGGTGTCAAATAGCTGACCAATATCTTGATATTACCTGCGCTATTTTTCTTGTTTGCCTTTAATTTATCTCATTTTTATCACCATTTTTAAAATAGGGACAAGCCCTAAAACAAATTCAAGGTGAAATAATGACTATTTCAATAATTGCGAACTTTAAGGCAAAATCAGATCAAAAAGAGACGTTAGAAGCGCTTTTAAAAAGTGTAATAGAGCCTACGCTTCAAGAAGAAGGATGCTTGAAATATGAGCTTTATATTAGCGAAAATGACTCGAGTAGATATTTCTTCTTAGAAGAATGGCGTAGCAGGGAGAATTTAGATATCCATATGGCCACTGATTATATTCAAAGTTTATTTGGTAATATCCAATCGCTCATTGAATCAAGTGATATTGTAGAAATCAAAAAAATATAGCTGTATTCGGACATTATGATGAAGTATTCTTCAAAATAACATAGAGACTTAGAAGAGAGCTTCCCAAACTTTGTGTAACTGCTTATATTCCACTAACCGGAGAATAAGCAATGACGACTCAATCTGACATTAAGAAACTGGCCGAGCAAATAGCCAGCAGTATGAGCAGCTTCGATGATATCAAAGACTTCCAGAAGCAGCTCATGCAATCTTTTATCGACACTGCCTTAGAGGCTGAGATGGAAGATCATCTCGGCTATTCCAAGCATGAGAAAGCCGATAAACCTAATAAGCGTAACGGGCACACTAAAAAAACCATCCGCAGTGACACAGGCGATCTTGAGATATCTACCCCCCCAGAGACCGCAATAGCAGTTTTGAGCCTATGCTGGTCAGTAAGCATCAAACTCTTTGTCTTTCATTAAAGATTTAACGCTAGCCATGTCATGCTGTTGCCCTTTCAATAAAGTAAAATCAACAAGGTTGCCTCATGCATCAACCATTGCCATGATTTTAGTGGTCATACCGCCTCTTGATTTGCCAATTGCCTGATAACAAGCCCCCCTTTTGCGCCTTGTCCATGACGATGTACCTTAACAAGAGTGCCATCAATCATGGTATACTCTAAATCTGAGTCATTCAGAGCATCAAATAGCTTGCTGAATCTATCGCTTTTTACCCATCGACGTTAGCGCTTATAAACACTGTTCCAGTTACCAAATTCAGGGGGTAAATCTCGCCACGGACTACCTGTACGGACAATCCATAGAACAGCTTCGATAAATAGTCGATTATTTACGGCTGTTCTATCAACATCGGTCTCTTTACCTGCACAATATGGTTCTATCTTTGCCCACTGGGCAGCACTTAGTGTTAATCTAGTCATGACACTATGATTATCAATTATTCTCTATATGTCAACAAACCCTAGTAAGTATATTTATTACTATCCTAAAAAAGCTTGGGGTTCACACTCTCAGCAACCAGCACCTATAGTTGATACCCAATCTTTAATTGATCAAGGACTAAACTCCCATGACTCTACCTCGATTCGATAGTGTAAAGAAAACGGTTAGTGGGATTGTACTTCTACTGCTAATCACATCTGCCAGCACCCAGGCAGAAATACACGATAATCAATTGAAATCAAGTGAAGTGATTGATGTTCAATACTTAATAAGCGAATCTACGTTGAACTGTTCTTTTAACGTCTCAAGTGGAGAACTAATAAGCTTTTATAAGAATCTTTTGGAAAATTCATCAATAAAGCAAAGAAGTAGCCAGTTTATCATTGGAAATAGATATAAAGTAAAAAATGTAAAATCAATAAATAGTACATTTAAGAAAACGAAAAATGAAATATCTAAAAATATGGATACCGATTTCAATAAATTCGGTGTGAGAGTACTTAGGATTTCTAGTTTTTCTCAAAATGGAAATAGTGAAAATTTTGGATATTATATTGTTTTAAAAGGTAATCCTTCAATCAATAAGAGTATTTTACAGAAGCATAATATAGAATTAACCTATTCAACTATAGAAGAGACAATTGGCGGAAACACACGGGTTCGATGTATTTTAGTCGGTTAATATAGTAACCTGACCACAAAAATGTTATAAAACAAATCAACTAAACGATTACCACTATAAACAACTAAGACTTACTCCCTAGATTACCGCAAACAAGTTTTAAAAAGCTTAGATGAGGGCATGACCTTTGCCGAAGCTGCTGTTTTCTATGATATCAGTCCAACGACTATCCAGAAGTGGAAAAAGCGTCTTCATAGTAAAACCACCCGATATATTAAGCCCTATAAAATACCAGATGATGTGCTACTTAATGATGTGAAAGAACATCCTGATGATTACCAGTATGAGCGAGCACGTCGTTTGAACTGTAGTAAAACAGGCATTCATCATGCCCTAAAGCGCCTAGGCATCAGTCAAAAAAAAGACTTTAGAACATCCAAAAGCCTGTCCGATCAAAAGAGCGATATACCACAGTAAGCTTAATAGCTTTAGGCAGCAAGGCTATCCCATCGTTTATATGGATGAAAGTGGCTTTGAGGCTGAAACCATTCGTTCTCATGGTTACGCGCCTATTGGTAAGCCTTGTATCGATAGCTACAACTGGCAAGGTAAAAAGCGAACCAACGTTAACGGTGCTCTGTATAACAAGATGCTGTTTGCCCTATGAACCGCCCCGGGATTGTCGGAGACTCAACGCTCCAAGAGAATACGACAATGAAAACACGAAACTATACCCCTGAAATGAAAGAGCGAGCAGTCCGTATGCTAGTTGAAGCTAAAGACGACTACCCATCCACATGGTCAGCCATCAAAGCCATAGCACCAAAGATAGGTTGCACGCCTGAGACCCTACGATCATGGCATAAAAAGCACATTGATAAAACCATTCCTGCAAAGATTCAAGCTCAAAGCCAAGCCGAGCGCATCAAAGAGCTTGAACGTGAGAACAAAGAATTAAAACAAGCCAATGAGATCATAAGGAAAGCAGCCGCTTTTTTCGCCCAGGCGGAAATAGGCCGCAAACCTTAGTGATGGTTCAATTCATCGACGAGAATAAATCTATTTATGGCATTCCAGCTATTTGTAGAGTCTTGCCGATTGCCCCATCCACATACTATCGTACCAAAGACTTAAACGACAATCCGGAGAAGCGTTCACAGCGTAGTCAGCATGACGATTTCTATCTAAATGAAATCAAACGTATTTGGAAGGACAGCAAATGCCGTTATGGTACTCGTAAAGTCTGGCAACAGTTGAAAGCAGAGGGTATACATCCTGCACGCTGCACTGTAGAGCGTTTAATGCGTCAGCATGGCATGCAGGGTATTTGGCGAGGTAAAGGTAAGATAACGACTAAGTCTCGTGACGATCAAAAGCGTGCTGATGATTTGGTTAATCGTAACTTTAATGCCCATCGCCCTAACCAACTATGGGTTGCTGATTTTACCTATATAAAGACACTGAGTGGCTGGGTCTATACCGCTTTTATTATTGACGTGTTTGCCCGTAGCATTGTCGGTTGGAAAGTATCTAATCGCATGAACACCGATATGGTTATGGCTGCGCTAAATCAGGCGATAGCAGACAGGAACAACCCTAAGGATGTCATTCATCACAGCGATCGAGGGGTTCAGTACTTATCCATTCGCTATACTGACAAAATGTGTGACTCTGGTATCATCGCTTCTGTCGGCACGACTGGTGATTCATACGATAATGCGTTGGCTGAAACGGTTAACGGACTTTATAAAACGGAGGTGATTGAATATTTAAAACAGCAGTGGCAAGGTGTGAGTGATGTTGAATTAGCAACCCTTGAATGGGTCGATTGGTTTAACAAAACACGTTTGCATAGTACGATTGGTTATGTGTCGCCTTTTGAGTTTGAGAGACGATACTATGATAGTCTTAGTGAGTCAGACAAAGCGGCCTGACTCAAGTAATCCACTCTCCGATATAATCGGGGCGGTTCACTAGATTACTTTGAGACAAACATCAACAGCATCGTCTTCTATCACTGGTGCAAACACAAGCTAATCCCAACTCTTAAAACCAAATGCGTGATTGTGATGGATAACGCCAGATTTCATAAACGAGTACAAAAGCTGCTTAATAGACACGGCCATCGCCTTTTATTTTTACCACCCTACAGCCCTGATCTAAATCCTATGGAGAAGAAGTGGGCACAAGCTAAATTTCTACGCCAAGGATGGATGGAAAATAATCTGCCTAAACTATTTCATTATATGGGCTGTATCGATTTTATATTAAACTGACTATATAAGTAGTACGTAGCCTCATTCGAGCCTTGGCTTCGAGACAAAAAATATTTTCCATTAATTTTTTCAGGACTAAATGTTTTGCAAGATTTATCTTCATTACATTTTTTACTAGAAAAGTAGACGCCTGTTTCAATACTATTATTCTTATCTGAGTATGATTGAATGCTATTTGACTCTAATTTTGAGTTCGTGTCATTGCTATTATGTGAATCAATCACAGGAAGCTGAACAGTATAGTCGACTCTAAATAAAACAGATACATTATATATCAACGTGGAACTGGTATAAATTTTCCTTGCGTGCTGTGCCTGCGCCGACAGAGGCTGCGTAAAATTTATTCCAGTCCCACTGTATCGTTTTTATACTGAACTCACTATACCATTTTGGCAAATACGAGTTACTTCTGCTCCTGGCGCAGCATATCTAATGACTCTACCATTAGCAATGTTATTGTACATCGCTCTTGCTTGTTCTTCAGGTGTTCTTAACGTACTGGTTATATATATTTTTTTCATTCCGTATTGAGAAGCAAGCTCACGTAAAATATTTTTAGATTTTTCTGTGACTACATTAGGGCGTGTTGAACATTGGCGACAAATTAATGGCAAAAAAAATAGCGAACGGTTAATCTTTAAGTTCTCACACAAAAAAGATATCGTTCGCTATGCCTCGCACCATGCTCAAAGATGAACACTGGACAAGACTGAAACCTATATTACTAGAACTTAATATCTATGACAAAGGAAATCTTAGACAAACGGTTGAAGGCGTGCTTTATCGCATGCGTGTTGGCTGCCCTTGGCGCGACTTACCCGAGTATTTTGGCAAGCCCAATACCATCTATAAAGCTTACCAGCGCTGGTTTCGCAGTAATAAGCTGATTGCATTATTTACGTTACTGATCAAAGACGCAGACCTTGAGTGGGTCTTCATTGATGGTACTCATATCAAGGCGCATCAGCACAGCAGTGGTGGCAATGATAACCTACAATCCATTAGCAAAAGTGTGGCAGGACGTGCCATTAAAATTCACTTAACAGTAGATGCTCATGGCAATCCACTCACTTTTATCTTGTCAGATGGTACAACCCACGATGTTAAAGTCGCTCCTGACTTAATAGACAAGGTTGATTTGAGCGATACAGAGGTTTTATGTGCCGATAAAGGCTATGATTCTGATTCACTACGAGCCCATATTGAACAAGCAGGGACGTGTGATAACATCCCTCGGAAACGAAATACAAAGTCTTCTAACGACCATATGGACTGGGACTTGTATAAAGCAAGGCATCTAGTAGAAAATGCTTTCGCCAAGCTAAAACAGTATAGGGCAGTTGCCACCAGATTTGATAAGCTCAAGCAGAGTTATGAAAATACGGTCGCTCTTGCTTGTGCTTATATCTGGCTCAAATTATGAATGTTCAACACGCTCTAGTTCTTTTTGTTTTAAATTTAACTTCAACATTTGGTATCTCAGGCTTCTTAGCCTTATAAACATAAGGGATATCATTTCGATCGGCACTTGCTGTAATGACATCTTTCTTAACTTCCTTACCGTCTTCATACACCAGTACGGTTATATCAACACCTACTAGGGTGTGTTGACATATATAGAATAATTGATAATCATAGTGTTATGACTAGATTAACCCTAAGTGATGCCCAGTGGGCAAAGATAGCACCGTATTGTTCAGGTAAAGAGACCGATGTTGGTAGAAC
>Ga0208017_100106_pt1 | contig 16272 bp, 12 predicted proteins | sample 30_taG_FD_184104 | JGI IMG/M metagenome (GOLD analysis project Ga0208017, IMG submission 184104) | Marine viral communities from Cariaco Basin, Caribbean Sea - 30_WHOI_OMZ (SPAdes) (version 2) | ecosystem: Environmental > Aquatic > Marine > Oceanic | place: Caribbean Sea: Cariaco Basin... | reverse complement strand
ACGCGCTCCGTCGTACTGGTCCTGACAGATTCAGCGTGATCGCGCGCGACGGTTGCAGAGGCATGTCGGATCACTTGGGCGTCCAGGTCGGCAGCGTGAAGCCAGGACTCCTTGAGCAGACCCTTGGCAGTGTTGTGCTCGTCGCTGGTAACGGGCTCAAGGTTGGGGATCGGGCTTTGCGTGAGTGCGTTGATGGTGCCATCTGCGTTGACCCGCACGTACTGAGCGCGCCTGGAGATGACGAGTGGCTGTCCATCGCGTCCGCTGCGTCCGTCAGTGACGTCATGTTCAAGGAGACAGATGACGTAAGGCTCGATGGCGAGGTCTGCCCGGTCAATGAGGATCGTTCCTCGACGGAGAGCGTCGTGGTGACGATCGGTGATGACACCCATAGTGGCTGACATGAGCGGGTGACCTGGGTGAAGCAGTGTTGCGATGTGGTCGTTGCCGGGGAGCCGCACGTACCGGGGGTCGAAGGTCAGACGTGAGTAGGACCCGACGATGGGTGCGCCGTACCCGGTGACGCGGTCGTGCTCCTTGATGTCGGCGGGAACGGTCTTGATCTCGTAGCGGTGGCTTTCGCGGAGCCGCAGGTTCCCACCGAGGTCCTTGAAGGCGCGGTGGAAGAACGCTTCAACATGGTGGGGTTGCAGGCGTGCGGCTTCGGCGCGTTCCATCTGCTTGCGAACGTCGTCGACCTCGGAAGCCTCCAGACGAGAGGGAACCAGTTGGTTCTCTTCGAGGATGTCGGCGATGCCGTCGCCGACCTTCGCGTCGACGATCTCGGTGAGGTACGCCTGGCGCTCGGGCTTGTCGCCGTCGAGGATGGCTTGAATCATGAGGTCGCGCAGGCTGTTGCCTTCGAACATCTTGCCAAGCACGTCGTAGACGCGTCCGCCAAGTGCGGCGCGTTGCTCGTCCAGTTTCTCCAGGAGTCGCGTGTAGACGTCGCCTTCGCGGGTGTCCTTCGCGACCAGCGACCACATGTGACACACATTGGGCTGCCCGATGCGGTGGACACGTCCGAAGCGCTGCTCGATGCGGTTGGGGTTCCAAGGCAGGTCGTAGTTGATGAGCAAGTGAGCGTTCTTGTGCAGGTTGACGCCTTCACCGGCGGCGTCGGTGGCGACGAGGAAGACGCACTTGGGGTCCTGCTCGAACGTCTCCTTGTTCTTCTTGCGGTCTTCTCGCTTCGTGCCGCCGTGGATGGTGATGACGGCGTCGTCTCGACCGAGGTGGTTGGTAAGCCGGGCTACGAGGTCGTCGAGGGTGTCCTTGTGCTCGGTGAAGATGATGACCTTGCGGCGGGCCCCTGTGGAGTCGCGCATCTCATCGACGTCGTCGAGGGTGTCGCGTAGGGAGTTCCACTTCGCGTACGTCGGGCTCGTTTTGACGGCCAAGGACTTCACGAGGAGCCGGTCGAGGACTTTGATCTCGGTTTCGAGTTCCTCTGGCGTACGGGCTGTGGTTGCGGCGGCGATGACCTTGTCTTCCAGGGCTTCGCGCTCGGCGTCAGTGAGTTCGTCGAGGTCTTGTTCGTCGTCGGGCACCTCGAACTCTTCATCGTCCTTCTTCGGGCGGTTTAGCATTCGCGACTCGGCCAGTTCCGATTCGAGTCGCTTCTTTCGGCGTTCCAAGGACCTGTGGATGGCCGCTGGGGAGGAGGCGAGACGTCGCTGCAGGGTAGTGAGCGCGAACCCAACGGCGACCTTCTTGCGCTTGTTCTGATCGGAGTCGTCGTTGCGGTTCATCTCTTCACGGACGTACTCGGTGACGGCCGTGTAGAGGTCCTTCTCAGGCTCTGTCAGTTCGTAGCGGACGGTGTAGGCGAAGCGTTCTGGGAAAAGTCGGGTGCCGTCGAAGGTTAGAAGTTCTTCCTTCACGAGGCGGCGCATCATGTCGGACACGTCGACCTTGCGGGTGCCTTCGCGGGCGACGCCCTCGAATCGGTCGGAGTCGAGCAGCGCCATGAACAACTGGAACTGCTCCTCCTTCCCGGAGTGAGGGGTTGCCGTCATGAGGAGCAAGTTCCGTGTGTGCCTGCCTAGTTCTTCTGCCATCTGGTAGCGCTTGGTCTTCTTGACCTCAGCACCAAAGACGGAGGCAGACATCTTGTGCGCCTCATCGAAGATGATGAGGTCCCAGTCGACGGTGCAGGCTTTGTCGAGGACGTTCTCGCTGTTGCGGGCCAACACGTCGAGGCGCGCCAGCCACAGACCACCGCGAGTGAACGGGTTAGCCTCACCGAGGATCTTGTCGCGAGTGAGCATCTCGAACTCGATCGCGAACTTCTCGCGCATCTCCTCGTCCCACTGGTCAACCAGGACACCCGGAGACACGACCAGCACGTTCGCAGCGTCGCCACGCAGGAGCAGTTCCTTGACGAGCAGCCCGGCCATAACGGTCTTGCCAGCACCGGGGTCGTCAGCCAAGACGTACCGCAAGGGTTGACGCGGCAGCATCTCCCCGTAGACGGCACGCAGTTGGTGGGGCAGCGGGTCAACGTTGGATGTCCCAAGGGCTGCGAGCGGGTCGAACAGATGCGCGAGACGCATGCGGCGGGCCTCGGCTGCGAGGAGGAATGCTTCCGATTCGGCATCGAAGGTGAACATCTGGCCCGCTTTGACTGCCTTGATGTGCGGCAGCATGTCGGCGTACACGATCTTCTCGGCCAATACGCCCTCGTCGGTGCGGTAAGCAACAGATGCAGAGTCGTCGGTCAGACGGTCAACTGCAAGAATCTTCACGGGCGCGGTCCCCGCCAATCCCGTCACGGACGCTCCAACTGCAAGCACCGTGAACAAGTTGATGTTCGCTTCGTCGACCACTGCGTTTCCCCCGTATGCGCTTCGCCTGCCCGATGGCGACCCTATGCGGACTCCAACGAACGGGGCGGCAGAAGCGCGGGGCGGAGGGAGAACGTGCCGGTTGCGGCCGCCATGAACTCCTCCGCCGTCTCACCATCCTGCGGCTTGTACGTACATCTCGCGGCGCACCCCGCACTGACTGAACTAGGAATCGTCGGTCGTGAGGTGTGGCCCTATGTACCCGACGTACACCCGCCCAGTGCCCGAGTCGTGGGTGTGGTCGAGGAAGTGCAGCCTCGGCGAAACCATGCCGCACTTTGGCAGTTTGAAGTGGGGTTCCATCGTGGCGTAGCCGTCCTTCTCGACATCGGTGGGGACTGGCAACACCCGCTCGGACGCCCACCTGTTCATCGTTGAGGTCGACTCTCGCTCGCCAAAGCGCTTAGGTGGCAGCGATCGGTAGCCTGCCGGGGTGTTCGTGAGGTAGGTCTTGACGTTACCGGTGAAGACGCCCGATTCCTTGGCCCTGACGTATTCACTTAGTACGAGCAAACTCTCCCAGGTCTGCTGGGCGATAGTGCCAAGGGTGTCTTGGTCGTCGAGGGCGAGGACGACCCTCACGTCACCAGTAAAGACGACGCCAAGTGTTTCCAGTTCAGGTAGCCGATCCACCAGGTCCTCGAAGGAATCCGGGTACACGACGGCCTCGTCAGCCGTTGTGACCGCGAACGCCTCCTCAAAGCGACCCTGGTCGCTCAGGAGCCTGCGCAAGCGACGAGTCTCCTCCTCCGCAGCGCGGCGGTGCTGCTCTGCGTCGTTCTCCGCGATGAGGGCGTCGTCAGCGCTGGAGCGAGCCTGTGCGAGATCGTCTTCGAGGTTGTCGATGCGTTCTTGGCGCTCCTCAAGAGTGCGCCGCAGTCGATCGGCGTTCTCATGAGCAGCGGCTTGGCGCGCCTGGTCCTGCGCAGCCCGGGTGGCCATCTCCTGGGCGACGATCGCTCGTGCGGCGCGATCAACAGAAGCGTCAAAGGCCTCCTTGATGGACTCCTCGGTCACGGTCTCGATGCCCAGGATGCGTCGGAGCGTGCTGAGCAGGTGGCGTCCTGCGCTCGGAGCAGAATCGTGCGGCGGGGCTGACTGGTCGTCGGCTAGGAGGTCTGGCGAATCGGTGGGCGGCGCCGTCGCGCGTTGAGTCGAAGGATCGGTGGAGTCGACGAGCGGCGCCGTGTCCGCGGGAGACGTGACCGGGTTGAGAGGAGCGAGAGTCTTGGCCGGCTCCGGGGCGGCCACGCCTGGTGCCTGAGGGTCGGTAGTGGCAAGGAGGCGGTCGAGGAGCACCTTGTCCTCGACGCGATTGAGCGCCCGCATGACCGACTGGGCCGCGGCGGGCAGTTCCCGTTCAGTGGCGTGCCCTCGGGCGGCGGAGGTGAGGATGCCGGTGATGACGTGGTCGGACTCGGCGGTAAGTCGGCGGGTACCCAGGATGCGGTGTCGGCGTGCTTCGTCGTTGAAGGCTGGGTCCACGTCGGTACGGAAGGTCCGAATGGACCAGGGAGGCACGGCGTACCGAGGACCCACCGCGGCGTTGAAGGCTAGGGTGGCCGCGGGGTCGAGGACGACTGCTTGGGCCATTCCGTGGATGCCGCCGACCCACCGGTCGACCCGCTCGGTGAAGAGAGGGAAGAGGTCCACAGCGGCGCTGTCGGTAGCCGCCACGAACAGGAGGCCGCTGCGCTCCGGGTCGCGAAGTGCTTCGACGAGATCGTTCACGCCTACAACCCCAACTGCCGGGGCCCCGGCGACCGCCGGGTGAGAGCCATCGCGAAGGTCGAGGACCTCGATAAGCCGTGCCGCGATATTCGGGCGTGAGGCAGTCATCCCCCCGGAGTGCGAGACACGCATCGACAGCCATCCGGCGCCGGCGCCTTGACCGATCCTCGGAGCCCGACCGACCTGTCCCTCGGGGGCCGACATTGAGATCATGGTGACCCATTCGTCGCCGCGACGATCACTCTCCGTCAGCCGGACTCGGAACGAATGGGTGCGTTGCGCCCTATGGTGCGTGACGGCGATTTCAGCCTGGCCAGGCAACGAGGTGAGACCGGAGATCGAGAGATCGGGCGCCTCGTAGCCCTTGACCCGCAACCACGCCGTGATTTGTTGAAGAGCATCCCGGACAGCGCGCGGGTGGGCATCGAACGTAAGGAACGAACGGTAGGCGCGGGCATCACGTCGGGCCTCGCTGGAGGGCGCGCTGGTCGATGCCGTCATCCGTTCTCCCGTGCTCGTCAGAAGGTTGGGCCGTTACGGCACCAACCACTCTCACGATCTCACGGTCGTGGCTCACATTCTCCGAGGCCGGGGTTCCGGCCAGGACGAACTTGCGGATGCCGACGATCGCTGAGTCTGAACTAGCGAGGGCGCAGGGATGCGATTCTGTAACGGCATCCAGCCGGGAGTCTGCAAAGTTGAGCGCGCGGAACTCGGCCGAAGTGGATGGTCATCCCCCCGTCCCGTTTATGGCAAGAGGAAAGCCTTGCGAGCGTTCGGACCCGCAATCAAGCACCCCAGAGTGGATCGTCTCGCTCACCCCCGTCGCGGCAATGAAGATCCGCTCAACCACAAGTGGGCACCCGCTCCCGCGAGTAGCCTGAGACGGCGGATCCCAACCCGGTCGCCTAGGTGCGAGCCGAAGTCTCTGCAGTGGAGTCCAATGACGAACGACCAGATCAGCGAAAAGCAGTCCGAGGGCGAATCCGACCCTAGGCCCCTAGGCGTCCCCTCCAAGTTCGGTTGGGCCGGCTTCGGGCTGATCACCATGGCCGCGACAACAGGGTTTCTCATCATGGCCGTCTCGTTGGACGTACTCGACGACTTTCCAGACTGGGGGGTCTCGGGCGGCATCGTTTCCGCGGTGGGTGGCATCTACCTGAGCAAGAAGTGCCATTCGTGGGCCGACTTCTGGGCGTGCGTATGGATCTGGATGGCAGCCGCCGCGTTGGTGGCGGGCCTTGGCGTATGGGCGGTCTCGTCGCAGTCCGAGGTGCCAAGTTCCGAGAGCAGGACCAACCCGACTTCCCCTGAGCGTTCGGCTACCTCCGATGCTGAGGAGGGGCCAGTGAAGTCTCGCGAGGGGGCCCGCATCATGGGCGAGGCAGGGTTTGGGGTTCTCTACCAAATGCAATACGGGCGCGAAGCCACAAGAAAGGAGCGCAGGGACGCATTTGGATACGAGTTGGCCATCTGCGAGGCTCTGGACAGCGGGATGACTCCCAGAAAGATATACAGACGGCTGGTCGACTCAGGTACGAACCAATCAGAGTTTATGTTCTTCCACATGTCCTTCACGGCCGCGGTAGCCCAGGTTTGCGACGAATACAGCACTGCACACGACCGGTACTTGGACTCGGTCGAGTAGCGGTTCAGCGGAGACGCTGGAGGGTTTAAGCACCGCCGAAGGTGCGCTCCCATAGTCCCGCTCCCTGGCACGGGCGGACGCAACGGCGGGTGGCGGGGTTACGCGTGAATCTGCAGATGTGCGGATTGGATCCCTTCATTGCATAGTCGCCTTCCGTGGGCAGCGGACCGGCTCGGAGCCGATTGGCTGCTCTGCCGCACCAGGACAAGACATGACGGACACTGCAGCGCTCGACCTCCGCCCTGACACCCGGGACCGTGAGTGCAGCCCAATCAACCACTGGAGGGGGTTGCTGTGGTCTCAGCCACTTACCACGGGGCGACGCCCCACTCTGTCGCGAACTTGCTCTCAACCGCTGCCTCGACCTTATTGACCAGACGCACGAACAAGTCCCGCCACGACTCGACGCCGCCCTTGTGTAGCGGTCCAAGCGTGACGCCCTTGTGGACGATCTCGCCCCTGATGTCGTGCACAAACTCGTTGACCGACGCTCGCACCTTGGCTGCGTCGTAGTTGTGCCATCCGCACGCGCCGAGCACGTTCTCTAGGCCCAGGCGCTCCTCATAGATGTCGTCCACATTGTCTGAGTTCGGCGTGTTCAGTTTCCCGACCTTCCTGAGGACCCACATGCTCGCCTCGGTCTTCCAAGCGTTGCCCGCAAGGGACCATGGATTCCTGCTCTCGCCGAGAGCGTTCCTGATGGGCTTCGGCAAGCGCCGCCAGTCGTCGCCGATCTCGGCGAACATCACCGCAGACGCCTCGGGCACGCCGAGCGGAGCGACTGAGCGTGGCGCAGGGCCGGGCGACAGACAAGTTGCCCGCTACTCCCTGCGCCTCACATGCTCGGCTCGCATCCAGCCTTGCCGGACATCCCATCCGCCCGAATAGGTCGAAACCCAGATCACAAGCGCCTCCCAACGGCGGTCTTTCGTCGGTCGCCATTCGAGCAGTAGCCCGGGGTTGGCTGTGTCGCCCCAGGCGCCGGTGACGCAGACCCACACGTGCTCGGCTTTGACTAGCGAAGGGCCGCTCGGGGCAGGCGTCGCGTGCCCGTCCACCCTGGCGGCCATGCCAGCACGATAGAACATGTGTTCGAACAGTGAAGGCCAGGGATCTCACTCCTGTCGGGTCGCGCGATGCCTTTGAGACAAGATCGTCCTGTGACTGAGGACTGGATGGCCCCTAGGAGACTGCTGAACAAAAGGCGCGCCTCCCCGCTGATCGTGGAGCTCCTGAAATCATCGGGGTCATGCAGGGTGAGGCGGATCGTCAGCGGGATCTGATGGATGTCGAGTCGGTCGCGGGGCATTTGTTGCCGGCCGGGAGTGTGTTCGCGTTCTTGGCCGAGCACCGGTTGCGGTTGTTCCCGGCGCGGATGTTCGAGGACCTGTTCCCGTCGCGTCGTGGGCGCCCCTCGCTGCCACCTGAGGTGGTGGCCTCGGTGATCGTGTTGCAGGCCCTGCATGGTCACTCCGATCGGGAGGCGGTCGAGGCGGTCACCTTCGATCTGCGGTGGAAGGCAGCGTGTGGGTACGCGATCGACGCGAAGGGCTTCGACCCCTCCACGTTGACGTACTGGCGTCGCCGGTTGGCTGCCAGTGAGCGTCCGCAGCGGATCTTCGAGGTCGTGCGGGAACTGATCACCGAAACCGGTGCCGTGGCAGGCAAGCAGCGGCGCGCCCTGGACTCCACGGTCCTTGATGACGCGGTCGCGCGTCAGGACACCGTGACCCAGCTGATCGCCTGTATCCGCCGGGTCGCCCGCGACGTGCAGGGCGCCACCGAGCTCGTCCACGGCCCGGCATCGGTCACGACCCGGCTGGGCGTGTTGTGCGGTCAGGACTACACCTCGAGTGCGAAGCCACCGATCGCGTGGGACGACCACGCCGCGCGTGAGGACCTCATCACCGCGTTGGTCAACGACGCCCTCGCGTTGCTGGACGCACTTGATGAGCGTTACCGCGATGGGCAGAGCGCCGGGCTGGATGTCATCAGCGCCTCGGGCGGTAAGGCGGCTGAGGCGGTGGCGTTGTTAGCGTTGGTCGCCGGCCAGGACGTCGAGCCGGCCGAGGGCTCTGATGGCACCGATGGGCGCTGGCGCATCGCCCGGGCGACTGCACCGGAGCGGGTGATCTCGACCGTCGACCCTGATGCCCGCCACGCCCACAAGACCCAGCAGCGCCGCCAGGACGGGTTCAAGGCCCACATCGTCATCGAGCCCGACACCGGCCTGAGCACGGCGGTCGCGCTGACCAAGGCCGCCGGGGCGGAGAACTCCGATGCGAGCATCGGTGCCGAGCTGATGGCCGCCGATGTGACCCTGGCCGGGCCCGGTGGGATCGGCGAGGGCCAGCAGGTCGAGATCCTGGGCGACTCGGCCTACGCGAGCGCGAAGATGCTCGCGGTCCTGCACGCCATGGGCTGGTTACCGCTGCTCAAACCCTGGCCGCTACGCACCGCGGTTCCCGGCGGGTTCAGCATCGACGACTTCGTCTACGACGCGGCCGCCAACACGTTGACGTGTCCGAACCAGGTCACCCGGGCCGTGTCCGAGCAGGGCCGAGTGGGCTTCAAGAATGCCTGCGCTGCTTGTCCGTTGCGTGCCCAGTGCACGACCTCGGCTGCCGGGCGGACCGTGCTCCTCGGTGAACACCATCAGCTCCAACGCGAGCACCGCCAACGCGCCACCGACGAGCACTTCCAGGCCGTCTACCGCCGCCACCGCCCGATGGTCGAACGCTCGATCGCGTGGCTGACCAGAGGCAACCGGCGCGTGCCCTACCGCGGGGTCGAGAAGAACAACACCTGGCTCCACCACCGCACCGCGGCCCTGAACCTACGCCGACTCCTGACCATGGGCCTGCACGACAACAACGGAACCTGGGCACTGGCCTGAGGGCCCGGCAAGGGGCCCCCAGCGGGACCTGTACTACCGCCACGGGCTCTTGCGCGCACCTCGCGGGCCCGTCAGGCTGACAACGCGGGCCGAACGACCCCGTGTCGCACCACGTGTGCTGACCGCAGCTCGACTGCCTTGGTGGCGTTCGGCCCGCACCCACCACTTCACGGCACCATCAACACGCGCTTGTTCAGCAGTCTCCTAGCGAGAGCGCACCTTTGACCGGCGCCGAGAGGTTCGTCGGGCTCGATGCCACGGTCACAGACTTCTGGGCCTTCGCTATGTCCGACCTGCGAACCAACAACGTGCGGGGCTACCTCGCAGAGTTCCTGGTCGCCCGTGCCGTCGGCGCCACTGGGCTTCGCGTCGAGTGGGACGCCTACGACGTCGAGACACCCGAGGGCATCAAGGTCGAGGTCAAGTCCTCCGCGGCCCTCCAAGTCTGGGGCCAGCGCGCGCTGTCCCGCATCTCGTTCGGAGGCCTCAGGGGCCGCGCCTGGACTCCTGAGACGGGATGGGCAAGCACTGCAACATTCAACGCGGACGTGTACGTCTTCGCCGTGCAGACCGCGACGGAGCACGACAGGTACGACGTCCTAGACATCAAACAGTGGGAGTTCTACGTCCTCGGACGAGATGTCATCGAGCGCACCGGGCAAGGTTCCATCGGGCTGCCCAGGCTGCGCACTCTCACCAACGGCCCGGTGATGTACAGCGACCTTGCAGAAGCGATCCGGTCTGCTACCGCCAAGCGCCGTGGCGGTGACGCGCGATCATGATGGCGCGAGCATGTGAGGACGCTGCACAGCGACCAGCCCGGAAGGATGTCACCGCGTGAAGTTCTCCAGTGACCCTGAGTTGGAGGCGCTCATCGGACGGGTGTGCCTTGTGTATGCCCGCGTTGAGCAAGAGGTCGGGCATGTGGTGTCGGCGGCTCACGGCACCTGGGGTGAGGCGATGGCAACCGACTACCTCGAATACTCATCGCAGTCGCCATTGCTGCTCGACTGGCTGAAGGCAGTTGGCCGGACGTACCCGGAGGTCAGCACTGATGCGGAACAACTCCGTGTGGGCCTTCTGGGGCTGAAGGCGCAGCGCGATCGATGGGCGCACTCGTCGGACCTCACGGACCTCTTCCTGCTGATGAAGGAGCGAGGACTCTCATCAATGTCGGACAGCGACGTCGAGCCAGGGAGACTCTTGAACGGGAAGACGTCGGGACACATCGACCCTCCGTCGAAGGCAAACGTGGACAACTTCGTCGCACGGGCATCCGAGGTAGGAGATGCCGCAACCGCGCTGGCATCGCGAGTCGCCGCGCTCGCGGATGACGGGATTCGTTCGGTGCCCAATCCTCGGAAGGAACGTCCGCCCTCTGCGCGATGACGGGCGGGGCCGGGCTTTGGTCGCGTCAGTGCTTGGGGTTGCGAGGCCTCTGTCTGGCACGCCTAACGCCACCGGCCCCCGTTGCAGTGCAGTCTTAGGGCGTGCTGTTCCTGCTCGACAGCAACGTCGCCATCGCGAGCGACCCGCTCGGGACCGATCTGGAGGCGGGCGCGGAGTCGGTCCTGCTCTTTCTCCGGTTGGCGATGACGAACCACCACGACCTTCGGACCCACCCCGCATCGCGCATGGACTTCGCGCGTGACTCAAACGTCAAGCGACGCCAGGCAAGGCTGGCGCTGTTCCAGCGCTACGAGGCGTTGGCAGACCCACCACATCTCTCCACGGAACAAGCGACCCTCCTAGGCGTCCCGCCGGCTGGATCGAACGACGCCGTTGACCAGGCGCTGCTGGCGGCCGTCGTCGGCGACGCGGTCGAGTACCTCATCACCGAGGACGACGGACTGCACCGGAAGGCCGTCCGCATGCACGTCGGCGACCGGGTGCTCCTCGTTGCCGACGCACTGGCGATGCTGCGGACTCTGCATGCCTCTCCGCCCGCTCCGCCGCCGTCAGTCCGGCGTGTGAAAGTCCATCAGTTGAACCTCGCGGACAGCATCTTCGATGGGCTCCGCGAGGACTACCCCGGCTTTGAGGACTGGTTCCGCCGTGCGGCTCGATCCCAGCGGGACGCGTTCATCATCGACGGTCGCGACGAGCACGCTGGGGTATGCATCTTCAAGACGGAGCCGTCAGGGGAGCACGGCGTTGCTGGCCCACTTCTCAAACTGGCCACGTTCAAGGTCAGCCCTGGATACAGCGGACAGAAGTACGGCGAACTCCTCCTGAAAGCGGCGTTCGAACACGCCCGCGCCGACCGTGTTGCAGGCCTGTTCGTCACGGTCTTCGCCAAGCATGAAGGGCTGGTCACCCTGCTGGAGGACTTCGGGTTCAACACAGTGGCGGGCGTACTCACCCCACTCGGTGAGCAAGTCATGGCGAAGCCGTTGCGCACGCCAGAAGATGTCGCAGACCGGTTGGCTCGTGAGGACTGGCCACCGCTGCCCGGAGCAACCGTCGACGCGCAGGCCGCCGAGGGTGCGTTCGAGGCTCACGTCCGGTTCGGGCCGCCGTTCCTGGCCTTCGACGGCGCGAACCCATTCCTCATCCCCATCGAGCCGCGCTGGCATCGATTGCTCTTTCCTGACGCCGAGCCCGTCGAGGATGACGCCCTCTTTCCAGCCATTGACGCCGTTACCCAGCCCTTCGGCAACGCTCTTCGAAAGGCCTACCTCTGCAACTCCTCGACCCGACTGCTGCGCCCTGGCGACCCGCTCCTGTTCTACCGAAGCAGCGACGAGCGGGCGGTCCACGTAGCCGGGATATGCGAGAGCACACTCGTCAGTCAGGACCCTGCCCAGATCGCTGCTGCCGTCGGCCAGCGGACGGTCTACTCACTTCACGAGATAGCCGCGCTGGCTCGCGCGGGCGAGGTCCTCGTGGTCATTTTCCGACAGGACAGAGTCCTGCGCGACAGGCCGATCAGCCTTGCCGAGGCTCGCGAGGCCGGTCTCGTAGTGTCACACCCACAATCCATCATGCGTGCGAGACCGGAAGGAATCGAGTGGCTGACACAGCGACTGAACGAGTAGCCCTCTTCTCCATCCGTCCGCAGTACGCCACTGCACTCATGTCTGGCGAGAAGCGTGTCGAGTTCAGGCGCCAGCCGCTCCCAGACGACGTCGTACGTGTGGTCGTCTACGCCACCGCGCCCGTGCAGCGCGTCATCGGCAGTTTCGAAGTCGACGGCGTCGAAGCCCTCGCCCCGGAGAGCGCATGGGCGAAGTACGGCGAGGTCGGCGGCATCGAGGAGAACGCCTTCTTCCGCTACTACGAAGGCACTGGATCCGCATACGTGATCCGGGCTGGGCAGGCGACCCGTGCCGTGACCCCGTTCGCGCTGTCCGAGATCTCGCAGTCCATGCGTCCACCGCAGTCATTCATGTACCTGCGCGACGAGGCGCTCGGTCGGGCTCATCGTCTTCTGGGCGAGCAGAAGGCACCATCACGCACGCTGCCCGTCATCGGCTGGGTGCGGGACCGACTGGTCGGCGCAGTCGCTGTCGGGTAGTCGGAGAAGGCTTTATGGGGCTTCCAACCCAGGCCGACGGAAGTAGGTAGTTGGTGGTGGCGGGACGTCGCCACTGCCTTTGTCTGGTTCTTCCGCCTCCGGGCTCCCCGGCGTCCGTCGTGAACCCATGAGCCCTGACGGTTGCTCAGCAGCACCTCCACACCGCCCAGCGTGGCAGCGGCTCGAACTGTCGCCAGGGCGACGAACTCGCCGACATCGCGGCCCGCGCCGTGGGCCACAAGCACAGCCTGCGAGACCAGCCGTGAAGCCACGGCAAGGTCAGCGTCGGGCGGGAGTTCAGGTGCGGAGTTCTCGGTCATGCCGGGACCGTGTGCGGCATCCGACCATGTGCGCGCCCGAGATGGGTGGCCTTGCCGCTCGATCAGAGGCGGCTGACCGAGTCGCGGTTATCGTCCCCGCTGCTGCACGTGTTCGGCCCGCATCCAGCCCTGTCGAACCTCCCAGCCACCCGAATACGTGGAGACCCAGATGACCATGGCCTCCCATCGACCATCGCGTCTCCGCCGCCACTCCAGCAGCAGGCCAGGACTAGCCGTGTCGCCCCAGACGCCAGTCACGCATACCCAGATGCGCTCGGCCTTGACGAGCGACGCCTAGTGCGCCACTGGTGTCGAGTGCGCTCCGGACTGATCTGCCACAGGGCGAACATAGAACACATGTTCGAGAGCATTGCGCCTGCCCTCCGGTGCTTGGTGGCTGAACGGCAGTCGGGTCGAGGCCGAAGGTCGCTTCTTCGCGTGCGCACTCTTTCTTGAAACGGCGACGCGCATCGGGCCGGATGTGTCACCCTCAGGTCGGTTTCGCGAAGCGGTCTGGGCATTAATCTCGCAGGCCGACTAGCAGTCTGACCATGAATGCCTTCCGGGGGGAAGCGATGAGGAACCCGACGCGTCGCCGTTCGATTGTGCTGACAAGCACCTGGATCCTGGCGCTGTTGACCGGGTTGATCGTCTCGGTCGGTACGGCGCCTAGAGCCTCGGCCGAGTTGTGGCAGAGCGTCCCGAACCCGTTCCCCTGTGACTCAGCAAGTAACGCGTGCGTCGCTCACACCGGATTCCTACCGACCAACGCCTACTGGGGGCAGTTCACCAACAGCAAGGGCAACTGTACGAACTACGCGGCGTACCGGCTCCAGACCAACGGAGCCCCGAGGTTGTCGGGTAGTGGCGATGCAATCTCCTGGCGACAGCGTGTCATCAACCAGTACGGCGCCGGTGCCGTCAACGGCACGCCTGCAGTTGGCTCGATCGCGTGGTGGGGCACCAAGGCAGGCCCTTCGGGGCATGTCGCCTACGTCGAGAAGGTCGAAGGCTCGACCATCTACATCAGCGAATCGGTCTGGGACTACGGCAGCCGCCGACGTGTTCTCACCCCCGGCACCGCCGCGTACCCCGACGCCTTCTTGCACATGAAAGATGCGCCCACCGGGAGCCCTCACGGCTCACCCTTCGACGATCTCTCCAGCCCCGCCAATGGCAAAATCCGTGTGCGCGGCTGGGCCCTCGACCCGGACGCCATGAGCACGTCAATCGGCGTCCACATCTACGTGGGCGGTCCCGCAGGGTCGGGTGCCCCGGGGTACGCATACACAGCCTCGGTCTCTCGGCCCGATGTCGCGAACGCCTATCCCGGTGCAGGCGACAGACACGGGTTCGACGCCACCATCGATATCGGCAAGGGCGGGACTTTCCCAGTCTTTGTCTATGCCATCAACGCCGCGGGTTCGTCCGGTGGGAACACCCTGCTCGGTTCCCGGAATGTCACTGTTGGCAACCCGGTTCCGGTGGGTACCTTCGACAACCTCAGATCCCCGGAGCCCGGCAAGGTGCGGGTCACCGGATGGGCCTTCGACCCGGATGCCAAGACGCAGTCGCTACGGATTCATGCTTACCTCGGCGCACCGGTCGGGACGCCGGGGGCGGAGTTCCACGACTTGGGTGTCGCGAACGTGTCCCGCCCCGACGTCGCTCAGGTGCACGCAGGAGTCGGCAAGAACCAGGGCTTCGACGTCACGATCAGTACTTCCAAGACCGGCAACGTGCCTGTCCACCTCTACGCGATCAACGCGCCAGGTACCTCTGGGTCGAACCCGCAGATCGGCGCACGAACCGTCGCCGTGCGAGACGCCCATCCGCACGGGTCGCTCGACGCGGCAACCACCCCGCATGGCGGCCGCGTGAACGTCGCTGGGTGGGCGATCGATCCCAACCTGCCGACTTCGCCCATAGACGTTCACGTCTACATCGGGGGTCCTGCCGGAACGCCCGGCGCCGAGTCCCACAGCGTAAAAGCCGGTCAGGCACGTGCGGACGTGGGTGCGGTCCACCCAGGCACCGGCACCCACCACGGCTTCAACGCTTCGCTCCTCACAAAGAAGCGAGGGACGCACGCCGTCTACGTCTACGCCATCAACGCGGGGCCTGGCGCGAACCGGTTGCTCGGGCAGAAGGCCGTGACCATCGCGGAGCCTCTGCCGATCTCGAACAAGGCCAAGCCACGCGTCGCCGGGAAACCTCAGGTCGGGAAGACTCTCAAAGCGAAGGCTGGCTCATGGTCACCGGGCGACCTGACCTACCGCTACCAGTGGCGAGTCGGCTCCAAGTCCATCAAGGGTGCCAACAGTCCAAAGTTCAAAGTCACCAAGCGCTACAGAGGTGATCGAGTCTCGGTAGTCGTGACTGCATCTCGCATCGGGTACGCGTCGCAGACAGTCGCCTCGGCGCGCACCGGCAGAATTAAATAGGACCGCCCAACTAATGCGCGTTCCGGGCGGCGCTTCACGATCCGCTGCGTTGCTGTCGCCGACGTGAACCCGGCTACGACAAGTGCGCCTATGGCCCAGACGGTGCCGAGAGGTCGATGAATGTCAGACGCGGCCCGGGTCGCTGCCGACTCGCCCGGATGGTGCGGGGCTCGACGGTGCTGGCGACGGGGCGACGGGCTCCGGTTGCGGCGACAGTTGCGTCCGCAGTTGCTTGAGCAGGCGGCGCTCGATGCGGTTGGGCCGGATGAAGTAGCGGCTCACCGGTCGCCAGGTGTACTCACCGCGACGGCCGTCCGGCTTGGGCCGAAGGACGAACTCGACGGCGCACCGCGGGCATATCGCCGCGCTGCGCTCCACGATGGACTGCCACGACGGCGGGAGGCGGTGAAAGCGCTGGCTGCCGCACTGGTACTCGGCGACGGGCGCCGCACCGAACGACGGCGGCGTCTTGGGCTTGGCCACGGTCAGCGCCCCCAGCCGGGCTTGCAGCCGCACCGGCGCGAGCGGTGGCTGTGCACCTGGCTGAGTGAGTAGCGCTGGCCCTCGTTGATCGTGAGGACCTCGGCGACACGGCGCAGCAGGTAGCGGCGGTTCTCCACGAGCGTGCTGATGCGCTCGCCCTTCTCGGTGCCTCGGTGCTGCTCGATGAGGCGGCCGATACGGCAGCGGGGTTGGCGCGTCTCGTTGAGCGCGTCGGCGTAGTCAGTCATGGCTGGTCCTCGGGTGGTTGGGGTCGTGCTGATGCGTGAGTGCGCTGCCAGCGGCCGACGGTGTTCCCCTACGACCTCCCCAGGCCGGCCCCAGGCACCGGAGTGCCGTTGGGCGATGTGTCGGCCGCTGGCAGCGGCG
>Ga0208017_100100_pt1 | contig 17419 bp, 14 predicted proteins | sample 30_taG_FD_184104 | JGI IMG/M metagenome (GOLD analysis project Ga0208017, IMG submission 184104) | Marine viral communities from Cariaco Basin, Caribbean Sea - 30_WHOI_OMZ (SPAdes) (version 2) | ecosystem: Environmental > Aquatic > Marine > Oceanic | place: Caribbean Sea: Cariaco Basin... | reverse complement strand
ATATGGAGTTTGTATCATAGCGCCGACCGTTGTTAGAGTTCGACCCTTGGTAGGCGATTGAGCTCCAGCGGTAATATCATATGCAGTATGAAACATATAACCCAACCTTATAGGCCGGGAGCCAACTGAAATTTGTTCCACATCGCTTCATCCCGTTGACCAATATCAACAAAGATCATGAGACGGTGCTCGGGGACTTGCATTACTTATTGCCAGAGACCTCCGGCCGTCTGATTTATATCGTCAAGATATCTTGATAAAAAATCATGCGGATGTTCTAGTAGAATCGCCTCTTACCAGGAGCCGCTTCTCTGCTTTCGAATTGGGATCATCCGGGTCTTTTACGCAGATTTTTCACCCCGGCCGTCAATCCGCTTTTCGCCGGCTTCTTCGGCCTCTTTTCCCCGACTATTACTTAGTCGGCCCGCGCGTGCGCCGGGAAGGCGTACGGCCCACTACGCGCTTGTAGGCGGTGCTGAACGCGCTTTCTGATTCATATCCGAGCGAGCGGGCAACCGCCCCGACAGCCTCGCCGCGCGACAGGCTGCGTCCAGCGAGCAACATCCGCCAGCGGGTAAGATATTCGATCGGTCCTTCACCGACCAATTGCTTGAATCGCGCCGCAAAACAGGAGCGTGACATGCCGACCTCGACGGCGAGTGATTCCACCGTCCAACGCCGCCCCGGTTCGCGATGGATCGCGGCAATTGCCGCCCCCACCTGCCTGTCAGAGAGCGCAGACACCCAACCGACATCCTTGCCGTCACCCAAGTGAAGACGCAACGCTTGAACAAGGATCATCTGGGCGAGGTGTTGTGCGTATTAATCCGCGGAAGTTCCGCTAACCGATATCTCCTGCACGCCCAGTCTTCGCTCCCGCTCCACGCCGGCCGCCAGATGATTCGCGAGCAATGATGCGAAAGGTGGTTTCCCCACAATTGTCGTCACTCCAGCATCAAATTTGATCGTCGCAATACGAGAAACCTCAATAGCTCGCCACCCGGCGCTGTCGACCTGCTTCGCCAATCAGCATCATGGCAGGACCATTTCCCGGGGTAGACTTTGCCGACAGCGCCTACAGATCAAGGCGCGTGCTGAACCGGCGTTCTTCGGGCAGGCTGGCATTCTCTATAAAGAGCAACGGGGTGTTGCGGGCAAGCCGTAAGCTGGCTGAAATGCGTCAATGGTGCCAGAAGAGTTATCCAATCGGATCAACAACTTATTGATCAAAAAACGCAAAACACGATTTGGTTTTTCTTTTGCCCCCAATCTTGCCCCAAAACCAAAAACGCTTTGATGGTTCGATTCCCACGAAGGTCTTAGACTGGTATGGCTTCGCCACAATATGGGCCGAACATTGGGAGCAAATTCGCATGGTAGTCACATCAAACAAAAAGTCCCCGTTGTTAGATTACTGCGCTGGTGCAGTCGCTGCGCTTCAAGCGCAATACTCAATGACAAAAGTGCTCGGACACGCTGCAACGGCTGGAGTAGCGCGGGAGGGCTTGATCCAGAATTTTCTTACAGACCATCTTCCCGAAATGACTACTGCGGTCAGCGGAGTAATAGTAGACGCAGCGGGAAATCGATCAAAACAGCAGGACGTCGTGCTCATGCTGAAATCTATGCCTCGTTTGCGCTTTGCAAGCGGCCATGACCTCATCTTTCAAGAGGGTGCGATCGCCGCGTTTGAGATCAAGACTTCGATCAAAGGTCAGACAACGATTATCGACATCGGTAAGAACATTCGAAGCGTCCGGAATCTATCTCCAACCTCTTTAGCCGGCGCGCGGATGGGCGATCTTTCTTGGGAACACGCTCGTATACTCACAGCTGTCCTCACATATGATGGTGCCGAACTCCCAAGAATCGCGGGATGGTTGGAGAAGCTTCCCACGTCCGACCGACCGGACCTTTATTTGGATCTTTCGAAAGGTATTTTGATCAAGAATGATGGCAGCTTCGACCTTGCTGCCGGAAAAGACTCAAGCTACCTCATATGCAAAGGCGCATCCGTTGGCCTTGCACGTTTCTTAACGATTCTGGCAAAAATAACCGGCGTGGTTCAAACCCGAGAGGTGAAGTGGGAAGACTATATCGGCTAACGCAAAGTGCGTGACGGGGTGTGGCTGGATGGCAGCACCATGCGAAAGTGGAATTCCAGCGTAGCTGCTCCAAGCTTGATGATCTCGGTATCACCGCTGGCGATGAGCAGATAGCCGTGACTACAGGCTCAGTTTACGAGACCCCGGATCGGAAAATACGCGCAAACATCGGACTGACGCCTATCAATCGAATTGCGTGCCCGTGATGTCCTTAATATCGACACCCTCCAGTGCATTGAATGCTTCTGAAAAGAACAGGCAGCCCAAACCGAAAAAGCATTCTCGCTGTTTTGCCACTTGCTCTTCATCACCTATGCCGAGAATTTGCAGCGCCGTGGGATGGACAAATTTCGAGAGTAACTTCGACATGACCTTGTACATGTCAGCGAGGCCACACTCTTCAGCGGCGGTATTCACACGCATGTAGCGGGCATCAAGTCCTTCGACCCCATCTTGTGCAGCGCGATCCAGTAGGTCGGTCTTTCCCCTCGCGATTTGCTCAAGCCAATCCGGCTCTTCCGCGTTTCTTTTTCCCCACTGCTCGAAGGTCGCAAAGAGCTCATGAGCGTCGCGCCCAGCGTCCTCGTACAAGCGACGCGCGTTTTTCCGACCCTTGGCCAGATAGTGCGCCCATATCGAAAGCTCGAACAGATTGCGGGCTCGCCATGCGAGCAAGGAAACTTCCGCGTATTGGGGCTCTTCGCAGGCACGATTGAGCGAGTGGTATTCGGCAAAAACCTGAGCGCAGAGCTGTGCGTAGATTTGAACGTACCATCCGTTCCCTTTACCGGGTTCGGCAGCCATTTTCTCAATGTGTTCGTTGAGTGCGGCCCACCTACCAGACTCCTTTACGTCCTGAGCCTTTGCTACGAAATTTGAGAACATTGCTTCTGCCAAAGTGCAAACCCCCGATGAATCCTAGACGGCCGCGCAAATCGCAGAGCAAAACTTCTTCAAACCGCCACGCTGGGAGATTCCGCAAACGCCCAATTCTATAGCTCGGATCGTCACGCCCTCCACGTCGATTCGGGAAAATTCCGCGACGTGACCAACTTCCTTGTTGCTTGCGGATACCTCTGCCGCAATGCATGGATAAGCAAGGACAACGTCCTTGATCGAGGCTGCGCGAGCAAAAGCCAGTGCCTCATAGATGTCCGCATTGGATACGCTGAGACGGCCCCTCTCGATGTGCCCCTTATATTTCGCATCGATAATGACTTGTCGTGTCCCCTCTTCCGAATGGATTGTTGCAATTACGTCCGGATAAACGTTCAAGTCAGTCAAATTGCTGCCGGTATAACGTTTGCCCAGTACACGGCCTGATTGTGCAGAAACGTTCTTTCCACCCAGGGCAGACCGGACAGAGATCGTGACCAGGTGTTCCCAGACCTGCCAGGTCTGCATGACAAATCCCGGTGCCAGAGCGTTTTTCGGATCATACGCTCCGCCTAGTCCACGCAGAATATCAAGCGACAGATCGTAGGTTGGCTGCCAACCGCGGGTTCGGCTTGGAAGCCTTTGATCCTTTAGACGGGAGGGTGCGGGCTGACGGGGAAGGTGTCGCGCGACCCTTTCCAGCCTCGCACGGGTCTCTGCATCCGGCACAACGGGAGCCAACTGTGCTGCGGCAGCGCCGATTACAGCATTGTAAGGATTGAGGCGTGTAAATGCCGTTACCTGCTGATCGAAGCCCTCTTCCCCCGGATTGACCAGATCTTCCGGTTCGAATTCCCCCTCAATGGCGAACTCCTTTTGATGGAGGCGGCGATAGGAACGAAGTGGGCGGCGCTGATTTCGCCAGTACATTTCCACAAGCGAGCGCCCGATCAGTGTGGCAAGATCAGAAGTGGCATCCGATGATGATTTGAGGCCTTCCTGATCTAGGAGTCGTCCGTGATGGGAAAGTGTGGCTAGAAGAAAAAAATCTTCGCGCCAGCCTTGAGTGCTGCCAAGGAACTTCGGGGCCACTTCGAGCTCCAGGCCCGGTGCAAGCACGAGCAAACCCGCAAAATTCTGAAACTGGAAGCGATCGGCATTCACTGCAACCGGCGAGGACTCCAAGCCCAGCATACCGCGCACACGACCGCCCGCATTGAGGAGTAGCTCGCGGGCCTTCCCTAATGGAATATCACTGGTCTTCGCGATCTGCTCTGCAAGAGCCGCCGGTTTGGCATATTCTACTGCGGTGTATCGCTGCCAGGAACGCATGATGACTACTCGCCTGTTTCGGCGAGCGCTTTCAGGAGACCATAGAGCTTTTCGCGTGCGACAGTGGTTGGTCCGTTGATCTGCGCCCTAGGCGAATCCCCGAAGGATGTTTCTTCAAGGCTGTACGGGTTCCCTTCGATGCCCCGGTCAGCATTGAGCACGATGGCCGTGCCGCGCACATCTCCGAAGAACGCTTCGTCTATATGGTTTTTTATCAGACGCCAGCACGTGTTAACGTGTTCAAGCGCCTCGTCGATCGTGCCGGGCTTTTCTCCGGTTCGCATGAGTACGCCATGTCCAATCCTGAATTCAGGACCGCGACCAAGGGCGATTCTTCGGTTGACTGCATCGAACGCGCGAACCGTAGCTTCAAAAACGTCGCCATTCGACGTTGGGGCGGCAGGTAGTTCCTCTGAACTACTTGCAGGCAGACCGAAATATTCTCGTAGCACTCGTGTGGAAGGTTCAAGATTGAATGGAGCCCATCGCCGTAAAAATGCAACATCGAGCGGCTCGACTGAAACATCGGCCTGATTCATCGCAGCAAGAATGTACAGCCGGGACGGGAAGGCATACTCAACTAACTCACCATCGGCGGGATTGAGCAAATCGAAGAACTGGGTTGTCTTTGTGCGTTGTCCGTCTACGCCGAGCCGCTTGTCGGCCTCCATCGCAACAATCGCACCGCCAAAAACTTGTACGGTCGGGCCACGATTGATTTCGTCGATGATGAGAAGCGCCGCGCTGTCCGGCTGCTTCGCAAACTCGCTGGCGCGGTATAGAATACCTTCAGTGATGCGGAATGTGCCGGGTGCCTTACCTGCCCTCACATCCGGCATAACGCCCGTCAGGAAATCGCGGTATTTGCTCGATTGGTGAAGAACGGACTGGAAAACCTTCCTGTTTGAGGCCTTTCCAATATCGCCAGGAAGGCTGGAAGTCGGGGACGGCGGAATCGGGACCGCACCCTCGGGTTTGTAGCGCGGTGTGCTGCCACTTCCCTGATCCTCGAAGAGATGGGCAATTTCTGTGAGGAGCATGGACTTGCCAGTGCCCGGTGGACCCGCAAGCAAGACATTACGCCTGTCCTCAAGAACTTTTAGTATCTCGTCCGCTTTAGACATGGGGATAACGCTCCTTTGACTTCAGATCGAGGAACGCTGACTTAGTCCCATTGCTTAACCAATCGGCGGCAAATTTCTTTATGGTCGGGTCCCAATTGTCCACCTTCAGACTTGTCTCCGTCGTAAAGTGGAGGCGGATTGTACCGTCCTGTTGCTGAAACATCATAAAGACTGATTTTCCACCCTGGGGATCGTTCTGAATGAGGCCATCGAGCCCGAAACTGGAAATCTTGGCGATCCTGCATTCATTGGGCCGCGCAGTCGTTGATGGCCAGATTTCCATCGTTGCGCTCATTTCCTTGCCGCCCTCATTCCAGACAACTGTGCCAGTGAGCACCTCGATCTCGGCTGAAACACCTTTCGACTTGCGCCGCTGAATTCGCCGGCCAGAAAACATCTTCTTAAAGAAAGGCAAAAACTCGGTCTCCGGACGGAACCGAAGATCACGCGCCCCACCACCTGTGTCGGAAATGTTGGATCGGGCTACGAATTTTAGCCGGTCCCCGTCCTCGATATTCTGGAAGAGAACGCGAACAACGTTGAGTCCGTCATTAGCCATGTGCGGCCTCCCTCGCCTCACTAATTGTTCTTGCAAACTCCGAACTCAGATATGCGATAGCTCCAAGTTGCATCGCGGCGGAAACGCGTTCGGTAGTCTCGGATTGCCTTCTTTTGCGATGTGCCCAAGTGCTGAGAAGAAGGTCGGCTGTAACAGTTGATCGATCGTCTCCCGGCAAACTGGGCTGGCCGCGATCAAGCAACGTGAAGTCCTGCAATATTAACCGAAGATCGGCTTCAGTACAGCCATAGGCGGTCGCAACAAGTACGTCGGCTTCGGCTCTCAATTCTGCAACCTGCCAACATTTGTCAAAGGAGACATGCCCACTATTATCAAGTTCGGCAAGCTTGCGAGAAATTTCCACCAGCCTGCGTCCAGGGAGGCTGTCCGGTTCTATCCCAGGCACCCAGACTGACAATAACACGAAGTAATTGACGGTCGTCGTGACGACACGACGCAGAAGCCAGTCAAAGGGCAGTGAGTTGACGATCGACAACCATAGAAGCATTCTCTCTTGCGAAGGATCGTTAGGGAACGTGACCGTGGGCACCTTGTTGCCGCAGACAAGGCCATTGGGAATCATCACAGCCATCATCGACCGTTCGTTGGTTTGACCGGTAATATCGCAGAATCCTGCACGAGGCATCTTTGACCTCTTCAATGCCTCTGCTGAAAGAGCTCTAAGCGGCATCCAGAATTGCGGACTAATCGCGCTCGCGGCAGGAGCGAGATTGCGCCAGACCGCACTGCGACCCTCGCCTGAAACATATGATTTGCAGCCCAACCTGTGGGGCTGGACCATTCGCCCCTCGATTAGCGGAAGGCATTTGGCCTCCGGAGAGTTCCTAAAGTGGGGCCGACCACGGGTCATATCCACTTCCCGACAAAAATCCGGATACCATGGCGATTTATCACATCCCGGCGAGACGCCGTTAGCTTGCATTTTCTTGAACAGCTTCCATTCTGCTGTCGTACGAACTTCTGGCAATGTAAGGTCCGGGCGCAGCTTCTGGAGTTCGCCAACGCTTAGCTTTACTGGCTTCGTAGCGTTGACATTCTCATCGTCTGCGGTGGCATGAGAGATGCCAATCGTCTTGCTGCCATTTCCGACCCTTGAGGATTTGACATAGTTTACGAGAAGAAATTTGAACCGCGTATCGATTGCGAAGTGGCGCGCCCGATTTTCCATCACTGTGAATGCAAGTTCTTTGGTCGAGGTGACAAGTTCTTGCCTTAGATATTGGGTATTCAGCGACCGGATCAATCCAGCCGGAACAAGCAAAGCCCCGCTTCCATCGGGGCGGGTCAGCTGAAGCAATAGCTCTGAAAAGGCGACGTAAAGGTCAGGTTCGCCGTGCGCTAATGCGGGAAATTTCTCGACCAAGCGCGCGGCTAGTTCAGCTTTTTCTGATTTCGCAGCGTCATAGCCGTACAGCGTGTCCTTCTTGTAGCTTGAGCCATAATTGCGGCTCTTGCCGCTTGCTTTGATGTATTCGTGACGGGATAGCTTGACCTTTTCCCAGGGTGGGTTCGCCACCACGAGGTCGAAGCCTTGGGGAGCGAGCGCTTCCCATGCCTTCGTGGGGGCAAGCAAGCTGTCCTGAACACGCCATTTTGCACGCATATCAGACAGGGCATCCAGATCGTCTGTTAGCGTCGCAAGCGAGAGCAAGGTTCCGCGGAGAGCAAGGGGCGATAGATCGGCAGCGTAGACGCAATGTCGTAACCATTCATTGGCGAGGATTCTGTCGGAGCCACATGCCGTCAAAGAAACCGCCGCAAGCAGAATTCCGGCACCGCAAGCAGGATCAACCACCCGCATGTCCGGCACTAGTCGATCCTCGACACTGCGGGCCAAATGAAGGGCAAGCCGGAAATCAGTATGGTATGCCCCGCTGCTTCTGCGATCAGCCTCGTCGAGCGCCTCCCTTGCCAGTGCGCTAAGAGCGAGGGCCGGATGAATGCCAGATTCGTCGATCGACTGAACAATGGCGCGCGCATCGTCTACGAGCCGAGAGGCAGATTTCAGAGTTCGTACACCGAAACGGCCATGATACTCAGCGAGATCAAAGCCACCAACGCGGGAGGCGGCGGCTTCAAGTAGCTGAAAGCGTAGCTCGACCCGATTGAAGCGAGATTTACCCACTATCCGTTCGATAACTGCATCCGACTTGGACAGACGTTTTAACTCAACGGTGTTCGACGGCCTCATGCTGCCTCCCGGTTTTCCGCAACAGGCTTTTCAATGAAGAAAAGCACCTCACTAACTTCCGATCCGGCCTCACTAGCAGCACGATTGGGTCGATATCGACCGATGGCATCGAGATGATGCACTACAACATCCCCCAAACCTCGAAATGCCTCATCCAAAACCGGCAAGGGAACATGTCCCTCAGTGCTGTAGGACAGAAAGATCCGGCGGGCTGGAATCTGTGCAACCAATTGTTCGAGCGCACTAGCCGCCCGAACTTTGTAGCAATAATCGGAGGCAATATGCTGCCATGGTCGTATCCCGCAAACGCCTTCGACGGTGGGCTCGTCACCAAGCGCTATGGTCTCAAGAATATGGTAATAGGCTGCGTACTGACGCTTGGTATAAGGTGGGTCGAGGTAAACGGTATCCTCCTCTGAGCACGGCACATCCAGTACATCGCAGTGCGACATCTTCGCATCGGGCAGGCTGTCAGGGATTTTCCGGGGCGTGAGGAAAATAGTTTCAAGCGATTGCCTTTGCCACTTTGATAGGAAACAACCATAAGTCCCTGCGGTGTTCGCAAAACGGTTTGCAGCTAACAGTAAATCCGCGAGAAGTATTTTTTCTTCAACGTCACCTATTAAATTGCCTCCCACCATTTCGGCGATGAGACTGCGCACGCCATCGATCTTCCGTGCGTTCTGTTCGGTAAAATACATCCGTTCAATGCCGCAATGTGCCGAAGATGCCGGGCTATACTCTTTCCAGATAAATCCGGGTCGGGGCTTGGCGGAGTTCAGCTTCTCGATCGCGCCGTGATATCCACCAACATTCACAAACCCGGCTTGGGTAGATGACATAACACGAGCGTAAGACATAATCGCAGAACTGAAGAGGTGGTCATTGACATGAACGGGCCATCCCGCTCTCGAAGCTGCGCCAGCAACTGCGCCAGTACCACTGAACGCGTCAACAAAAACGCCACCATCGGGAGGCCCGATATTTTCCATTATCGCCTCAACTACTCGCGCTTTTGATCCAATATATCGGAATGACATTCCAGAAGCGCTCCATTTGTATTAATTTTTGCTCTGAGTGATACGACATTATCAGAGCTAGAATCTTACAATAATTTAATCATAGTTCCAGCGTTGATTGACGGCCTTTGGCATAGTCACATTAACTTGGCTAACGATACCCTTCAATTGCAATTGTCTTTCTCCTGGATCGCAGCTTCCGCAGCATGTATTTGGCTGATAGAATGATTTGCATGGGCACGAACCAGATGTTAGAACAATCAGGTGTAGTAATGGCGCCGCTCACGCCCGAGTTATGGGTTGGTAGGCCGTTGCGAAGGGGAAAAGATGCGCCGCGACGGTTGGAAAGTCATTTAAACCAGATCGCGCCTCTTCTGGCAGTAAAGCATAAGTCTACGGTTACCGACTTGAGGCCGATTTATCCGGATATAGAACGACTAGCGAAGCACTTGTGATGGCGACCCTATTCGATTCCCTCGACGCATGGCCTCTGGAATCCCACATGGAGACGCTTCAGCACTATTTCGAACAGCGTTCTAACCCAGGCGAATTGCACGCCCTGAAACTGCTGGATGCAGCGATGTGCCTGGCGCTCGCGGAGCATTTCCGCAAGGTACGAGACTTCGACGTGGCTCTCGATTGGATCAGGCGCGCGGTAGAAGCCCATCCGGGCATCGCCGCCTTCGCCGCTCTCGAATCTGAATTTTCACCACGCAAGCGAATCAACGGGCAGAGCGCGCTATCGCCCAAGCTAACAAAGCCGCAAAGACATCGGTGCACCAAATCACGCGAATCCATGAGCGAGCCCGCAAAGGGCGAATCCGCTCTGAGCCGCGACGCCGGGAACAGATAGCTGCATGAACCAGTTCACCGGTCCCGCCGCACAAGCCCTTATCCAGCAGCAAAGCGTAGCGCACAGTGGTGGCATTGCTCAAGCGCTCGCGCCCTTCCAAGTCCAGAGCAGCGTATATGCTTGGCTCGATACAATCCGGGCGATCGAAGAGTTCATCAATCTGCCGCTGTTCTGTCTTGAGGACGAGGCGCTCGAAAAGGCGATCGTGACCTATCGACTGGACGAACTCGACCCGACCGCTCTGGCGTCGATCCGATGTGCCTTGATCGATCAATTCGGTGAGCCTTTCGCTGAACGCTTCGTCCTGACCGTCTTGCAAGCGAGCGCGATGGGTGCAGCCTTTCTTGCTCACCGACTAATAGAGGCCGCTTCGGGACTTCAAACTATTGGTCACGCCATCGGGTATTTCCAATCGCGTCGGCGCCACCTCGTAGCGATGCTTTACGCCATGCCCTTAGGCTGCCGCGGCTCGCAAGAGATGGAGCGGATTGACGCGCTGAATTACATCCTGCCGCTGGTAGAACATAGCGGCGCAACGATTACTGGACTGCATCAAAAGCTAATGCTGGCCCAGATCTTTCCAGATTTCGCACTCAACGTGGACTCTGACGGTTTCACTGCCAATTACGAACACCAACTGCTCGATAGCATGTTCTTAGAACCTGAGCGAGCGGGAATACTCGACGTGCCACCGACGATGGCAGGCGCGGAGATCATGGCCACGCTGGAACCGGTGAATCCAGGGCTGATCTTTTCCGCTGCCGAACTACGCAACGATATCCGTTTGATCGAAGCGGCCTATGCCGAGTTTGCGCTTATGGACACTGCCTTTGGCCCCATGGCGCACTTCGTTCAAGCTTGCCTGGCCTACTGTGAGGACGACTATCTGATCAAGCTACCAACCGGCCGTCTCACCGAACTCGCCGAAGAGTTCTCCCTCCCCGAATCCTCACGCCGACACTTGGTACATCAAGACGCGAGCTATGTTTCTTGCACCAACTCGATCGCCCCGTTCATCAAGTTGGCCGATATCTGTATTTCGACCGTGACCCTTTTGAGCCGATTCCTCTATTATTGGAAAACCGCCTGCCTCAACCGCCAGCGGCGCTTTCAAATCCGGTCGGGCTTCATCTTCGAAGACAATGTGAAGGCCGTGCTGGCTAGACAGGGTTTTGCGGTCACAGACGTCAAGCGCATCAACCGAAAAGAGTTCGATGTGGTCGCAACGCTAGATCAGGTCATCTACAACGTACAATGCAAGAATAATCTCATCGACATCAACCGCATAGAGTTCGATCCCGTTCGTTTCGCGCGCTATAACCGCAGTCTTGCTCGATCCTATGACAAGGCTTTGGCCAAAGAGGAGGCGCGAGAACACTTGCTCAAGGAGCGACTTGGTTTGTCAACAGTCCGCCACACCCTCTTAAGCCGTTTTCCTGTTGTGACGCTTAATCCCAGAGTGATTCCTTTTCGACGCATCGATGAATTTCGGCGACTGGTTTCGTTGGATCCGGCAAACTGATGAATGACCGTGAATTGTGGGGATAAACGAGTCAAACCTAGGTCAAATCACGACCTTACCCAAGTTATTGTATTTATAGAAATAAGCTGGACTCGCGGCTGAGGGTACAAAGGAATCAGGAGAGAAAAGTCAGTGCCCCGCGATAAAGCAGCGAGAGCTCCTCGTCGGCAAACAAATGCTCCGGCGTAATTTTTAAAAATTAAGTTTTTAGGGATAGGACTGCGGGTGAACTTTTTTGGGCAAATCTATAGTCGCTAATATTTGCAATCTAATGTCTGTTAGATTTCAACGGCATACATGGATCAAGAGCTTTGTTTCAAAATTTTGTGCAGTCTTCCTCTTGATCGAATCGAAATTGTCAGCCTACAAAGCGAAGCGTTTATCGAAAACCGCAGAAGAGCAGCATCAACGCAGCACTTCAAAACATACTCGATTTGGACATTCTATTTTTGGAATGCCGATGGTCTATTTTTTGAATGTTTGTCGACGGAGTGCTGTGATGAAATCACCAATGAAAATTGAAGCTGGCGAGCCAGATCTCGCCAACGGTATTTGGCAAGCAAATGGCGATCTCAAAACTAAGGGACGGATTGCAATTCGTCTGGCTTGGATAAGGGTATTCACCATATTCATGAGATATTGTGGGCCTTATCTGGCACTCACCGTGCTCTACATTGTTCTCAAATCTTTGTGACTTAAGGAGAAGTTTAAGTGGTTACACTGCCTCAAGACCAACTGGACGCTCTTTGGGAAACCGTAAATCGCGAAAACAGAGATCATATCAGCTCAGGCTACCAGTCCATTTTAGAAACCATAGTCAATGAAGGATGGATGTATGAACATCAATTAGAGGATATATGTTACGCAAGCGACCCACGACTTGTTCACTATCGTTCGCGCCTCGATCTTGTGCAACTGTCGAAGAGTTTAGGCTATCACTGGTTCTACATAACGCGTAAACCTTTGGCGAGAAGCAATAACACGATGTTGAATCGCGCCCTTTCAGCGGCAGATTGTGCGTCATTCTTAATTGATCTGGAAAATATTGGATTTGGTATTGATCCAAGTTTCATCGTTGCGGTTCTCGAAACGACCATAAAAAAGCAAAAGATCATAACCGATTCAGAACTGAGAATTTTATGGTTCAAAAAATGCCGCTACAAACGAGAGATTTCGTTCAATTCAGATGAGAAATTTAGGGAATTGGGTAAAATCTCTACACTCAAACTGAGAAATGGATTCAAGGCGGACCTCATTACTCAGAAAGATGGTGCCACCCATTCATTGTCTATTCGGGGGCCGAAATACCGAAAAAAAGAGGAACCTGTTGAAACCAAATGCGCAGAATGCGGATTTACTTGGTGGCGCGGCGATCCGGATTCCAGCGCAGCACATAGAAAAGAACATAAGCATCGAATGCTCAGCATTGATCCCCAACCTCATGAAAAAATGGCGTTGGCGCTCGCTGAAGAAAATGATCCAGAATTGGTGACAAACCTTTCCTCAGACTGGAAACACAAAGAAATGTCTCGTCGCGCATGGTCGTTTAAACGGGAAAAGAAATACGATTTCGTTCAGTGGGGTGAAAGTGGTAGTCGCGATACGGATCCAAATGCTCGCGGCTTTCTATTTGCAGACGACGATCGTCGAATAGTCGGGGCTGCTGCCTTTCGCCTGAGAGATACTGAAAACCAAGAATCATTTTGGGGGCTACAATGGGTTTGGATTGCTCCGAAATATAGGCGGTCTGGAATATTGGATCAAAGATGGCCGAAATTCAGAGAAAAATTTGGGGACTTTTGGGTGGAGTCTCCTGTTTCCGAAAGTATGCAAAGGTTTCTGAAAAAGCGTGGAGAGAGCTTTTTGATGGATTATCCTACAGAGCGGATAGCCAAGGCGGAAACGAACTGAAAATCGAAGATTCAATTCTGTCACTGATCCTTCACAAGATGCTCCGCATCGCTCTCCAAAGGTATCTCTACTCTCATTCCGGCCACCGTCGAGTACCAAGGAACCATCCCAACCTGCCACAGGAGCCTCTCTACGTGGATGCCGAGTGACAAGAATTCATCAAAGGAAGCCCATTCACCTATCCTTTGTCTGAACTTTTCAAGATCATTTTGAAAGAGCGGAAACCACTTTTCCAATCCGTTTTCCGTAAGAGCATTTGAGAGGTTTCCATCTTCATCAAAAGCCGAGATGCCAATTGCTTTGCAATGGCCGAGCAAACTGGCTGAAAACAGAAGAATATGCTGTATCACGGGCATTGTCGTGCCCAGCAATGCATCGAGGTCTCCCGAATATCGATATTCAAGACGTGCGGGCAGGACTATTTCCTTTATCCGACCCAACGCATCGCAGAGCATCTGCCTTGATGTGTCAGCAATTTCCTCTACGTCGCCGAAACCCGAACTGATATAGGATGCTACGTAAGCACTAAGCGATGCGTCTAGGCTATCATAAAGCCAACCGTCATATTCATTTTCAATTGGCTGAAGTTGGGTTCCGGGTAGCGCTGTCTCTATCCATTCCATCATGGCGACAAGAACCAGCCGACCTACGATAACATGGATTGCCCATTCGACTTGCTTTGGATCGCCATTGGTCAAAGCATCAAAAACTAGGATATCAAATACCAACCAGCCTTTAACCTCATCTTCGCGCTTGACCGGAACAAGCTTGGCTATCCCTTTGCCGATGGATTCATCCATGGTTTCAACGGGCCTTGCATTTTCATACCCGCGATCAACGGAGTTCAATGCAGCCGGATAGTCATACGCAAAAGAAATACCTTCCAGCCGATGGAGTGGCAGAACTTGAGCTAGTGGCGCAATAATAGATTTGATTTGCTTTCCGAGATTATCGGCGGTTTCCTGATTGCCAAAATCGGTCAACGCCAACTGATAGCTAAAGTCGCATCTTGTGTTATCAGCTTGCTCAGGCGCTAGAGGTTCATCTGCATCCAACCTCTCCGGTTTCTTCGGCATGTATTCAGAAAATGCAGAGTCTATCGCTTTGTCGATAACCAAAGTCGCCCGCTCACCAATGAGCGAATGTAATTGCAAAATTGTCTTTTCGCCACTGCTTGAGAGAAAAAAATCATAGCTGGATCTGGCTGCCATTTCATTGAACAGCGTCAATTCTGGCATAGCTGCGGCAGAGTCTTTTCCAATCAGTAATTTTCGCGACGAAAGCGGGATGATTACACATTTCGTATCGTCCCGATCTATGTGCATAAATGGTGAGGCTGTACCATCTGCGGAAATAGAAACGACGACACAATCAGGGAGTATTGCTCCATCCGAGGGAGCTTCAGCGATGCTCCAATCCAATTCTGTCAAATATTTATGCCTTGGATTGGGCCCAGGGTCGCTGGAAAACCTACTCAAAACTTCGTTGTGACTCTGACGGGCCATTGACGATGATTGATCTAACCAAGAGTGGAACATACCCGTAAATGTGGGCATGGCATTGTCCAGCGCCGTAGAAAAATTTTCACGAGCAAGAAAAAAGGCAATCTTCTCAATCAACTCTTTCGGTACGGTTAGGTCTTTCTCATCGACAAATTTCTGCGCTTCATTCCAAAAGTGATCGTTGAATCGAGAAGACGGTTCGGATTGATCTAATCCTATCATCGTCGCCAAATTATCGGGGTCGTCAAACATGTTAGACGCACCCTCGGGGAGTTGCCGCATACCAGTTTCCATCGTACCCCGAAGATGAGATGTGCGAGATGACAAGTGCATGACAATGGTGGCTGCTTTTTCAGCATCCACTCTTTCGCCGATTTCCTGTTCCCTGATCGCTCTTAAATCGTTAGACAAAGGGACTTCAATCTCTGTGATCTTATCATCCAGAGTCGCAGTGCCGTCAGATGACGGTTCAGAATAGAAATAGTCATCTGAGCCTGTTTTTTTGATCAAGCCAATTTGAGGTTCAGCATCGCGATTAAAAACCCAGATTTCACGTGCACGGGATTTGGGAATAGCAAACCCTTTTTGATAAAATACTGGAATATGATGCTGATTGGGTCCTGTCATGCTCTCACCATTTCGTGGGATAACTCAACATGGGTATTCAACGCCACATTGCCTAGATTACATCATCGCTATATGCAGCAAGACAACATATTTTGAAGCCCTGTCCCAATACTGACAATTTATGCCTGAGAACAAAAGTCATCATTATGTGCCGCAGATGTATATGCGCCTTTTCTCCGACGAGGACGAAAAGTGCGTTGGCGTTTTTGCTTTGGAGAAGAAAAAGTTCATTCCATCGGCACCGATTAAGGGGCAGGCATGCAAGAATTATTTTTACGGTAAGGATGGCAAAGCCGAAAAATCGTTTGGCAAGATCGAAACAAGAGTACGCAGCATATTGCGAGAGATTATTGATAATACCAATCTTCCAGCAAATGGCAGTGAAGAATATGAATTTCTGATGCTTTATCTAGCTCTGCAACATTGTCGCACTACAGACGCAGAAGCCGAACACATGGAAGCCGCAGAAAAGACAGTCAAATCCATGCTACATCGCAAAGCTACTCTCGAAGGAAATCAAATAATATTGGACGCCTTACCAAATGTGCGAATTAAACGAACCAACGCCATTTCTGAGACTGTTCGGGTAGCAACCGTCGGAGCAAGCCTGCTTACGGATTTGAATCTGATGCTTCTCAAGAACGAGACCGACAAGGCTTTTATCTCATCGGACGTGCCGGTCGTTCTTCACAACAGAATATATGAAGACCAGACTGAGTTCAGCGCTACAGGGTTTGCATCGGTGGGGTTGCAAGTTTTTTTACCGCTTGGTCCACGGTACATGCTGGTTTGCTACGATCCGGGTGTGTACCGAGCGGATAAAGTTGTCCATTTGACGGATCTACATGCTGTGAACTTGCTCAATGAACTACAATGGGAGGCAGCAAATAAGGTTCTGCTCGTATCGCCTGAAACGACGGAAAATGAGCTATATGAACGAGCAGCAAATTTTACTTTCGAGAAAGAAAAAGAACGAACAATATTTAGAGAGGAAGTGATGTCAGAAAATGATGGCGAACTGCGAACGCGCCATGGTTCGGGAGCAAAGCCGTCCAGTGTTTTGCTCGATCTCCCTTTCATTTCAGTTATCGTAGCACGCCCAGACAAGGTTGCTCCATTCGAGCATCCGCCAATTCGCGACGAACTCAAAATGGCAAAAGTCGAGGCTGCGTTCAATTTGATGACTGAGTTCGAGAGTGAGATACTCTGAAACTTACGGCGCACCGCCAATTCGCGCCGAGGATTGGTCTGGCTTCCAAAGGGAAGGGGCGCTCCATGGTCTTGGGGTTTTAGGGGAGGCAGCAACGCTCCCCTTGATGGTGCAGCTTTCAGAAGTTGCGAGTGGGTTTTAAGGCGGGGCGCGATAGCCCCTCAATCTATGGGTGCAGGGAGAGATGATATCTTCCGCAAGTGGTGAAATGGCGATACGCTTAATCGGCGCAAGACGGGTCAGCAATGGCAATGCTCAACCTTTAATTGCGCCGAGGGCAAGGTAGAGAAGACTGTCAGCAAAGCCCCACAAAACTACCGTGAAATTTGAGCCTTAACGAAAGCGACGGCGCTGAAAGTGCTGGAATTTCGCCATTTTCAATCAATGATGCCAGCCCGCCTGGTAATTGGCTGGCGCATATTTTCCAGTAATTCCAATACCCTGCACCCCAACCGACGGCGCTGCTTTTATCTTGCAATCTTAATTGGGCCAGTAACCGTCCGCTCCTGACACCTGATTTCGGGGGTGCAATATCGTTCCATATGGGGTTCCTTAGTACATAGGAGG
>Ga0208017_100099_pt1 | contig 17424 bp, 17 predicted proteins | sample 30_taG_FD_184104 | JGI IMG/M metagenome (GOLD analysis project Ga0208017, IMG submission 184104) | Marine viral communities from Cariaco Basin, Caribbean Sea - 30_WHOI_OMZ (SPAdes) (version 2) | ecosystem: Environmental > Aquatic > Marine > Oceanic | place: Caribbean Sea: Cariaco Basin... | reverse complement strand
AGAGGAGTGCGGGTTCGATTCCCGCCGCCCGCACCATCCCAATTAGCAGACTCCGATAAGCCCACCGAACGGTGGGTAGGAGCCTGCATTAGCGGATCGCTCGGGGACGCACGTCCCGCGCTCCGCTTTCGCGAAATGACAATCGAAGGATATTGTCATGTTGGCCGCAGAAATCCCGGACGGGATTTGGCCAACGCCAAAAATTGCTTGTTTCAACTTGAAAGCTGTCCTTCTGGAAACGACCCCAGTTTGCGACATTCCCGAAGGCGAGTTCATTTCCCGAAAGCTGTCATTCGATCGAGCAGAGCATTAGGGCTCGAATTGGGCCGGGAGCCGACTGTCTGCTATTGGCTGTAACTCGCGGAAATCTGCCGGTTGGCTGTGAGCGCACAGACCGAGGTCAGTCACCAATTCTTCGGCTTTCTTTCCGATACTCCGACAATGTCGGGAAGGATCACCATTCCAGATTCTTTGCCTGACCGACCTCAATCCGAACTAGTTAGAGGGACTAAGTCTATCAGCAAGGCGCTCTAGAGAGATCTCATCTTCAGGCATGACGAAGAAGTAGGGCGCGACATAGTTACTGCCATACTCATTGCTTACACGCCGTGAGTCGATATGCGCGACTACAATTGCAAGTGCTGGGTTGAACCTCCGCAAGTCCCATTCAAGTTTGCCATGCAATTCTGACGGGTCGATCGATTCCTCACCTTCTTCAACCATCTTCAAGATGTGATCGAGCAGTTCGCTTGCATCCGCGTAAGGATTTGTTCCGCACGCTATTGGATCGAAAGTTGCAAACAAATCGGCGGTCGCAAACATGAAAGGTATTCTCTGACCAAGCGTCCTGTCCATCCTGACAAAACCCTCGGCTTCCAACTCCGCTATCGCCTTCTCCAGGGCGCGAGCATCGGCATCTGGAAATGCGGCGGCTACCACGTCACCTTCAGCCGTCGTATCCTTGTAGTTTCCTTCAGTCGATTGCTCCGCTAGCCATAATCCGACTTTTCGGGCCAACTCACTCAGCTGTACTTCTAGGTTGTCCAATGTTGGGATCTTTTCGGGCAGCTTGTCATTTCTTGGCGACGCTATGAGAAGCTTCGGCGAATCCTCACCTTTAGAGGGTGAGGGGCTACCAGCGAGCCAAGCATCTAAACTGTCAACGACGTCTTGGCATAGCCGCGCGAATTCTCGGATATCGCCAGCTACAAGAGGGACTGTCTCGCCTACCTTTGCTTCCCTTGCGTGGTCGGCAAATTTCGGATCGATAACGCCCAAATTATGTCCGATTACATGGCGCTTTTGGATATTAAGTTCGAGCGCGGTCAGCTCTTCTGGCGACAACTGCTGAAATGGGTCAAGGTCGAGTTCGGCAAGTCGTTTTTTGGCCTTATCAATGTTCTGAAAATCGTTCCTCGTTGGCTTAGCGGGTGCGTTATTTACTCCGTGCAGATACACGGTCTTAAGGGTCGCTTCGAAAGCTGTAAGCACGTCCTCGTGTGCGTTTCCAAGCAAGCGATAAGCCAATTCTTCGAGCCCAGCGCCCTGCGCTTCAGCAAGATCGACTTGTGCTCCCACGAGCATTCTCTCACGCGCGAAATGAAGCCGCACGTTCGGTGCTCCACAGTCAGGACAAAAGAGCGCGATGGCGTAGACGCCATAATCTCGTCCACAATGGTCGCACACTAATTCCCGAAGAAGATCGCTGCGGACAAAGTGGGGCTTGGGTTTCGCGCGACGCTTGGGACCCGACTTGATCGAGATCGACTTGCTTGACGCGAATTTCCGTCCGAGATCAGCGAACATGTCGTCTACTAGCGCGTGCATGTCCTCCTCGGCAGCGTGCCTCACCGTGTCAATTCCGGCCCGCTTGTCATCAGGATGCGTAAACTCATCATCATCAGCAATGACGCCGCTATATGGACAAACGGTCTGATTAGACCGCGGCTCCAGCTTCATGCGTGCTCGTGCGTCTTGCCGTATCTCGTGGTCATCAACGACGTCCCCGATGAGAAAATGCCGTGGATGAGCATCTTCGTTCGGTGAATACCGATACGCTCTCCCAGAAGGCGTCCGTGGGAGCGGGATGGCGAGCTTCATGTTGGAGTCAGTCCCGCCCACCCTGTAACGTTCCAGATTACGGAATTTCTTCATTAATTCTCCTCAGGAGAGTCTTGAATGATCGAGAGGAATAAAGCAAGAACATCCGTTGCGCACGTGCGCAGCGTCGTTACCGAAAGTCAGGGTACACACAGCTCATGTTCTGCAGAACGCTTGCCAGTTATGAATGCTTCTTTACCCAGCGTAGTCTAGAAATCTGGCAGCGCCGTTGCGAGGGGGATAATCCAGTGCGCTGCGTTGCCCAAAACTGCCCTTCAGATGTAAAGGGCGGCAAGTTAAACCAAAAAGAGAGCCCGATGGCATATCGCAATAAGACGTATATCGCCTTCGATGGCGATAAGGACATGCATTACTATCGGTTGATGACTGCTTGGGCAAAGAACGAGCGTTTTGAGTTTAACTTCTACAATGCTCATGACGTGAACACAGCGCGCGACACCAGCCAGGAGACAAGCATAAAACGTCAATTGCGTGAGAGATTTGGCAACTCAAGGGCATTCATAGTGCTAATTGGTGAATCCACTCGGCATCTGACGAAATTCGTCAAGTGGGAGATAGAGACGGCTATCAACCTAGGATTGCCCATAATCGGCGTGAACCTTAACGGAAGTCGCGCTCAAGATGGTGGATGCCCTCCGTCCATGAAAGGGACACTCGCTGTCTATGTTCCTTTCAATGAAAAGATCATCACATACGCGATGAAGAACTGGCCTGGAGACTCTGCGGCGCGAGGTAGAAACGGTGAAAGCGGTCCATTCTTCTATACTGACAGCGTGTATAAGGGGCTCGGCCTCTGATGAGCTTTTTCTTTAAGTCGATACTAACAACCTCATTTTGGCGGTATGCCCTTTTATCTGTCGGAGCTGCGGGGCGCATTCTCGCGACAATCGGTGTCCTTTTTCTTTTCATGGAAGTTTTGGATTTCTTTGGGATCTACACGAAGGATCGATACAGCCGCTATGCAATCATTCCGATGCTGTTATTTGCGGTGGCTTATGTTGTAGTCACCCGGCGACCGGTGACGCGAGTGTCCTACAAGCTCCCGAACAAGGATTACCTCGTCGAAGTTCGGATTGGTGACGTTTTCGACGGGGAAGATGACGTAGTCGTGAGCACCAATACGACTTTCGACACAAACATGGCGGAGGGCCTGATTGCGACTGGCAGTCTCCAAGGGCAGGTCGCGACCCGCTTTTTTCAATCGAATACCGGGGAGATTGACCAGCAGTTGGAAACCGAGCTTGCTAACATTCCTGCTAAGGAGCGTGACAATGCGCCAGGAAAAAAGCGTGAGTATCCAATTGGTACCGTTGCGCGTGTTCGCACGCACGGGCGGACATTCTACTTTCTTGCGATGTCGCGGCTAAGTGAGAATGGCACTGCGAGTTCTTCGATGCGTGAGATTGAGGATGCACTGGAAGCGCTTTGGAAATTCGTCACAAGCCACGGAGAACTGAGGCCCCTGTCAGTGCCTCTTATGGGAACAGGCCGCGGTAGAACGGGCTTTCCACGCAAGAAGATGGTCGAGCGAATTGCTCAGTCGTTTGCTGATGGTTCCAAGGATAAGATATTCTCAAATCGCCTTTCTATCGTCGTACGCCCCGAGGATGCGGCAAGTTTTGGTGTGAATTTGTATGAGATACGCGATTATCTCGTACAAAGTCTTCATCCTTGAGTGACACTGCTCGGCAATCCCGGCCCAAGCTATATTCGCCTGGGAATTGAATGGCTGCTTACGGGATCAGAGCCTCGCATGCATTAAGTCCGAGAATGGGGCACATTCCAGACTGGCGGATAATTGCCGGTTGCTGACCCTCTCCTTTGACTACAGATTGCACCTTGAACAAGGGTCTCGGCTGCACGTAGACTAGAGACACTGAAACCCTAAGCCTCTGCCTCCAGACGCAAAAAAGAAACCTTGTTCGTCTTTTCGTCAAAAGTTCCATCGACAAGCGGCTAGGGCGAATGATTGAATGCTCCGGCTACAAAGTCCCGGCCAAGCCGCAAGCCAACGGGATCGACGGTGTGAGCCACGCCGTAAGATACGTGGGTGGTGACTTCGACACCAAGATGCCTGAGCTCGCTCTCCGACGAATGCAATGCCGCGACGGGGACGATCGGGTCGGCGGTGCCATGCGCCAGCAACACTGGAGGCCTGGGAAAGTCCTTGTGCGCAAGCTCGGCACTCCCCGTCAGCATTCCCGAATAACCAACCACGGAGGCCACCGCTCGCGGTCGACGCAATCCAATATGAAGCGCCATCATGGTACCTTGGCTAAAGCCGACCAGAGCCAAGTCCGCCTCGGTCAAACCATACTGTGCGAGCTTGCGGTCGATAAACGCATCGATCGCCGGTGCTGCTGATGCTGCACCCGCCGAAAGCGCCGATGGCGCAAATCCCGATAACCCCCACCACTGATAGCCCGCAGCCATCATTCCGCAACGCTGCGGAGCATGCGGCGAAAGGAACAGCGCATCGGGCAGCACATCCTGCCAATGTGGTGCGAGAGCAATCATATCGTGGCCGCTGGAGCCGAAGCCGTGAAGGAGCAGTACGATCTGCTTCGGCGGAGCCCCGGATCGGGGTTTCAGGCTGGCACCATTGACGATCTTGGACAACGCTATTCCCATCTCATATTTGCCAAAAAGGCCATTTGCACATGGCCGCCATCCGCTCCTGCCGCTATGGTACCCGGATGTCATTCACAAAGGTTGATCATTGGATCGGCAAAACGCTGTTTGTCCCGCCGATCGTTAAGCTATGTCAGCTTACGCGTCAGAGCCAGTTCGCCGTTTCACGCCTGTTTTGGTTCATCGCGGCTTTGGACGGCTTCTACCGTGCTGAAACGCTATTCGGCTCTTTCCTATGGGGCGGCCTCAGCATTGTGATGATGGTTTCCGCCGCTCGGCGGGCTGATAGCCCAACCGCCAGCTTCATGTTCTTCCGCCTGCTGGCGGTCCTGATGCTCGCCATTGATTTCATTCGCGGCGCTGCCACAGGCGAGTGGGCCGGGATTGAGTTCTGGATTTTTGTGCTGGTGGCCGAGTATGCGGCAATTATCCGCACGATCCCGCCGAAGGAGGCCTCCAAGTCAGCTGTTAGAATGTCGAGGGCGGAATAATTGTCCCGTCCGCTAGCAATCCGGCAAAGTTGCCGTTTGGCGTAAAGCTTCGCCAAGCGCGAGGGACGCGGATATAGCAAGGTTCATTGAGCGCACCTGCGGACGCATCGGAATACGCACTCGTGCATGGCAGGCCTCGGCTACAGCAGCGGGCACTCCCGCGCTTTCCTTGCCGAAGAGCAGGACATCGTCGGCCATGAATCGGAAATCGTATGCCGATTGACGGCTCTTGGTAGTAAACAGCACCAGCCTTCGCGATCCGATAGTACTCTTGAACGCGTCGAAGCCGGCATGACGTGCAATCTCGACATGATCGATGTAATCCATGGCGGTCCGGCGTACTCTTCGATCATCCCATTCGAACCCCATTGGCTCGATGAGGTCCACAGCCGCACCCATACATGCGCCCAGACGCAAAATGGCACCGACATTTCCAGCAATTTCCGGTTCGTAAAAGGCAATGCGCATTCATACCAATTGGCGCGGGCGAAGAGAGCATGCAAGCCCGCGATCAATTGTATAACGCCACATTCCCATCCTAAATGTGTAATCCGGATTTGGACCGTCCATCCAATTGGAGGGGCCGGTCGATATCCCGGATGAAACAGTGGCAGGTTTGGTAGCCGAGGCGACAATCCTGAACGGCGATAACTGGTTCGACTGCTGCCAGGCTGCTTTTGGAAACGTAAGCGGCAAAAGCAGACTTTTGTCAGTTCGAGGTCACGCGGCAACTTTGCGCCCCACAATCGGACATTCAACTCGACGCCAGCGCGCCCTGATAGCAGTCGCCGCTGTCGGCGGTGCGACCGATAGCAATTCGACGGCCAACCCAAGGTATAGCCCGTTGCGCAGCCCGCCGTTCTCAGCCATACCGAACTCGGAATTCATCGGTTCGAAATCCTACGGTCCGTGATACGGCGCGTCGGCCTGCCAGATGCAGGTAAGACCGATTCCAGGTGAAGGGCACTCGAACGGCGAAGGGGCAATATTGATGGTGCAGTTCGCCAACTGGTGCACCTTCGCCGATACGCAGGTTGGCAACCACCACTTGTGCGTGCTGACCGGTAGCACTGCGCACATTGATGTCGGTATTGACGCAACCGCCGCCCTCGTTCCGGGCCACTATGCTTCGGAAGAGCATATCGCGCGCGTACTGCGTCTTCTCGGCAAGCCCGCCGCGGCGGCAATGATCGAGCAAAAGCTCCCCACCACGAAGGCGATTCGCTCAGGCGACCTTGGCGAGATCTTGGCGACTGAATGGATCGCGGCAAACGGAACCTATCAGGTCCCGGTGAAACGGCTTCGCTGGAAGGACCATCGCAACATGGCGATGCGCGGTGAGGATGTGATCGGCATCGCGCTGGACCCCGCCACGCTCCAGCTTAGCTTCCTAAAGACGGAGGCGAAGAGCCGGGGGGCGCTGACGGGGCAGGTGGTCTTGCAGGCGCGCGAAGGCCTCGACAAGGATTCGGGGCTGCCGTCGGGGCACGCGCTCAGCTTCATCTCGGCGCGGCTGGTCGAGGGCGGCAATCACGCGCTCGCCGATGCGATCGACAATGCGACCTTCCAATTCGGCATCCAGCCGAATTCAGTTCGGCATCTGCTCTTCACCTTCTCGGGCAACGCGCCCGAGGCGATGCTCACCAACGCGCTGCAGAATTATGCCGGCGGCTTTTCGCAGTGGAGCGTTGGGTTGCGGATCGACGGCCATCCCGCCTTTGTCGGCGCGGTCTACGATCGCGTGATCGCCGATGCCGACCAACCCTGAGGCTATCAGTGCCGCGGTCGAACTGGCGGCGACCGCCGGCTTTCGCGGCCGGCTGATCGCGCGCGGCCAAGCCCGCGCGATGATCTGGCGCGACGGCGTGCTCCCGCCGGACGCGCCGCCCTTTGCGGCTCGGTTAAGTTACGATCTCACGACCTACGGCTACGCGCTGTTGGACCTTGGTTTGCGCAACCGGGACATGGAAGGCGACCCGGCGGTTTCCCGGTCAGCCTTCGAGCAGGCCGCGGTGGCCCTCGAATCGGTGATCGCAAAGGGCGACCGGACCGGAGCGGACCGCGATTTCCATTTCGTCATGGCAGCCACCGCCTATCACCTCGCGCATCTTTCGGCCCGTGCCTATTCGCTTCTCAGCATCGTCGCCGGAGACAACAACTTCTCCCGAATCGAGCGGGCGCTGGGTCTCTTGATGCGGCGCGATTTCACAGCGCTCGAAGCCGAACTTATCGGTTTCAAGGCATTGGGCATCGGCGCCGACGAACGGCTTGCCGCCGAAATTGCGGCTACTGTCGATGCCGCCGACCTCGTAGGTGCCGCCGAAGACCGGAGCGACATCCTGATCGACAGCGTCGATCTTGCCTTGACCGACCGGTTCTTCGGCGCGATCGCGACCTTTTTGCTGGCGCTCGAGCGCGGCGAAGCCGAGCTGGTCGAGCAATGCCTAGCAATGCTTCGCGACGGATTGCGCGCCGCGTCCGAGCTTAATCTGGTCCCGCAATATTGGGCGTTCCGAGCAACGATCCACCTCCTGCGCGATCTCTGGGAGAGCACCTACCATAGCCTGGTGCCGCTCGAGCCCGCCGGCGGTGCCGGCGCCGATTGGGCGACACTGCGAATGCTGTTGCTGGCCTCGCTGCAAAGGCGGCCACGCGCGGAAGTCGACCTGTGGCCGTCGCAGGTCGAGGCTGCGATTCGCGCCGCGGATGAGCGCGACGATCTGGTCGTCTCGCTTCCTACGAGTGCGGGCAAGACTCGTATTGCCGAGCTGTGCATTTTGCGCTGCCTAGCCGGCGGCAAACGCGTCATGTTTGTAACGCCGCTGCGGGCGCTTTCGGCGCAGACCGAGGCGACGCTGCAACGCACCTTCACCCCATTGGGGAAGACCATCTCGGCACTCTACGGGAGCATCGGCGACAGCGGGATGGACGAAGACGCGATCCGCCAGCGGCACATCGTGGTCGCGACCCCAGAGAAGCTCGATTTCGCGCTCCGCAACGATCCTACCCTGCTCGATGATGTCGGCCTGCTTGTACTGGACGAGGGACACATGATCGGCCTGAACGAACGCGAAGTGCGTTACGAGGTGCAGGTCCAACGGTTGCTGAAGCGTACAGACGCCGCGACGCGCCGCATCGTCTGCCTGTCGGCGATCCTCCCCGACGGCCCGCAGCTCGAGGATTTCGCCAACTGGCTGCGCCGCGACGCAGAGGGCGGGCTGATCAAGGATGACTGGCGGCCGACGCGGCTACGCTTTGGCGAGGTTGTTTGGAACGGGCAGACGCAGACCGCGCGGCTCGACCTGCGCGTGGGCGAGGAACGGTCCTGGGTGCAGACCTATCTGGCCGGTGCCGCCCCGCCGCTTTGGGTGCCGCCGAAGCAGCAGCGCACGCGGCTCTTCCCTGACAATCAACGTGAGCTGTCTCTGGCGACCGCTTGGCGGCTGGTGGCCGATGGCCAGACCGTGCTCATTTATTGCCCCGAGCGCCGCAGCGTTGAGCCGTTCGCCAAGGTCATTATCGACCTGCACGAGCGCGGTGCGCTGTCTTCCTTGCTCATCGACGATCCCAACCGGCTGAACACCGCGTTGATTCTCGGTGCCGAATGGCTCGGCCCCGACCATCCGATCCTAAAATGCCTGCGGTTGGGCGTCGCGTTGCACCATGGCGCGCTGCCGACCGCTTATCGCAAGGAGATCGAGCGGCTGCTTCGCGAAGGAATCCTGAAGGTCACCATCTCGTCGCCGACTTTGGCGCAGGGCCTCAATCTCTCGGCGACGGCGCTGATCATGTACGCGTTGCACCGCGCCGGGGAGCGGATCGAGGCATCGGAATTCAAGAACGTCATCGGACGCGCGGGACGCGCCTATATCGATATCGAGGGACTCGTCCTCTATCCGATGTTCGGCAACGTCGCCCGTAAGCGGCTGGCATGGGAGGGCTTGCTTGGCGACCTCGGTCAGCGCGATATGGAAAGCGGAATGGTCCGGCTGGTGGTGGAGTTGCTCAAGCGCCTCCACCGCTTGCACGGCGGCGAGGTCACCCAGCTTGTCGAATATGTCGCCAATCATGCCGCCGCCTGGGAGTTTCCGGAAATTGCCGGTGAGCCGCCGCCGGCACGTCTGCGCGCCCTGGCGGCGTGGGATCAGCAGCTAGCGATGCTAGATACCGCCGTGCTGGGCTTGATCGGGGAATTTGATATCCCGGACGCTGAGATCGCCGCCACGCTCGACGCGGTGCTACACTCTTCGCTCTGGCAACGTCGGCTCCAGCGTTTCAACGACGTAAACAGGGCGGCGCTCACCAAAATGTTGGAGACGCGCGCGCGGTTGATCTGGGCGCAGTCGACGGCCCCGCAACGCCGCGGATATTTCCTCGCCGGGCTCGGACTCAAGTCCGGCCATGCGCTCGACGCGATCGCGCCCCAAGCCAATACGTTGCTGGTCATGGCCAACGGGGCGCTGCTGGTGGGGGATCACCAAGCCGCAATTGAGGCGATTACTGGCATCGCCGAGCTGGTATTCGCCTTCCAGCCGTTCACGCCCGATCAGTTGCCCGATAACTGGCGGCAGATTCTCAGCGCATGGCTGCTCGGCGAGCCGCTCGTCGCCGTCGGTGGAGAACCAAACGAGACACTCCGCTTCGTCGAGGGCGGCCTGATCTATCGCCTTCCATGGGCGATGGAGTCAATCCGCGTCCGTGCGACCGCCAACAGCGATCTCGTCGGCGATTTCCATATCGACGACCATGAGCTGGGCCTTGCCGTTCCGGCGGTGGAGACCGGGACATTGATCCGATCAGCGTCGTTGCTAATCCAGGCCGGGTTCAACTCCCGCCTGGCAGCGATCAAGGTCATCCAGGATTCCGGCGCGACCTTTGTTTCAGGTGACGAACTACGCATCTGGCTTCGATCGCCCGGCGTCGCGCATTGGAGCGCGTTACCCGACTGGCCGACCGCCGAGACCAAGCCGATGTGGCTCGAATTCCTCTACGGCTTCGTCCCGCCCGACAGCCGGACTTGGTCCGAGCGGCGCTTCTACGCGAATGTGCAATGGGCGAGTGTCCACCCGGTGCCCGGGACGCCGGTGCGAGCACATCATATCGACGGTCAGCCCTGGATCGTCTCGGCGGCGGGCGATAAGCTTGGGATGATGCAGGCGCCGCTCAATCCGGAACGCCGCGGGCTGGCCCGGGTGACCGTGGCGAACGAGCCTGGCCGTGTCGATATTAGCTATCTTGGGCCCGCTGATCTCTGGATCCCCTAACCGCCAGTAGATATCTACAATTTGCGGAAGCTGGCGGTAGCGGGTCAGTGGCGCGACCCGCGCAGCCATGAGATAAAAACTCGAAACCGCGTCATCCCTGCTGCAGGAGCAGAGGTGGCGGTCCCTACCAAGCTACTAGTCGCTCACATTGCAATCTTGTTTAACTCACTTCGGTATGGGGAGGCGGCCGGTCAGCTAACGGCCATCAGTCGACACGAACAACTTCAACTTCTGAGCCATCCACTCCGACACGAAACAGTTTGCCATCGGCCTCAATCTCGAAGACGTGTTTGATGAAGCCGAGAAAGAGCGTATCAGTCGGCCCCTCTTTCTCATGCCCGATCTGAAAATCATTTAGATCATCCGCTTCGTCCATGTAGCCAGTACCATATCGAAGCAACTTCAGTCCGGAAGGCGTCTCGGAAAGTTCACGCATCACCGCTTCTACGGCGAGTATAGCTGCGCCATTTCGGTTAAGCTTTATCTGCCGCTTCTTTCCAATCCCTCGAATTATCTTCGCCTTCGAGACCCACCACTTCCAATTATCCTCGACGCGCTTTCCGCCGAAGAATACGGCAAGTGCTATCGGGCCAACCAATTCCCAATTGGCAGCGATAAACGCAACAAATGCGGGCAGGCTTACGCTGGGACCAACATCAGCATCCTCAAACCCGACACCAAATTCGCGTTCAAGGTTTAAACGAAAACTCTCGCGTCGCTCGTACCAATCTTCTCCGTCAGAAAAATAGGTCTCATCGACCACAGCGATTTGTATATTAGTATCAGCCTCGACCCGTTGCATTGATCTTCCTTAAAACGCTGCGTGTAATTAACCACCAGCTGCCGGTCCACCATCGGCCCTTTTGTCGTCGTCCAAAAATGCCTCATATATGACAGCTCTCGACTAGCTAGTCTGAAAAATGACTACCGCTCAGTCAGCGGCAACGGACGACCTTATAAGTTCGCTGAATGTCAGCTTTTCTCGCTTCCGATCCTGAAAGCGGACCATCCGCAGCCGGCCCATTTTGAGCTATTCAGGGCGCTTGAGTAAAGGTTAATGCGCGCCGGTTAATAACGGGCTTTTCGGCCCCAAAATGTCGGCTTTGGTAACCTGATTGAAAGTCCTATGACTGAGTACCCAGACTTATAGCTGTACATTCTCATGTCGTTGATAGAGCTGCGTCAGATCGGCATGAGCAACGCGGAACTGGCTTCGGCGCTTGATTCTGGGCTTATGTGATGAGGCATCCTCAATCTTAACCGCCGGATCATAGTAAATCCTGCCAGCAGCGAAAGCCCTCAGGAATAGCAGAAAATCGGTCTGCTCGCAGAGCAGGACATGTGCGCCGTAGCTGTATTCCGGAGGCGGCGTTCGAAACAGGGAAGGGATATAGGCTGCCTGTGCGTGTTTGCGGTTCCAGTGCGCCATCATGCCTTTGAAAGTCCAGGATGCCGCGACTTCGTCGGCGACATCAATCAGGGTCAGGCCGCCATCAAGATCGGTGATCTTGCCCGTCTCAGCATCATAACCAGTCAGCGTCATACGAAGTCCGGTCAGCGCATGATGCTGACGCTGGCAATCGTAGCGACCCCCAAAGTTTTTGCGATCAGGCTTGCCGGACTGATCGGGGTAGCCAAATCTGTTCATGAATTCGGCAACGCCTTCGGTGCGATAGATACCGCCGGTAGGCTCGGGCGTCATCAGCGTGACCGGTGACTTCGGCCTGAAGTTTACGAAGTCCCGGACGCCATATTGCTTTACTTCCCAGCCCATGAAGTCAGGCTCGGCATAGCCGTTGGGTGTAATTCCAAGTTCCGCTTCCAGCGTGTAACCCCCGCCGTTACGAGCCGCGTAGTCGGCCTTTGTGCCGTCGCTCGCCAGCTTTTGGGATAAAATCCAGTGTAGCTGATAAATACGGCGGAGCTCATTCAGCAGACGGTTCTTTGGGCTTTCCAGCTGATCCATGGTCATCGGGAGTTCGAGAAAGACGCCCACTGTTGGCCAGTCATGTGCGTTGAGCTCGGTGGTAATGGGATCATTTGCGGTGGCGGCATAGCCCATTACTTCACCTTCGCGCGTGATGCCTAAAATAAGCATCCGGCCTGCATCCCTGACTCGCATGATCGCTGACGGTGCTGCTTTACAGCCAAGCAGGAACCCGGACATGCGAACTTCCGGATATTTTGGATAGAGAATGAGACCGGTATTGGGTGCCTGATGGCGTCCCGCTTCATCGATCCAGTAGAAATCGACGAGTGCCTTCGCGCGGTCGCGAACAGCACCAGCCACGTCAACATCGTCCGAATAGATTTCTCCGTGCGGAATAATGTTGAGCGCTGAAAAATCACCGCCCAGATAAACCTGATTCTTGGAGTTGTCGTTGGGGGCGAGCTTCTTGGCATAGATGCGGGTTGCGCCATGATGACGCATCAGGTCGAGCAACTGTCCTAGTGATGCGACCAATTATCCGCCCCTGATTGTGATTGTCTGTTGATCTGCCTCTATCCAGGCGATCAGCGACTGCATAGCTTTAGTAAAGTCAGGTCTGGTCCGGCCTTTCAGTGCACACTCCCAGATTGTTGCCACACGCCAGCCTGTCTCCAGTAACGCAATTTCGGCTCTTTGATCATTGGCAACATTACGGCTTAGCTTCGCACGCCAGAAATCCTGCCGGGTTGCCGGCCACCGGAAGAGGTGGCAATCGTGCTGATGCCAGAAACAGCCATTCACAAAGACGACTGCTTTGTAGCGGGGAAAGATCAGGTCGGGCTTTCCTGGCAGGTCTTTGCCATGCAACCGGTAACGCAGTCCTGCCGCATGCATTGCTTTGCGAACCATCAGCTCAGGTTTTGTATTGCGGCCCTTTATTGCTGCCATGTTTCGGCTGCGGGTCGCGGCGTCATGGACGTCCGTCACACCTCAGGCAGCTTCGCGCTGCCGGACCGGCTCAACCAGAGCCCTGATGTGCGGTTGCATGATTCGGGCGACTGCCTCGAACACCGGGACCGCCACCGAATTGCCGAACTGTTTATACGCCTGCGTATCTGACACGGGAATGCGGAAGTCATCGCCATATCCCATCAATCGCGCGCATTCGCGCGGCGTCAGGCGGCGGGGATTGTGCTTCGGGCCCTGACTGACGAGGATCTCCGATCCGTCCTTATAGTAGCGGGCAGAAAGTGTGCGGGAAACGTCGTCTGGTGTGACCAGGCCAAAACCGAACCCATTACCAGCCGCTTTGTGTTTGGCCGCATAGCCTTGCAGATACTGCCAGAGCTTGTCGCTCAGCGTGTATTTGCCGTTTACCGTGGCTGCCGAACCAAGCGTATAGGGCTCCTCGGCTTTCTCGGACCCGTCTTCGGGGTGCAGGATACTCCTGAGGCGCACGCTGCCTTTTTCAGGGAGTTTCAGATCATCCCAGCTGAACGGGACATCCTCACGAAACCCCACAATGATAATGCGCTCGCGGTGCTGGGGTACGAAATGCTGAGCGTCGATGACCTTGTGCCAGACCTTGTAGCCCAGTTCTTTCGTGAGGGTCTCCAGGATTACCTGAAATGTACGCCCTTTGTCGTGACCCGTCAGGTTCTTGACATTCTCAAGCATAAAGGCAGCCGGTCGCTTTACCTTCAGAATGCGCGCAACATCGAAGAACAGTGTGCCTTGCGTTTCATCCAGAAAGCCGTGCTTACGTCCCAGCGAATTCTTCTTGGAAACGCCTGCGATAGAGAATGGCTGGCAGGGAAAGCCTGCCAGCAGAACATCATGATCCGGAATCTCGTCGGTTCCGATCGCAGTAATATCTCCGTGAGGCGGGTGATTGTCGCGAAAATTGGCAGCATAGGTCTGCTGCGCGTATTTGTTCCATTCCGAGGTAAAGACACAGTGGCCGCCAATGGCGTCGAAGCCCTTGCGGATACCGCCGATCCCGGCGAACAGATCGATGAAGTTGGACCGGCTGCCTGCCTGCTCAGCAGGCGCTGCGTCAGCCATGGACCGCATCAGGCCGATTGCTGCTGCTCTTGGTTTACCTTCACCGGCTTCCCAGCGCTGGACCTGGCGCGCGCTGTAACCTGTCATCAAAGCCAGGTTGTCAACAGAGAGACCGGCGCGAATGCGAAGAGCAGTAAATTCGTTGATCATATTACCTCTGTGTCATTTTGCGACATAGTGTCGTTATCTGTCCCAGATGGCAAGTCTTTCCTTCGGTAAGTTCATATTTTGTTCTGGTGGGATAGCTTTCCGCTGATCCTCAGGCAAGCCACAAATTGTCTGGCCGCTGCGTCTTGGCAATCATCGGATGGCTGCTCATGATATTTGATCCGTTTTCTTTCCAGCTAATCCCGTGCAAATTTCAACAGGGGTTCGATGTCCTCGCGGTCCGCTGCCTGTAGTGCTGCGATATAGGCTTTGCGCGTTTCGCTGGCATTGGTCAGGCTCGTGCGGCCCCATGTAAATGGAGGCCGGCCTAATTGCATCGCGAGATAATCTCCTGCCATGCGGGAATGGCGTCCATTGCCGTTGGGGAAGGGATGAATGGAGACAAGCTGGTGGCTGAACCGGATGGCGATTTCATCGGGCGGGTAGGTTTCATTCTCTACCCAGAACCGGACATTATCGACCAGCTGGCGCATTTCTGTCGGGATGCGATAGGCCTCAATCCCGATGTTGCGCGGACTCTGGCGATATTTACCCGCCCATTTCCAGACCTGCCCGAACATCTGTTTGTGCAGTTGTTTGAGGAGCGCATCATCGAGTATATCGGCATTGCGCTTGCGCCCATGCCAGCGGCTTGCCTCAGTGATGTTGATCTGCTCGGCTTCGTTCAACTCGCTGCGCAGAGTGATATAGGTCGGGATCAGCTGTTCGCGCTCTTCCTCTGTTAAAGGTGTGTTGGCTTCATCATCACCATCAAACAGCGGATCGGTCATGTATCATCCCATAGCTTGCTGATCGGTTCTGCCAGAATGTCCCTGGTCATGCGGTCCAGCTCTTCGCATGTTTGCTCTTTGGTCATCGACTGATTTTCCAGCAGCATCCCGTGCGATATGGCTCCGATCTGGTCGCGGGCTTTGCTGCGCGCGCGATCCTCTACGATCTGATCGAGCGGCTTATTGGGGACGAACGCATAAACCAGCGTGCAATCGAGTGCTTCGGCAGCTTCTTTGAGCGTTTTCAGTGTGGCTCCGCCATGCGCTTCGGCCCGTTCCAGCGGGGTAATGCGGGACTGGCTAACTCCCAGTCTTCCTGCAAGCTGGCGGCTCGACATGCCGAGAGCGTCCCGAATAGCGCGTATCCAGCCGCCTTTGGGGCTGGTAAGGTCGCTATCGCGCAGAAACCCGAGGCGTTTGTCCAAGTTTTTGCGGGCCAGTGCGGATTGTTTTGCATTCGACATGATCAATCTCCTGCGTTCGCGTAACACTCTTGAGTGTTCAAATCAAGACATATTGAACATATATAGATATTAAGAATTATCGTAATTAAGCACATATAGATATTTGATTGCAGGTGTGGATGACAATGTTGTTGGCATTCGGCGCTGCCTGACGGCGACCCGCTCTATTCGCTGCGCGAACCAAGTCTTGGCCCATACGGGTGACGATCGGGAGCGCGTGATAATGAGCGGGATTTTTTAAGGACGCACTCTTTCCCGCTGCGCTCCTTGAGGGTGTGGCTTTTTTGTTCTGACCCGCAGGCACTCTTGCCTCTCTCCTTGCCCGGTGGGCGCTGACGCACAATTGCGCGCGCACACCACCGCGCGGCGTCGCGCCGTGCAAGGGTGCCGTCTTTGTTGGGCCGCTTCGCGGATGGGAGAATTGCGATTATTTGCGATTGATTATGGTCGGCGCGGACGCGCCGGCGTTGTTTTCCGGCTCCGGAGAGTCGGGGTGGGCGGCGCTCCCGGCTAGGCCCGCCGCGCTCAGGCGCAACCCGGCCTTTCAGGACCGGGTATTCCTCTTTGTTTCATCCCTTCGGGTGCGCCTGACCGCTTGATGCGGGCCTTTCTGGTCGCTCTTGCCGCCCACCCCGCCTCTCCGGGGCCGGTTGCGGCAGTTTTGGGGCGATGGAGGCGGTTATGTTGCATGAAAATTCTAAGGTTACCGATAGCGGCACGGGCAGGACAGGAAAAGCAAAGCGCGCTTCGCGCGCAGCGCGTAAGACCCGCCGTGGCGATAATGCTGCGCCCAAAATGTCGCTTTATGATGAAGTGACCGCGCAGATTATCGCGCAGCTGGAGGAAGGGGTTTTTCCTTGGGTGAAGCCTTGGAACAGCGGGAACGCCGTGACCGGATTACCGCGCAACGCGATTTCTGGACGGCATTATTCGGGCATCAATATTCTGATTTTATGGGGCGCGGTCATTGATGGCGGTTATCCCTCGCAGGACTGGCTGACATTCCGGCAAGCCTTGGCCGCTGGCGGATGCGTCCGCAAGGGCGAGAAGGGCAGGACAATCTTTTACGCCGACCGCTTCACCCCCGACGAGGATAGGAAGCAGGAAGGCGGGGGCGATGCGCCGCGCTCGATTCCGTTTCTCAAACGCTTTACCGTATTCAACGCCGCGCAGTGCGATGGCTTGCCCGAACGACTGACCGCCGAACCCGCGCCGCTTCCGCAGCGCGAATTGCACGATCAAGCCGAGGCTTTGATTACAGCGACCGCAGCGGACTTTCGGACGGGCGGGACCAAAGCCTTTTACAATGTCGGCGAGGATTTTGTGCAGGTTCCCCCGCAGCCAGCTTTTACTAATCAGATCGACTATTACCGCACGGCCTTGCACGAACTTGGTCATAATGCCGTAACCGGGATTATGCCGCATGGCCTCCACTGGAGGTTTAATTTCCGGGCTTTGGCCATGCGGCGGTTCGGCATAATCAGAGCCCTTCGAGGAACGCGAGGAGGCCATCATCAGGCC
>Ga0208017_100098_pt1 | contig 17473 bp, 10 predicted proteins | sample 30_taG_FD_184104 | JGI IMG/M metagenome (GOLD analysis project Ga0208017, IMG submission 184104) | Marine viral communities from Cariaco Basin, Caribbean Sea - 30_WHOI_OMZ (SPAdes) (version 2) | ecosystem: Environmental > Aquatic > Marine > Oceanic | place: Caribbean Sea: Cariaco Basin... | reverse complement strand
CCATCCGGAATGGACAAAATAATTGGCGATCGAAGCGACCGCATCATATTCGCTGCCCCATATATCCGCATAGCCATCGCCGCTGCCGTCTTTCGCCAGACGCAGATAGACCGAAGGCAGAAATTGGGGCTTGCCCATCGCCCCTGCCCAGCTGCCCTTGAGAACAGATTGCGGCACTCCATTGTCGATCAGCTTCAATACTGCCAGCAATTCGGGTTCAAACAGGGCGCGGCGCCGGCCTTCATAGGCCAGGGTGGCCAAGGACCGGGGAATATCGAAATCACCGGTATAGGAACCGTAATTGGTTTCCTTGCCATAGATCGCCATGATGATCGGGCCGGGCACGCCGGTTTCGCGCTCGACGTCGATCAGCTTTGCGATCAGCCGCCGATAGGCCGCCTTGCCCTGCTCGATCCGGGCTGGCGTGATATGCCGCTGCTGATAAGGCGCAAAGGGCGGAATGGCGCTGCTGGGACTGCCTCCCGGTTGCGACTGATCGAGCGAAACGACCCGCGGATTATAGGTCAGGCCGGGCAGAACCTGATCCAGAGTCTGCGCGCGGACCCCTTGCCGCAAGGCTTTCTCCCGCACCTCCTGAAGATAGGATTCAAAACTGGAATTGGCCTGGGCACTGGCCTCTTGCATCGGCGCTGCTGCGCTGATGCTGACAAGTGCAAGAGCGCTACAGGCGATGGTGGTCATGATACGCATGAATACTTCCCTTTCGTCACGGCTTTGTCGCACAAAGCGAGTCGAAGGGGAATCCCTAAATAACCCGCGCGAGCAACCGCTGGACCCGAAAGACCTGACAGCTGGCAGATTTGCCGCACGATTTCATCCATTTGCAAAATGTTTTTCGACCCGGCTTTTTGAGCTATGCGGACAGGTGGCAGAGTGGTCGAATGCAGCGGTCTTGAAAACCGCCGAGGGTGCAAGCTCTCCGTGGGTTCGAATCCCACCCTGTCCGCCACTCCCCTGTTTTCACCCATCCCGAGCTAACCCGTAAGACCCCCAGTTTACTGCGGGTTAGCGAGTGATTCGGGTCCTCATTTGTCCTCAGGTTTCCACCGGTGTGTGATTTGGAATGTGGGAACAAATGTGGGAATATCAGGGCTATGAGAAGATTATCTGCGAGCGCTGTGAAGGCAGCAACCAGACCCGGACGGCTGAGCGATGGCGACGGCCTCTATTTGATCATAAAACCCGGCGGCGCAAAGAGTTGGGTCTGCCGGGTCCAGCGGCATGGCAATCGCCGTGACTTTGGGTTGGGCAGTGCCAAGAAGGTCAGTTTGGCTGTTGCCAGAGAAAGAGCGCGCGAAGTACGCGCTCTGGATAGAGCTCGGTCTCGATCCGGTGTTCGAGAGGAGAAAGATTTTAGGCTTCCCGACCTTCCGGGAGGCCGCTGCCAAGGTCTTGGCCACGAGCAAGAAGAGCTAGCGCAATGCCAAGCATGAAGGCCAGACGGGTCGCATCCTCCTTGTGCCCCAGGGCACGCGCCTTATCAGTCATCACAACAATAATGTCCAGTTCGGACAAAGCCGCGTGCTGCTAGTTTGCAACCGGTTGATCTTTTCGGCTGGCGTGTTCGCGATTTCGCGGGCAATGCGTAGGAACTGGATGGCTTGGCAAGCATAGCGCTCAATGAAGAAAGGGTTCTAGTATGCAATGGCGCGCCGATTTCTCTGAACAATGGCGGTGACGTAATCGAACTGGTTGCGCCGGAAGGTGGTTGCCCAATCCGTGACCTATAATAAAGGTTTACTTTCCCTCGACAACCTCCTTCATGACCAAAGCGTCGAGCGTCAGGTTCGACACCGCCTATCGGAGCCGTTGGTTCTCCTTCTCAAGGTCCTTCAAACGCCGAGCCTGACTCACCTTCAACCCACCATGTTCACGCGGTCAGCGATAGCAACTCTGCTCCGATTGCTCAACGACCGGCATATCGCAACAACCCTCTCGCCTTGTGCCAGCCGAACCTAGGCCTCTCGCAGCATCCCTTTGATTTACTGCGCTTCCACTTTCATCCCAAGACTGCCGTCAGGCAACACAATCGACCGCTGATTATCGCAGACAAACTCCGCGATCTTGTATGAAAGAGGCTCCTTTTTATACATGAATTTCAACTTATAAGTTTCCGTAAGATATTGAGGATCTTCGATTTCTATTTCATTCACCAAATAATTATCATTATCCAGAAATAATCGTTCCTTAATTATCATTTCACTGGAGTGAGGGGTGTCCATGAAGCGCACATCTTCCCTGATGCCAGCCGTTGTCACTTCGAGTATATTACCGTTCCATCTGGCCACCGAATAGCCAAAATAGCCTGGATCGATACTGTCAATCGGGGGGAGCTCTTCATCGAGATAGATGCGCCGAGTCTCCGCCATGAATTCGGACAGGACGGTGATCTGCTTCAAATCAGGATTTTGTAGAATCTGCAGCGCGTAGTGAGCCCACATTATCATCGGAGTGCCATCTGGTTTACAAAGGGCGCTATTGTCAGGCAGCGGATTGCCTGCGGCTTCTGCGGCCGCTCGTCTTTCCTGAAGCTGATGCCACTGTGTTTTATAGGGCTCCTTCAGTGGCGGATCTGGAACAATCCATTCGGGTGGATCCGGGAGACCTGAGAAGGTCGGAGGCATGGGCGGAAAGCGGTTCCACACGCCGCTGATATTCGGCACCTCCGCAAACGATGGCGCAGACAGAGCGCACGCGGCTAGGGTCATCGCACAACACGCGCGGAAGCGACGATGAAACGACCAGCTCATGGCGCTGCTTCCTTTGCGAAAGCTGCTTTTGTAGAGATCCGATGCCATGCATGCTAGCCATTGGTGCAAGCGGGCTGCGGCCTTCGTCACCATGCGCTTATCTTCTTACCATTGGGCAGCACTACCGTTTTCAGCATCCCGCCAGGCTTACCGTTGCGAAGCGGATAGAAAACTATGTCGATCTTGGTTCCAGCCGTGATCGTGTTATGCTTCCAACCCTGATGTACCATGAGATTGGGGCTGCTGCATTCCAGCGTGTAGGCCGCGGAACCTTTTTTACCGATCACAAAAACATGCGGATTGGTCCATTCGAACCGTGTTACGATCAGTGCCTTGAGCGTGACTTCCTTGGTCTGATCGAACATGGCAAAGGAATGGTGGCCGTAGGCGGGGACGCCAATAGCTGCCAAGCCTAAGGCCAAGACGAGCTTCCGTGAATTGAACAGCCTCATGAGCAATTGCTCCCGAAGTGATTTCAGGTGGCGGAAATAGATGTCCGGAGGCGTGAGCACGTCAGAAGTCCAGCCGATATTGTACACCGATCTGGCGGGGGCGGCTGACGGTGCCACGCGGCAAGCGCTTAGAACTGCCATCCTGCAGAAATTCCTTCCGTTCGAATGATACTGAGGGTTGGTCGCCGTAATTGAGACGCTTATCGAGTAGATTCTTCACGTAGACCATGATCTGAGACCGGCCAAAATTGACGCCGAAATTGCCGTTGACCATGTTGATCGGCTGACGCGTGAGAAATCCACCCGTGCCATCTGCCACGCTGAGCGCACTCGTGTAGCTGTAATCGGCGGCGGCAAACAGACTGGCGTTTCCGCTAATCGGTTCTTCGTAATAGCCCGAAACCGAACCCGTCCAATCCGGAACGAGGCTCAAGCGGGTGCCTGGCTTCTGCGGCAGCAGGCCGGGATTCAGCAATCTGGCGTCTGTATAGCCGAGGCCAAACTGGATCGACAACGGCACGTCAGCAAACGGTCGGCCCCCGATCTCGATTTCGCCGCCTTCTATACGGGCCTTGCCGGCGTTGGTGATGAAGTTGAAGCCGCAGATCGGCAGGAACCCGTTTTGCTGTATGCCGGACCAGTCCATCCGGAATGCCCCAGCCGAGACGTTCAGCCTTCCTTCCGCCAGCCGGCTCTTTGCACCAACTTCGTAGCTCCACAAGCTATCGGTTTGATACTGGCCCACATCGTCAGCATTCAGGCCGATTTCCGCAAGGTCTGCTGAACAGAAATCGGGTAGCCGCGGCTGACTGCCGCCGGGGCGGAAACCTTTGGACACCGAAGCGTAGATGTTGCCCTGGTCGCCAATGTCGTACGACAGCACAAACTTTGGCACCACACCGGATTCGCTGCTGCGCAGAGCGGGGTTCTCAGCGCCGTCGGGGCCGAACAGGAAGCCCGTGTCCGTTGCCGCATCTCTTTTCTGTGTCAGCCAGTATTGTCGTAGCCCCAGGGTGACCGTTAATCTGGGCGCGAGTTCATAATAAAGTTCACCGAAAAAGGCCGTGTTGCTGTCCCGGGTGCTTGAGATACTGTCGGCCAAGAAGGGCGGTTCGAGGCCGGCATCCTCCATTTCCTGAACGAAGACGCCAGGCGCAGCGCCAAACTGGCGCTCATGCTGGTAAAAGAAGCCCACGATACCCGAAAGCCCCGGCAAGATCGTCCCGTCATCAAACGACAGTCGCGCTTCCTGAGTGAATGTCCGGGTCTTCTGATCGCTCAGGACCACAAAGGCTGGCCCTCCCAAATCAATCTCGAGATCCCGTTCGAAGAATTGGTTCGTCCCCTCGGTAGCGTCTTCCCGTTCCCGAATGTGCCGCTCGAACAGGCTGGTCGACGAAACTACGGAGAAGCCATCTCCCGAATAGTTGAATACCAGCGAGCCCAGCCCCCAGCGATCCTTGGAATACTCCTGAACATCCCGGTCACGATCAACCGTGTAGGACAGCGGCCGATAGCCAGGCAGCGGCAGATAGGCGGCGGGAAAGCCGTCGAGTTTCGATGTCTGCCCCAAGGCACTGATAGTTACGTCTAGCGAATCCGACAGTTCCGCTCGAAGGGCCAACGATCCGGACAAGCTCTCGGTGCTGCCCTGATCGTCGACGGTGACCAACTGGCCTGACGCATCGGGGAAGCGGCGATTGATGAAACCGGATTCCCTTGTGTAGCCAAATGCCACGTCCAATCCGACGGCATCTTCCGCCAGGACCACGTTCGTTTGCGCGTTGCCATCGAAATCGAAGGAGCCGCCGCGCGTCGTGCCGCCCTGAATCTGGATCGTACTGCTGTTCTCGCTGAGCGAGGGTTTCTTAGTAAGGAAGCGAAGGGTGCCCCCCATCGAGCTGGCCCCGAACAGCGTTCCCTGGGGGCCTTTCAGAACCTCGATCCGTTCGAGGTTTAGCGTCTGCGGGCTGACGGAGGGTGGGATCGGCGTGTCGTTGATGTAATAGGCCGTGGTGCCGATACCGACCACACCCCGGATCGTGGTCGACCGGTCGCCACTCCACAGCAGGTCTCCGCCTTGTCCATATTGGAAGCTCAGATTGGGGATTTTGGTCGCATAATCGGTGAAACTGCGGATATTCTGCCTTTGCAGATCGGCAGAGGAGATAGCGGTAATCGAAGCTGGCACGCTTGTCAGCGCTTCATCCTTGCGACGCGCGGTTACCACAATCTGGGCATCTTCGCTGGAAACAGCGGTATTCGTGGGTTCGGACTGCTCTTGGGCTATCGCGGCCCCTGGCGGCAAGGCGAGCGCTGTGCCGCAAAGAAGACCGGACACATAGGCGCCCCGTTTCCAACGCGTGAGAAATGTCCGTGTACGTTCCTCTTTCGTAAAAAATTTCGTCATGTGTATCTATATCCCCCCGTATTGTTCTGGTCACATTCCCGGTTATCGACCGGTTGTTCATCGCTGTGCAGTCTGCCTGTCGATAGTTGCGATCGATAAACAGTGTTGCGATTTATGGATTATTTGTTACAAACTGTGAACGCATGTAACCGCAAAGAACGGTCAGGAAACGTTGCAATCATGCCCAATCCCTCCCTCCGATCGCCACGCCCGATCAATATGGCCGCCGATCGATGGCGTAGCGGTCGCGAACATCTTGCCAGGGGCAACTACGAGGCTGGCTATATCCATGCCGTCTGACCATTCAACCGATGCTGACGCACTTCTGGCAGCCAGAGCTTCCCAGTTCCGCACGATGCTGCAGTCTGAAAGCCGCTCGACCACACTGATTCAATTGTTCGACTTTCTCCTCGATCGTGCGCAGGACCACGATACCCGCTCGCCGAAGGAGATCGAGATCGCCATGGCGGTGTTCGGCAAAAGCGCGACATTTGACACTTCACAGGATTCGCTGGTCCGCGGCCATATGCACCGCCTTCGCCAGCGGCTCGACAGCTTCAACGCGGAAAGCGGCGGTCCGAGGATGTATATCCCCAGGGGAGTATATCGCCTGATGCTGTCCGATGGTCTCGAGGACCCGGCGATCGAAGCGCCGCTGCTTTCCGAACCGGATTCGCCGCCCACGCGAAGTGTAGCCTGGCGGGTCATCGCGATCGTGATTGCCACCAGCGTGCTGCTCTGGGCGTCGCTTTTAATTTTTGGGCAGGACAGCCCTATCCGGTCCTCACTTGGCCAGACAGCCTTCTGGAAGCCAATCGCGGCGCATAAACGGATGCCGCTGATTGTAGTGGGCGACTTCTATCTCGTCTCGCAGAGCGGCCCCGATGGGAAAACGCGGCGCCTGGCCATGCACCCCAAGATTCATTCTTCGCGCGATCTCGACAATTACCTGACCCTCCATCCCGATCAATATGCCAGGCTTGACGATCGCGATATTCATCGTGTTCCAGCGGTGGCGGCGACTGGAGCTGCCTCGATTCTGTCGTTGGTATCAGCCATGCGTTCCGACCGCGGGGTTCCAGACATCATTCCGGTATCGAAGATATCACAGGAACGTATTGCTTCCAGCAACATCATTTACATAGAGCATTTCCCCCAGTTGGGCATGTTGCGTTTGCCCATCCTTCAAATGTCGGGTTTCGCTCCGGGTGAGAATTTCGACGAGCTGAAGGATCTCCGCTCAGGCAAGCTGTTCAAGGCGCGACGCGCGACTGCCGCCGAAGCGCCGGACGCCCCGCGACCTGTGGTGCAGACCTATGGTCACGACTACGGCTATATTGCCGTCTATACGGGCCCGTTCGGCAACCCGATCATCGTCATCTCCGGGCTGGAGGATACCGCGCTTTACCAGATGATCAAGCTTGTGTCCGATGAGCGCGAGATGGATTTGCTCACCCAGCGGATGCACGGCACCGAAGCATTTGAAGCGCTCTACCACATCAGAACAGTCGGAGACCTGATATTGGATACGAAACTGCTGATTGCCCGGCCCTTGACGCCCGAACCGTCAACCGCGTCATAATAGCCAGAATTTGATCAGATTGAGATACTGTGTATTCTTAACCACTTGACACGACCGGCACGTTCATCGGGATTGAAGCAGTCAAGCAAGGTTCCCGTCCCGCCCAGTATGTTCTCTCAGCTGCTTTTGCATGAGATGTTTGAGCGTGGCAAGAAACTGTTCAATGGCTCGACGATCGGGCGAGCATGGCGGTAGAAACAGCTGCCGTGCACCAAAGTGCGAATGCTTGGTCATGACAGGAAGCGGGATGATGGCGAGCGTTACCTGTTGCGTTGCGAATGGTCCCAGATTTGGCCTGTGCTGAGCGGCCGGGCGATTACCAGCGAACTCCCGTAGGTCTGAGCGAACATCGTGCGCACATGGTACAAGGCTTCGAAGGACTTGAAGTTCCCTTCAATGTGCTTGCCCAGTTCCGCCAGTCTGTTCTCATTGGTGACAACGTCCACCATCTCGGTGACGCCCGCATCTCCGGTGCCTGAAATGATCACAACCTGATTGCCCGACGGCCCCGGATAGCTCGCGATATAGCCGTAATCGCGACGAGGAACGCGCCGGTCGCCCAGCATATACGGGCTGTCGGACACGAAGCGTCGGCGCGATGGCTTGTCGATCAACTCGTAGCAGGTGGCCCCGCATTTAAAATGCGACGCCTGGAACAGCGGGTTGCCCAGCAGCGGCGTAAGAGCATCAAGAGCACCAATGTAGACGATGTTCGAGGATTCTATCAACTCGGGCTTGACGGCGGACGACGCCACGGCAACTGGCCTGTCGTCCTTAAGATATGCCCACAATTCGCTGATCGGCCCCAAGATGTCGGAGCTTACCGCATAGAGATCCTCGTTCTTTACACTGTCTCTGGCGCCAGGCGTGTTGGCGACATACTCGTAGAATGCATCGGGGGAATCGATCGCCATATCCTGGATGACTTCTTCCACCCCAGTGGGGGTCTGCCTGCTGGCAAACATGAAATAGTCGCCGATAGCGATGACGGTTGGACTTCTTGTTTCGTCGAAAGGTTGCCATAATAATGACCGGACGTTGGGTTCAGCGAGGCCCATGGCATCCTTGAAGTAGAAACAGGCCACAACGATATTTGCCAGCAAGAGAGCGCACACAGCTATACCCGTCGCCTTGGTGTAGCGCACGCGTCTGGGCGCGATCTTTACTGGAGCTTTATCATCGTCCGAACCACCCGGCAGTTCGATGACGAAGCCATATTCTCCCGTGGGAATGACCAGCCGCGGTCCGGGCTTGTCCTCGTAGTAGAGATCGAGCTTCTTGCGGAGACGATGGATTCCAACGCGGACCCGCGATCCATGGTTTCCCGATCCGGCAGCACCTTCCCCGAATATCTCCTCGGCAATCTCCGTTGCCTTGGGCCGTCGCCCCGCGATCGATTCCTCAAGCAGAAAATCGAAAAAGAGCAGCAAGGTGTCGGAGCGATTGGAGGCAATGAACTTACGTACCTCGAGGCCCTCTTCGGCGAGAGCTCTGGCGGTTTCATTGGCGTCAAAATTGCTGATGATGTCCCTCTGTCCTTTTTGCCCTCGCCCACCTCAGGAAGCTTGTACAAACTTTCCGGGACAAGTGATATAATGTGTCCCCCAAATTGCTTGGTGTGACCCACTTGTGCGGGACCACCGACAAATGCGAGTCAGCACGAGGCAATCAATTAGGAGCTGAACGAGGCTCAATCGACACGCATGGAAACGGTACCGTCCGGGTTGATAACGTCCAGACGGCTGTCGCAAACATATTCCGATAGGCGATACTCGTCATTCCGCTTGTATTCCCAGGTGAATTGATAAGGCGTGTTGAGATATTCCGGATCCTCGATCGTGATGTCAAGTTTCAGCATGTCCGGGGCGATCAGCCGGTAACGCTCGGTGACAAGCATCTTATCGCTGTGCGGTATCTCGAAGAATTCCAGGCTCTTCTGAATGCCCCGCGTTTTGACAATGAGGGTGTCACCGTCCCACTCCGCGGCCGACATGCCGAAATAGGATGGTGCAATCTCATCTGCCGGCGGCAATGGAATATCAAGATAGATGCGGCGGGTTTGCATGAAGAGCTCGGCCAGCACTGTTATCTGGCCTGGTGTCTGGAGAATCTGGATGGGATAGATGGCCTGCATGATGCCCGGCGTACCTTCCGGCAGACAGTTGGTGCTGGCGTCGACGAGCGGCGTGCCTGCCCTCAGCGCCGCATTCCGCCTCTCCCGTTTAGCCCGCCACTCACTCGCATAGGGTTCTTTGAGATTCGGCCCGGTGCCTGGCGCCGGGATTTCTTCAGTGTCGGTGAGTCCTTCTGGAAAAGGGCTGGGATAGCGTTCCCATACGCCTGTTATGTTGGGTTCGGCGCTTATGCGGCTGGTTTGGCTAGTCTCACCATCAGTAGTGGCAGACGCGATCTCGGGCAGCGCCGTCAGCGCGATGGCGGGCAAAAGTACAAGGCTGACGATAAGTTTGGTAATCATTGGGTGTCCATCACAATCATAATTTTCTCATTTGCTTGGTTCAGCAATGCCTGCGGACGCCGCAATCGCCACGCCGAACTGGCGAGCACGCGCCCGGCGAAGTCTGGTTATCCTGCAACCATCTCGCTACCATCAGGCAACCTCGCATGAGTAAGTGATCCGCCGGGCTTGCCGTTGCGCAGTGGGTTGAAGGCGACGTCAATTTTGTTGCCCACCTTGACGGTGTTGAATCTCCAACCCATGCGCTGCATCAGCGCAGGGCTGCTAGCTTCCAGCGTGTAAGTCTGTGTGCCACTTCTGACAACCAAGAACACATGTGGATTTGCCCACGCGAACCGGACCACGGTCACGTCCTTTAATTCGATCGTTTTTGTCTGATCGAACATGGCGAAGGAATGATGCGCCAAGGCCGGCAAGGCCGGGAGGGAGGTGAGCAGTACCAAGGCAAACATTTTAATCCGTTTCATATTAGGAAATTCTCCTCTTGATCGAAGGTGAACGCAGCACAGGAGCAGCACGACTTTGATCGTTTGTGGGCGCGCTGGATTAAGCCAACGCCTCCCTCCTGTTGTCCTGATCCCGCCAACTATATGGGCTAGGAATTGTGCTTAGCTGCTTTTGAAGCGGCCAAAAATCCGGAAACGGTCGCGAAACGGTGGGTCGGACAGGACGTAACAAGCGCCTCCAACGTAACCTGAGAATGAAACGCAACTGAGCCGCTCTCTGCCGTTCGCGTGCGTTTCACAGATGGTCTGGCCCAACGCATATCCCGGTGCAACTGCAAGTTTGAACAACATCAGCCAGAGTGACGGATGGACCTGGCTGTGTTGATAGCAATCGCACAGTCAATGTCGGTAGCAACGGTCTGTATACGAACCTCATCACATTGGAAATCGATGGCCTGTCCCTTCGGATCTTTGGTGTGCCCCTGGGCCTTGTTCACTTCGAGCCTGTCTAACCTCACGGCCACAACGCTAGGCTTAGGACTAACTGAGCCAGAAGATGACGGTTGCAGCGATTGCGATGGGCTGCACTCGTCATTCGCTGGGAGGGGTTTTTGCGTCGTAGGTGCTGTCCATTCAGCGGCCTCTCGAAGGCTTGAATACCGGGAGCATTGAGGTTGAAAGTGGGCAAGATATAGATGGCCCCCTGCAACGTGGAACTTTCGTGCGCAGGCAGCGGCTGGCTTTTGGCCTTCATGCACCGGAATTTAAGATTTCTTTACTATGCTTCCCTCATGCACAAAACAGCCAACCCCTCAACGGGTTCAGCCCACTCAACCAGCAAATTTTATAGATTGGCTGAAATGGCCTTTGTTCCTGTGATATTCGGGATCATAGCCTTTTTCAGCGTCGAGCTGACGATTGACAGCGGCCGAATTGCGGCGTTCTGGTTCGGCAATGCTGTTCTGATCGGTATCCTGCTTCATCGCTCCGCCCTCTGGAAATTGCTCCTCTTGACCTTGTGTCTTGCTGCTAACATGATCGCAAATCTGGCGACTACGGACGCCTTGCCCATTGCGCTTGGTCTGGCGTTCACCAATAGTGTCGAAATCCTGGTCGCGCTGCTTCTCCTCGAGAAATTCCTGCCTGCCAATCGATTTTTTGAAGGGCTTGAACAACTCGGACGAATTGCCGTCATCGGCGCAGCCGTCCCGGCGGCTGTAGGAGTCCTGGCGGCATGCGTTCTGCTCTACGCAAACCAGGGTGAATTTGCGGCCAACTGGAGTCACTGGTTTGCCGGCCATGGTATTGCGATACCGATCTTCACCTCGATGGTTTTGACCGTACGGGACTTCATGCAAAAGGACGTGAAACCTGACCACACGCTGTGGACCCGAACGGGGACCGTGGGCATGGTGCTGTTGGCCACCATCGTCGTTATTTTCGCACAGAAAACCTATCCCTTCCTTTTTCTGGCGATACCAGCCGTCGTGTTCGCGGCTTTCCGCACCGGAATGCTCGGGACAGCGATAACCGTTGCCGTTCTCGCAGTAGCGGCATCGGTTGCGACGTTTTTGGGATATGGACCTATTTCGCTGGTAAGAGGCGGAATCCGCGAGGAAATAATCGCGCTTCAGGTGTTTCTGGCAGCATGCCTTTCGGTCGGTCTTCCCGTCGCACTCGTGCTGGAAAATCGCAAGGCGGTCAGCAAAGAACTGGAGGAAAGCCGCGACTTCATTGCGTCAATCATGGACGGTGTCAGCGAAGTGATATTCAAGATCGATGGCAATTGGCGCTGGAAATATCTGAATCGTCAGTGGTCGGCCCTGACCGGCGAAGCGATCACCCAGGCCGTTGGTCAGGCTGCTTTTACGAATGTGTATGTCGATGATCTGCCCCAGCTCGCTGCCCTCAAGGCAACCGTCGAAGCCGGTCAGCAACCTGACGGCAAGGTTCTCCTTCGACTGGAGATGCCTGGCAATGTCCTGCGCCATATATCGATCGGTATTGAACCGGTGTTGGATGAAGATGGTCTGTTTTGCGGCGCCATCGGCAATTTCAGCGACGTCAGCGAAAGAGCCATGCGCGACCACGCTCTGGCCGAGAGCGAGGCCCGTTTCCGGCGCCTGGCCGAAGCATCGCCGGTTGGAATTTTCCAGGCCGACGAAACCGGCAATATAACCTACGTCAATTCAGCATGGCTCAGTCGCTTCAACCTTGATGCCGACGCTATGCTGGGCGATGGCTGGAAAACGGTTCTTGCCTCGGGCGAGGAATATGAAAACGACCCCGCGTTCTCGGGCTTCAATAAGCCGGGTGACGTCCGCCGGCGTGTCATCCGCTTTATCGATGGCGATGGTGAAGATTTTTGGTGCGAAACAGTGAATGCCGCGGAATTCAACAATGATGGAGAAATCGTCGGCTTTGTGGGCGTACTCAACGACATCACCGAACAACGGAAGGCGACCGAACGGTTGATCGAGAGCGAACGACGCTTCCAGGTCCTTTCCAACATGGCACCAGCGGGCATTTTCAGGACGGATGCGCAAGGCAATTGCACTTATGTCAACAACAGGTGGAAAGAGTTGACCGGGCTGGCGGACGGGGAATGGGAAGGATCAGGTTGGTCACGGGCGCTGCATCCAGACGATGCGGGGCGCGTCCGGCCGTTATGGGTTGAAGCGGTGACAAGCGGTCGGTCGTTCGACGAGGAGTTTCGCTGGCTACGCCCAGACGGCGTGGTCGTCTGGGCCCATGCCACTTCCGGACCGGAAATCGACCGGGATGGCGAAGTAGCCGGATATATCGGGGTGGCAACGGATATTACCGAGCGCAGGCGCGCGCAAGGCGAACTCGTGGAGCGCGAAGCCCAGCTTTCCCTTCTGGCTGAAAACGCCACCGATGCGGTCTTGCGCCTCAATCTGGATGGAATCTGCAAATATGCTTCTCCTTCGGCGAAGCGTGTTTTCGGGGTCGAGCATTCAATCCTTGTGGGGCAACAGTTCATTGCGGGATTCCACGAGGACGATGACGAAACGGTAAAAGCAGTGTTCGCCAGTCTGGCACGCGGAGATCAGGACCAGGCACGCATCGCCTTCCGTTCCAAGAGTCTGGTCGAGCCGGGGGTTTTCAACTGGCTGGAAGCGAGTTGCGGCGTTGTTCGCGATCCGGCTACCGGCGAACCGAGCGAGATTATCGCGTCGCTACGCAATGTGAACCAGACCAAACTTCTTGAAGAGGATCTGAAAACAGCCAAGGCCGCCGCCGAAGCTGCCGTCGAGGCGAAGTCCGCATTTCTCGCCAATATGAGCCATGAGATCCGTACACCGATGAACGGTGTTATCGGGTTTACTGAACTGGCGCTCTTGGGGGATGTCGAGGGCGAGCAACGCGAACAGCTTGAAATGATAGCCGATTCCGGCCGCGCCATGCTGCGCTTGCTCAATGACGTGCTTGATCTGGCAAAAATCGACGCCGGGCAGATGACGGCTGCCAACGAACCAACCGATCTGCGTCACAAATTGGGGGGATGCCTCAGGCTGATGGAGCCGGTTGCAAAGCAGAAAGGTTTGTCGCTTGTGCTGACTGTAGCAGAAAATGTACCCAAATTCGTGCAAACTGACCCGATGCGGCTGCGTCAAATCATTCTCAATCTGATCGGCAACGCACTTAAGTTCACCGAGCAGGGCACGGTGGAGGTGGAGGTGACAGCTGATCTGGCAGAAGCTGGATCTGAATTTCGTGTCAATGTCCGCGATACGGGGATCGGCATCGCCCCGAACCGCATCGCCTCGGTCTTTGAGAAATTCACGCAGGCCGATGATTCCACCGCGCGGCGCTATGGAGGAACCGGTCTGGGCCTGCCGATCAGCGCTCAATTGGCAGAGTTGCTCGGTGGCACATTGTCGGCGACCAGCGAGCCCGGGAAGGGATCCAATTTCACGCTGATCCTGCCACTCGAAATCAGTGACACGCCCGACACGGTCGACGCCCCCGCCGGCGAAGAAAAGTCACAGAAATGTGTCACGGATGTTCGTGTATTGGTGGCAGAAGACAATCCGATCAATCAGCGGTTGACGTTGTCCATGCTGAAAAAGGCCGGTTTCAGCGCTGATCTCGCGGAGGATGGCGCGCGGGCGATCGCGATGGTCGAGAAGCAACGCAAACTCGGCAAGCCCTACGGGCTGGTGCTGATGGATATGCAAATGCCGACGCTGGACGGACTGGAGGCAACCCGGCGATTGCGCGCTGGTGGGCATGATTCTGAATCCCTGCCGATCGTCGCGCTGACCGCCAATGCCTATCCCGAAGATATTGCCACCTGCCGTGCAGCCGGAATGCAAGCGCATCTGGCCAAACCACTGCGCATGCGGGACCTGGAGGCAGCTCTCGCAACATGGGGTAGGGTTGCACCAAAATCGGCCGTCCCGGCGATCGAGCAGGAAACCAACCCGGAAATCATTCGGATGTACGTCGACCAAAAGCAGAATGTGCTGTCGGCAATAGACGAGATACTGCGTCAAACGAAGTTCGACGAGCAGGCTCTGAGCGGCCTGGTCTCCCAGCTCCACCAGATCGCCGGCATTGCAGCCTTCTTTGGCGAAGCGAAGCTCGGTGAAGCCAGCAGCGAGATGGAGGATCGCCTGCCGACAAGCGCCGCAGGCGAGGTTCCTGCGATGCTGAGGGAGATCAGGAAAATGCTGGCGGCGTGAGGCCGTGCCCAAGGGGTGGTACCACCCTCAGCAGCTCATAAGACATGGCTTGTCCACAGTCCGTATGGCTCTTGATCGCTGTCGATACCTTGTAATTTTTGCAGGATTCTCGCGTCCGGGACTGGACTTGTAGCGGTGGCTGGCCATCCCCGCAGTTAAAGGTCGGGCTTGCCGAACCCGGCACGCGGAACACCTTCCCATCTAGTCTCGCTGCGGAAAAAACTTCGGATCCCGCGCAGGCGATAGAGAAGATTGACCTGGCGAAACCCGAAATTCTCGATCAGGGCTGCCTCGCCGATACGGAAAAGGTCTCGCGCAGTGGGTGTCCGCCTGAGCTGGACCTCTTCAAGTGCCAGACTGCCGAGACTAAGCCCTGTGCCGAACAGCACCGTGAGTCCGAGGAAAGCAAGCGCCATGATCGGTTCAAGAACACCCATCAAAATTGCTGCAGGCACGACAAAATAGCCGAGGATTTCTGAGGGTGGGCCAATCACATCTTCTAGAATCAGTTGCGGCATGCCGATCATCCCGATCCGGCCATAGCGCGGATTGAAGATCATTCTTCGGTGCCGCTGAAGCGTCTCGAGTGCTCCTTGCTGCCAGCGGGCCCGTTGCCCCTTGAGTCCTGCCAGATTGGCGGGGGCTTCCGTCCAGCAGACGACGTCCGGCACGAATTTTATCGCATATTTGCGTCGCTGTTCGCGCATGTGCCGGTGGATTCGCACCACCAGCTCAAGATCCTCGCCGACCGTGTCATGCCGGTAACCGCCGATTTCTATCAACGCGTCGCGCCGGAACATGCCAAAGGCGCCGGAGATAAGCATCAACGTATTGGTGTGGGCATTGGCCACCCGGCAGGAGAGAAACGCCCGCAGATATTCAACAATCTGAAAGCGCGGAACCAGGGCCTTGGCCACGCCGATTTTGCGTATGGACCCGCCTTCGATCTCGCAGCCGTTGGCTATCCTGATGGTGCCGCCGACCGCCATCAGCTGACCATTGTCGTGCATGAAAGGTTCGGCGGCGCGCAACAGACCATCGGATTCGATAATCGAATCCGCATCGATTACACACACCAGCGGCGTCCGGGCGAAACCGATCCCGGCGTTGGCGGCATCCGCTTTGCGTCCGTTCTCCTTGTCGATCACCAGCAGATTGGGATAGCGCCGGGACCGCCATGTACCGAGGATCGCCGTCTTCTGGAGTGTCGCGATCTGGGTTCGGTTGCACGCCTCCATATCGAAATCCCGTATCAGGGTACCCAGTGTGTCATCCTTCGAGCCGTCGTTGACAACGATCACCTCGTGATGCGGATATTCGAGCGCGAGCAGCGCCTTGACACTGTTAACGATCGACAGTTCTTCGTTGAAAGCCGGCGCGATCACCGAAACCGGGAGCGCGAGATCTCCGTAACGCTGCCACAGTTCTACCGAATTTTTGCCCGGCCGGATCCGCGTCGCAAACACCCATGCTGCCACGATAAGCTGAAAAACGCTGATTACATTTCGGGCCGCAACCACCAGGAAGCATGCAAGAGCCAGATATAGAACGACATTTGTGGCGACGGTTTGGAGATCGGAAACATTCATGCAACAAGACCTTTCAAGCCATCACTGGGCCATTCATACTCGAGCACATCAAGCGCCTGTTCGGAGCGCAACCTGACCCAAATATCCTGGTCTTCCATCAACCGGTGCAGGTCAGGTATCGCGTCGCGCAGGCCGAGCGCAGCGCAGCTGTTGACGGCCTGGATGCGGACGAACGCAACCGGATCTGAAAGCAGACCGATTACCCATTCTGCGGCAGATGGATGGCCGAGTTTTGCTGCGGCACGCAGGGCTGCACTCCTCAGTTCGGGATTGTCGGTACGGCTGGCGCGTTCGAGGGTCGGCAGAACAGACGGGTCTTCCGACCAGCCCAGAGCATCGATGATCAGCGCCCGTTTCGCGTGGGGCAAAGGATCGGCAAGCAGCAGGTTCAACTGGTCCACATAGTGGGGGGCTGAAGAGCGAAGCAGCGCGCTGTCGAGCCGGGTGGATTTGCGCTGGAACATCCCAAGGATGCGGATTGTCTCGCGCGGCGGCGGCAGCGCCTTGATCGAGGCAAGGGCAAAGGCAGCCTCCAGCCGAACGGCACCGACACGATCTGACGTAAAAATCTCCCGAAGCCTGGCAATACAGGCCTCGCTGCCAAATTGCTGGAGCTGGCGTATAGTATCGACTCTGCGGGCTGCGCGCCAGCTGCGTGATTTGCGCAAGGTGGCCCGCAACAGTCCATCGAGTTCGGCCATCTGCATCAGCCGGTCGCGCTCGCCACCGCGCAACAAAAGTCGAATATGGCTGACGACCGCAAGTCTTTGGTCAACCGTCCAGGCGGGAGAGGCTTCGTTATCAAGCTGCCCGGCAACGCGTCTCAAGTAGCTGCGGGTGATGGCTGCAAGAACGTGCCCTGCTTTTCGTGCCTTTGCTTCCTCACGCCAGCGGCGAAACAGCAACACTCCAAAAAGCGCTGCCATTCCACTCGCCATAGCGGCAGAAATCCAGAGGATATGGACCGCGATCATTGCGCTTCGCCGAACCTCCAGCTGATACCGATTGTCGCGGCCTTGCGCGAGTAGCTGTCGCGGC
>Ga0208017_100096_pt1 | contig 18105 bp, 12 predicted proteins | sample 30_taG_FD_184104 | JGI IMG/M metagenome (GOLD analysis project Ga0208017, IMG submission 184104) | Marine viral communities from Cariaco Basin, Caribbean Sea - 30_WHOI_OMZ (SPAdes) (version 2) | ecosystem: Environmental > Aquatic > Marine > Oceanic | place: Caribbean Sea: Cariaco Basin... | reverse complement strand
CGGGGAGGCGGTCCACGGTGTCGGGCCCTCCATGGGCACCGGCACCCTGCTCCACGCCGCGATCCGGGAGCCGGGACGGTTCCTCGGACTCACCCTGGTCGTGCCGCCCACGGTCTGGGAGTCCAGGCGCGCCCAGGCCGGCACCTACGAGAGCCAGGCCGCGCTGGTGGAGGCACACGGCATGGACGCCCTCGTCGCGCTGGGGCGGGAGGCGGCTTCTCCTCCGGCGGCCCCGGCGGCACCACCGACCCAGCCGGACGTCTTGCAGGAGCTCCTGCCGAGCCTGCTGCGCGGCGCGGCGCTGGCGGACCTGCCGACGGCCGAGGCGGTCGCCGAGGTCCTCGTGCCCACGCACATCCTCGCGTGGGCCGACGACCCGACCCACCCGCTCAGCACCGCGAACGCGCTGCACGAGCTGCTGTCGGGCAGCACGCTGACCGTGGCCTCGAAGGCGGAGGAGGTCGCAGCGTGGCCGGCGCTGCTGTCCGCGCAGGTGCTCGCGACCGCCGGGTCTGCCTAGGCTCTAGGCCTCGGCGACCCCGGCCCTCGAGCCCTTCGCGCCCCACGCACCCGAGACAAGCGTGTCGGCCAGCTCGACACCGTCGTACTCCATGACGAACGCCCACGCGAGCTGCGCGGAGACGCCCAGCTGCTTCAGGTGGTCGAGCGCCGCCCAGACCTTGGTCTCCACGACGCCGTGGGCGCGCAGCAGCAGCTCGATGTCGGCGTGAGTGGCCAGCTCGGGTCGACGCGCGACGTGGCGCAGTCTCCGGGAGTCTCGACCGAAGACCGAGGCCACACGGGCGCGAAGGGACAGCAGGCGGAGCTTCATGGGGGGATCTCCTCTGACAGGATGACGAGTCGCAAGTCTTTCAGGATCGTGGGCAGCGCGTGGCAATTTGCGACAGCTCCCCCTGTGCCGCCTCGCCGTGCGACCGTCGCCGACGCCTTCGCACCCCTCGTGACCGCTGCCCAGCGCTCGTGGCTCAGGCCGGACGGGTCCTGACCAGCACACCGATCTTGTCGATGCGGTGCTCGGGGTTGTCGAACTCGTCGGACCAGTAGTTGCCCTCCGCGTGGTCCTCGGGGGTTCGACACGTCGACAGGGTGATCATCGCCCGGGTGGCGCTCACCCCGGGACGCCCCGGAACCTCGGCGCGCTGGGCGCGGAGGGACGCGGGCTCACGGAACGACGTGATCCTCGTGCGCCGCACGCGATAGACGTACGTCGTGCGCCCGGCCGTGACCAGCACGCGATCACCTCGCTCGAGGTCGGGGAGGAACTCGAAGATCCGCGTCGAGGACGTCCGGTGGCCGGTGACCTGGTAGTTGCCCACTCCCCCGGGGCCGGTGCCGCCCTCGGGTCCGGTCGGGCTCGCCACGATGCCGGTGTTCTGGATCGCGTGGCCTCGCGCGTCGTCGGTGCGACCGACGTACGAGCGCACCTCCAGCTCGGTGATCGCGAGCTCGGGGATGCTGAGCCGCGCGTCGCGTGCCGTGCCGTCGCTGGGCTGCACGGCCGGCTCGGGCGGCTCGGGCGTCGGGCTCGGGGCGGGTGCTGGAGTCGTGGCAGGCGACGCGGGGTCCCCCGTCGCCGCGGTCTCCCGAGACGCCGGGGCCGCCTGCTCACCCTCGGCGCACGCGGCGAGGACGGCGCCCAGGGTGAGAGCCGCGACCGCTGCCAGCGATCGGGCTCTCCCCTGGGTGCGTGTCATTGCTCCAGCGTAAGGACGCCCGGTGACACCAGCGGCGTCAGCGGCGTCAGGAGCCGAAGCTCCCCCGCGTCGCCTGCGGGCCGGGGACGGGACGCGAGACCACCTCGGAGGTGCGCACGCCCAGTCCCTCGATCTGTACGCGCTTGCCGTTGCGGGTCTTGATCTTCACGACACCGCTCGTGGGCGAGGAGAACTTCGTGATGCCGCTGAGCTTGCGCACCTTGGTGTTCTTCGACTTCGTCTTGATGGTCCGCAGCTTGGTCTTGCCGAGGAACACGTCCACCGCGCCGAGCCCGGGGGCCTGCCGGTAGATCAGCGCCATCGAAACCGCGTCGGTCACCCGGAGCTTGAGCCTGGAGCCCTTGTCGGCGACCTCCAGGTAGGTGCCGCGGAACGAGCCGTCGCTGCTCGTGCGGTCCCAGGCCTTCTTGACGTTCTTCAGCTTGCGGTCGTTGAAGGGCACCGAGAAGCGTCGGGTGGCCGGGGTCGCATCGGTGTTGCCCGCTGCGTCCGTCGCCGCGACCGCGAAGTCGTAGGTGCCAGGCTTCACGCCACGCGCCGTCACCGACCCGTCGGCCGGACACTCCCCCGCCCGCGTGCCGAGGGAGCAGGAGTACGACGCACCCGGCTCCGACTCGTAGGCGAAGTCGATCGCCCGGTCCAGGGCGAAGCTGCCCTTGCGCGGCCCGTCGGTGATCGTGGTCTCGGGCGGCGTCGTGTCGGCCACGACGTCGTCCTGCTCGACGCTCACCGACGTGTCGGCCCCCGAGGCACCGACGTAGCGTCCCGCGACGTCCAGCGCGACGCTGTAGGTGCGACCGTCGTCGGCGGGGAACGTCGCGGTCACCGTGCAGGTGGCGCTACCCACACCAGGCGAGGTCTGGGCGACCGGGGCGGCCTCGCACAGCGTGGTCTGCGTGGTCGTGTCGGTGAAGGTCACCGTGGCTGTCGTGACGTCGCCCGAGGCACCGTCGTCGGAGGCGGTGACCTGCGCGCTCATCTCCACCGGGGTGGTCCCTGACGTTGCCGGCGCGGTGACCGCCGTGTCGCCGGTGTAGACGACGTCGGCCTCCTCGCGGGTCACCTCGACCGTGAGGTCGGCTGTCGCGTCGGTCGCCGCGCCGTCGGAGACCGTGGCGGTGACCGCGAACGAGCCGGGCTCGGCGGTGGCCTCGCCGACGACCTCGAAGGTGGCGGTGCCGGGCAGCACACCATCCTCGGACGCAGCCGTCCTGACGAGGCTCAGGCCCTCGGGGAGACCGGTGGCCGACGCCGTGATGTCGCCACCCTCGACGGTGGCGGACTCGGCGCTGAGCACCGGCGCCGGGTCGACCGCGTCGGAGTACTGCACGCTGAACTCGCCGTCGACGGCCGTGCCGCTCAGGGTGAGCGACGGATCGGGGTCGTCGGCCTCGATGGTGATGTCGGCATCGTTGATGTCGAAGAAGTAGTTGTCGACAGCAGCCACCTTCACCCGAGCCTCCGTCGTGGAGACGTTCGGCCAGGTGATGTCCACGCTGCCGTCGTTCGGCGTCGACTCGAGCAGCGTGATCGGGTAGGTCCGTCCGCCGTCGGTGGACAGGGTGATGGTGACGTCGTCGGCGAGGCCCAGCGTGTCGGTGCGCGCGGCGTCCCAGTCGATCGTGCCGGCCCCGCCACCGGCCACCGTGGTGGCGTCCGCCTGGGAGTCGACCAGGAAGGGGCCGGCCAGGGCGCTGACGGTCAGCTCGGTGTCGGCGAAGCTGGTCCCGCCGTCGTACCCGATGTCACCGCCGAGGTCGCGGGCGGTGAGACGGAAGTTCATCGTCCGGTCCAGGGCGCCACCCAGGTAAGTGGCAGTCGGCAGCATCTCGGAGTAGCACTCCAGGACCGGGCCGTCCTCCAGCGCTTCCTGGGCCACGGAGGCCGGGCAGAAGCCGGTCTCGGCATTGGTCGAGCCAGCGATGACCTGCTCGATGTCGGGGAACGTACGGGTCGGTGTCGTGCCCGCCGCGTTCTGACCGGGCGAGAGGTACGTGATCGAGTCCTCGAGGCTCACGTCGGCATAGGCGCCGAAGACGCGGAACAGCGGACCGGATACTCGACCGTTGCTCGGAAGGGGTGTGCCGACGCCGACGAGGCTGATGCCGGGGCCTTCGTCGTTCTGCTCCCACAGGTAGAGCAGGTCGCCGCCGTCGACGTCCTCCCCCGCTCCGGTCAGCTCGAACGGGGTCTGTATCGGGATCGTGCGCGCCTCGGGGGCGGTGACGGTGGGGACGTGGTTGTCAGAGACGACCGAGCTGTTCCCTCCGTTGGCGGCGGGGCCGCCCTGTCGGACGTCGTTGACCACGGCTGCGAAGTCGCCCGCGAGGACCTCGAGCGTCGGGTTGGCGATCGCCGTACCGGCCAGCGCTCCGGAGAAGGTCAGCTGGAAGCCCGTGGTGTCGAAGCCGCCGGCGTCGAAGTGGGCGGCGACGGTGACCGTGGCTCCGGTGACGGCCTCGACAGCGGCCTTGATCCCGGTCGTCGAGTAGTTCGTGCCGTTGGTGATCGGGGCAGTCACGCCGTAGTCCGCGAAGTCGAGCCGGAAGGAGTCGACGGCACCGAAGTCGGTGAGCAGGACCGACTCGATCTCGTTCAGGTCGGCGAAGGAGCTGAGGACGTGGTCGCCGATCTCGGTCTGGCTCCGCTGGCTGAAGTAGGGGTCGGTGTGCGGCTGCAGGTCGTCCTGGGCGCAGATGCCGGCGTAGGCCATCACCGACGAGCCGGAGCCGGGCTCGACGGAGGTGTCGGCGTTGCGGTTGGTGGCCGCGCAGCTGCCGTTGAGGCCGTTGAAGGTGTGGTTCCCGGCGAACTGGTGGCCGATCTCGTGGGCCACGTAGTCAATCGCGTAGAAGTCGCCGACGGGGAACGGCAGCCCGGTGCAGCCGCGCGCCTTGCCGTCCAGTCCGACGACGCCGAGGGCGGCGATGCCTCCGCCGTTGATGCCCAGGCCGATGTGACCCACGTCGAAGTTCTCGGCGCCGATCACCTGTCCGAGCACGAGCCGGTTGCGGTTGAGCAGGTCGCTGGAGCAGCCGTCAGTCTCGATCGCCGCGTCGTAGCAGGCGGTGGCGCCGCACGGCCCTCCTGCCTCGAAGGCGTCGGCCGCGGTGTTGAAGTTGGTCTTGTCGGTCTCGTCGACGAGCACCATCTGCAGGGACGTGTCGTCGCCGTAGATCTGGTTGACCCGGTTCATCAGGGTCACCTTGGCGGCGGTGACCAGGAGGTTGAACTCCTCGTCCGTGGTCGCGTCGGGTGCGAAGTAGGCGGAGTAGGACGGGTCGGTGGCGAAGGCGATCCGGTAGGTCCGCGCCGTCACGGCGTTGCCGGGTCCCTCGCCGATCCGCGGTGCCTCGGCGCCCTTGACCAGGCGGCCACCGCCGTCGGTGGGAATCGCCTCCGGCTCGATCAGCGGCTTCTCCGGCGCCGGGAGGGCGCGGCCGTCGTAGGAGAGGTACGGCGCCTCGGCGCCCTGATCCGCGCCGATGTAGGCGGGATCGACATACCAGGAGCCGCTGGCGCCGCGCACGGAGGCGTGGAAGCCGAGCGGGGTGGTGTCGAGGCGGATGCTGGCCGGCGGCCCGGTGATGCTGCGCCCGGCGTACGTCGAGATGTCGGGGCGGGCTGCGGCCAGACCGGGCTCCATCACCTCGACCTCACGCACCGCGAAGCGGACCAGCTCGCCGCTGGGCGCGGGGATGGAGATCGTCGCGGGCGTGGCCCTCGCCCGGGCTGCTGGCGGGCTGGCCGCCAGGCGCCGGCCGAGCTCAGGCAGGTCGAGCCGGTAGGCGGCGTAGGTGCTGGGGTCGACCGACCTGGCCATGCCGTCGCGCTCGGCGGGAAGGGCCTCGGAGATCGGGCTCCACAGTCCCCCGACCAGCGATGGGGCCACCTCGGAGGGCGCGGCGTCGACGGGCGCGGTCGCGCCCGGGACGACGGCGAGCGCCGCCATCGCGGTCGCCCCTCCGGCGAGGGTGCTGAGGAGACGACGGGAGAGACGACTGGCGATCACTGAAGGTGGTCCTCACGAGACGATGGGCGCTGCACGGCGGGGGGCCGTCGTGAGGGACAACGTGACTCATCCTCTCCGGCTACGGGGGCGAAATCACAATTTTGTTACGGCCCGGACACGGGGAGGAGCAGGGTTCTTACTGCCGGGGGTATAGCTCCTCGTGCGGCGTCACACGAGGTCGAGGCGCGGCACGACCCGCTCGCACACGGCGGTGGTCCACGCGACGGGGTCCTCGTCGGCGGGACCGACACAGACCGTGTCGATGCCCAACGCGGCGTAGGTCTCCATCTCGCGCAGGAAGCCGTCCGGGTCTCCCGCGGGGTCGGCCATCAGGATGATCGACTTCTCGATCGCGTCGTAGTCGGTGCCGAGGGCCTCGCAGTGCCGGCGCAGCACGTCCAGCTTGTGGGCGACGGCGTCGGTCGACTCGCCGAACAGGTTGCACATCTGGGCGTACTGGGCGACCAGGCGCAGGGTCTTGCGCTCCCCCGATCCGCCGACCAGGATCGGGGGGTGCGGGTCGCCGTACGGCGGCGGGACGTTGACGGTCTCGGCCAGCTGGAAGTGAGCACCGTCGTACGGGCCGTCGTTCGGACTCCACATCTGCAGGCACACCTGGAGCGTCTCCTCGAGCCGCTCGAAGCGCTCCGAGGTCGACGGGAAGGGGATGCCGAGACCGGCGTGCTCACGGTCGTACCAGGCCGCGCCGATGCCGAGCATGGCGCGGCCGCGGGAGAGCCGGTCCAGGGTGGTGACGGTCTTGGCGAGCAACCCGGGATGGCGGTAGGTCACCCCCGTCACCAGCAGGCTGAGCCGCACCCGCTCGGTCACCGCGGCGAGGTAGCCCAGGGTCGTGTAACCCTCCAGCATGGGTTGCTCGGGGCCGCCGAGGTTCTCCATCTGGAACCAGTGATCCATCACCGTGAAGAGCGAGACACCGCCCTGGTCGGCGACCCGCGCGGTCTCGGTGAGCCGGTCCTCGAGGGTCGTGGCCCAGTCGGGGTGGGTGAAGTTGGCGTAGTGCACTCCCAGTCGCATGTACCCGACGGTAGCCACCACCGCCACCCCCCTAGGATCGTGCGCATGGTGAAGCGGTTCAGCGGCGTCGTGGCCGCACTGGTGCTGGTGCTCGGCGTGACGGCCTGTGGGGACGACAACGACGGCGGCGACCCGACGAGTGCCGCGGACCCGAGCAGCGCCTCGCGCACCCACTCCCCCCAGCCCAGCGACGCCGCCGGAGCGAGCTGCACCTACGTGCAGACCACCTCGCCGTCGAAGACCGTCGACCCGCCGGCCGAGACCGCGGCCTACAACGGGAGCGTCGAGGCGACCCTGGCGACCAACGTCGGCGACGTCGACGTGACCCTGGACGCCGCGGCCGCCCCGTGCACGGTCAACTCGTTCACCTCGCTCGCCTCCCAGGCCTACTTCGACGACACCACCTGCCACCGCCTGACCACCTCGGGCATCTTCGTGCTGCAGTGCGGCGACCCGGACGGCACCGGCGCCGGCGGGCCGGGGTACTCGTTCGCCGACGAGCTGAGTGGCGCGGAGACCTACCCGGCCGGCACGCTCGCGATGGCCAACGCCGGGCCCAACACCAACGGGTCGCAGTTCTTCCTGGTCTACGAGGACTCCCAGCTGCCCGCGGCCTACACGGTCTTCGGCGAGGTCAGCCCCGACGGCCTCGAGGTGCTGCGCAGCCTCGCGGAGAAGGGCACCGCGGACGGCAGTGGCGACGGCGCCCCCGCCGACCCGGTCGACATCGACTTCGCCGAGATCGGCGACGCCACCCCGGGCGACCCCGCACAGCCGACCTCGCCGGCGACGGAGGCGAGCTGCACCTACAGCGAGGACGGCTCGGGCTCCGCCGACGTACCGCCCTCGGAGCCGACCGAGACGACCGAGGTCTCCGCCCGCATCCGCACCTCGGCCGGCGTCATCCCGGTGACCCTGGACGCCGCGAACGCCCCCTGCACCGTCAACTCGTTCCTCTCGCTGGCCGACCAGAGGTTCTTCGACTCCACGACGTGCCACCGGCTCACCACCGAGGGGCTGCGCGTCCTGCAGTGCGGCGACCCGACCGGCACCGGCGCCGGCGGTCCCGGCTACTCGTTCGCCGACGAGCTCGACGGCACCGAGACCTACGGCAAGGGCACCCTCGCCATGGCCAACGCCGGGCCCAACACCAACGGCTCGCAGTTCTTCATGGTGTACGGCGACTCGCAGCTCTCCCCGGCCTACACCGTCTTCGGCTCGATCGCTCCCGCCGGGCTGAAGGTGCTGAACAAGGTCGCGGCCGCCGGCGTCAAGGGCGGCGGCGGGGACGGTCAGCCCAAGACGACCGTGCGGATCAGCGGCGTCACGGTGGGCTGACCGGCCCGCACCCGAACGACGTGCCGCTCAGCTCCTCGGAGCGGCACCACAGCTTCTTGGCGAGGTCGGGGTCGAGCGCCGCACGGCTGCGTCCGACCGCCGTCGGTCGGCCGCGCATCTCGCGCAGCTTGCCGGGACCGACGTAGGTGTTGCCCGGGACGTCCATCGTGGCGGCGTAGAGCGTCGACAACGCCCCTTCGGCCGGGCTCATCCCGACCAGGCCATGGCCCCACCCGCCGACGGCCGTCGCCCACCCGCGTCCGGTGTGCCCGGTGATGCCCGTCGCCGTGCTGCCCGGGTGTGCCCCGGTGGCCCGCAGCGTCGACCCGGCAGCGGTCAGGCGCCGCTGCAGCTCGGCGAGGAAGAGCAGGTTGGCCAGCTTGGACTGGGCGTAGGCGGCGAAGGCCGCGTAGCCGCGACGGCTCCAGTCGAGGTCGTCGACGTCGAGCTCGGCGCGGCGGTGGGCGATCGAGCTGACCACCACGACGCGGTCGGTGAGGCGATCGAGCAGCAGGTTGGTGAGAGCGAAGTGCCCCAGGTGGTTGGTGGCGAAGTGCAGCTCCACACCGTCGGGGCTGTGCGAGAAGGGGACTCCCATGACCCCGGCGTTGTTGACCAGGACGTCGACCGCGCCCACCTCGGCGGCGAAGGCGCGCACCGACGACAGGTCGGAGACGTCGAGGGCGCGGACCTCGGCCTCCCCCGGCCCGGTGAGGTCCGCGGCGGCCCGCTCGCCCCTGTCGGGGCTGCGGCACGCGAGGACGACGTGTGCTCCGGCGCCGACCAGGGCCCTCGCGGTCTCGAGGCCGACCCCGCTGTTGGCACCGGTCACCACGAAGCGGCGGCCCACCTGCGGGGGTATGCGAGCGCTCATGGTCTCAGCGTGGCATGCGCCACATCGACACGCCCGGAAAGCCACTGCCCTTGAACGCAGGGCCCAGGTCCGCAACGGTGGAGGAGTCCTGAACTTCCAACGGAAGGCGAGCCATGCTCACCCTCACCGAGAACGCCAGCACGATCGTCCGCGAGATCACCACCCAGCCCGGGCTCCCCGAGTCCGCCGGGCTGCGCATCACCAGCGAGGGCGACCAGTCGTCGTTCGCGATCGCGGCCACCGACAACCCCGAGCCCGCCGACAAGGTCGTCGAGCAGGCCGGAGCCACGCTGTACCTCGACGAGCAGGCTGCCGTCGTCCTGGACGACAAGATCCTCGACGCCGCCGTCGACGAGCAGGGCCAGGTCGAGTTCGCGCTCGCCGTACAGCCCTGATCTCTCGCGCGCTCAGCGCTGAGCATCGACGAGCCCCCGGCCATCCGGCCGGGGGCTCGTCGCGTCCGCGGACCCACCTGGCAGGATCGAACGAATGACCACCACCACGCGCGAGATCCACCTCGCCTCACGTCCTCAGGGCACGCCCGTCGCCGACAACTTCCGTACGGTCGAGACCACCCTGGAGGCCCCGGCCGAGGGCCAGGTACTGGTGCGCAACTCCGTGCTGTCGGTCGACCCGTACATGCGCGGGCGGATGAACGACGTGAAGTCCTACGTCCCGCCGTTCGCGCTGGACGCTCCCCTCGAGGGTGGCGCCGTCGGCGTCGTCGAGGAGTCCGCCTCGGAGTCCGTGCCGGTCGGCACCGTCGTGCAGCACATGGCCGGGTGGCGTGAGCACGCCCTGCTTCCCGCCGGCGAGGTGCGCGCCCTCGACACGACGCTGGCCCCGGCCTCCGCCTACCTGGGCGCGCTCGGCATGCCCGGCCTGACGGCGTACGCCGGTCTGACCGCCATCGGACGGCTGCGTGAGGGCGAGACGGTCTTCGTCTCCGGTGCCGCCGGTGCCGTCGGCTCCATCGCGGGCCAGGTCGCCAAGAAGCTGGGAGCCGCGAAGGTCGTCGGCTCGGCCGGCACCGCGGAGAAGGTCAGCTGGCTGACCGACGAGCTCGGCTTCGACGCCGCCTTCAACTACCGCGACGCGTCGGTGGCCAAGCAGCTGGGCGCCCATGCGCCGGTGGACGTGTACTTCGACAATGTCGGCGGGGACCATCTCGAGGCCGCGATCTTCCACATGGCCGACTTCGGCCGCCTCGCGCTGTGCGGGGCCATCGCCGGGTACGACACCACCGAGCCGCTCCCCGGACCGCGCAACATGATGATGGCCATCCAGAAGCGCCTGACCCTGCGCGGCTTCATCGTCACCGACCACGCCGACCTGGCCGGCGAGTTCTACAAGACCGTGGGTCCGTGGCTGGCCTCCGGCGAGGTGACCTACCGCGAGACCTTCGTCGACGGGCTCGACCAGACCGTCGACGCGTTCCTCGGACTGGGCACCGGCGCGAACGTCGGCAAGATGCTGGTCCGACTCTGAGGGAGCTGCGCCGGGCCGACACCAAGGTCGGCGACTCGATTGCCACTGGGCCACGCAAAGGTCCTCCTGCCGTTGCTGGCCTTGCGGTCGACGACTCACGAGTCGGTTGCCGCGCGCGGATCGCGTCGGATGAGTGAGTCGACCGCCTACGGCAGGGTCGTGTGCCTGAGACCGGTCCATGCACCGGGCTCGGGCACACGACTCGCCGGCTACGCCTACGACCCCGACTCGACGTACGGGCACTACTGGGTGCAGGACTTCGCCTCGCCGAGGTGAGCAGTTGGCCACGGTCCTAGGGTGGGCGGGGTGAGTGCCACCCAGAGTCTTCGTCAGACCGAGGCCCAGGAGCGCTTCGACCTCCTCGACGTCACGTCGTACGACGTCAGCCTCGACCTCGCCGCGAGCGAGACGACCTTCGCGTCGGTCACCCGGGTCGAGTTCGAGAGCCGGGGCGGGGCGACCTTCCTCGACCTGAAGCCGACCCACCTGGCTTCGGTGCGTCTCAACGACCGGTCCCTGGACGTGGACCTCCTCGACCGTGGACGCTTCCCGCTGGACACGGTGGCCGGCCACAACGTGCTTGTCGTCGAGGCGACGATGCCGTTCCGCAACGACGGCGAGGGCCTGCACCGCCACGTCGACCCGGTCGACGCGAAGGCCTACGTCTACGGGATGAGCTTCATGGACGCGGCGCCGACGATCTTCGCCTGCTTCGACCAGCCCGACCTCAAGGCGCCGTACACCTGGCACGTGCGCGCACCCGAGGACTGGATCGTCGTCGGCAACGCGCCCGCGACGGGTGGGGACGGCGAGTGGGAGCTCGGCCCGACGCAGCCCCTGTCGACGTACTTCGTCACGCTCGTCGCGGGCCCGTACCACCTGCTGCGCTCCGAGCACGACGGCATCCCGCTGGGCCTGAGCTGCCGGGCCAGCCTCGCGGACGCCCTCGACGCGGACGCCGACGAGCTCTTCGAGATGACCGGTCAGTGCTTCGACGAGTTCCACCGGCTCTTCGGCATCCGCTACCCGTTCGGCGACTACCACCAGGCGTTCGTGCCCGAGTTCAACGCCGGAGCGATGGAGAACCCCGGCTGCGTCACCTTCCGCGACCAGCTCGTCTTCGACACCCGCGTCACCCGGGGCCTGCGAATCCAACGCGCCACCACGATCGCGCACGAGATGGCGCACCAGTGGTTCGGCAACATCGTGACGCCGAAGTGGTGGGACGACCTCTGGCTCAACGAGTCCTTCGCCGAGTACATGGGCAACCGGGTGACCGCGGACGTCACGCAGTACGACGACGCCTGGACGCACGTGTCCTGGTCACGACGGCAGTGGGGCCTGGGCGCCGACCAGAAGCCCAGCACTCACCCGGTCGCCGGCAACGGTGCCGAGGACGCGCTCCTGGCCCTGCAGAACTTCGACGGCATCTCGTACGCCAAGGGCTCGAGCATCCTCAAGCAGCTCGCCACCAGCCTCGGTGACGAGGTCTTCGTCGCGGGCGCGATCGACCACTTCACCCGCAACCGGTTCGGCAACGCCACGATGCACGACCTGTTCGCCAGCTGGGAGCGTGCCGGGGCCGGTGACCTCTCCGGCGTCACCGAGCAGTGGCTGCGCACCGCCGGCGCCGACGTCCTCCGACTCGACCGAGCCCGTGCGGTGCTCGAGCGCCGCTCCCCCGCCGAGCACCCCGCCGAGCGCACCCACCGGCTCCCCATCCTGCGGCTCCCCGACGGCGGGGAGACGGCGCTCGACGTGACGAGCGACGAGACCCCGCTGCCCGCCGAGACCCTGGCCGGGGCGAGCGAGGCGACCGCCCTGGTGATCGACCCGCGAGAGGAGAGCTGGGGGGTCTACGTCCCGGACGCCACCACGGTGCGCGCCCTGGTCGACGTCCTGCCGGAGGTCACCGACACCCGCGTGCAGGCCGCCATCTGGAATAACCTCAAGAGCGGGTTCTCCGTCGCCGCGATCGACCCCGACGCGGTGGTCGACCTGCTCGAGGCGCGGCTGCCCGTCGAGGACACCGAGGACACGCTGCGCCAGACCAAGCCGTGGGTGATGGGTGAGGTCGTCCCGGCCGCTTCCCCCGGAGCCCTGGCGCGGATCCACGTCGCGGCGCGTGACCGCCTCGCCGAGACGCAGGCCGGCGACGAGCTCCAGCTCTCGTCGTTCCGCTGGGTGGTCAGCACCACCGACGACCCGGCTCGCCTCCATCGGTGGCTCGCCGGGTCCGACCTGCCCGATGGCATCGACCTGGACGTCGACCTGCGCTGGCGACTCCTCACCCAGCTCGCCGTCCTCGGCGACACCGACCAGGCGACGCTCGACACCGCGCTGGCCGACGAGCCGACAGTCTTCACCCAGGTGATGCACAGCCGCGCCGTGGCCTCGCTGCCCACGCCCGAGGCCAAGGCCTGGGCCTGGGCGCGGTTCACCGGTGAGGTCTCGGTGGCCAACTACGAGCTCGAGGCCGCCGGCCGCGGTCTGTGGCGAGCCGGACACGAGGACGTCACCCACCCCTACGTCCAGCGCTACGTGACCGACCTGGCCGGCATCGCCGACGTGCACAGCGGCTGGATGCAGGCCGTCGTCGCCGAGGCCTACTTCCCGGCGTCGCACGTCGACGAGGCCTCCTTGGCCCTGCTGCGCCCCCTGGCCGACGATGACGCCCTGCCCGGCGCCGTACGCCGCAGGGTGGTCGATCAGCTCGACGCTGCCCACCGCAAGCTCGCCGTGCGTGCTGCGTTCCCGAAGCACTGACCATGCCCGTGGACGAGCGAGCACGCAGGCCTGGACCCACCACCCGGGTCCGCGTCACCGAGTCAAGGGCCCAGCGCACCAGCGAGCGCGAGGACCGGTTGATCACCGAGGAACCGCTGGAGGTACGCCTGGAGTGGCCCGGCGCCCCCGCCAGACGCGTGTGGGTCACGATGCGGACCCCCGGCCACGACTTCGAGCTGGCGGCCGGGTGGGCGGTCCACGAGGGTCTCGTCGCCGCTCCCGGTGGGGTCGCCGGTGTCGCCTACTGCACTGACGCAGCACTGAGCCCCGAGCAGGACTTCAACGTCGTGACGGTGGCCCTGGACAGGGCACCCGACCACGTCCCGCACCAGTACGAAGCACTCTCCGCCGGCTCGTCGGCCTGCGGGGTCTGCGGCACCGACAGCATCGACGCCGCCCTGACGAGGATGGCCCCCGGCTGGGCCGGCGAGCTGCCCTCCCCCGAGGTCGTACGCCGGCTGCCCGCCGTGCTGCGGGAGGGGCAACGCCTGTTCGACCGCACCGGCGGGGTGCACGCCGCCGCGCTCGTCACCGCAGCGGGCGAGCTGCTCGTCGCCCGCGAGGACGTCGGCCGCCACAACGCTGTCGACAAGGTCACCGGGGCGCGAGTGCTCGCCGGCGAGTCGCCGGCCGCGGCCTGCCTCGTGGTGAGTGGCCGCATCGGCTACGAGCTGGTGCAGAAGGCGCTCGCCGTGGGGACCGGCAGCCTGGTCGCCGTCGGGGCTCCGACGAGCCTCGCCGCGTCGCTGGCCAGGCGAGGGGGCCTGGCGCTCTACGGCTTCACCGCGGCCGACCGGACGGTCCGTTACGCCTGACACAGCCCCCGTCCCGGCGTGGGTCCGACGGGTTGTCGGTGGCCGCACCTAGCGTGCTGGAGGTGCGCATCCTCCACACCTCCGACTGGCACCTGGGTCGGTCGTTCCATCGCGAGGACATGCTCGAGCACCAGGCCGCCTACGTCGACCACCTGCTCGACGTGGTGGCGACCGAGCGGATCGACCTGGTCGTCGTCGCCGGCGACATCTACGACCGCGCCCTGCCGCCGGTCGACGCCGTCCGCCTGGCGGACGAGGCGCTCGTCCGCCTCGCGCACTCGCGCGCCACGGTGGTCCTGACCAGCGGCAACCACGACTCCGCTCAGCGCCTGGGGTTCTCGGCGCGGCTGATCGATGCGGCCGGCGTGCACCTGCGCACCAACGCCTCGGCGGTGGGGACCCCGGTGTTGCTGGAGGACCAGCACGGCCAGGTGGCGGTGCACGGGATCCCCTATCTCGACCCCCACGCGGTCGCGGAGCCCTGGGGGCTGGACAGGCGCTCCCACCAGGCAGCTCTCTCCGCGGCCATGGACCGGGTCGGTGGCGACCTGGCGCAGCGCCCGGGGGCGCGCTCGGTGGTGCTCGCCCACGCGTTCGTCGCCGGCGCCACGCCCAGCGACTCCGAGCGCGACATCAGCGTCGGCGGCGTCTCCCGGGTCTCCACGTCGCTCTTCGACGGCATCGACTACGCCGCGCTCGGGCACCTGCACGGTGCCCACGTACTCGACAACCACCTGCGCTACAGCGGCTCCCCTCTCGCCTACTCCTTCTCCGAGACCGACCACCGCAAGGGCTCCTGGATCGTCGACCTCGGCGCGCCCGGGACACCGGTTGCCGTCGAGTTCGTCCCGGCCCCGGTCCCGCGCGCCCTGGCCCGTCTGCGCGGCACCATCGAGTCGCTGCTCACCCATCCCGCGCACACCGCGCACGAGGGCTCCTGGATCGAGGCCACGCTCACCGACCCGGTCCGCCCCCTGGCGGCGATGGAGCGGCTGCGCAAGCGCTTCCCCCACACCCTGATCCTGGGCTTCGACTCCCCGCGCTCGACCATGGGCGCCCCCACGGCCGGTGCCACCTACGCCCGCAGCGACCGGCAGATCGCCCACGACTTCATGGTCGACCTGCGCGGCGAGGACCCGACCGACGGCGAGGTGCAGGTCCTCTACCGAGCGGTCGACGCGTGCTGCGACACCGACGAGACCGGACGGGAGGGCGGCGACATGATGATCGACGACGAGCGCCCTCCCCGCGACGAGGAGGCCGGATGAGGCTCCACGTGCTCGAGATGGAGGCCTTCGGCCCGTTCGCCGGTGCGACGCGCGTCGACTTCGACACCTTGTCCGAGGCCGGGCTGTTCCTGCTCTCCGGTGCCACGGGTGCCGGCAAGACCAGCGTCCTCGACGCGGTCTGCTTCGCGCTGTACGGCGACGTGCCCGGCGACCGCAGCGCGGCCAAGCGGCTGCGCTGCGACCAGGCCGAGCCGTCGGTCGCGCCCCGTGTGCACCTCGAGGTCACGCTCGGAGTACGCCGCTTCCGCATCGAGCGCAGCCCTGCGTGGGACCGCCCCAAGCGCCGGGGTGCCGGCACGACCCGGCAGCAGGCCTCGGTCACGATGTCGGAGCTGCGCGGCGGCGCGTGGACGGCGCTGTCGAGTCGCGTCGACGAGACCGGTGACCTCGTGGGACGTCTCGTGGGCATGAGCCTCACCCAGTTCACCCAGGTCGCGCTCCTCCCGCAGGGCCGTTTCCAGACGTTCCTGCGGGCAGGCTCGGACGAGCGACACCAGCTCTTGCAGCGACTCTTCCGGACCGGGCGGTTCGCCGAGGTGGAGCGCTGGCTGCGGGAGCGACGCCTCGAGCTCTCCCGGGCCGACCAGCAGCAGCACCGCGCCGTGGCCGAGGTCGTGAGCCGGGTCAGCGAGGCCGCCGCCACGCCGCTCCCCGACGACTGGGACATCCAGGACCTGGGGCCCGTCGCCGATGCCGACCGGCTGACCCGGTGGGCCGAGCACCTCCACGCACTGGCTGCCGAGACGGCGGCACTGCGCGCCACCTCGGCCCAGGACGCCGCACGCAGCGAGCAGACGGCGCGCACCGAGCTCGAGGCCGCCCGTGCGGACGCTGCTCGGCGCCAGCGCTACGACACCGCCCGCGCGGAGCTCGCCCGCCTCGATGCGCGCGCCGAGGACCACAGCCGGGCCGTGGAGACCCTCGCGGCAGCGCGACGTGCCGCTGGCGTCGTACCCCTCCAGCGGCATGCGGAGACCCGCGCCGGCGCGGCCGCTCGGGCCCGCGTCGCCGCCGAGGCCGCGGACACCGCACTGTCGACCCACCTCGCTGTCGCCGACGACCTCCCCCACCCCCTCCCCGGCACCCTTCTGGAGGAGGCCGCCGCGCAGGCCGGAGACGCGGCGGCCGCGGCGCGCGCCCTTCTTCCCCGAGCCGCCCGCCAGGAGCGCGCGCGAGCCGAGCTCGTCGAGACCCGCCGCACCCTCGAGAGCCTGACCACCGACCTGGCCGGCACCCGGGCCGAGCAGGCGGCGCTACCCTCGCGGTTGGCATCCCTGCGCTCCTCCGTCGCGCTCGCCAGCGACGCGCGTGCGCGCATCCCCGCGCGCCTCGAGAGGATCGCGGCACTCACCGGGCAGGTCGATGCCCACGCCGTTGTCGTCCGTCTCGGCGCGGAGCTCGCGACCGCTCGCCAGGAGTGGCTCGCCGCGCGGGAGGTGGCGCTCAGCCTCAAGGAGGACCTCATCTCCCTGCAGCAGGCCCGCGTCGAGGGCATGGCCGCCGAGCTCGCGGGCGCCCTGGCCAGCGGGTGCAGCTGTCCAGTGTGCGGCTCCGGGGTCCACCCGGCGAAGGCATCGGCGGCGCCGGGTGCCCCGGACGCCGCCGCCGAGAAGCACGCTCGCGCAGCGGCGGACGACGCCGCCATGGTCGAGACCGCCTTCGACGCCAAAGTCCGTGAGGTCGAGGCGTCGTTGGCCGCCGCGACCGCGCGCGCCGGGGAGACCTCGGTGGGCGACGTGCGACAGCAGATCGCGAACCAGCAAGTCGACCTGCGCCAGGACCGCGCCGCAGCAGAACAGCTGGTGGCGCGCCAGGCTGCGCTCGACGACGCCGAGCAGGCCGCCGACCGACTGGGGTCCCGCCTGGCCCAGCTGAGCGCCGAGGAAGCCCGCGCGCAGTCGCGCGGGGTGGCGCTCACCTCGGAGCTCGACACGTGGGAGAGCGAGCTCGCAGCGATCCTGGACGACACCGGGCACCACGACCTCGCGACGCTGGTGGCGCACCACGAGCGCACGATCACCCTGGCTCGCGCCGCCCTTGCCCGACGCGCTGAGGTCACGGCCGCCGAGCGTGAGCTCACCGAGTCGGAGTGGTCGGCCCGGGCCGCCGCTCTGGAGGTCGGCTTCGACGATGCGGCACACGCCATCTCCCACGCCCGCACCCCTCGCGACGTCGCCGAGCTGGAAGGCTCCGTCGAGACCCACCTGCGCAGGCTGGCAGCGGTGAGCGAGGTCCTTGCCGAGCCCGGCGCCGCACTCCAGCAGGATCCGCCGCACCAGTCTCTGGACGAGCTGGTCCACGACCACGCGTCGGCGATGGAGAGACGTGACGACACCGGCGCCGCCCTGCGGGTAGCGGTGGCGCGCGAGCAGCGCCTGGCCAGCCTCGTCGGCGATCTCGGCACCCGGGTGACCGCCTGGGCGCCCCTGCGCGAGGAGCTCGCCCTGACCACCGGGTTGTCGTCGTTCGTGGAGGGCAAGTCCGCCGACAACCAGCTGCGCATGCGGCTCTCCGCCTACGTCCTGGCCTACCGGCTCAGCCAGGTCGTCGACGCCGCCAACGAACGACTGGCGACGATGAGCGACCAGCGCTACTCCCTGGAGCACACCGGGCACCGCGGCGCCGGCGAGACGCGCGGAGGCCTCAGCCTCCTGGTGCGTGACGACTGGTCGGGCGAGACCCGCGACCCCGCGACGTTGTCCGGCGGCGAGACGTTCGTGGTCTCCCT